>ENA-ORXR01004716-ORXR01004716.1-marine-metagenome-genome-assembly--contig:-NODE-4716-length-11248-cov-2.450273_pt1 | contig 11248 bp, 11 predicted proteins | sample MGYA00237866_ERZ511479 | MGnify/ENA metagenome assembly ERZ511479 | reverse complement strand
CATCCGCCGTGTTCGCCCGCATCGCCATCCCAGAAATGTTGAAAATCGGCTATGACAAACGCTTTGCGGCGGGGGTTGTGGCGGCAGGGGGCACGTTGGCATCCTTGATCCCGCCGTCCGCGATCCTGGTAATTTACGCCATCATCGTGGAACAAGACGTAGGCAAATTGCTGTTGGCGGGGTTCATTCCTGGGGCCTTTTCGGCCTTGATTTATGGGTTGTTGATCGTGGGCATGGCGCTGACCATCAAGAACTTTGGCCCGCCGGTTTCGGGCTTTACCTGGCGCGAACGGTTCGCGTCTTTGCCGCCCGCACTGCCCATCGTGTTTGTGGTGCTGACGATCATCTGCTTTGTGTACAATCCCTTTGGCGGCGACGCTTGGGGTACCCCCACGGAAGGGGGCGCCATCGGCGCGTTCGTCGTGTTCTTGATGGCGCTGTGGCAGGGCATGCGCTGGCCGCAACTGAAAGACGCCTTGCTGGAAACCGCAAAGTTAAGCGTGATGATCTTCACCATTATCTGGGGCGTGCTGATCTATGTGCGCTTCCTTGGATTTGCCGATCTGCCAGGGGCGTTTTCGGATTGGATCACATCGCTGACCATGTCGCCCATGGTGATCTTGATTTGCATCTTGCTGGCCTATGCGGTGTTGGGCATGTTCATGGACGCGATTGGGATGCTGCTGTTGACCTTGCCCGTGGTGTACCCGGCGGTGATGGCGTTGAACGGCGGTGAATTTGTCTCCGCCGCTGACAGCACGTTTGGCATGTCAGGGCCGATGTGCGCCATCTGGTTTGGGATCTTGGTGGTGAAAATGGCAGAGTTCTGTCTGATCACCCCGCCCATTGGTCTGAACTGTTTTGTGGTGGCCGGCGTGCGCGACGATCTGTCGGTGCAAGACGTGTTCAAGGGCGTGACCCCGTTCTTTATCGCGGACGGCATCACCATCGCGTTGCTGGTGGCGTTCCCTGCGATCGTTCTGTGGTTGCCCAGCCTGGCCTAGGTTTTTGCGCAGGGGATGGTCAGCGGCCCGTGCGGTCCTAGATCGTTCTCTGCGCAACAGGATATCTGCCCATGACCACGGCCCTTCTTATTTTTCCCCACCAGCTGTTCTTGAACCACCCCGGTTTGGCCGATGCGCCGACACGGATTTTACTGGTGGAAGAACCGCTGTTTTTCAACGATCCCCAGTACCCTGCGCAGATGCACAAGCAAAAGCTGTGGCTGCACCGGGCCACCATGGCGCGGTACAGGGGTCACCTGACGGGGCAGGGTCACGCGGTGGAATTGGTGGCGTATCGGCATGATACTGGGTTGTTGGACGGGGTTCTTGCAGGGCTGGCTGCGGATGGGATTACCGGCATCACAGTCGCGGATGTGGCTGATGTGATCCTGCAAAAACGTCTGACCCGCGCAGCAGATGCCCACGGTGTGGCGCTGACCGTGTTGGCAAGCCCCGGCTGGCTGAACACCCAAGACGACAATGATGACTGGTCCGAAGGGCGCAAGCGGTGGTTCATGGCGGAATACTACAAATCCCAGCGCCGCCGCCTGAACGTGTTGATGGAAGGCGACGCCCCCAAAGGCGGGAAATGGAGCTTTGATGAAGACAACCGCAAAAAGGTGCCGAAAGCCAAGTTGAAGGATATTCCCGACTTGCCGCCCCTGAACCGCGACCAGAATGATCTGGATGCGCGCGACAGTGTGAAACGCGATTTCCCGGACACCCTGGGACGGTTGGATCAGCTGATTTATCCCACCAGCCACGCAGATGCGGAGGCTTGGTTGGATCGGTTCCTGGTGGATCGGTTCCATCTGTTTGGCGATTATGAAGACGCCATTGTGGAAGGGGAAAACTGGCTTTGGCATTCGGTTTTGACGCCCATGCTGAACATCGGCTTGCTGACCCCCGATCAGGTTTTGACCAAGACCCTGGATCACGCGGAAACATTTCACGTGCCGCTGAACGCCGTAGAAGGGTACGTGCGCCAGATCATCGGGTGGCGCGAATTAATGCGGGCGACCTATGTGGATTTGGGCGTGAAAATGCGCACCACCAACCATTGGAACCACACCCGGAAAATGCCCCAGTCCCTGTATGACGGAACCACGGGGATCGGACCGATTGACGATACCATCAAGCGCATTTTGGACACGGGGTACTGCCACCACATCGAACGGCTGATGGTCTTGGGTGGCTTTATGTTCTTGTGCGAAATTGACCCCGATGATGTGTATCGGTGGTTCATGGAAATGTTCGTGGACAGCTACGATTGGGTGATGGTGCCCAACGCGTACGCCATGTCCCAGCACGCCGATGGGGGCCTTATCACCACCAAGCCGTATTTTTCAGGGTCGAATTACGTGCGCAAAATGTCCCATTGGAAGACGGGCGATTGGGCCACCACCTGGGACGGGTTGTACTGGCGGTTTATCTGGAACCACCGCGAAGAATTGGGGGGAAATCCCCGCTGGGCCATGATGTGCCGGACCGTGGCCAAGATGGAAGATGCCAAGCTGAACGGGCATTTGGACGCGGCGGATGCGTTCTTGGCGCACTTGAAATAGTGATAAAAGCCCAGGGGATGCGGGTTGTGCGCCGCACCCCGTGAAAGGTTTGGCCCGTTCAGGCCAATGCGCGCCCGGTTGTGGGATAAAGACGCGCGTCAATGTCGCCGGGCAGGGAAGTGCCGAACGACAAAAGTCCAAGTTCATAAAATGCGGGTATGTTACTGCTTGGCGCACGGTTTACTTCCGCCATGCCGTGGGTCGTCAATCGCAGATCGCCCGTGGCGGGTTCACTGGCCAAAACCATGGTGCCTTTGGCGGGACAAAACGTCCCGTCTGTGTATTCGCCGGACGGCAACGCCGCCAACAGGGAGAAATGTTCGCCCGCGTTGTCCGTTCTAAACAGCACCGCCATAACGGTGGTTTTTCGCCCCAACACACCAAGGCACGGAACCGGGCGATCTTGATTTGCCACACCCGTGAAAGTCACTGACAACAACGTCCCATCGCGCGCAACAATCAGCCATTCGTCCGGACGGCCCAGGATTTGCCCCGTCTGTTGAAACGATCCACGCATTACGGTTTGAAATGTTGTCAGCACATTGCACCCCATGTTCTTTGGTCTGGGACAAGTCTAGCGCGGGGCGGGCGCAGGGGTGTGTGAGTGTTTCACCAGAAAGGTATGAATTTTCGCGCCAAAGTTGTATTTATGGCGCAATATTACCCAACAATTGGATAGATCGACGCCACCAGCAGAACCGCCATGGTAATGTTGAAGGCCCGCAACCGTTGCGGCGTCCCCAAAAAACGGCGCACTTGCATGCCCATCCAGGCCCAAACCGTCACGCACGGAATGTTCACTGCCCCAAACGCCAGGGTGACAATGATCAATCCCCGCGCCCAATCGGCGGGCGGCACATAGGCCAAGATCGCAGTCAGTGCCATAGTCCAGGCTTTGGGGTTAACCCACTGAAATGCAGCGGCTTGCAGGAATGTCATGGGGGTGGCGTCGGTTTTGCCGCCCTCCATGGTGGGGGCGGCGGTGGCGATCTTCCAGGCCAGCCACAACATATACACGATGGCCACCACCTTGAGGACGCTGTGCAAAATCGGAAATACTTCGAAAACGCCAGCCAGTCCCAATCCCACCAACGCGATCATAAGTGTAAACCCAAGACCGACCCCAAACATGTGGGGCAGGGTCCGGCGCAGCCCAAAGTTCGCACCGCTGGCCATTAACATAATGTTGTTGGGGCCGGGGGTGATGGAACTTACAAAAGCAAAAGCGACGAAGGCAAGGAAAAGGTCAACAGTCATGACCTAAGTTGTGTCGGCATAAATCAACGGCGTCAACGCCGATGTCGCGCGCGCGGCCCTCAAAAACAAAAGCGACGGTTCGCCGGGAGGAGGCAAACCGTCGCTTCAAAGTTGACCGAAGGGTCCGACCCAAGGGAGGGAGGAAAGGGTCGTGTGACCCCCCAAGTCAAAACTTATGCGTCTTGCGACGCGTCTAGTGCGATCCGGCGAATGTGGCTGCGGGCGATGCCCAGGTCAGCCAGTTCACGGTTCGACAATTCCGACAATTCGTTGAACGTTGTTTTGTAAACTTTCCGGCGCTTTGCGGCCTCCATCAGGGATGCCACTGTGGCGTCAAAGCGCGCTTTCAAAGAAGCGCCAGCGAAAGTTGTGTTTTGTACAGTTGCCATATCAAGCCTCATCTGCGGCGGGGGATGTTTCGGTTAAAGTGTCCCGCCGACACCGCTAACATGGGGGTCATGCTGCGACTGCACAATATCTTTGTGGGAAATGCTGCTATGCAGAAAGTGCATGGGTCTGGCGCGGCGGTACGCCCTGGCTTGCGCGCTATCTTGCGTATGGCTTTGGCCCATGCGACAGACGTTTTAACGCCAAGGGGAACGCCATGACCACATTGACACGCGACGCCGTAATGGAAGCACTGGCCCGGTTGGAACTGCCGGACGGGGGCAATCTGGTCAGCCGTGATTTCGTGCGGGCTTTGTCCGTGCACGAAGGGGCGGTGCGCTATGTGATCGAAGCCCCATCGGCGGAAGTGGCCCAACGGCTGGAAGGCATTCGCGCCGCGTCCGAAGATTTGGTGAAGTCCGTGCCAGGTGTGGTGTCTGTGGCCGCCGTCATCACTGCCCACGAAGCCAAAGGCCCGCCCCCCAATCTAAAGATCGGCCGTCACCCCACAGAAGACACGGGCCCCCAAGCCATTCCCGGCGTAAAGCAGATTATCGCTGTGGGATCGGGCAAAGGCGGGGTGGGCAAATCCACCGTGTCATCCAACTTGGCCGTGGCCTTGGCCCAAAGCGGCCAGCGCGTGGGGTTGTTGGACGCCGATATATACGGCCCGTCCCAGCCGCGCATGATGGGTGCATCGGCGCGTCCCGCCAGCCCGGACGGCAAAACCATTATCCCCCTGAAAGCCCACGGCGTGACCTTTATGTCCATCGGCCTGATGGTAGAGGCCGACAAGGCCGTGGTCTGGCGCGGGCCCATGTTGATGGGCGCGTTGCAACAGATGTTGATGCAAGTGCAGTGGGGCGAATTGGACACGTTGATCGTGGATCTGCCACCGGGCACCGGCGACGTGCAGCTGACCCTGTGCCAAAAAGTACCGCTGCTGGGGGCCGTGATTGTGTCCACGCCCCAGGACGTGGCGCTGTTGGATGCGCGCAAAGCGTTGGACATGTTCGCCACCTTGAAAACCCCGATCATGGGGCTGGTGGAAAACATGAGCCAGTATCATTGCCCTAAATGCGGCCATGAAAGCCATCCGTTTGGCCATGGCGGCGTTAAGAAAGAAGCCGAAACATTGGGCTTACCGTTCTTGGGCAGCTTGCCGTTGGATTTGGCCGTACGCCAAGCAAGTGATGCGGGCGCCCCTGCGGTGTTGCAAGGCGGGCCGGTGGCGCAAGCCTATATCGATCTGGCAAAACGCATCGCTGGATAAGGGCAGGGCGGTTTAACGCCCGCTTCCGTTCCATAAGTCATGGGAAAGCATGGGGCTGATTCACTTTTTGTGGACTCACTCCGCGCCCCACTGCGCCGAAACCCCAATAAACATTGACGATTTCGGTCTTTTTGGCCCTGCATTTCCATGAATTGGGCAGAATTCTGGGAAATTATGGGCTTTTTTGGGCGACACCACCTCACCACTACATCTTGTGCCTTCGTGGGGCTGCGTGGGGCATATATGCCCTATCGTTTTTGATTTGTTCTCATGTCTTACTGAGCTAACCCCCTGAAAAGCCGTGCTTTTTTACAGTCTTTCCCTAAAAATTCAGTTGATTACCATGAATTCCCATGCAATACCTTGTTCATCGAAACGGGACAGTTAAAAAACAACAAGCGGCATCAAGATCGCAAAGGCGAAAAGCAGGTTTTATACAGGCACCCCATTTCGGAACGAAGAGATCCGGCGCGTGAGCGAGCAGACATCCCCCCAGGTGGCGCGCGCAGCTGGACATCCCGCAAGGGAAGAGGGCGGCGGATTGATCAGTGGCAGCAGATCAATCCGTCGCTTTTCATTTTAAGGGCTTGGTCGCAAGGGACCCGGACCCCAACGGATAAATAGTGAGGACCGCCCAAGTGGCACGAAGGTTCAGAGGTGAAAGCCACCACAAGGTGGACAATAAGGGGCGGGTCTCGGTACCGGCCTCCTTTCGCCGTGTGCTGGAAGCTGGCGACCCTGGATACCGTGACGGCGACACCCCAGAATTGGTCATTGTCTACGGCGATCACCGCCGGGCATACCTTGAATGTTACACCATGGAAGCGATTGAAGAAGTGGACGCGAAAATCGCAGCCCTTCCGCGCGGGTCTATGCAGCGTAAAATGTTGGAGCGCCTGTTTTCGGGCCAGTCCTTCCCCACCACGGTGGATGAAACGGGCCGTTTGGTGCTGCCCGCCAAGTTGCGCAAGAAGATTGACATCGACGGTGAAGCGTTTTTCATCGCCGCGGGCGATACCTTTCAGATTTGGAAGCCCGATACCTACGAACAGGAAGAACAGGCCAAAACAGAAGCCTGGCTTGACGAATTGCCGACGGATTTTGATCCCCTGGCATTCCTGGACACCCCAGCGGAGGGCTGATCGATGTCCGATGCTGCCCCCCACGTCCCTGTCCTTATTGAACCCCTGATTGCGGCTGTGGCCCCGGTGTCTGGCACTTGGATCGACGGCACATTTGGCGCAGGCGGATACACGCGGCGTTTGTTGGATGCGGGGGCGGGTCGTGTTATCGGTATTGACCGCGATCCCATGGTGGCAGAATTGACCGCGTCTTGGCGCGATGATCGGATTGAACTGGTCACCACCACATTTTCCCAATTGGACACGGTCACAGATCACGCCGACGGTGTGGTGCTGGATTTGGGCGTGTCATCCATGCAGATTGACACGGCTGAACGCGGGTTTTCCTTTCAAAAAGACGGCCCCCTGGACATGCGCATGGGGGCGGATGGCCCGTCAGCGGCGGACTTGGTGCGTGACTTAGGCGAGGCCGCCTTGGCAGATGTTTTGTACCAATACGGTGAAGAACGCGCGTCGCGTCGGATTGCCAAAGCCATCGTCAAAGCCCGGGATCTAGACCCCATCACCCGCACCTTGGTGCTGGCCGACATTGTGGCGGGCTGTTTGCCGCGCCCCAAGCCGGGCCAATCACACCCCGCAACCCGCAGCTTTCAAGCCCTGCGCATCGCGGTGAACGCGGAATACGACCAGATTTCCCAAGGGCTGAACGCCGCTGAGCGGTTGTTGAAACCCGGCGGCTACTTGGCTGTGGTGACGTTCCATTCGGTGGAAGACCGGATCGTAAAGCGGTTCTTTCAGTCCCGCGCTGATACAAAACCCGGCAGTCGCCACGCCCCCGCCACGGTGGAAATGCGCGGCACGTTTGATCCGGTGACCCGCAAGGCCATTAAATCCACCCCCGACGAAATCGCCGCCAACCCGCGCGCGCGGTCGGCTGTTTTGCGCATTGGGGTGCGCACGGACGCCCCGGTGGGGGATCAAAGTAACAAACGGCTGGGCATTCCGCAGCTGAAACCACAGGGACGCACGTCATGAAGGGCTTGTTCTTGGGGGCGATCATCGCCTGTGTTCTGGGTCTTGCGGTTTGGGCGTATTCAGAAAATTACGCCACGCAGCAGTCTTTTTCCGAAGTGCAATCCATCAATCGTGACATCGCGACGGCGCGGGCGCGGTTGCGGGTGTTGAACGCCGAATGGGCCTGGTTGAACCGGCCTGATCGTTTGACAGAATTGGCCCGTTTGAATTTCGACGCGTTGCAGTTGTTGCACATGAACCCCGATCATTTCGCAGACATTGATACCATTCCCATGGCTGAAACCGTGACAGGCGTCACCGACACCATGGCCACAGGGGGTAACCCATGATCCGCACGCCCCTTCGCCCCTTGGCGACCATCATGTCGGCGCGCGCCGCAGGTCAGGATCCTGATTTGATCGAAGCCGAAAACACCCGTGCCAGGGTGGCGGCGCTGCACGAATATTTGCTGGTGATGACCCGGCGGCGTTTGTTCATGTTGTCGGCCATGTTTGCCGTGGCCTTCAGTGTCATCGGGTTGCAAATGGTCACCTTGGCCGCGTCTGATCCGGTAGAGCCGCGATCAAACGCGTCGGCCGCCAAGATTTTGGCCAACCGCGCCGATATCGTTGACCGCAACGGGCGTGTCTTGGCAACCAACATTGATACTTTCAGTTTGTACGCCCACCCCCATCAGATCATCGACAAAGACGCCGCCGCCACACAGCTGGCGCGGATCTTTCCTGATTTGGAAGAAGCCAAACTGAAAAAGCAGTTCAATGGCAGTCAGAAATTCCTGTGGGTCAAGGGCCATATCAGCCCCGAAGAAAAGCAAGCCGTGCACGACATCGGCGATCCAGGTCTGTTGTTTGGCCCCCGCGAAATGCGTCTTTACCCGAACGAGGCTGTGGCCGCCCATATTTTGGGGGGCACCACGTTTGGCGAACAAGGCACCCACGCCGCTGAAGTGGTAGGGGTGGCAGGCGTTGAAAAGCGCTTTGATGAATTCCTGCGCGATCCCGCCGAAGAAGGCCAGCCGCTGCAACTTTCCATCGATCTGACCGTGCAAGCCGCACTGGAAGACGTGTTGTCGCGCGGCATGGTGGTGATGAATGCCAAAGGTGCCTCTGCCGTTTTGATGGATGCCCACACGGGCGAAATCGCGGCCATGGCGTCCTTGCCGGACTTTGATCCCAACAATCGCCCCCGCGTTTTGACCGAAGGGGCCCAAGACGACAGCCCGTTGTTCAACCGCGCGGTGCAGGGGATGTACGAATTGGGATCGGCGTTCAAGATTTTCACCACGGCCCAAGCCATGGAATTGAACCTGGTGAACGCAAATACCAAGATCGACACGCGCGGCCCCCTCCGGTGGGGCAAGTTTAAGATCCGGGATTTTCGCAACTATGGGTCAACTCTGACCACGAAGAAAGTGATTGTGAAATCATCCAACATCGGTACGGCACGGATTGCGATGATGATTGGTGGGTCACGCCAGAAAACGTTCTTGGACAGTCTTGGCTTTTTGGAACCCACGTCCATTGAATTGATCGAAGGCCCAACGGGTCGCCCGCAGTTCCCCAAAAACTGGTCCGACATTTCCACCATGACCATTTCCTATGGCCACGGTATTTCCACATCGCCCGTGCACTTGGCAGCAGCTTACGCCACCGTCACCAATGGGGGCACGCGTGTGAAACCCACGCTGATCAAACGCAACGACCGCACCCTTGGACCACGTGTTATTTCGGCGGAAGTTTCTGCCAAATCGCGCGACATGTTGCGGGCGGTTGTGACCGAAGGCACCGCCAGCTTTGGTGAAGTGCCGGGGTATTTTGTGGGCGGCAAAACAGGCACGGCAGACAAGCCTAAGCCGTCGGGCGGCTACTACGATGACAAAGTGATCGCCACTTTCGCCAGCGTGTTTCCCACCCATGATCCTAAATACGTGCTGATTTTGTCGCTGGACGAACCCGAAGACCGCACCGGCCCCAAGGCCCGCCGGACAGCAGGGTGGACCGCCGTTCCGGTCGCCGCCGAAGCAATTCGCCGGGTCGCACCCTTACTGGGGATGGCACCAGATGTTGATCCCACGGGCAAACCCGGTGTAACGCTGACCTCGAACTAAAAATGACGGCCGTTTGGCCGATGTGGGGGCAGACGTGACGAAAACGCTCAAGGATTTGGGGTTAACCCCCACGCGCGGGGCCGATGTGCCCATCACTGGATTGGCCGTGGACAGCCGCGAAGTGCAGCCGGGATATTTATTTGCCGCCATGCCGGGCAGCCAAGTCCACGGCGGGGAATTCATTCAATACGCCCTGCGCCAGGGGGCCACGTCCGTTTTGACCGACGCCATGGGCGCGGAAATCGCAGCCGCTGAACTGGCCGAAAATGGCACCATCGTTTGCATCGTCGAAGACCCACGCCAAGCCTTGGCCTATGCCGCAGCGCTCTATTTTGGGGCACAGCCCACCACCATGGTGGCTGTCACGGGGACCAATGGCAAAACGTCTGTGTCCACATTCTGCCGCCAAATTTGGGAAGAAATGGGCGAAGCTGCTGTGAACCTGGGCACCACGGGGGTCGAAGGCACCTGGACCGCACCGTTGGCCCACACAACGCCCGAACCGATCACGCTGCACCGCACTTTGGCAGATGCTGCCGGAAACGGCGTGACCCACGCGGCCATGGAAGCATCTTCCCACGGGTTGGAACAACGCCGCTTGGACGGTGTGACATTAGCAGCCGCGGGCTTTTCGAACTTCACCCAAGATCACTTGGACTATCACGAAACATTCGCCGCGTATTTCGCGGCCAAGATGGGACTGTTTGACCGGGTTTTGTCCGCCGACGGGGTGGCCGTGATCAACACCGACGATCCGGTGGGCGAAGACGTGGTGAACATTGCGCAAAAAGCGGGCCACGCGGTTTTGAAAGTGGGGCGCAAACCGGACGCTGATCTGCGCCTGTCCGCCCAACGCTTTGACGCCACGGGCCAGGACTTGCTGTTTGATTGGAACGGCAAACCGTTCAAGGCACGGCTGCCGCTGGTGGGGGGCTTTCAGGGCGAAAACGTTCTGTTGGCCGCAGCCCTGGTGATTGCAAGCGGGGCCACCGCCACGGATGTGTTCGACGCACTCGTGGGCATTAAACCCGTGCGGGGCCGGATGGAATTGGCCGCCACACGGGCCAACGGGGCGTCTGTCTTTGTTGATTACGCCCACACGCCCGATGCAGTAAAAACCGCGCTGACGGCCCTGCGGCCCCACGTGATGGGGCGCTTGATAGTTGTTGTGGGCGCGGGCGGGGACCGTGATCCTGGCAAACGCGTGTTGATGGGGCAAGCGGCGGCGGAAAACGCCGATGTGGTCTTTGTGACTGACGATAATCCGCGCACCGAAGACCCATCGGCCATTCGGCACATGGTGATGTCCGGCGCGCCGCAAGCGACGGAAGTGGCCGACCGGGCTGAGGCGATTTTGCGCGCGGTGGATGCACTTGCGCCTGGCGATACGCTTTTGATCGCGGGCAAGGGCCATGAAACCGGCCAGATCGTCGGCACGGACGTGTTGCCCTTTGATGACGTGGAACAAGCCAGCATTGCCGTGGCCGCCCTGGACGGAGAGGGACTATGAACCTTTGGACATCAGCTGACGCGGTGGC
>ENA-ORXR01004715-ORXR01004715.1-marine-metagenome-genome-assembly--contig:-NODE-4715-length-11249-cov-3.708915_pt1 | contig 11249 bp, 12 predicted proteins | sample MGYA00237866_ERZ511479 | MGnify/ENA metagenome assembly ERZ511479 | reverse complement strand
GGCAGCAATGAAACATAATGCTTGTGCTGTAATATTTGCTCACAATCACCCATCAGGCAATACTGAACCAAGCCAAGCCGATCACAGAATTACAGACAAACTAAAAGATGCTTTGAATCTAGTTGATGTCAGAGTGTTAGACCATTTTATTATTGGGGATGAAGTATTATCATTCGCAGAGAGAGGTTATATATGACAGAGCAAGATAAAAGCAAAATATCAACGCTAGTGCTTCAAGTTCCCACTAGCGATAAAGCTAAGTACGTTAAGCAGGCACAGGCAGAAGGTAAGAAGCTTGTTGTGTGGGCTAAAGAACAACTGGACAAGGCGACTAATCAGGATAAAGGGAATAATTAGTTTTTCACTTGCGATTAGGGGAATATTTTGAAACCAAGGTATCTCATATTTCGAGAGATAAAAGGTGTAACTATCTTTTGTCAGAGGCTATTATGGGGAAAACTAGGTCACTTCGAAGGTTGATATCACGCATTAATGGCAGGTTATTGAAACTGAATGCGGGTATCATTGAGGGTATGGTTGGTTTTTTATTTTTATATTTAGTTATTAAAATCAAATGTTTGAGCGGTTAAAGTATAAGTCCGGTGTACCACCAATACATAAACTTCTAGTTCGTTAAGAAGTGCCAAGAAGCCCAGTTTTACTGGGTTTTTTTGTGCCTGTAGATAACTGGTCATCTATTGAAACCATTTGTTACACATGCCATAAGCATGATTGCATGCAATACACTCTAATGGGCAAGCAGCGAGCTATTTTTCTTTATCCACAAACAGGGCTATTAAATAAAATAATGATACATAAAAATAAATAATGCATTAAAATAAATCATAAAGCTAAATAATGAGTGAAAATAAATCAAAAAATGTTATTAAAGTAAGCAAAATTATCTATTAATAATGGTTAATGACTTATTTTGGCACTTTCAGTCTGGTCGCTGTCTATAAAGTTAATTGCAGCGATAAGCTACAGTTGTGGGCTTATAACGAGAATAATTTTTTTAATGACGGAAAATATATTCAAGGATGAATAGTTATGAAAATTAAAGTTCTTACAATTAAAGTTCTTTCAGTGATTGGTCTTATAGGCGTATTTTTAGTCGGCGTCACTGCTTTTGCGCACAATGATGGTCATCACAAGCAGACTAAAGTAAAGACGTATAAGGTGATCAAAACCTATGTGAAGCCTGTTTACGTAAAACCCAGTATGTATCACAGTCATGCGGCAAACGGCTTAACCAATGATACTTACCATACGCACCCCAATGGCCTGAACCCTCATGTGCACAACTATGGTGCAGGTAGCCATAAGCCTTACCATGGCAAGAAGCATTTGATTGAACATCAAAAGCCTTATCACGGTCATAATCGTTACCATGGCAAGAAGCATTTGATTGAACATCAAAAGCCTTATCACGGTCATAATCGTTACCATGGCAAGAAGTATTTGATTGGACATCAAAAGCCTTTCCATGGCCATAAGCGCCCTCATGGTGATAAACATTTCATCGGGCATCAAAAACCTTACTATGGCAAGAATCGTCACCATGAAAAAAGGCGTGACCATGGTCCGAGGCGTTCTATGCGTACCAATGAGCGTAGGGGTTTCAAAGGCATGATCAAGAGCCACAATGACCATAAGCGTCTTAAGCGTTCCAATGGCCGTAAGGGTTTCAATGGTATGAAGAAGCACTCTAAGCGTTCTAATGGCATGATGAAGCACTCTAAGCGCCATGATATCCGTAAAGGCCGCAAGGGTTCTAATGGAAAATAGAGCTTAAAGCCTCTTACAACCAGTGCAACTTAAAAAGTAAAATGCTTAGAAAAAAGCATTAATCGCTAAGTAAGACAAATGGCCTTTTCCATAGTAAAGTGGAAAAGGCTATTTTTTGAGTTCTCACGACATGGCTTGAAAGAATATGACAACGAGACCCAGACCAGAGCCAGTCATTACAACAAATGATCTCCATAAGCTTCCCGCAGCTTGCTCTTGAGCACTTTACCCGTAGCTCCTAGCGGTAGTGACTCAACAAACACCACATCATCTGGCACTTGCCACTTAGGAATCTTACCCTCATAAAATGCCAATAGTTCAGCAACAGAAGGGTCAGTACCTTCGGCTTTCACCGCCACTAATAACGGCCGTTCATCCCACTTAGCATGCTTGGCCGCTATTACTGCCGCTCCCGCCAAATCAGGATGCGCCACTGCAATATTCTCTAACTCAACCGTGCTAATCCATTCCCCACCAGACTTGATAATGTCTTTGGTACGATCCCGGATGTCCATATAGCCATCTTCGTTGATGGTAGCGACGTCTCCAGTTGAGAACCAACCATCAGTCAATGCCTGTATATCTGTTTTGAAATAATCATCGAGAATCCAGTGACCCCGGCATTGTAAATCACCCTGAGTTTTCCCATCGTTTGGCAGTAGGTTTCCAGCTTCATCAACAATACGTAACTCACAGCCAAACGGTGGGCGACCCTGACTCAGCCGGACTTTGTTTTTCTCTTCCTGTGATAGCTTACTGTGTTTTTCCAATAGGTTGTTGACTGTGCCCAGCGGACTCATTTCGGTCATCCCCCAAGCGTGCATGGTATCAACGCCATATTCGCGGAATGCTGCCATCATCGACTCAGGGCAGGCTGCACCGCCAACGACGCTGCGAACTAAGCTTTCTATTTTCGAGTCAGAGGCTTTTATGGCGGTGAGCAGGCCTTGCCAGATGGTAGGAACACCGAGGGCAATCGTCACCTTTTCCTGATCAATGAGTGATAATAAGCTTGGACCATCAAGCCCAGGGCCCGGCATAACCAGCTTGGCACCGACCATGGCAGCAGCATACGGAGATCCCCAGGCATTCACATGAAACATGGGAACCACGGGCAGTACGCTGTCACGGGCGGAGAGATTCATGCTGTCAGGTAAGGCGGCACAGAAGCTATGTAAGAGGGTTGAGCGATGTGAGTAAAGTACGCCCTTAGGGTTGCCAGTCGTTCCAGAGGTAAAGCAGAGGCTGGACGCGCTATCTTCATCTAGCTCAGGCCATTGGTAATCATCATCGCCTTCATTTATTAATACATCGTAAAACAATAGCCCGGGGATCTGCTCAGCAGCGGCTTCATCCCAAGCACCCATTAAGACAATCGCTTTAACGCCGCTTAGATGGTCTTTGAGTTTAACGGCAAAGGGCAGGAAGGTTTTTTCCAGAAACAGCACCTGATCGTCTGCGTGGTTAATCACGTAGGCCAACTGTTCGAGACTTAATCTTGGGTTGATGGTGTGGCAAATCATTCCACCACCGGAAACACCAAAATAAATCTCAAGATGTCGGTGATTATTCCAGGCAATGGTGCCGCAGCATTCGCCTTGTTTAATACCTCGCTTGCCTAATGCACTGGCCAGTTTTCGAGAGTTCTTTGCGACGGTTGCCCAATTGCTACGAGTTATTCCACCGGTAGTTTCAACGGAAACTATTTCTGTTGCGCCATGGTAGTTTTCTGCGTGATCAACCAGCGAGCTGATTAGCAGGGGCATTTTCATCATTTGACCTAACATATCTTTCCTCCATGTCGTATTGGGACACCACCAATGTATTGGTAGTCATATCATTCAATCATAGCGCTGTTGCTAAAAATAATCATGGCTACATTGCTGATGACACTTGTTTAATTATTCAGATCGCTTTAACCCTTTAACTATTATGCTCGATCAACAATAATGACAATGTCTAAAAGGGGACAATCGCCATGCAGGAAAACTATAAAAATCATATCGCTGTATTACAGGAAAAAACGGCCACTATTTTACAGCGCCAGTCGCTTGACGCACTGATCATTCACTCAGGACAATTACGAATGGCCTTTTTGGATGATCATGCTTATCCGTTTAAGGTCAATCCACATTTCAAGCATTGGCTACCTCTGGTTAACAACCCCAATTGTTTGTTAATCGTTAATGGCTTGGATAAACCCAAACTGATTTTCTATCGACCCGAAGATTTCTGGCATAAGGTACCGGATGAACCAAGCGATTTCTGGGTGGATAGTTTTGACATTAGCTACATGAAAACGCAGGATCAATTGACGTATCTGCTGCCTGACGATCGTGGCAATATGGCTTTTATCGGTGAGAATATCGAATTAGCCGACACCTTGAGTATTGGTCAATACAACCCAAAAACCGTTTTAGATTTCCTGCATTATCATCGCAGTTTTAAAACTGCTTACGAATTGGATTGTATGCGACAGGCAACTGCCTTGGCAGTCACAGGACATAATGCGGCGCGTGAAGCATTTTACGAAGGCGAATCTGAGTTCGATATTAACCAGCGATACTTAGCCGCTGTACGTCAGAGTGATAATCAAATGCCTTACAGCAATATTGTGGCGCTAAACGAGAGTGCCGCGATATTACATTACACCGTGTTACAGAAAGAACCACACAATACGGATGACTTGAAATCATTTCTTATCGATGCGGGCGCTGAAGTAAATGGCTATGCTGCGGATATCACAAGAACCTATAGCTATCGTGAAGATGAGTTTTCAGAATTAATTACTGCGCTAAATGAGCAACAATTGAATTGCTGTGATCAGATAAAAGCAGGCATGCCTTATCAAGACCTACACATTGATATGCACTTTAGAATTGGAATATTGTTGAAAGAGTTTGGTTTTATCGATATGTCACTGGATGAAGCAGTCGAGTCTGGTGTTACTTCAACATTTTATCCGCACGGTCTAGGACATTTCTTAGGGTTGCAAGTACACGATGTGGCTGGGTTTATGCTGGATGAAACAGGCACGCACCAAGCTGCGCCCGATGCACATGCTCACTTACGCTGCACGCGAATGATCGAACGAGGGCAGGCGTTTACCATTGAGCCCGGGCTGTATTTTATCCCATGTTTATTGGCGAAACTAAAGAGTAAACCTGTTGCAAAATCGATCTTTTGGGAAAAGGTTGAGGTATTCATGGCTTATGGTGGTATTCGCATCGAAGACAATATCATCGTGCATTGGGATCATGCAGAGAACATGACCCGTGATGCAGGGCTGAATTGATTACTTCAGTCGTCTGGCTAATTCGCGTATGTGATCCGGCCCAACCTCACAGCATCCACCCACAATGCTGGCGCCCTGAGTTACCCATTTATCAACGAAGTCGGCATATTTTTCAGGATCAAGATCGGCACGTTTTTCTAGTGCATCAACTGTGGCATTAGGGTTAGTAAACGCTGAGACGATCTTGGTGAAGCCATTGGCATAGCCACCCATAGGCACTGTGCAGCCAGCTAATATTGGCATTGCCTGATCAAACGCTTCAGGGACAGAGCAGTTCAGCAGCAAAGCGTCAGGTTTTAACTCAGCTACTAATGGCAGGATGTCTGTGACAGCTTCGCCTGAGCGTAGTTTAGTTCCATCCTCATCGCTCACCGATATAGCTAACCAAACGGGTTTGTTCTGAGTCTGTGCGCCAAGTAGTGCACCACGTGCCTGATCAACTGAGCACATGGTTTCGCAAATAAACAGGTCGACAAACGGTGCCTGTATCTTTGCTATCTCGGCATAAATCTCCGCTGCTTCCTCAGAAGGTGGTGCGATATCCGGACGGTATGACCATCCGGTTGGCCCCAGTGAGCCGGCAACTTTTCCTGTGCCATGAGCATCGCGAGAAGCAACGGCTATTTTACAAGCGGCTTTATGTAGGGCTTCAAACTGTGACTCAACATCATGGCGCACTAAACGATCTCTATGAATCGCATAGGTATTGGTTGTTGCAATATCGGCACCCGCTGCAAAATAGTCGTCATGAACACCCCTGACTAAATCAGGGTTATCTAAAAGAATCTTGGTTGCCCATAGACCAGTTGGTTTTTTATTGGAACGCGCTACCAATTCCTGTCCCATTCCACCATCAAGTAATGTGATGCTCATCGCAAGTGTTCCTACTATGCTTGTAAAGTGGCGACATAGTAGTTTGAAGCCTTCAGAAAGCCAAGTAGAAAGCTGGGAGCGTTAGCTAGTGACATAGACTGCTGATTTTATATCAGCAAAATCAATGGGCTTGTAGAAAAATAACTTTGAGCCAAATTATAAATTAAATGCGCTTTTCTTTAATAGGTGCATTTTAAATGTATCTACCCCCAAAAAAACCCTAAAAGGAGAAAAAGTATGAAAAGGGTATATATCGCAGCAGCATTAGCTATGTCTATGTTGTTTGGCTCCTCGGCTTCTGCCGGTGGCAAGTCTATCAATGTACAAGTTGATTCTAACTTTATATCGGTAAACTGGAGCAGCCACTATAAGCAATATCACCAACCTCAACATAGGCCGATACAACGTGTTTACAAGCATAAGCCTATTTATCGTCCGGCAAGGCCTGTTCACAGACCGAGGCCAATTTATCGTCCGGCAAGGCCTGTTTACAGACCGAAGCCTATCTATCGCCATCCTGCAAGACCTGTTTATAGACCGAAGCCTATTTACAGAGCACCACGTCACCGCCATGAGCAAAGGCGACCTGCACGTCATTTTAAGCATTATTTGCCTCATTACTATAAGTGGCAACATAAGCGACGTGCTAGACATTAATCATTAACTAACACAAAAGCGAAATTTATTTGCTTGCCCTTTTCCATAGTACTGTGGAAAAGGGTTTTTTTGATTTGCAATAATTCCCTACTGAATATGAAGTGGCGACATATTAATTAGAAGTGTTGAAAATAATAAAAAATTAATAATAAGAAATACAATGTCATTAATAAAAACCCTATGACCAATTTTTATAAATGGATTCAATACTATTTAGAAAAATTACTTTCTTTCAAATTCAAATAGAAATGCTATGTTACTAAATAGATGCATTCTAAAATGTATCTACCCCCAAAAACCCTAATAGGAGAAAAAGCATGAAAAGGGTATTAATCGCGGTAGCATTAGCTATACCTCTGATGTTTGGTTCTTCAGCTTCTGCTGGTGGCCAGTCTTATGGTAAACAAGTTGATTCAAACTTTATAAAGGTAGGTTCGAGCGGCTCTTGGAAAGAACGTCAGAATCGCAAATCTACACAAGGTCAGAATCGCAGCGGATCTCAACAAAATAGAGCGCGGCCTGCCAGTAACGGTGGTCGTCAAGCTGCAAAAGATCGACAGCGTAGCTTGGCTGAAAAGCAGCAGCGTGCGGCTAAAAAGCTGGCTAGGTTAAATCAAAAGAAAGCTCTTTTGGCTAAAAGACTGGCTATTCAGAAGCTAAAAGAGCAAATTGCTGCTCAAAGAAAGCAACTTGCAGCTCAAAGGCAGCAGAATAGAGCTAACAAGCGTAATGTTGGTAATCGCGGTAATCGCTACAAGCGTTACAACCGCGGCAATAAGCGTTACAACCGCGGCAAGAGGCGTTACGGCAAGAGGCGTTATGCTTGGTAATGAAAGCATTAATCGTTAAGTAAGACAAAAGCGAAATTTATTTGCTTGCCCTTTTCCAGAGTACTGTGGAAAAGGGTTATTTTTTGAACTGTGATTCTACGGCTTGAGTGATCAAGTCCTTGGCAGCTCTGGACGAGCCGGATAACGCGGGTATCAAAATCCCTTCACGGCATATTGCGACAACAGTAAGAAAGCTGCCTTCCGCTAGTGTGATTTTCTGCTCACCCAACCACTGTTTATATCCCTCAATCACTGACGTATCGAATTGTTTGAATAATTTGTAAGTTGTCACGTCTAATTTATGACTTTCCCCATAGCAGATACGGTAGACCGCTAAGAAAGCAGGGGAGTCAGCAATATGTTCAAAGATTGAAATGATGCCTTCTGAAGGCGTTAGGTTGCCGCTTTGCCACTGCGCCTCACAGAAAGCTTTTGACTCATTGGTCAGCTCCTCCATTAGCGCTAATAATAGAGCTTGTTTGGTTGGAAAGTTGTTATAAACCGTAGGTTTAGATACGCCCGCTTGCTTCACCACTAAATCGATAGAAGTCCCTTGGTAACCCGTTTCTGCAAACAGCTGACGGGCTGTATCCAAAATCACCTGTTTTTTTGATGGACGGCCACGCGCCATAACAACCTCATTGACGGGAGTAAAATAATTTATTATATTTACTTTACCGTTTAGTTAAAAAAATTAAAGCATACAGGTACGATCATGAATGATGAAGGACGTTTTGGTCAATACGGCGGGAGTTTTATCCCAGAAATTCTTTACACCAGCCAACAGCAGCTGCTTAAAGCCTATCGTGAAGCGATGGCTGATGCTGATTTTATCGACTCGGTAAAATCTGAAATGCAGCATTTCTCAGGAAGGCCCACGCCTTTAACCTATTGTGCCAACCTCACTAAGAAATTAGGTGGAGCACAGATTTATCTGAAGCGAGAAGATCTTAATCACAGTGGCGCGCATAAGATGAATAATGTGATTGGACAGGGTTTGTTGGCCAAACGCATGGGAAAACCCAGAGTTATTGCCGAAACAGGCGCAGGTCAACATGGTGTTGCTTCTGCTCTGGTTTCTGCACGATTAGGCCTGGAGTGCACGGTTTATATGGGTGCTCATGACATTGAGCGCCAATATCCCAACGTATTTTGGATGAAACAGCTAGGTGCCAAAGTCATTCCGGTGATGACAGGTGCGGCAACCTTGAAGGATGCATTGGATGAGGCCTTGCGCGACTGGTCTTCCAGCTATGAGGATACACATTATCTAATTGGAACCAGCTGTGGCTGCGCGCCATATCCTGAAATGGTGGCAGGGTTTCAATCGGTGATAGGTGAAGAGGTTAAAGAACAGTCCTTGGATCAATTTGCAAAGTATCCTGAGCGAATTTATGCCTGCGTCGGTGGGGGTAGTAATGCCTGCGGTATTTTCCTGCCCTTTCTTGATGAAACCTCAGAGCTGGTAGGAGTCGAAGCGGGTGGTCGTGGTGATGCACCAGGTGATCACGCGAAACGGTTTAATACGGAGCAGGCTAGATTTGGTATAGCCCAAGGCTTTGCGACGCGCTTTTTGCAAGATGAACAGGGTCAATTATTGCCAACTCATTCCATCTCAGCAGGTTTAGATTATGTTGGCGTGTCGCCAATTTTGGCTGATCTTGAAGAGCAGGGCAAAGTACGTATGACCAGTGCATCTGATACCGAAGTCATGGAGGCATTCACTTTATTGACAAGACATGAAGGCATCATTCCGGCACTAGAGTCTTCACACGCTGTTGCCGGTGGCTTGCGAGAAGCCGCTGAAATGAGTTCTGAAGAAAGTATTGTGATCAGCATTTCAGGTCGCGGGGACAAAGATATTTTCAATATTGCCAAAGCGCTCAAAGATGAGCCTTTCAATGAATTCTTAGAGGCATATTTAAAGCAGGAGGTGGCTTGATGAATCCTTTACAACAATATATTCAGGATGGGCGGGAGAGTAAGTCTCATTTGCTGATGACGCATGTGGTTTATGGCTATCCGACGATTGAGAAGAGCTTGGATATTATGCAGCTGATGCTGGATAAGGGGGTCGAGTTATTGGAGGTGCAATTTCCATTTTCTGACCCTGTGGCTGATGGACCCACGATCACCACAGCCTGTCACCATGCCTTGGAACAACAGCCTGATCTAACGGCGTGTATTAACGATATCTCTCAATTAGCCAGAAATAATCCAGCGAGTCGGGTGCTGCTGATGAGCTATTTGAACCCTCTCCTGCAAGTTGGATTTGATAATTTAGCAGAGTTGTTGGTAGAAAATATCTCAGGCCTAATCATTCCTGATTTGCCAATCGATCACGCATCCATGCTTAAGCCAGTGCAGGAGAAAAATGTATCGCCCATTTGGTTAATTACACCTGATATGCGCGATCAACGAATCCGTCTAATTACACAGCAAGCTAGTGGAATGCTGTACTGCGTGAGTCGCTCAGGTGTTACGGGTCAGACGGGTTCTGAAATGTTAGGGATACAGCAGTATTTAGCCAGAGTAAGGAAGTTCACGACGCTACCGCTTGGCGTAGGGTTTGGAATAAATACGGCTAGTGATCTTCAGTCGTTGGAAGGTCATGCGGATATTGCTATTGTAGGATCAGCATTCTTGAATGCTTTTAATCAAACAGGCTTGCCTGGGGTAACTAGCAAATTACAGGAATTCTCGACGGTGGGGTCAGGGTAGAAGTTGAACCTAAGATTGGCTGCCGGAATTGAGTCTGAGCGACTATACTTTTTAGGCTCTGTTAATTCTTGGCAGCCAGATGGGGTTTCCCTCATTAATTTCTATCTTAGTATTGACATCAAATCTGAGTGAATTTTACTAACCATATTGGGTCTTCTATCGATATAAGCATTGGCAAAACGTCGGCCTAGCTCTACTTGCCCTTGCGCACTGTAATGGACGTTATCGTAACTCTTTCTCAATCCATGAGATGAGACTAAGCGGGTATTCCTTACTTGCGAATTTACCTGCTGCTGTTTTCTTTGAATCTGTTTGACCATAGGATAGCCGTTACCCTTTGGGTTAACCTGCCCGAACACAAACATGCTGGATGGTGATCCCAGGTCACGTCGTAAGCTACGAATTAATTGACTCAGACGATTTCCGTAATGCGCAGACCGAAACTTATTCATCGCATCACTCTCTCCCTGCATCCAGAAGATGGCATCGACGCGGGAACTACGTCGCTTAAGTGAAAAACGCACCTCGCGTAGCATATTGCGATAGAACTGATTTCCTGGCATCCACTGTTGTATATCAGAGCCACCGGCGGCATATTTGATGATGATGTGTTGATCATCGGGGAAGCGTTGCGCCATATGGTGTGCAAAGCTCACTTCAGGGCCGAAGCGACCATAACGCCCAAGCGGTCGTTTCTGACCTTTGTGATAAAAAACGACGTTATCCGGCGTATGGCGGTAGGCCGCTGGTAAATGGCGGGTGCTGGCTGTACCGCTCATATTTGATTGTCCAGCCATTAGATAAACCCGCTGAATTGCAGAGGCTGGATTTAGGGATAAGCTACCGTAAAGTAGCAAGATTGAACTTAGATATATCGGGGTCTTCATGGCTTAAATCCTTTTAGCAATGAAACAGTTTTATACAGTTGTTAAGAGCGTTAATTGGGGGGAATTAACGCTAATTATTGAGTACTGCTATTTTTAGTATGTAGCAGAGATTGAGACCTAAATTAACGGTTTTAATTCAGATCAATATCGCATTGATTTCTATTTGTAATGTTCTGGGAAGGAAAGGGTAAAAAAAGC
>ENA-ORXR01004714-ORXR01004714.1-marine-metagenome-genome-assembly--contig:-NODE-4714-length-11249-cov-3.766828_pt1 | contig 11249 bp, 9 predicted proteins | sample MGYA00237866_ERZ511479 | MGnify/ENA metagenome assembly ERZ511479 | reverse complement strand
TTGGCCATCCAGGGAAATACCCAGAAGTCTTAGATTATCCATCTTGCCGTTAAACTTAACCATTTCAGGCATATGTTCGCGGCAGGCATGACAATCTGACGCCCAAATTTCGACAACTGACCACTTGCCATTACCCACTTGCTCTTCAACGGTAGTCTTCTTACCATCAAGGTCGGTGAAGGCAAGAGCTGATCCGCTCAATAAAATTGCCCCGAAAATAGTCAAAAACAGGGTTTTAGTTAAAAAAAACAGTTTCACGAGTATGTTCCTCAATTTATGATGTAGCTGCTGGTTATTTCTATAAAAATTCTATACGCACTTTACACAACAACTTAAAGATATAAAAAATGCCGACAAGTTCCCCGTTTTCGACACGCGCTGTATTATTCGATCTGGATGGTACCTTGCTTGATACCGCTCCCGATATGGTAAGATCCCTTCAGCTGTTGCTTCAAGAAGAAGGTGTACCAACGGTCGATTCGTCTATTGCCCGCCAACATGTGTCAAATGGCACAAAGGCACTGGTGACACTCGGCTTTGGTGAGCAGCAGTCGGTTGAACAATTTGCGCGACGCTGCAAGCGTTACCTCACTATCTACGAGGAAAATCTGTGTGTGGATACAGGTTTTTTTGATGGCATGGCTGAAACAGTGGCATTTCTCGAAGAGCAAGAAATCTTGTGGGGAATAGTGACAAATAAACCAGCATTTTTAACCGAGCCGCTGCTGAAGGCGTTAGCGTTGGATGCAAGAGCCAGTGTTGTGATAAGCGGCGACTCCCTGCCTCAGCGCAAACCTCACCCGCAGCCACTGTTCCATGCGGCTGGCGAAATCGACTTGCTGACCACTGAGTGTATTTACGTCGGTGACGCCGAGCGTGATATTGTTGCTGGAAATAGAGCCGGCATGGTGACCTTGCTGGCTAGTTATGGCTATATTGAAGCCGGAGATGAACCAGAAAACTGGGGCGCAAATGGTATTATTCAATACCCACAGGAAATACTAGATTGGCTGCATGAGTCATCAACCATTGAACTCGATTTGACACGGGCTAATTAAGTAGTCCTGCATTATTTATTGACGAATCATTGACGATTATAGAGAGAAGCACGTGAATATTAGTAGAAATACCGCAAGATCAACCTTATTCCAGATCGTACTGTTTTTGGTATTACTAGCTGCGGCTTTGTTTTGGCAGCGGAATAATATTGCGGATTTGTACCTGTCAGGAGAAATTAATCCGGTGGGTTGGTTGCTAAACGGCGTCATCATTATTCTGTTCTTGCTTGGCATGTTACGAATCATCTCGCTGCTGCTATCGTATAGCACCGAGCACGGTATTTTAGAGCGACTGGTCGAGTCGGCAAATGATGGGGTGAACGACCCCACTAGTGACTTGCCAGAGGATGGGCTAGCCGTGCAACGTTATCAATTCGTTCAGGACATGGCGCGTCAAGGCAACCCGGTTGATCAGGGTGCACTTGCATCAAGCTTAAGTACTTCGGAACAGAGTCGATTTACCTTAGTGCGTTATGTTAACAGTATACTGATACTGCTCGGTGTCTTCGGTACGGTGGTGTCGCTGTCGATTGCGCTGATCGGTGCCTCTAGCCTGCTGGACTCTCCAGAAGGTGCTAACAAGATGGGGATGATTATTGGTGGTATGTCATCGGCACTGAGTACCACCATGACTGCCATTGTCTGTTTTGTAATTTATGCTTACTTCTATTTGCGACTCAATAACGCCCGCGCTCAGCTGCTGAATGGTATTGAGAGCATGACAGCAATACACCTGTTGCCCAATTTGATGCATACCGAATCGTCTCTATTGCGCCAGGTTGGAGAGCTGACTACTGCTTTGAATAAATCAACAGAGCGACTCACTGAGGTACAGCAGCACTTTATCACTGCAGCCGATCATTTAAATGCGGCAGTACTTCGCCAGTCAAAAAGTAGTGGCATCAGTGATGAAACCTTGCAAGAGTTCAAAGCGCTGTTGAGAGAAGGCTTTAGATTGCCAACGCCTAGTGCTAAAGCGACAGGCACAGCGTCAGCAGGAGATCATATACCCACTATTACACAGCCGGTAGCTAAGCGATGAAAAGCGGATACCCCGACTACCATCAATTCCCTGAGAGGGATCATGGAGACGAGAGTTTCTGGCCATCATTCACCGATATTATGATGGTGATTACCATGGTGTTTCTGTTAGTCACGGTCATGGCAATTACCAATAACTTCAAGCTGGTGAGCGATTTAAAAGCCAGTATTCAGGCTGAGCGTTTGGCTGCTGAGCAGGCACTCGACAAAGAAGCTCAAAATAACTCGCTTGAAGATCAGATGGTGATGTTGCAAAAGCGACTGGTTGATGCTGATAAGGTTGCGGTCGACAAGCAAGTGGCTAATGAAGCGCTGCAAGAAGAATTGACTCGGATACTCACCAAGGTAACGAAGATAGAACAAGAGCTTGATGCGAGTCTGAAGGCCGTTCAGGAGCGTGAGAAGCAGTTGGCGCTAAGCAGTCAACAAGTGGATGCTTTAAAAGCGGATCGGGATAAACAATTAGCGACCTTAACCATGCGAGCGCAGGCATTAAGCAACCTTCAGGGTATTCAGGAGACCAGTCAGCAACAAGTGGTGCGTTTACAAGCCGCGCTCGATCAGAAACAAGCAGAGCTGTTGACCAGTCAGCAAGACAATAAGAGTGTCCAACTTGAGCTGAGTGCGGCACAAGAAAATGTGTTGAGGCAGCAAGCGGCACTGAAAGCCGAACAGTTAGCGCTTCAGCAGCAAAAGGCGGCTTTGCAGGCATCCAAGGCTGAAGAACTGGCATTGCAGGAACGACAGGCATCTTTGCAAACCGCTACAGCAAACAGTGCCAGTAAAATTGCTGCACTGGAAATAGCACTGGAGCGCGCTAATGCAGCATTAGTTACCAGTCGACGGGATAGTGGCGCACAGCTGACCGATTTACAGGAAAGATTGCGTCAAACCGAGGCAACCTTAGATTCAAGTCGTGAGAGTCAGCAGCTCAGCGAAAATGAGCTGGCTGAACTGCGTGAAAATCAGCAGCTCACCGAACAACAGCTGATTTCCATGCGTGCGGAAGTGATTGCATTGGAGCAGGCCAAGCAGGATGAAGCCGCCGCTTTACTAGCGCTTCGCGAGGAGATGGCTCAGCTGACAGACTTGCGCGCTCAAGATGAGGCAAGGCTGGAAACCTTAAAAACCGAGTTCGATTCATTGGATACCAAGTATCAAAAACTGGTTCGTCCAGCACGCTCAAGTTCTGGCAAGCATGTGGTTTCGGTGTGGTTTAGCAAGCAGGGCGGTCGCGAGGTTTATCGTATTCGTGATTCTGCTCAAGGTGGTTTTACTACAACGACGCGTCGAGGTATGGCGAATACTCTGGCTGGTTTGAAAGACAGATACGGTAAAGAGCTGTACGTGAAAGTCATTATTCCTGAGAATAGCGGCCTCTCTTATTCTGATGCTTGGCGATTTACTACTGAAATGCAGCGAGCTTACGACTATTATTATCAAGATAACGAGTAACTAATAGGTCTCAAATGTCTGAAGCATTATTAAATTATATCCCCCAAGCCGATGCGCTTGAGGGTAGAATCATTCTAGTCACCGGCGCAGGCGATGGTATCGGGCGGGCTATTTCCAACGCCTATGCTAGCTACGGCGCGACCGTAGTCCTGCTGGGGAAGACGATTGCTAAGCTTGAAAAAGTTTACGATGAAATTAACGATGCAGGCTTGCCTGAGCCAGCGATTTACCCACTAGATATGGCGGGTGCTACGGCACACGACTATTTTGAAATGTCGAAAATACTCACCGAGCAGGTAGGTGGTCTTGACGGCGTGGTGCTAAATGCTGCCTGGTTACCCGGCTTTATGCCATTTGAGCAGTATGATCTTGAAAGCTGGCAAAAGGTGATGACGGTCAACTTGAATGCAAATTACTTGATCGTACAGGCTTGTTTGCCGCTGCTAAACCAGTCAAAGCATGCCTCAATCATTCATTCGGCGCATCAGCTGTCACGTGCATATACCGGTGCATTTGGTATTGCGAAAGCAGGCATGGCGGCGATGATGGATATCGTTGCTGATGAGTACGATAACCCTGAGCGATTTGTGCGTGTGAACAGCATCGATAGCGGGCCGCTAAATACTCAAATGCGCATTGCTAACTACCCCGGTGAAGAAGGTAAAAACAATGCGCCTGCTGAAGCGATTGTTGGCCCGTACCTCTATTTTATGTGTGACGAATCTGCTGGAACAACAGGTGAAAAGATCAGCTTTGAGAAAATCGATGCCGACTTTGTCTGGCCGGGTAGCTCAGCCGTCGTAACGCACTGAAATGTTTAACTTTGATTCACTGTATCGGGATTTACGCGATACCGATTTTGAGCCTTGGTTAGATACCTTGCCAGCCGAGCTTGATGCTGTGTTCAAAGAAAAAACGCATGGTTTTCTGCAAGATTGGATTGACCTAATTGCGCAAATGCCTGCGGTAAAGGCGTCATCGGTAGACCTCAACGCTGACAGCATTACCATAGGCAGTCAGTCCGATATTGATTCGGAGCAAGCGGCTTTGTTGGAACAGCAACTTCGAACGATCATTCCCTGGCGCAAAGGCCCTTATGAAATCTTTGGTATTCCCGTGGATACTGAATGGCGTTCAGATTTTAAATGGCAGCGTATCCAGCCGCATTTAAGTGACTTGAAGAATCGTCGTGTGCTGGATGTTGGTTGTGGTAACGGCTACCACATGTGGCGTATGTTAGGTGAGGGTGCCCAATTCGTTATTGGCGCTGATCCAAGCCAATTCTTTCTGGCACAGTTTCGGGCTATAAAAAGCTATGCGGGTGAGGATCTGCCCATACATCTCCTGCCATTCAAATCCGAACAATTACCTGCGTTTAATAAACGTTATAAAGGGATTGGTTTTGATACGGTGTTTTCAATGGGCGTTTTGTATCACAGGGCATCACCAGTGACTCATTTACAGGAGCTACGTAGTTTTTTGCGAAAGGGCGGCGAGCTAGTGTTAGAAACACTGGTTGTTGAAGGTGATGAGCAGACCACCTTAGTACCGACTGACCGTTACGCGAAAATGCGCAATGTCTGGTTTATAGGTTCGACAGGTTTTTTAGTGCGTTTACTGGAGCGGGTCGGTTTTGTGGACTGCCAAGTTGTTGACGAATCCATCACCTCGTTAGAGGAGCAGCGAAAAACTGATTGGATGAGCTTTGAGTCGTTATCGGATTTTCTAGATCCTGAAGACCCAACAAAAACAATAGAAGGCTATCCCGCGCCGCGCCGCGCGACGATAGTTTGTACCGCTCCCTAGATTTTAAGAGGGCGGTGTATAATAATCTGAGTTGGCAGGTCTAGCTCTTTTTCTTCTTCTTGCGAGGTTTTTTATCGCCTGCTGCGGTGCTGGCTGATGACCGTTTCGAGCCCGTTCCTTTTGGGGTGAATTTGCTACCTTTGCCCGTTCGATCCGAATTGTCCCTGCTGGTCTCTTTAACTTTCTCAGTCTTCTTCTCAAAGCTCTTTCCACCTTTGGGTGTCAATTGGCGAAGCTTGAGCTGTTGTCCTTGTACCCAAATCTGCTGCAGGTGCTTATAGATTGGCTTGGGCATTCCATCGGGTAATTCAACCGTGCTGTGGTCACCTTCAATTTTCAGATTTCGGATGAATGCACTATCCACCCCCGCCTCGTTGGCGATGGCACCAACAATGTGCTTGGCTTCAACGCCGTGATCGCCACCTACCTCCAAGCGATACGTCACCATATCGGGCAGTGCTTCATCACTGCTACTCTCTTTGGCGCGACTGCGTTTACCTTCGTCGCGCGGTGAGCTACTTCTTTCACGACGAGAAGGTCTTTCAGAACGGTCATCTCTTTCTTTACGGGCTCTGTCTGGACGAGTGTCCGAGTGCGTGGGAATATCGAGTTGCTTAGCAGAAAGCGGGCGGTCTTTTTGGGCTTGCCAAGCTAATGCCGCAGCAATTTTTTCGATACTAAGGTCGCCTTCATTGGCGTAACTGCTAACCACACTTTCAAGAAAATCCAGATCTTGTTGTAAAACAATCTCAGAAATTTGCTGCTTGAAGCGGGTAATTCGGGTTTCACTAATTGACTCAGCTGTGGGAAGTTGAAATGGTAATATTTTCTGCCCGGTAGCGCGCTCAATGCTCTGTAGCATGCGATCGCCACGCGGTGGGATAAACAGTATCGCTGTGCCTTCGCGCCCAGCACGACCCGTTCTGCCAATGCGATGCACATAGGATTCTGTATCATGCGGCATATCATAGTTTATAACATGGCTAATACGCTCAACGTCCAGACCACGTGCGACTACATCGGTAGCAATCATGATATCAATCTTGCCACGCCTGAATTGCTCAATGGTTTTTTCGCGAAGTTCTTGTTTGATATCACCGTTAATCGCTGTGGTCGCGTAGCCACGAGCTTCAAGCTTTTCACCTAGCTCATGAGTCATTGATTTTGTCCGGACAAAAATCAGAATGCCATCAAACGGCTCAGCTTCGAAAATACGTGTTAACGCATCTAGCTTATGTATCGTCTTACCTTTCCAGTAGCGCTGGCGAATCGTTGGAACTGTAACCGTCTTGCTTTTAATACGAATATCAACCGGATCTTTAAGGTATCGCTGCGTCAGTTTTTTAATCACTGGAGGCATGGTTGCCGAGAACAAAACAACCTGTTTCTTCTCGGGAGTTGCCTGGAGTATGGTTTCGACATCATCCACAAAACCCATTCGTAGCATCTCGTCAGCCTCATCCATAACAACTGTTTTCAGCTGATCCAATTTCAGTGTGCCACGCTTAATGTGATCGATTACCCGACCCGGCGTGCCAACAATAACATGGACGTTGCGCTTCAATTGTTTTAGTTGAATTCCAATGCTTTGGCCACCATAGATCGGAAGTACATGAAATCCCGGAAGTTTTTTGGCGTAGGATTGCATGGCTTCAGCCACTTGGATAGCCAGTTCGCGCGTAGGGGCTAGTACCAGAACCTGCGGCTTCGATTGAGACAAGTCGAGGTTGGATAATAAAGGCAACGAAAATGCAGCAGTTTTCCCCGTTCCGGTTTGAGCTTGACCCAGTAAATCTCTGCCTTCTAGCAAAGGCGGGATACTTTCAGCTTGTATGGGTGAAGGATATTCGTAGTCAACGGAAGAAAGGACTTGCTCAGATAAACCAAGCGATGAAAAAGGGGGCGTGTTTTGCTCAGACATGCGGGATTCGCTGAAATATGAAGGTGCGTAATACTACTCTAATTTTGACTGAACTGTACGTAATTTTTTTAGCGCAAATGTAGCGGTTAAAAATTAAGCAAAAATTTTTAATAAGCAATAATAATTAATATCTATATATTTGTTTTATTAAAGATAACATTATCTCTATCGTCTAAAACTGACATTTTTCTCAAAATCAGTAATATTATTTTAGTTATATTGAACCAAAAAAGCTGACTAAGTTACTCATTGTCATTGAAAACTGTCGATACTCGCTGTTTTTCATTTGGTACGGGGCTGTATTTTAAATATCGGGCGATAGTGATTTTGCGTAATATAAGCGCTATTTCACATGAATTGCTAATTTTTCTAACACAAAATTAACCCCTTGGTGTGTAATTGTGATAGCTTAGTGCTTGGTTCGGTAACTGGTTCAGCTTATATTCAGGTGGTCTTGAGTAAGTTAGTCACAATGGCGTTAATTTTTAGCCATACCTTAGCCGAACCAATCTGTTACAGGGCAATTGTAATATTTCAGCTGTTAACGGTTAAATTATTAATAATAGAAGACGAACATATATGAATAAATTCACTGCATCGCCTAAGGTGGCGATATTAACTTACGAGAATCTCGATGCGTTCGAGTTCGGTTGCGCCGTGGAGATGTTTGCCACCCCAAGACCGGAGCTTGAGGCTTGGTACCAAGCAGACATCTTGGGCGTCAATGCAGGTCCTGTGAAAGCGACTGGCGGCATAACGGTTCAGACGGATAAAGTAATCGATGATCTGACTGAGTACGATCTTCTGATCATACCGGGTTGGACGAGCATCGATGTAAAGCCACCTGAGCACCTCATCGACGCAATATTAGAAATGCACCAGAAAGGCGGCCGAATCATGGCGCTTGGTCTGGGTGTATTCGCACTAGCAGCGACAGGTCTTTTAGATGGCAAGAAGGCAACAACTCATTGGTCAATGGCTAAGTCATTCACTGAGATGTTCCCTAAAGTTAATTTCATTGATAATGTGCTTTATACGGGTGAAGACAGAATGCACTCTTCATCGGGTCACACTGGCGCAATAGATCTAGGTCTATTCATTATCCGTCAAGATTATGGTGCACACCGCACCAATGTTGTTTCTAAAGATTTGGTTGTTTCTTCTCACAGAGATGGCACACAGTCGCAATTTGTTGAGCGCACACTTCGCCAGCAGCATGGTCGTTTGCACGAGACCATCAACTGGGTATTAGAGAACCTTGACAAGCCACTGAATGTTACTGAGATGGCTGAGCAAGCGTGCTTGTCACGTCGCAGCTTTGACCGTCAGTTCCGTTCTACAGTCGGCAAAAGCCCCAAAGAGTGGTTGATCCATCAGCGTATCAATCTGGCTCAGGACTTCTTAGAAACTACCAATTACAGTGTTGAAGAAATTGCTTCTTCAACTGGCTTTCAAACCGGTATGAATCTGCGTCATCACTTTACGCGCTTGTTGGGTTTATCTCCAACACGTTATCGCGCAAAGTTTGCACAGTAAAGATTAATACTAGTAGAAGTGATTAATCTTACCGTTTGAAAGATAAGTTCGCGCAGCCATATACAGTATCTTAGAGATACAGTAGACTGCGCTTTCTAAAGTTTGTTTGACACACGGGGACGACTTGGCTTCGACGTGGATTACAAAACCTTGGGAGCATGCAGTGGGGGCAGGTCACCACTTAAATCTTAACTGTAAACACTTAGTTGCCAACGACGACAACTACGCTTTAGCGGCCTAACAGCCTGCTAAATTCCCGCCAGTGTTCGCCCGCAGGTGCTGAACGGGAATCATTAATGCGGTATCGCGTGGAGGACTGTTCAGGGCCAAAGCGTTAAAACCTAACTGAAATCGCGGATACCTTCTCTGCCCGTCGAGATTGTATTTGCTAAATTAATGACGGATCTAAGCATGTAGCGCCTTCAGGCAGCGGATTTGCGGACGCGGGTTCGATTCCCGCCGTCTCCACCATGTCACAAACTTATGTAGTACCAGATAGTCTAGAAACCCTTATAGTTAAACGCTCTAAGGGTTTTTTTTCGTCTGTAGTAGTTGGCAATCCCTTTGTGGTCACAAATTAAAGGGGTATTTCTGGGGGTACGGTGCTCCATCGGAAGTTAGATACCCCTTTTATGAAAAGACTGCTCTATGATGACGCCATTCGAATTTCATCATAAAGGTCATGTAGAGACAGGCTGAGGTCAATACTCTCCAATGTGATCGTACTATCAATCCCTTCACGCGTTAAGAGCAGCCATTCGTGGTTGTTATGGCGTCGAAACAGCTCAATTGCATATTTGCGTGGATCAATCAGTAGGTACTCTTCCAGGCTTTCTAGCTTACGGTAAAGTGTAAATTTCCTACCGCGGTCAATGTCTTCGGTTGAAGGTGACAACACTTCGATAATCAGTTTTGGGTGGTTCTTAACATAGTCGTGTTCCGGGAGTTGATCTTCTGGATCACAAGAAACCATCACATCAGGATAAAAGAAGGCTTCATCCTCACCAATTCGCACTTTCATATCTGCAACATAAGTGCTGCAACCTGTCCCTTTAAGATGATTCTTCAGGAGTACTGCGGCATTCAAAGTGGCCTTTACGTGTGCATCACCCGCACCAGCCATTGCATAAACTTGACCACTTATGTATTCAGATTTATCGGCCGCTATTGCTTCCCCTTCGAGATACTCTTCGGGTGTTAATGATAAATCTTGTGTTAGTGCGTAAGCCATAACAACCTCAATTTCTTAATGCCTTCACTAATCATAGCTTGTTTGGCTTTGTCAGGCTAACTTGTGAGTTATTGTAATGTCATTGAAGCAGGAGCCTTTCACGTAGCATACTGTGTCTTTGCTGTAATCTAAGAATGTGAGGATAAAAATGGAATACCGAGAAGCAAAACTAGGGGATCTCCCAAAGCTCCTTGAGATTGAACAGCACATAGTCGACGCTGAACGTCCATTCAATACTCATATTAAGTCTGGAAGTCCCACTTACTACGATATCAACGAATTAATTCGTAACAGCGATTCTATGGTGGTGCTCGGTGTGGAGCAGGGCGAAATTCTTGCAACAGGCTATGCGCAAATTCGGCAGTCCAAGGACTCGTTGGAACATGAGTTTCATTCGTATCTGGGGTTTATGTATGTATCGACGGACTTCCGTCGTAGGGGCATCAATGGAGAAATTATTGAATTGCTCAAGAGTTGGAGTTTAGAAAAAGGGGTTAAGAACCTCTATCTTGAGGTGTATGCTCAAAATACTGCGGCGATGAAAGCGTACCAAAAAGTTGGCTTTGATCCGTGTCTTTTGGAAATGAAGCTAAGTCTGGATTAGCGTATTAACTGTATCATATCGAGGAAACATGCAGAAAATAGGATTATTAGGTGGGCTGAGTTGGGTCTCTACCGCAGAGTATTACCGACGTTTAAATGAGTTAATGCAAGACAAATTGGGTGGGGTAGCTTCTGCCAGAATTGCACTAGAAAGCTTGAATCGTCAAGATTATGTTGATGCCGTTATAGAACGTCAGGACGAGGTAGCAGCGTGTGAAATAATTCTAAATGCCTGTAGAAATCTCGAAAATGCAGGTGCGAAGTTCATCGTTATTTCTTGCAATGACGTGCATCGTTTTGTTCCTGATATTGCACCCAAGATTCAAATTCCATTCCTACATATCGCTGAGGTAGCCGCGCAAGCAATTGTTGCTAAAGGCCTTAAGAAGGTTGGATTACTGGGAGTGATGAAGACTATGGAAGGTGAGTTTTACCCAGAGATCCTAGCTAAATATGGTATTGAAACGCTGATTCCTGATCGAGTAGACAGGGACTATATACATGACCGAATTTACGACGAACTGGTAATGAATATCTTCAGTGAATCCACTAAGGCAGGGTATCTTGATGTTATCGAACGCCTCAGTGAAAAGGGGGC
>ENA-ORXR01004712-ORXR01004712.1-marine-metagenome-genome-assembly--contig:-NODE-4712-length-11254-cov-11.085443_pt1 | contig 11254 bp, 6 predicted proteins | sample MGYA00237866_ERZ511479 | MGnify/ENA metagenome assembly ERZ511479 | reverse complement strand
AGCGAGCGACCCCTAAAGCGAAGCGACCGGGAAGCGCGAGCGTAGGCAGGCGCCAAGCGGCCCTTGGCGCGTCCCTTACTGGGGCCGCGAACTGACGGCACTGGGTCACGAGGTCAAGCTGATGCCGCCGAGCTATGTGAAGCCCTATGTCAAACGGGGTAAGTCAGATGCTGCGGATGCGGAAGCTATCTGCGAAGCTGTGACGCGCCCGACAATGCGCTTTGTCGGGATAAAGTCTGCCGAGCAACAAGCTTTGCTCTGTCAGCACCGTGCGCGGGAAGTGATGGTCGGGCAGCGTACACAACTCTCGAATACGACACGCGGATTACTCGGCGAGTTCGGTGTCATTATCCCGAAAGGCTTGGAGTATATCCGCCGCTTTGCCGAAGATGTTCAGAAAGACATTCACCCAGACCTGCCTGACATTGCCCTCGAAGTTATCCGGTCTTTGTGCCAGCAACTCTTGTCTTTAAACTTGCGTATTGCTGAGATGGGTAAGGCCATTGCAGATGTCGCGAAAGCTGATGGTCGCATCAAACTGCTGCAAACTATACCTGGCATCGGCCCAATCAATGCGTCGGCTATTGTGGCGACAATCGGGAGTGCTCATCAGTTTAAAAGCGGGCGAGACTTAGCCGCTTGGATAGGACTGACGCCGCTCAATAAGTCCAGTGGCGGGAAAGAGAGGCTGGGCAAAATATCACGCATGGGCGATCGATACTTACGTCAACTATTAGTCGTGGGCATGTCCTCACGCGTGAGAACGGCCCGAAGCCATCCCGAACGTGTTGACCCTTGGACCCTCTCGATACTGGAACGCAAGCCCACGCGTTTGGCGACAGTTGCCATGGCGAATAAAACGGCCCGCATCATCTGGGCAGTGCTGACGAAGAACGAACCTTACGCGCCGAGGACAGCGGCATAGAGACGACAAAGAAACAAAAAACAGAGGAGTAAGAGCAATCAGTTTACAAGGACGATGAGAGTGATGGCGAACCGGTTAGACCGGGAGCGAGGATAAACCGTCTAATGTCCCGGACATAAATAGTCCGATAAGCGGAATGGAACCTTGTTCGCGGAAACCATCAGGGCCAGTGGCTGTGCCACGAAAACAGGCCGGACACAGGACCGTATCTAACTTAGGTCAAAAGCACTCGAATTAAACCTTGCAAAGTGGGAGCCATCCACACAGGACATTAGAAAGTTCTGCGGAATTAGAAATTAGATCTGTTTTCACCTCCTATTATTCCGTTGTCTTAAGTGTGTCATGACATAAGCTTGCTGCTAACGAGCCCCAACACCTTAATAGTTTGCTTGTAAATACTCCCATATTTTCATCGCTGTCGGATTATTATTTTGCAAGGATTTGTAGATGTTTATGTAAAGCGGTGTCGCCCATTCGTTCGATATCATGCGCAGTCCATGATCTTTAGCAGTGCCACTGGCAACAGTTTCCGGTAACCAACATAACCCAAGTCCGTTCTTCGTTGCGCTAAAGATACTTTCTGCAAGAGATGCTCTGTAAACGGTTTGTAAGCGATCTTTAAACGGAGCCTTCTTTAGACAGTGCTCCACCACGCGGGACATATATGAGCCAGGTGCATATTCTAGATATGGAATGATGCCGCCAGATCTGTTTTCTAGGGTAGGTTCAGGAAGTTCTAAGCTCTGAAAGGGACGAACCCAGTGCTGGTTTATGGTAACTGATGGATAATGGGCTTTGTCGACGTTCAGGCTGATGGCTTCGTGGCTATAGCAAATAAAAAAATCGCTACTGCCGTTAGATAGCCCCGTTAGGTATTCATCCACTGTTCGAGTCTCGGCAACTATCGATGCTGAGAAATGACCGAGTTCATTTTGGAGTTTGTGGACAAGTTGAGGGACATAACTAAGCGTTAATGTATGCAGGCTTGCAATCGTGACGCTTGAGTCGTCGATTCTTGCGTATTTATTTGAAACAGCGCGCCCTTCATATGACGTGTTTATAAGGCCTCGTGCAAATCGTATGAATTCGTGCCCTGCAGATGTTAACTGGATTGGATGCTCAGATCGATCTAGAAGCTCTACGCCAACCCAATTTTCTAATGACTGTATTCGACGACTTAAAGCTGATTGTGTGACGAATCGTTCAGTTGCGGCTCGGGCGAAATGTCCCTTTTCTGCAACAGCTACAAAATCTTCAAGCCATTTGAGTTCCAAAACTCGTTCCTTTTCAAGGCGTTGCGTTTTCTGCATCACTAATCGCATTTTATGAATTTGAAAGCAATCAAATTGAAGCCTTTGGTGAAGACTGCGGAAACTATCCAGATTCTTCGATTTAAAACTTAGCGGGACCTTCACATGCACATTCAATCCAGGCTCATGATTTGCGCGGCGACGTCCGCCCTTCTGGTGCCGTTGTTACAAGCTCCAGCCTTTGCGCAAGATGCACCCGTCGTTGAAGATGAGATCGTCGTAACAGGTTCGCGAATTAAACGAGATAAAGTCGAATCATCTGTACCTTTACAACAATTGACCGTTGAGCAATTTGACGAAATCGGCACAACGGATTTAGCGGAAGCTCTGACGGAAATTCCTGGAGTATCGGAAGGCATTTCGCCGCGCGGAAGTAATAACAGTATTCAAACGAGTGGGTTATCCACCATTAGCCTAAGACGATTAGGGGATGATCGTACACTGACCCTCATCAATGGGAAACGGGCGGTTTCTAATTCCGGCAATGGTGATCGCGTAAGCTTGTCTACGATTCCCTCTGGAATGGTAGAGGCAACGGATGTCGTTACAGGCGGTTTATCTGCCATTTACGGTTCAGACGCGGTTGCGGGTGTTGTGAATATCCAATTGGAAGATGATGCCGAAGGGTTTGAAATTGACGGGCGTTATTCTGTTCCAGAAGCGAGTGGTGGCGAAGAGATTCGGATCAATGCTGAATATGGTACAAACTTTGCGAATGACCGTGGCTATTTCATGCTTGCGGGAACCTATCGTGACTTCGAGGGAATACGTGCAGATGATTCCCGTCCTGAATCTATTTTGGCTGTTGAATTCGATGATCCTGATACGTCATCAGATGATGCTTTTGCAAATGAGATAAACCAGCCAGGTTGTAATCCTGACAACGAAGATCGACATTGTCTTTTGGGGTCTCGCAGCGCGTCTACGCCTGGGGGCTTTTTTGAAGGCGGTGATGCATTCTTCCGAGACGGTCGATGGTTTAATGACAGAGACTTAACGCCTGATGATCGTCCAGCCGGAACAGATGCATTTTCTGACGTTGACGGATTTAACTTCCGTCCAGGTCGAACGCTTTTAGGTGAGCGAGAAATCATGAATATTGGTTCTCACCTAAAATATGAACTATCGGGAAAAACAGAAGCCTCTTTGACGGCCTTATATTCAAACGTAAAAAGCCGAACATTTGGAGGTTTTGAAACCCTAAACCATAGCGATGACTTTGGGCTTTTAGACTCTGAAGAAGTTGGAAATATTGATAGAAATCACCCGTTTATTCCAGAAGAAGTGGAGGCAACAAGAAGCGGTAGTATTGATTTTGACAGACGTGTTGTTGAGCTGGGTGAACAGGCTCGCATCAACGACCGAGAAACGATTCGATTGATGGGAGATTTAACTGGTGAATTAAATGAAAAATTCGACTGGAACTTATACGGCACATACGGACACTTCTCTCAAGATCAAGAAAATCCAAATGAGTTGAATTTTGCAAATGCAAGATTTGCACTCGATATCGAAGAAGATGGTAATGGCGGGTTCCAGTGTACAGACGTAGGTGCGCGGGCTGCAGGATGTGTTCCTCTAAATATTTTTGGAGAAGGCACTATCACAGACGCTGCTGCGGACTACATCCGGTATAATGGTTTTGCGTCTCAAACACGCGATCAATATACGGCGGGTGGATTTCTTAGCGGTGAATTGTTTGAAGCGGGAGGTCACAGCTTCAAGGGAGTTTTAGGTGCTGAATTCAGACGAGAAGAACAAGATACGACGGGTGATCCAGACGGATCTTCTGGTGGTCTCGATGGTGACTTAAATACCGAAGATCGCTTCCAGACATCATTGTCTACCTTTCCATCGATCTCGGCATCCTATGATGTTATCGAAGCCTTTGCAGAGATTGAAGCGCCTCTTTCCGATAACTTCACGGTCGAAGCAGCTGGACGCATAGCGGATTATACAACGGTTGGGACGATCACGAGTTGGAACCTAGGGGCGCGCTGGAATCCTTCATCAAGTGTGAATTTCCGAGCCAACCTTTCGCGGGCTCAACGGGCTCCAACTCTTTCGGAGTTTTTCTCTCTTCCGCGTCCCGATAGTGACGACTTGAATGATCCGTGTGAAGGACTTGAAGCCGATGGTACGGGCATATCAAGTATTGAGGGTAATGGAGCGGAAAATGCGGATATTGCACTCGTAACGGCAAACTGTTTGACTGAGCCAGGAATTCAAGCGTTTTTTGCAGACCCTGACAACGATCCAGACTTTGATCCAGGCGGATCCGTCAATGGACCTAACGCAGGTAATTCAAATTTGAAGGAAGAAACCGCAAACACATTAACAATCGGCGCAGTTTTTCAACCTAGTTTTGTCGATGGGCTTATCGTGATTGTCGATTACTTTAACATCCAGATTGACGATGCGATTACCTCTATCAGCACGCAAGATGTTGTCAGCCAATGTTATGCGTCTGCTAGCTTTCCTAATAATCGTTTTTGTGATGTCATTTCGCGAAGCCCCTCTAGCGGTGAGGTTACAGAGGTTATTAATTTTCAGGAAAACCTGAATGAAGAGAATGTCGAGGGTATCGACGTCACTGTAGACTACGAATTTGAGGTGCCAAAAATCCCTGGAGAATGGGATATGAGCTTAAATTATACGCGGTACCTAACGGATGAGGTTTTGTTCGAAGGTATTGGCGGTGTCGAGATTAAGTCGTCGCCACTTGGCGAAATCGAAGCTGCAGAAGATGAGTTCCGTGCGAGCATGTCCTATGAGTTAGACGATTTTCGTATTCGCTATACTTTGATTTATGAGCAAGGCGGCATTGATGATCTCGTTGGAGACCCGAGACCATCTGATGATAGATTTTTCGAACTGGGCGACGAAACGTTCCACCGCATTTATGCTCGTTACGACTTTGGAGGCGATGATCAGTATCGCTTATACGGTGGTGTTAATAACATTTTCGATAATCTTGGTCCTATCTATCCGACGGGCACTGATGGCGGGAGCTCGCTGAATATTACCTCTGATTTAAATGATATTACGGGCCGAGAGTTTTATGTCGGTGCGCGAGTCCGGTTCTAAAGCTCTTGTAAAGTGGGGCTCAGATTTGATCTGAGCCTCTACTCATTTCATTTAAACGGGGAGGCCAATTTGAAACGCTTTGTCTTAAAGGCGCTTACTACGTGTGTCTGTATCTCTATCTTGACTGCGTGTCAGGCCACTAAGGTTTCAACGGTGTCTGAGTCAGTCTCCCCCGATGATGCCGTGGCTAAAATTCAACCCGGCTATTCGGATAAAATGTCACTCTTAAAGACACGACCTGCTGTTCAGGCCGCTTTTGAGTCTATCGAGTCTCATCGAGCAGAAAATATTGATAAACTCATTGAACTCACAGAAATTCCGGCTCCGCCTTTTGGCGAGGACCTTCGCGGAAAGCGGATTGCCGAGATGTTTCGAGAGGTTGGCTTGATCGATGTTAAGACAGATGCCGTCGGAAACATTATCGCAAGGCGGCCCGGGAAAACTGGAGCGAAAACGATTGCGATGGCGGCGCATATCGACACCGTGTTCCCAATAGAGACGGATGTCACGGTCAGGAAAGAAGGCGACAGATACATTGCGCCTGGCATTGGCGATAATACGCGCGGCGTCGTTCTTATGCTTAGCCTAATTAAAGCGATGGAAGCCCATAACATTAAGACGGACGCTGATTTACTCTTCATAGGGAATGTCGGCGAAGAGGGATTAGGTGATTTGCGCGGTGTTAAGCATCTGTATCGTCAGGATGGTCCACGCATTGATGCATTAATTGCGGTTGATGGCGGCAGACAAAATCGATTGATTTACGGCGGCGTTGGTTCGCATCGTTACCGCGTAACCTACAAAGGACGAGGAGGGCATTCGTGGGGGTCTTTTGGAAGCGCAAATCCTCACCATGCGCTGGGGCGTGCTATTAGTTTGTTTTCAGAATCTGCGTCTGACATTACCTCTGAGGGGCCTAAGTCGAGTTTCAGTGTAGGACGCATTGGGGGCGGAACATCAATAAACTCCATAGCTTTTGAAAGCTGGATGGAAGTCGATATGCGGTCTGGTGATGCTGGAAAACTAAACGCGGTGGATGCTATTTTTCAAGACGCCGTCGAAAAAGGTCTAGAGGAGGAGAATGCCGCTCGAACTCGTGGTCCCGAGTTGACTGTCGAAGTAAAGTCTGTGGGGCGTCGACCTGCTGGAGTAGCCCCGCCAGAACAGCCTCTCATTCAAGATGCAATGGCCGCTATGAAAGGCATGGGGATAGAGCCAAATCTTAGAATTTCCTCGACGGATGCAAACATCCCAATTTCTATGGGGAAGCCAGCTATCACGATAAGTCGGGGCGGCGTGACGAAAGGAGCCCATGGTTTAGACGAGTCTTGGCATGACAAAGACTCGCATGTTTCTATCCAATTGGCGCTCTTAATAGTTTTGGCACAAGCAGGTTATGTCGCTCCATAAGGATATAGGAATGAGCTTTCTTCGATACTGGAAAACTTGGGCTAAGGTTCTAATCATTTGTTCTGGCAGCTATTTGCAGGCGAATGCAGCTGAACCGACGCCCATGACGCCTGTAGATATGGTTGAATTGACGCGTTTATCTTTGCCTGCCTTATCACCGAATGGTGCTTATTTAATCTACAGAAGAAGTCAGGCTGATTGGGGAGAAGATAAGGAATTGAGGCGATATGTCCTGCGTGACTTAAATGCTCAAACTGAAGTGCTCATATTTAAACCTGAAAGCGACGAGAGTTTTGGTCGGGCCTATTGGTCCCCCGACAGTCAAGGGTTTTTAACGCTTCTTAAGCGCAAGTCCGATGCAAAAAACAGTCGCCGAAAACAGGCTTGGTATTACAATATTCAAACCCGTCAATTCTCAATGTTGACGTCGGAACCGGATGATGTTCAGGATATCGAGTGGGCACCAGATGGGTCAGGGTTTTACTTTCGTACCGATAAAATTGAACCCGTTGACGAACGCCCCAAATCTATAAAAAAAATAGCCACAGCAATAGAACCATATGACTCGCCAAGTGCTTTGGAAGTTAAGTTTTTTGATTTGGAAAGCAGCACGACTACCCCCATCGTCGCGGGGGATTTCTTCATCAGAGGCTATGATGTTTCTAACGATGGGGAACGTATTCTTTATAGCAAAGCGTCGGGGGGGCTAAGTCGTGATCGACATTCCGGTGAATTATGGCTGCGAGACTTGAGCAGTGGTGAAGAGCGCCAGATCACTGTTAATAACCACGCAGAGTCTCGAGCCAGTCTCTCTCCAGAAAGCACTAAAATTGCCTATATCTCTACTGTGAATGAGAAAGGTGAAGGGTATTATGAAGATAATTTATTCATTGTGGATGTTGAAACGGGAAACACGGAGTTAATCCTACCGAAGCTGCCAATGGAAGTTCAGAACTATGCATGGGCTCGGGAAAAGACATCTATCTTCATATTGGGCAACACAGGTCTGAGATCACAACTCTACAAGTACAATTTTGCGGACAAAACTCTTACTCAATTAACCCATGGTGATCATGTTGTGAAAAACTGGCGTTACGAAAGAAGTTTGGATCTCCATATTTTTACTTTAGATAGCGCTAAAAATCCTGGTGATATTTATACCTTAAACTCAGAAGGCGATATCTCCCGACTGACAGATGAATATACAGAGTTTAATGCAAAAAAGGCTCTGCCCAAACAGGAGGCTTTTCATTGGAGAGGACGGGGCGGTCAAAAATTAGAGGGATTACTCGTCTATCCATTGAGTTATGTTGCAGGAGAGGCGTTTCCTCTCGTGACAATAACACATGGCGGACCCCGTTCTTCTTCGCAGTTTGGGACTTGGAATGTCTCTCGGTCTGTTTCGGTCTATGCTGGGCAAGGTTACGGCGTGTTCTTGCCCAATCACCGCGGCGGTACAGGATATGGTGATAAGTTCATGCGCGATATGGTTGGCGGATATTTTACGAACGCAGATAAAGATGTGATGTCTGGAATTGATGCCTTGATCGAAGACGGGCTAGCAGACCCTAACCAACTTTTGAAGCAGGGTTGGAGCGCAGGCGGTCATATGGTGAATTGGCTCATCACGGAAACAGATCGTTTCAAAGCGGCCTCCTCTGGCGCTGGAGCAGCAGATTGGGTGTCAATGTACGGCGAAAGTGATGTTCGTCACAATCGAACCTATAACTTTGGCGGAACTCCATGGGAGAGACGCGCTCCACTGCGAACTTACCAAAAACAATCTCCACTGTACCAAAGTCATAAAATTACGACTCCAACATTGTTCTGGGCTGGAGAGAAAGATGTTCGCGTGCCGCCTACCCAATCGATCTTAATGCATCGCGGCGCAAAAGCTGCAGGCGCAGAAACAGTGTTGTATATTGCTAAGGATGAACCGCACAATTTCCGAAAATTGAGTCATCGGTTGTTTAAGATAAATACAGAGATCGCTTGGTACGCCAAGTATCTTGGTCAAGATATTCCTGAAGCAGAGTTTCCCAGTGAAGCTTTCGACAAAACCGCGTCAGAGCAAAAGTAAGAGGTATACAATCATGCTAAAATATATTTTCTTATTCTTAGCGGTGATCGGGTTTTGGGCTGCGACACCGTTAGGATATGCTCAAGCTCAGGACGTGGTGTTCAGTGAGTATAAGGTTCCAGAAAATCGAAAAGATAGGAAGTTTCTTTCTCACAAAGCGTTCAAAGCCGCGCCCTACACCCCCGGGGATATAAGTCGATTTATGTTTGATGATTGGTCTGGCAAGCCAATCCCCGTTTGGGCCTACGTACCGACAGGTGTAGACGTCACCCAAGCTCCGATCCTTTTCATGATGCATGGAGCCAAGAGGAATCCCGCGCGCTATTTGTTAGAATGGGCACCGCATGCAGAAGAACGCGGATTTATTGTCGTTGCGCCAGAATTTTCCAGAAAAGACTATTATGGGTCTCGTCGATATAACCAAGGCAATGTGTGGCGTAAGGTCGACGATACATATGAGCCAAGGCAAGAGAAAGATTGGTCATTCTCAGCGATTGAACCTTTATTTGATCACACTGTTGCGGCTCTCGACAGCCAACAAAAGAGCTATACCATCTACGGCCATTCTGCAGGCTCTCAATTTGTACATCGCTTTTTGTATTATAAACCAGAGGCTCGTGTGAAACGCTATCTCGCGGCGAATGCAGGATGGTATACGCTACCAGATATGGATACCTCTTGGCCTTACGGTCTCAAAGACAGTTTAGTTTCTGAAGACGATCTGAAAGGAAGCCTGGGTAAAAACGTTATTGTTCTTCTTGGAGACAAAGACATAGATATGACCAGTAAAAGTTTACGGAAAACACCCGAGGCCCTAGCGCAGGGAGAGCATAGATATAATAGAGGAGTCAATTTTATGCGAGTTGCTAGAGAGCAGGCAAAAGTACTCGGTGTAACGACACGTTGGAGTGCGAAAACAGTAGAAGGTGTAGGGCATTATAATTCAGGTATGGCAGCGGCGGCTGCACAATTTGTATATTGATGCTATTTGGATACGGTGAAAGTTAAACAAGTCGAGATTTTATCTGTTTTGCGTATTTAGAGTCGAATTTGTCGACCCATCTGCGGATGGTTTCGTACGACACATCAACAGCGCGTTCGATCATGAGCTCAGTCTTGGAGTAAAAGTATAAGGTGTTTTTGCTTTATCAGAAGGAATTTGACCCCGAAAAAAGACTCTTCCTCTAACTAGCTAATGTCCACTAAGAGGATGTTTTGTCCTTCTCATTGTGCAACACAATGTGAAACGAATTGTGTAACAAAAACCATCTAAATTTCATTCAAGTTATTGTTTTTATTGTGCAATATAATAAATAATGACCCTTCCCCGGTGCGTCAGTAATTTCTTGTAAAAATCTTTGTTTCCCTGCAGTTACTGTAATAATTACCTCTTTGCCCTGAAATCATTATGAGTTTGGGCCACAATTTGTGCTACAAAATGGGCTAGATTTGGCGCGCGTTAGGGATTCGAACCCTGACTTATTCCCGAGCCTTTTATCTATCATTCAGTAACTATTAAGTGTAAATTTTATCAAACCACTTTTTGAAATCCTCGATTTCATTTTTTGTCATAGACAATCCAAGTTTAGTACGTCTTAAAAGGATGTCATCGGATTGGGTAACAAATTCAGTGTTAACGAGGTAATCTGCTTCCGCCTCTGACAAGATTTGACCAAACATCCGGCCCATGCCCCCTTCCCGATTAAGAATATCATTACTGCAAGTTCCGTAACTGCGAGCCAAGTGCCTAAGAACCTTGTGGTCAATATCAGGGTGTTTCTTTTGCAATGCGCCCAAAAACGAGTCGAAATCCATGTCTGGAATGCCCCCGCCCGGCAAAATTGCCGCGCCCGTCCATTTGTCTGACATGGCGCTATAAAAGGGGCGTAGCTTGTCCAAGGCATGTTCCGCTAATTTGCGGGACGTGGTAATCTTGCCGCCATAGACGGAAAGAAATGGCGCTTCGCTGGCCGCGCCATGAAGTTTAAGAACGTAATCGCGCGTTACGGTAGACGCGCTTTCACTCTGATCATCAAATAAAGGACGAATACCAGAATAAGACCAAACGACATCGTCCTTGGAGATTGAACGCGTGAAATATTCATTTATCGCCGCGCAGAGATACGTAATTTCTTCTTCTGAAATTTCGGCTTTTCCGCCGTTTTCTGTTACAGGTACATCTGTTGTACCGATGAGCGTGTAGTCTTGCTCATAGGGAATTGCGAAGATGATACGGTTATCGGCATTTTGGAAAATATAAGCTTGAGGGCCGTCAAATAATTTGCGCGTAACGATGTGGCTCCCTTTGATAAGCCGAACGTCCTTTCCGTCATGTCTCGTGTCAATTTTTTTCAGAACGCGTGACACCCACGGACCCGCCGCATTTACAATACCCTTGGCATAAATTGTCTGGGCCGTTCCGTTGACATTTATTTTTGCTGA
>ENA-ORXR01004711-ORXR01004711.1-marine-metagenome-genome-assembly--contig:-NODE-4711-length-11254-cov-18.228415_pt1 | contig 11254 bp, 11 predicted proteins | sample MGYA00237866_ERZ511479 | MGnify/ENA metagenome assembly ERZ511479 | reverse complement strand
ACGATGATTTATTCGAACACGCACGATGACCCCAAAGCATACTCTCATATACCCTCAGAAACAAGACGCAGGACGTGTACAATCCCGACCCCCTGGCGCTACCATGGGGGGACCGGTACCCAACAGGCCCCGGTCTCAGGCCCGGGCCTCTAGTGGCCCCTGCCCAGCATCCCTGACAGCCCTTCCATTGGAAGGGGACCCCTGCCCGTCTCGGGAAGAAGCAGTTAAGTCACGAAGACTTCCTAGATTTCAGGATTTACCCAAAACGAATACCTCGGGACTTATCCCAAGATTTTTCAATTTTCCCGCATAGAATTCCGGTGGGATTTTATCCGTGGTCGTGATCATATCTCGGTCCGGCTTACGCTCGGATTGCGGAAGCTTCCACAAGCGTCCCGGTCCCCCCAGAGGGCCCGAATTCGGGAAGACGTGCGTCTCCCTTGTGTGTGTCAGACCCCTCCAGGGGATCCCGATCGGGTGTTCCCCGCCTCACGCGCCTCTAGAGGGTTCGTTTCATGCGTGGCCCTGGGGATCCCTGGAAACCCGCCCAAGGGGGCTGTCCCACGCTACACCCCGAGCGGGGTGCTACGTGACTGGTCACGACCCGTCCCCGGCTCATGCCGGGGGGGTCGTGTCACCCCTGACAGGGGGTTTCCCCCACACAGTCAAACCCACCCAGTTGGGGCGAAAGCGAGCCAGACCGTGTCGTCAGGTAGACCTGTCGGGGAATACTCGCCCCGGAAGGAAGTCCCGAAGAGCACACACGCACGGCGTCGACCGGGGGAAGGCGCCCCGAGCGACAAACACGAGTTGCGTGACCGGAAGTTTACTTGCCCACGTCGAAGGCCACGAGGAAACACTCACGTCTCGCCCTCTTATCCTCTCCACACCCCGTCCGTCCCCCTCCAACCCTCAGGAAACACCCCCTCAGACACCCTCAGAGGACCCTCAGGAACCCTTTTCTCAGGGCCCATGGGGTCAGTCCCAGCGAAGGACTGTCGAAGCTTCGGACACCGCCTTGAGTTGGGCCGGGGGGAAGAGTGCTACGTCGCACTCTCGCGGCGCCTCGGTGTCGGGCGCGTGGTTTACTGCTGGTCATTATCCCAAGTCGGGTTTACACAAAAGTAGGCCCTTAACTGGGGGCCTGTCCTCAGAAATACTGATCAAAGAGAGGTCTCGAGATCGCGGTTGTGGTTGGTGAGCCACGGGGTGATCACAAGTGGATCGCCACCGGAACGACTTGAAATATGCGTTAGTAGGACATAGTACTCTCGCAAGAGCCAGGGGCCATTTTGGAATGACCGGATCCGACCGGCTGAGGTCGCGAATTCACGTGTCCCCTCGTGACTGGGAGGGATCTGGATTTCCGAGTGTGGGGGCCACGTGTCCGGCCGTCACATGTGCGCGGCGCCTCTGGTCATGTGCGCGCTGCGGTGCTTGCCGCCTTCGGCGTCGAAATCGCTCGCGGAGGGGGTCTACGAGTCCGTCCTGCGGGCGCTGCTGCACCACATCCGCGCGCAGGACGACCGGCAGGGCACGCGGCGGGAGATCTTAACCCGCGCCGCCCTCTCCGTCCGAATGGGGGGGCTGGGGCTTTGCGACCGCTCCCTCGTCGTGCCCGCCGCCCACGAGGCGTCGTGGCTGGCCTCGTTGCTGGCCGATGACCTGGCAGTGCCGGATTTGCGGGAGCTGTTGCGCGTGCTCTCGGAGGCACCAGTTGTGCCCGCGGAGAGAGAGCCGGCTGTGCGTGCCGCTCGCCCGGCCACCGCGAATGGGGAGGAGGGCCCTTCCCCCGAGAGGCAGGGGGGCACCAGTTCGTGGCGGGCATCTGCCGGGGCGGCCAGTGCCGACGCGTCTCTCGGCCTGGCGCCACCTGTGGCAGCTACCCCACTGGTAGCGCCGTCGTCTGCTTCCCTCGCCGCTTTCTCTGCCGACAGAGGCCTGTGCGGTCCACTGATGCCGCGCCTACAGGCCTGTCTGGCGGTGGGCGATTCCATCGCCACCCCCTCCACGATGGGGGTGCCTGGCGGGTCTCCATTAGAGTCCGTTTCCCCGCAAAGCACTGAATCTCTCCTGCCCCTGCCGCCCCCCCTGTACACGGCGAACATCCTGGCCGTTGGCCTACCCCGTGCCCTTGGGGGCGTCCCGGACACATGGAGGGCGCTGCTCGCGGTGCCGGCGCGGCTCACGCAGCGACAGCTGGCCACTGCAGCGCACGTGGCGGCAGCGCGAGCCATGTGGGCCCCCCTTTCGATTTGCGCCCGCGCACGGTGGGCCGCAACGGGATCCCAAATGGAGGCGGCCGTGCGATTGTGACTGGGTGTCGCCCCCGTGCCGCAGTCGTCCGGCCACGAATGCCGCTGCGGCCTGCTGGCTGACTCACTCGGCTGCCACTGGCTGGGTGGGTGCTCGCGGAGTGTCCCGTTGCGCACCTTCCGCCACAAGGAGGTGTTGCAACTGGATTCCACGGTGCTACGTGTGTACTCGCAGTGGACGGAGGTGGTGGCGGAGCCGCCGCTCCCTGTAGGGGCACAGGCGCCCGCGCTGCGCCCCGACCTGCGGGAAAAGTGCGTGTCTTCCGGAGCGCCGTTGTGGGGGGAAGTGTTTGTGGTGGCCTCAACGGCTGCTTCCGACGTCTCCCGCACGGCGGGCTCCCCCCGTGTGCGTGGGGCCGCCCGGGTGCGCGGGGCGGTGAAAGTCGGCAAGTACACGGCGCACCTTCCCTCTGGCGTCCCGCCCCACACGTTTACGGCACAGGTGTGGGAGGCATACGGGCGCGTCGGGCCGACCACGGGGTTCTTTGTCTCCTCGGCGCTGGGGGACGAGCAGCACCGTGAGGCCCTCACAGGGATCCTATCGGACGTGTCCCTGATTTTGTGGCGGTGGAATGCGCGGATTGTTTCGGCGGGGGTTGCGAATTCACTTAGGATGGGGCGGGCCGCACTGGCGGCTCCGCTGCTGGTGTCCCACCTTTCGGATTAGGGGAATGACCCCCAGAGTGTAGTCGGCGGGCTGATCGTGATCGTCGGGAAAGTGGGGCGCGCACTAGGCGTGTACTAAGACGCGTACTACAGCAATTTTCATGTACTACAGGCCCGAGTTCCTTACTGGCATCAATTCGGAGGTGAACTGGACCTGAGGTTGAGAGAAGGGGGCCGAACGCACGTCATCTGCGGGGGGGGGGGTCCGAAACATGGGCTACAAGTCCCACGTGCTGTCCCCGGTAGCGTGTACCAGGGAAACCGGCCAAGATTTGTGCGCTTGTAGCCCCTGCTGAAGCAGGCAACAAGTGACGCGGACACCAAGAATTCGGGTGTGTCGTCCTAGTTTCAGAGCGTATCAGGGTCGTTCAGGACGGGCTGTCACACATCAATCTGTGTCACGCGTCCCTGAACCGCCAGAAGCCACAAGCTTTCAGCACGTAGCATTATCCAAACTTGGTGTCGAACATCAGTCTGGGATAGGCGTCTCTGGACTTCCACAACCCACCAGTGTCCAGCACATAGAAGCAACATCTCAGGGGGTCAAACATCAGCTCTTGCGCCGCGGTCTGGTGTCCAAAAGTGCTCTACGACTACGCACCTGGCTGACTCCTGACCAGGCGCAGTTCTGTCAAGCATGCCGGGTCAGCAATCCTTTTTGACTCAGCCAGGCCTATCCACTTTCAGACACGGCCGCCCCTTGCCTCCGGCACCCCCTTGCCCACATCAGAGACATATATAAGGCCATGCCACGGGCGCGGGGCTCCCGCCGGTGCGGCGCGCCCCGCGTTGCGGGTGGGTGGGACGCCCCCCCCCCCCCCCCCCCCCCCCCCCCCCCCCCCTCTACTACGGTTTCAGAGCCAACAGCGGCCACCAACACGCGCTCCGCCGCCCACCTGGTGGCCGCCGTCCTCATGACGGGCGCCGTCGCCGACCCACGCCAGGGCCTCTCACCAACTGTACGCTTTTGTTTCCGGCTCGACTCTTCTTGTACCATCATTATTTCATGCGTTCGTCTTATTTCTGTGGTTTACTGGACGATGTGGTTGTCTGCATACTTTGCGCAGAGACTAACTGAGTGCATCTTGGACGTTGGTGCTCTCCTCTCTCTTGTGATTGTCATACGCTGATGTCACTGCGATTCTGCGTTGTTCTTCTCTTGTGCTGGCCTGGGATTTCGTCTACTCATGTAGGAGCGGTCTGAGGCTAGGCGGGGCATGCGCAGGAGGCGGGGGGGGGGAATGCGGATGGGCGGCCAGCGGGTTTTAGCGGCACCGGGAAGCGTCCCCAGAGAGCTTTAGGGAGCCTGTGAGAAGGCGGGGGGGGGTGGGGGGGGTGAGAATCCCCAGAAAGCGCCGGGGGGCTCCCCCGGCCCTTCAAGTCCGCTGTTTTTCCGCCCTCCCTCCCTCCCACCCTGGTTCGGAGCGTGCGCCCGCTGGTGCGCACACCCATTTTTTTTCTGCACACTGAGGGCTCTTTTGAGTCACGAGTAGTAATTCGCATTTCCGGGTGGTAATTCGCAAACGTGTCGGCTGCGAAATCGCCAGTCAGTCTCTGTGTTCTTGCTTCATCGCCAACATGGAGCCCGCACCCACGTCGTCCGAGCTGCTGCGGGACATGGTGGCAGCCGTGGCCGATGGCGCGCCCGTCCTTCATGTGTCTGCTCGCTTTTCCGCGTCGACGGGCTTTTCGACTTCTAAGGTGCGGTCCATTTACTACAACGGACGCGGCGAGCGCAGCAAGCTCAACGCGAACTCTCTCCTATCTGCAACTGAGGACCAGGCGCTGCTATACGCGGCGCAAGCGTGTAGCTATGCCAACTTCGCTCTTAGTCGGTCCTAGTTGGGCAGCTTGGTGCGGTCTTTGTGGGGCAAGACGGTCGGCACGACGTGGGCGCGGGCTTGGGTGGCTCGCCACCGCAACAACATGTTGGCGCGCACCTCTGAGGCGCTCTCCGACATGCGAAACGCCGCTTCGACGTTTCGTGAGGTCAAACAGTGGGTGTCCGAGTTGGCGGAGCTTCTACAAGAAATGAGGCTGCCCCCTTGGGCGATTTTCAGCTATGATGAGTGCCGGCTCGTGACCCACGGCAACCACCTCGCGGTCAAGCGCGTCCATGCCGCTGATCGGGAGCGGGCCAATGTGGCCTCTTCCAGAGGTGCCACCGTCGCCAGCCTGCTGTCATTTGTCGCTGGCGACGGTGCTCCATTCCTGAGCGTGTACATCTTTCGCGCGCGCTTCGCCGGGGACGACTCAGGGGCGGCGTATTTCGTGCTGTCTCGCTGTCAAAGCCGGACGAGGTCTAGTTGGCCACGCCTCTACGGGTGGACAGACACTGGCTTTCTGGACGCCGCCACATTCGGCGCTGTGATGGACCTCTGTTGTCACGAGTGGGAAGTCCGTAATCCTGGGCGGGAGTGTCTCCTTCTGGAGGACCAGCTCCGAGCCCATCGGCGAGTGGAGGTGGTGCGGTCGGCGCTTAAGCACGGGGTGACGTGCTGGTGGCTTGTTGCAAACACCTCCCACTTCTTGCAGGTGCTAGATGACAAGTGTTTTGCGTGCGTCAAGAAGCACCTGCCCGTGCTGTTCGACCAGAATGTAGCATATCTCCTTAATATTTGGATATTGGGCCCAGTAGCCCCCTCGACTGGTCGGTATTCACGAGGAGGATTGAACTGACTTGTGGCTCGTCCTTTGGGAGGCTACTTCCGTCTTGTATATCTGTCCTTTCTTTTATCTTCTCAATTCTGGTGGTTGTTCGATCTTTATGATCGCTCGGTCGATCGACCCCGCCCCTTTACCGTCTGATAATAAAAGCACCATGGGACCGGGGTTCGCCGTCGTCGGCACCCCCGGCTCTGGATCGGATGTTGCACGAACAAAGGTTTTTCTTCCTCGCCTCTAAGGCGATAGTGTTCGCTTTATCGTTTGTCTACGGTCGGTCGCTACTTACTGGTTAGTTAACCAACGTCATTAATCCCACACAGAACATCGTTGACGCCCTCCTCACCAACAAATCGGCGCGTGAGTGCGTGTTGCACGCGGCCTACGAGGCCGACAGATTGAGATTCACACACACCACCATCCGTGCATCATTTCGGTCGGTTAATCTTTTCCCGTGGGACCTAACGCGCGTGCTCCATCTCGCCCTTGTCAACCTCGGTATGGACCTATTCTCGTACGGCGTGGCGGATGCGGCGCGAGCGGCGACAGCGGCGGTGATTCGTCTCTCCCACGACCGACACATGGCCGGCAAGAAAAAGGTCGTTGCAGGACGTGCAGCGGTAGAGAAGACGCGCATATACAGCGCGGCGGACCTGGTGGCGGCCGACCGCGCTCGGGTGGCCGCTAAAGTGGCGGCGGAGAAAGCCAAGGCAGCCAAAGATGCGCAGAAGGAGGCCACGAAGCTACAGGTGGCGCGCGACAAGGTCGAGCAGGGGCGGCAACGCGTGTTGGCCACGTGCCGTCTGTGCACGTCACGTGTCCATCGTGGCGGCAAGCTATGGTCCGTGTGTGGTTGTGGTAGATTCCGTGTTTGTCCAATGTGTATGAAGCAGAGTGTGGGGAAAGCCCTCGTAGCTGCTCACGTAATGGGGTGCTTGCAGCGCGGGTGATACCGCTTGCATCCTCGTAAATCACTCCTTTTCTGTTCTTCTTGCTCTTATTTCTGATCTCTTATGTGTCGAGCAATTGCGAATTACTACCCGGAAATGCGAATTACTACCCGTGACTCATTGCTTTGTAAAAATCGAATCGATCGGTTCCGCTCGGCCATCCGATTGGACACCCCTAGTAGGGATGCCCCCCCGTGCCCGATGCGAATCTGACAAGAACTGCTCTCTTGCATCTGCAGTAGAGCATCCCGATAGACTTGAGCATTAACAACTGATGAAGACCTCAGACTCCAGGAGATCCCTGGAGTCGTCCTCGGTCGTGTCGCGTCCGCCCCTTCCCGTTGCTATCCGGCCATCAGACAGCGCATCGACGTCACGCTCGCGCGTCGTTGCGCGTGTGTTGCCGGTTGCACCGCTAACGGTTGAACAGGGGCGCCCCACGAGTGGGTCACGGCAGGTGCCTGCCCCCACGCAGACGTGAATCCCGTGATGTCTCCGGGCACGAACGCGGGCGCGTAATGAGCGTCGTTGGGGGTGCACGCCCCTTGGCGAGTTGGCCATCGAGACCCCTCGCTCCCCCTCCCCACCGATGCCTCGCGAAACGCACCCGGGGGGCATGACTGGCCGATGAGGCGGCGGCCGCCGCCGCCGCCGCACGCCCGCATCATCGAGTCGGCAGGGCGGCAGTGGCGGCGCCACGCGCGGATCGGGCGACGGACCGTCGGCGCCGGTTCTTCCGCGCCTCGTCGGCACGGTAAGCGGGTGGCGGAAGATCCACGGCGGGCACGCACGAAACAAGCGGCAACGGGCGGGCGGCCCACGGAGCGACGGCGCTGTCGAAACATCGGTCACAGCGCCGCGGCCGCCTTAACCGTTGAACGCACACTTCAGGAGGACGGATCAGTGTCACATGACAATCAGGATCCGTGGTACCTTTCGCTGCGCTGTGACTCATTGAAGGACAAAATATTAGAGAACACCTTGTCCGTCCCGATGCTTGGCGGCAAACGGTGCCGGGCGGGTCCCGCCACCCTCGTCGTCGAATGCCAGTGTCCCATCTGCGGCCGGGCGGCAAGCCGCCGCCATCGCCATCCCCACCGCTGCCGTCAGCACCGTCGGGAGTGGCACCCCCCCGCCCCCCGGCGGCCGACGACCATCGAGCCGCGGCGGTCGCCCGCCACCGTGCAGCGGCCGCCGTCCACTCCACGCAATCCACAGACGGGCAGCTGAGAGATGGACCCTTGCCGGCCACCGCCATCTGTCGGGGGCGTGCGCTTGCAGCCGGGCGCTCACGCTTCCGCCCCGAGACGGGCGGTGGCGCTCCATCCTCGTTCGACGCTCCCTGGAACGGCCGCGGCGGCACGAGCCCCATCGGCAACAGCCACGGCTCGTCGGGTGCCACCGCCCGCATCCACACCACGACGATGGTTGCAAGTGTATCTCGTTATGTCGGCCAGGCACTTTCGCTCCCGCCCACGGCGAGAGCAGCGGCTCGGTCAACCCCCGGCGCGACAACTCTGCCCCCGCCACTATGCACACGGTGCCCCGTGAGGCAATGCCGGCGATAAGCAGGCGGGTAGACGCCCCCCTCAAGCATGCAGGTGCGCCCAGCCAACGCGTCGGCGAGCGCAGGCCGCAGCTCGGCCATCAGGCAAATCAGCATCGGCGGGGTACGTAGGTGCGGCAGGCAGAATCACGCATGGGGCACCGCCGCGAGAAGGGGGGATCACTTCGGCGGGGTGCAGCACTGCGGCGGTCTGTCTCGGACAGCCGGATCTGTTCTTCGGGTGTCTTTCGAAAAATGGGTGGAAATGGTTTTCTTTCATTTTCGCTACCTGGGTACAACACAATCAAGGAAACTCTGTTCCACCCATTTTCAGTATGCTGCCAGGAGCTTCTCTTTTTTTTTTGCCGTAGTGGGGGTTGCCGATACGCCGGAACTCGAGATTGTTTCTTTGGCGGCGGCCGCAAAGGAGAAGGATGAGTGGGGTCATCGGTGCCGGAGACCGCTCAAATTGCCTGACACGCCGTACTGTACTGTATCCGAGTGGGTTGTGTGGGGGGGCGAGCAGGAACGTCGCGAGCGGGATCTCGACGTGTCCCGCGGGTCACCCCGCCACCGGCCACCGCCATCGCCACCGTCACAGCAAGCACAGCACGGCATTGTGCGTCGCATGGGGAAAGGGGTGGCCATGCGGTCGCCGTCAATGGTCGCTGCCCGCCGCCTGCCGGTGCGAGGGGGGGGGGCTGAAGGGGCCCTGTCAGCCGGCCGACGGTGCGATTTTGATGGTGCGAGGAGGGAGGGGGGAGAGTGGCGGCCGAACCCAAGAAACTGTCCTCGCGCGCGCACGAGGTGTGGGGGCGTCCTTCAATCTTGGCCGCTACTGCCAGTCGCGCCGGTGGTATGTGCCCCATGCATGCCGTCCGAGCGGCTCGACGATGGTTGCGTTGCACAAGCGAGCTTGTGGCGCGATTAGTCACACGAAAATGTAGGAATATCAGTTGGATGCAGTGCAGCCGCAGAAGAATAAATGTCTCCATAAAAGAATCAAAGACGCACCGAGTCGTCAAGCAAACAGTGAAAAAGACAATAGGACCATACACCGCATGAGCATCGACGCGGTCCTCCCTACAGCTTGACCTCAGCTGTCGGGTGCGAGCGTTCCACGTGCCTGCGCATGTTGCCCTTCTCCGAGAACCGTTGCTCGCAGAAGTCACAGCCATGCAGCTTGAGGCCAATGTGGATGGTCCGATAGTGCTTGGTGCGGGTGCCCACGTGACCAAAGGTCCGGCCACACATCTTGCATGAATAGGGGCGAAGCTTGGCGTGCACAGCTGCCTTGTGCTGCGTCAGGTCGTAGGCACGCTTGAAGCGGTGGAGGCATTGAGAGCACACGTGTGCGCGCAGCGCGTCGTCGCCATCTCCGTTGCTGCCACTATCGCTGCGACTGCGGCTGCGGCTCTGGCTGCCACCGCCGCTGCCGCCATCCTGCTTCCCGCCGTTGCCACCCGCCGTGAGATTGTATGCGCCGGGGTCGTTCCCGCAGATGTCATCCGCGTCGTCCACGAGTTGGGCACGCCGCTTGCGCGAAAGCGGCTCCGCTCCGCCAGCACCCTCTGGGTGTACCAGCGAATAGCGTCTATCGACTTGCGACCTGCCGCCGCCGGCCGGCCCGTCCAAGCCCCCGTGGTAGCCATACGTTCCAGCCAACGTCGGATTCTCGGACGGCGGAGGGGGAGGAACGGCCAGCGTCCTGTCCCGAGGCTGCGGCGCCAACACCGAGACTGTTCCCGTGTCAGGCGCCCAGCCCTCTTCCTTTTCCGCCGAGCGCACCGCACCCAGACGGTAGGTTCCGTTCAGCACCGTGCTCCAATATTCCCGCCGCTGCTTCACATACGCAGGACCATGGCGCACGTCTTTCTCGGAGTGCAAAGCGGGAAGACTGTCGCTTGCGCGCTCCGCACCCACCGCCGGCGGCACACTGCACGCACGGCGGCCGACAAGTTCCGTTTCAGCCACAGCCGACGCTCGACACTCGTCCACCTCGGACCGAATGAAGTGGAACGGCGTCTCGCCGGGGTCACCATCCGAGCGACGGCGCTTGGACAGCCGCAGCGGAAACTCAGAGGAGGGTACCCGTGCCTGCGGCGGCACCCGTGGCGGAGGGAGGTGGTTGTGCATGAGGTGGTCGCCCAACACCGTCGCCTCTACCGAAGGCGTCCAGCGGACGTCACCGCTATTGCCCACGGCCAGCGGCGGCGGCGGCGCCATCTCCGGATTCCGCGGCGCGACAGGCGACGTGGGCAGATGGTGGAGCGTCCTCGCCTGGTGGAGCGCCGCGGAATACAGGGAATAGTTGGGGCGTCCCTCATAGACCTGCAGGGGCGAGAAGACGGCCAGCGGCGCGTCGGCTGCCGGCGGAGGCGCCGTCAAAGAGGTTGCCATTGTCGGCGTAAGCGGAGGTAGGGTTGGGCGGAAGGCGCTGCTCTGTCGCGCAAGCGAAGCGTCGACGCTGCCAGATGCCGGGGTGGGCGGGGAAAAAGGTGAAGAGGTCGAGGCCAGCCTCGGAAAGCAAAGCGCGTCCCCATCAGTGGGGGGACGAGCAGGCGCCAGTGACGGGTGCAGCGCCCCACGTTCCATGGCCACAATCGACGGGGGAACGTCACCACGCAACGGCGTTGTCGCCGGGACGGTAGGCAGGGCGGGAGAGCGGGCTGAGGCGGTACCGATGGGGAGAGGGAGTGACGACGGCACGACGATGGTTGTGGCGGTCGTGGTGGGTTCGGGGGGTGGCCTCTTAAAAGGGGGACTGTCAGCGGCAAGTGAGCGGCTCGCTGCGGGTGCGGCGGGTTGCGGCGGTGACGGCAAGCGACAGTGCCGGCTCAGGGGGCACTCCCGGTGCGCAGGGCAGCGCCGAGACGGCAGCTGGCGCGCACGGCACGGCGCGAGGGCGTGGGCGGGGCGAGCAGAGCGCGACACCGGCCGTCACGGTGCGCGCGGCAGTCAGCTGAGGTCTGCAAGCGCGCAACCGGGTGGAATTGGGGCACCCCCCCGAGGGAACGCCGCCAGCCGAGGCGGCCGTGGCGGCGTGGCGGCGTCCGATGAGGAAAGCCCCCCGCTTCCCACACGCTCCCCACCTCAGGTCCTCCCTTCCCCCC
>ENA-ORXR01004709-ORXR01004709.1-marine-metagenome-genome-assembly--contig:-NODE-4709-length-11256-cov-37.706056_pt1 | contig 11256 bp, 17 predicted proteins | sample MGYA00237866_ERZ511479 | MGnify/ENA metagenome assembly ERZ511479 | reverse complement strand
TTGTTTTTAGCAACCCTCTGTGTCTCATGGCCCTAGAGGTTCCTCAACAACTCATGTGCCCCTCGTCTGCGAAGCGTATAGAGCTACACGCACTCCCTTCGCTGTCCACATAGCACCTTCGTGTGGTGGAAGGCGACACCAGGATGGGAACTCGGGGCTCCCAGATGATCAAATACTCCGTTCGTAACAAGTTTTTCTGACTGTAATGTGCGATTCCGAGCCGTTCTCATACGAGAAATCATTGTGTCAAGAACTGGTACAGACATTTTCTTGGATGCATTTTCCAGCAGAAGAACGGGAGCGCCCCAGCGGAAACGGAAAAGCCCCCCGACCCCGCGAGACTGTCCTGAGGCGAACCATATTTTTATTTTCCGGCGGGGATGAGATTAAGCCTTCATCAGAGGCCAGTTGCTAAGAATTGGGGTCAGACGGATAGTATTGTACCGCCGTTGAATCGTAGGGAATCGGGCTTCAGGCCTCCCACGGCCATGGGGCCCGCAATATTATCTGAGTCGTTCATGCCATTGTCCCCAATTAGAGTACACTCCCAGGGTGGAAGGCTTTTCACACGAATGTGGAGCACAGTACAGTCTTTCTCCAGTGCTGTCCACCCTTTTCGTCGCCTGACAGACTCCTAAGTAGCCCTCTTTTTTCGTGCAGAAGATGGCAAAATCGCCCTTCCTGGCAGTGCAAAGCTGTCTCGTTCTTATTCAGGGGTGGATAGCAAAGGAACCTACAGGAATGGTGAAAGACTGTACGTACAGTCAATATCCGCTTATGTATCACCTTTGCGCACTTTTGTGTCAGCGTCTTCACTCTCTCTGTGACAGATACGTTCTCTATTCCACATTTTTTAACCAATGAGCTGCCTTCAGGGATCGTCAGGGCCGCTTGCAGCCTTCTCGTGCGCCCTCGTTCGAGTGTATCTCCCAGTTATATGTCACCCTGATATATAACTGGAGCGTACATAACCGGATATTGACTGTACAGTACTGTCGTGCGAGTGCATGGACCCAGCAGACGGGTCCGTCTCGTGTCCACGAGGTCAACAGCATGTCCACGAGGTCAGCCCCATCGCACTACGTATTCAAACCTGTGGTGACACTCTGGGCTTGATTTTGACGTGTTCGGACTCACAGATGTTCGTAAGACTTGGCGTAGAGATCGTGCCAGAGCGTACCTTCGACGCAACCCTTGCGCATGATTTCTTTCTCGAACGTTGATTCTCGGTGCAGCTGGTCCCCGTTTAGTTTATGACAGCGGTGCGCGGGTGGCGCGTCGCCACCGTGTCGGCTGGGCGGCGACGGGTCGCGGTCGCCGCCGTGCCCCCCTTCTGTCGGTTGGCTTCCGCGGCGCCGCCGCCGCTGCACTCGCCTGTGCGTTTGCCACCTGCCGCGACAGCGGGGTGTGTGCCCCCCGCCCGGGCGGTCGTTGCAATTTGCGCGCCGGCATTCGTGTCGGCCTGCCGCCGCCGCTGTCGCGGTCGCCGCGGCGGCCGCTTCCACTCGACGGCAGCTTCCTCTCGTCGGCCACAACGCTGCGGAGAGACGCCCGCTACGACGTGACGCCTACTGTGGGGCGGCGCCCGCTGCAACACGCGGCTGTGGCGGCCTATGTCGCGCCTTCGCCCGCCGGCTCCTGTGGGGGTGGCGTGACTGCGGCCCGAGCGCGCCGCCGCGGTTGACAACCTGCTGCGGTGGAGGCGTCCGCCACGGAGTGCGCGTTGTTTGAAGTCATCTCCACGATGGACAGTTCCGTTGCGCTACCCCGAGCCTTCCTAGTTGGCACGCCCTCAGGCTCCGGCACATGCAGCAGCTGCCAGGCGCCTAATGAGCCTTCCTCCCTGAGTGCAAGAACCCGCCGAGGTGGAGTCCGACCGGCTGGCCGAGGTGGGCTTCTTGACAATGGAACGTCCTTGGTGGTCGACGGATCCGGACCGACGGGCGGTTGTGGTGTGTATGGTCGACCTGTGCGAGGAGTGGAGGAGACTGTGGTCGCTGACCTGACGGCCAAGCTAACGTCCATGTACCTGCAGCGCAAGACGCAAGTTGAGGAGGTGGAGAACAGCGCACAAGGCGGTCGTAGGCGCTCTACGATTATGCAAGACAACCCATTTTCGTGCGGGGCGAGGAGTGTAGCTGTTCTACAGCGCCTACGGGATGGGGTCGCCTCCGACGTGGACTTCCAAAGGGTCCGGCTTCAGCGTTTGAAGAACGCGAGTGCCCCTGAGGGCGCTACGTCAGGACGTTCCTCTGGTGCAAGAGATCCTAATCTCCCTTACTCCCTTGCTGCTATGCCCCAGACCACTGCACGCTTGCCACCTGCCCTGGTCACCCACCCACTGACACCAGCTCCGCCAACATCGGAGCCCCGACCATCATCTGCACCTCTGTGCATCCCGGCGCGTCCACCCACCACCCAACCGCCGTTGTCTCCTCGCGTCTCTGATCGGCCTACTGCACCTTCCCGCCGCGAGCTCCCTCCGCCTCCACCGTCCCTGTGCGCCCCGTCTTCCCCTCGGCAGCTACTAAGTGCGGCTACTTCTTCATCCGGCGTCGTAGGCGCGGCTGAGCCGCAGTGGTCGAGCGCAAATCTCCCTCACGTCAAGTCGTGTAAGGAGTTGAATGAGCTGTGGCACCGCGGCCGACGAGATGCGGCCGGAGTCATTACCTATCACCCGCTCTCGTTGCTGTGCAACACTGTGGATCGCGAGAAGCTGTTCCCTGGGCGCCTTACGCAGTGCCAGGCAACGCGAGCGACAAGGTACAAGAGAGTTGCTGCGGAGATAGCAGACCTGGGTGGTATAGACGAATTTGAGAAGCAGTGGGGTGACCGCATCGTTGGAAACGTGTACACGGCCCTGGCGAAGGGACATTCTAAGGGAGGGAAGCGTGGTCGAATGTCCTGAAGTGAACCCATTAAAGATAGCGCGAAGCGCATCGAATAGTTTCAACGCGTGCGGCGTCATAGACCACAGCACTGCCGTGGGAGCGCAACCATACAACATCATACGTCGGGCTGCGGAGAGTTGCTTCCTTGGCGTGGCGGCACCGTGACGTCCGCCACGAGGTAGCGGCGCCATAAGTGGCGGCGCCGGCGCCGCGGCACCAAAAACAGGCTGCAAGCACCGCTTCAGCGGCACGACGCGGCAGACACGGCCAAAACGAGCCTGCGGCCCATGTGAGCGCCACCGCGCGCACCGGTACTGCCACCGACCGAAACAGCCCGGCTGCAGTTGCAGCCCGTCGCTCTGGTACCGCATGTCACCGGCGGCGGCGGCGGCGCCACCGCCCCGACCGTGTCACCGGCGGCGGCGGCGCCACCGTTCACTGCCGCCGCCGGCCGCGGCCCCGCCGCTGCGCACGGACCGGGGAGCGCGCGTGTTCCCAACGACGCCGGCTGCAGCGCCGTCCGTCGGGCGACGCGTCTCTTCCCCCCCGACGCCTCAGGAGCGGCACCGCGACCGCTGCGGCGACAGCCGCGGTGATATCGGTGGCGGCCACCGAGTGGCATTGCCGTCAGGTGGCCACTGTTTGTGAAGCGTGTGAAGGAATGGGGGTCGGCGGGGCGCACCGGGAGTCATTCTCAATCCGCCGACAACGTGGCGCCCGGGAGCATGCGGACACCATGACCCGGCCCGCACGACGGAGCCAGCGGGGCGGCGGCCGCCCCCGTCAAGGTAGCGACTACCTGCCCCTCCGTCACCTGCTCACACCAGCCCAGAAACCGTCTCCGTCCCGCCAGGGGCGGCGAGTGCGTCCGCCGCAGCGTCGCCACACCACAGCAGCACAGGCGGCGGCGGCGCCCGCGGCAGGCTGCGCCCCCGCCCGGGCGACGGGCGCCCTTCCCCTGAACGTCACCTCCGCCGACGGTGGGGGCCAGCCATGAGACGCATCCGCTGCCACTGAGGCACATGTGGCAGCTGGTATAGATTATGACATCGTACACGGGGTGCCCAATCCCTGCCCCTCTCCTAGGGCAGCGAAAACACGAGTTGCCCGCCGGAATCGGTTTGCCAGCACACGTACCGTACACGTGCCGGCACGACACAATCAATCAAATCGTGCTCCAAATCAAAACGCCGCAAACAGTGACCGGAAAAGAATAACTGGAGGCATGCGACCAATCAAATCGCCGCAAACAGTCATCGAGTGCCGGCCACACGGAGAGCGAGAGAGCCGTCATCTCGAATGAGGGCGCTATCAACGCTGGCTGCCGGCAGGCTGCCACCGTTCTCGACAACGTCGACACGACATTGTCATGTGAGGGAGCCATCATTTTTATTGCCATTTGGACCGCCAATGAGGGAGATAGCATTTTTGACGTCCGATGCATGCCCGGGGCACACACCAAGGAGCGTCATGCAGCCGGCTGCAGTCAGGTGTGGGCAATCGGTTGGCTGGGCTAAATCGATAAAACGGGATTCAGTCGCAACCGATGATCGATTTGAAATTGATTTTTTCACCAGCCGGCAGAGAGGCTTGCACGCAGCGAAAACAGGTGGGTGGAGGTGACTGTACAGCTTTTGCGAAGTGCACGCAAGCAGCGACCGGGATGAGGGAAGGATATGGCCGTGCTCAGCGCCTCGAGGCACTTCGGAAGGTGTAAAGTTGACAAACCGGACGACGCGCTCTTCCGCTGCGCAAAATGTTGTGGGCGAAATCGCCCTTTCCAGCTCCACTCAGACTGGTCCGCAAGCTTTTTGTGGAGCTTTTTGCAAGAATTGCGCGTTTGCGCGTGAACAGACGATAAGCGCAACTGCGCAGGCACGCCATGGGCCCGACCATACAGGAGGGCCAATCTGCACCAATTAGCGGGGAAGCGTGTGCCCGGTCATCTTAGCTCTGAAATTAGTCATCCCCCCGACGAGTAGGACTTGTGAATTCTGGTTGTATGCGCATTGTGGCCACATTGCGTTTTCTTCTCGATTTTCGCCCCCTTTTCGCACCAGTTCAAGCCGCAAATTTTGTCAAGCAGCCTGTGGAAAGCTGCGGATCGGAAGCAAGGACGAACAGTCCGATGCTGCGACGCCGCAGTGTTGCTTGGGCCTCTAGCGCGACTGGTGACTGGTTGCACCCTCCGCTTAGTAAATACGCAGGCACATTTCATCAGGCCGGGGCCGTCGCAGCGGAGGCTGACGCATCGACGCACGCAGTCGTCATGAGCACCCTTCTTGGTTCTGTGAGCGACCCCATGAACGATCCCTTTGAGTCTGATGATGACGGTGAGGTGGCTCCCGGTAACAATGGCGTGACGACTGTGGAGGATCGGACGGGGGACGAGGGGCGGGGATGGGCGCAAACGGAGGGAGCTGACGGCGGAGTTGGCCCGCGTGCGAGCACACCGCACGCCATGGCCGGCACACACGCGGGCGCACCGCGTGTCGAAGCTGCCCGATGTACGACCGCATCGTGCGTCGCGAGATCCAACACGGCAAGATACACGCCGCTGCCGTTTGCTGACGTGGCTCAGGGTATGAACATTGGCCGCACGCGCGACGCCGGAAGAGCACGTGCCACGCTGAGCGCGTACCGGGCGGAGGCCAAGCGCTTTGCGACGTTCTTGGCATTTGACGACGCGCGCGCGCTTCGGACTGTGCTCGGAGATGATGTTGGATTATCGTTTGTAACTAGACGTGGGACTCCCTCTGGCCAAGGCAGCGCGCATTGCGGCCCTGCGTCTGTGGACTCGGACGCTCTGTTTGCGTCCCCCCCTCCCAAGTCTGATGTCCTCATCAAGGCATTTCTCTTCGATCGGTCGAATACGTGGACCTGTAGCGAGGACAAGATGCGCAAGATGTGTGCCGCTCTGTCACGCGAGTTTGAGTTGGCGGACACAGTCGGGACTTGGAACGGGCAGGTTGGCAACCCCGTGGACTCGCCCGCAGTGGCGGCCGCACGGGCCGCGCACAAGGAGAAGCGCGCGCGCGAGTGCATCTCGGTGAAGGGTGTCGACCCTATCCGGTACCGCGACCTGGACCGCTTCTTCCAACAGCACTTCCATGGCAGGGATCTACGCGAGTGGGATGCTGAGATGGTGATGCTGTACACCTCCAAGTTGGTTGGCATGAACCTCTGCATCCGCTTCAACGAGCTTGCCCGGCTGAGGTACGTGTCTTTCTTTTCAGGCGCTTTGCATGGGGTGTTTGGCAATGCGTGCTTTGCTACGTGACTCGTCCCCACATGAGATTGCTGACGCTGATGGGGATACGTTATGTTTTTTCTGGTTTCTTGCAAGTGAGCAGGGTTGACGATATGGAAATCGATGACAACCGCGTGCGCTTCTTTTTGCTGGGAACGAAGACCGAGAAAGGTGCAACGGTCCGGTTCAACCTTCTGAGGTGGCCTGGTACGCTGGCAGGCGACTTACGGTACGTGTTGCTTCTCTCTTCGCCTTCTGATCTAGTGGTGCGTCATTCTGCGTTTTAGCGTCCCATTGCCGCCACGCCATTGCCGCTATGTGAATACTTGCTCCCAATGGTTTCTCACGCCGTGCCTCGGCATCCTGCTACTCCACCTGTTGCGGCGCTACGTGATCACAGTGTTTGTCCGCTGTTCTTTTTGCGCGTGTGGCTGTCGTTTCGGGGACTGCAGGATGGGTACCTTTTTCCATTTTATGAGCGTTGCCAACAAGGACGCAACGGCGAAGTGAGCGGGTACGTAATGCAGTACGTCTGTGAACGGCAGTGGCCGTACGCCAACTTTCGAGATCTCCTCAAGGACCAGTTGTGGCGTTTGGGTTGCGGCAACGCCAAGTTCATCGGGACTCACAGCTTGCGTCGCGGTGGGACGCAGCTCCTGTTGCTGTTGGGCGTGTCCCTCCCAAGCGTGCGGCAGCGCGGATTCTGGACTACCTACCATCGCATGGAGACGTACCTCGCGTCCAACAATCGGCAAGAGCTTGAGGGTGATCTGCTGCCTGCACCTACTCTGTTGGCGTACTCGTCCTTCATGAGCGCAACAATGGACCACATTACGGCGTCTCTATCCAAGTGATCACTCCCTGGTCGTCTCTCGCGTGTCAGCGTGGATGATTTTCTTGCTTGATTGTAGTACACTTCACTGCTTTATTGTTCGTTGTCCAGCCGAGGTTACTTGGCTGTACCCCACAGAATGGCCAAAACTCAGTTGTATGTGTACGTTTGGCCTGGTGAGGCCCGGAGGTTTCAAATCGTCCCATTCACGTGATCCTATTGGCTGAGGTCTGCTCAAATGATGCGACGTTGCTTCGAAGCGTCGCCTCGAGTCATGCCACGCACATGATCTGGATCGAAAGAACGGTGCGGGGAGCCGCCGTCCGCGGCGGGCTGATGCTCGCGGCTGGTGCCTTCCGCGTCCTGTTTTTTGCAGTAGGATCCTACTCTGGTGTGTGTGCATGGACCCTGTATAGTTGTTTTGGACAACTGCGTCTTGTCTCGAGGAGGAGGCAGCGGTATGGATGGGTGAGGGCGTTCTTCCTGCGGTTATGTGGAGACGTGGCAGTCGGATCGAGAGGAATTTATTGCGTCGCATGCACACATCGCCACGACGCATTGATAGTTTCGTCCGAAGGGCGGCAGTTGGTGTTGCAGTGGGGGTGTGGGTCTGAACTTTGGACAGAAGTTCTGTGGATCTCATCGAGTGCTGTTTAACCTGGGGGCGCTCACAGGCCGTTCTGGCCAGCCTGCGCCCTGCACTCATGGTCAAAACTGGTGTGTGTGTGCACCTTTCGAATCGAAGATGTCGCAGCTTCGTGGTGCTTTTCTACGGCGGCGGGTGTGGGCGACGCGGGGCGGGCGGTTACGGGGGGAGGCAGCGTGCGCACCCTGGCGTGGGGGGCTGGGCTCGCCGCGTCTCCGCCGGCCGGCGCGGCGACCGAGGCCATCGCGGTGCGGTCAATGGCGAAACACCGCGATCGTGGCGCCGCCGTCAAGGCGCCCCCTCGCCCGCCGCCGTCGGTGGCGGTCCTCGGCGGCGGGATGGTAACCCCGCCGATCGGCGTCGCCGCCGCCCGTGTCGCCGCCGCGAAAGCGGCTGGGCTGTTGTGCTGGGCGGGCGACGCGGCGGTCGCGGCGGCGGCGTACCGCCGCTCCCCGTCGGCGGTGGTGCCCGGCGTTGTCCTGCCGCCGGCGTCGACGCGGGGGTGCTGACGTCTGTGCGGCGGGCGGCGGCGGTCGGCAAGGCGCGGGCGTTGTTGCCGGGCGGAGTGGTGGGGGGGGGCCCCCGCGGACGTTGACGGCGCGGCGGAGCTGGTGGGGCCGCGGAAGGGGGCCGCCGCCGCCGCGGCGGACGCGTCCCTGGGCGGCACCACCAGGGGGGTGGTGGGGGGGGATGACCACGACGACAAAAGACTCGGCGGCAGACGTCAACCTGCTCCTTGAGACCGCCGAGCTGGCCGCCGCGCGGCTGCCGGCCGCCTCGCTCGTCACGGTGTAGGCGGGAGGCGCCGCATGTCCCAACGACACTCGGTCGGCGGCGGTCGCGACGCCCGCCACGCGCGGTCGGCGGGGCGCCGCCGCCACCGCCGCCGCGGTGGCTCTGGGGATCCCCCCCGCCGTCGCTGCCGCCTGCCGGTGGGTGGCGGCGGCGGCCGCCGCCGCCGCCGCGTCGGCCCTCCCCGCGGCCATCCTCGCCCACAACCCACCTGTCTGCGTCGGCGGCGGTCACGTCGATCGCCGGCCCCGACCCGACCGCGGGGGGGGTGGCCGCCATCGCCGCCGCCGCGGGCCGGTCGTTTTACATCCGCGCGGCGGCGGTGGCGGCAGCGGCGGCGGCGCGGCGCGGGCGGCCGGCGGCGGCGACGGCCGGGGACCCCCCGCGCCGTCCGTGGCGGAGGTGGGGGGACGGCGACGCCGAGCCGCCGGTCGACGCTGTCTCGTCTGCCCTCGGACGGCTGGGAGTGGGAGGAGACTCCGACGCCGCACCTGGTGGCCGGCACTCCTCCCCGGCCTACCGCTTGGCGGCGGTGCTGCCGTGCAGTGACGGCCAAGGCGAGGCAGCGGCGACCGTCTCCCCCGTCTCCACCCGCCATCCCCAATCCCGCCGCAACCCTGGCGCTGTCCCGCCCATCGGGGCGTCCTGACGGCAGGGCGATGCCCCTTAACAAACCACCGCTGATGCACCAGGAGTGCGTATGAGCGCTTTCCGTCTCCATGCAGTGGGTATGCAGCGAGTGGGCACGGGGGGGGCAGGCGTCGGGGTTTTTTGGGACGTGCGGCTGCGCGGGCGGCGGTGCGGGCGACGGTCGTCGTGACGCTGGCGGGACGTCGGTCAATCGCGAGTGCGAGACGCCGCCGTGGGGGAAGCGGGGGGGTGGGGGGGGGAGGGGGGGAGGTGTGCAGCCGGATGCGACGGTTCTTGACGCCTCGTGCCCGCGGGGGACCCTGTGCCGTGGCAAGGGTGCCGCGTGGCGAGGGAGTGGTCGGCCACCGCCGAGCAAGCGGCGGCGGCGACGCGAGGGCGCTGCCGCCGGCGCCGCTGCCGCCCTCAACCCCGCGTGCTACCACAAGCACGGTGCCGCGCGCCGCCCCCGCCTTGCCTCCCCCGCCGCTGTCGCCGCTGCCGCCGCCTCCACGCGCCTCGGGGTGCTCCTCGGGCTACTCGAGCGATTCCTCCCTCTCCCCACCCGCGGGCAGGCGGCGGCTCCCAACCGTCGCGCCACCGTCGGCGGCGCCCTCCGCCGTCGGCCGGGGGGTCGCCCCCCCCGTCCGCGTTGGGGCGGCCGCCTGCCGCGCCGTCGACGGCACCGCCAAGCGCATGACCGCCACCCGCGTCGGCGGTGCGGTGCGGGGGCGGTCTCCTCCACGCGACGCTGCCATCGGAGGTGTCGCGGGAAGGGGGGGAGGGGGACGGGGGTCACGGTCGCCTTGGTGACGGTTAGGGGTGGTGGGACCGCCCCCCTGCCGCAGGTGGGCACCCGCCACGCCGCAGGTGGCACCTGCCGCCGCCGCCGCCTTCGCCGTCGCCGCCGCCCGGGCGGCGTGTGTGTCACCCACATGTGCCTCATGCGCATGCCAAGGGCGGTGACATGGGTGTGGAGGTGGGGGGGACTGCAGGACGCCCCTGTGGCTGTGACAGCGGCGGTGGCACGGGACACGGCGACGGCGGCGGTGGGCGCCGCCGGTGGCATCTGCGAGCACTGCCCGCACGCCCGCGGTTCACGGCGTCTGACGCCGCCGTTGCCGTCGCCGCCGCCGCGCACGTCAGGAGCGGCGGCGGGCGGGGGAATCGCTACCACCGACACCAACCGCCGCGATGGCGCCCACGACGTGGGTCGGCAGCGGGTGGTGCCGCGCCGCGGCCGCGGCGCAGCGGTTGTCGCCCCGGCCGTCGGCGGCGCCCGGTACCGCCATCGTCACAGCGAGCGGCCGACGGTGCTCGGGTCGGCTTGGCGCATGGGGCGGCGGCGTGTCCATATTTCGGCGGTCGCCAGGTCGCCACGCACGTATACCAGACCGCCCTCCCCGCCAACAGGAGCGGGCCTTGTGGTGGCGGCCGCGCACGGGGAAGGTGCGCCAGACCCCGCTGGGGCAGCCACAGCTACGCCATGGCCGGAGAATAACGGCGGGGTAGGCCCACCGTATAGGAGTGCGGGGCGGGGGTGCCGGGTGGCAGTGCGGAGCGATATTGCAGTGAGGGAGTTGGGGCTCTGTCGGGCGCAGGCATGCGCGATGTGCGCAGCGCGGCTCGTGCCCAAGTGCCCGGACTAGCCATTGCCACACCAACACAGGCAGCGGCACTGCCGTCAGCGCATGCACAGGCGGCACGCCACCCCGCGCCCCCACCTCCCTCCCCCTCCCTTCACAGCCCGCCGTGCGCCGCCAACCGGCTTGCCGTCGGCACCACCGCGAACGGCGGATGTGAGCCGTGGTACCGCCGCCGCCGCCGGCCACGGTGGCGGCTGACGCTAACGGTGACCGCGCGGACCCCGCCCCCGCAGCGCGTGTGCGTTGGCGGCCGCCACGCCGGTGACCGCAGGCGTCATCATGCCGCCACTGCCAGCGGTACCATTCCCGACCTGCTCGCTCTGCCAAGCACACGGTTGCCGCAGTGGCCCCCCGTACCGCGGCACCAGCCGCCTACATAGCGACGGCGACGGGGATACTTCCCGCCGCATGCGCCGGCCGACCGCCGCCATGCGCGACATAGCCGCCGGTCGGACGCCTCGTCGCGGAGGGGGCATCTGAGCGGCCGTCCCGTCCGCCAGTGGCGCCGTCACGCCGCGCCCGACGAACGCCGCTGCGGTGGGAGTGTTGTGCGGCCTGCCATGCATAGCGGG
>ENA-ORXR01004708-ORXR01004708.1-marine-metagenome-genome-assembly--contig:-NODE-4708-length-11257-cov-3.808766_pt1 | contig 11257 bp, 20 predicted proteins | sample MGYA00237866_ERZ511479 | MGnify/ENA metagenome assembly ERZ511479 | reverse complement strand
CGGCCATGGCGTATGCGTTGGCAACGGGCGAGATCCCGAACGGCGACACGCTGCCGGCCCACTGGAACTGTGGCACTGACGACCGATGGATACACAAGAGGAGTTACGGTCAGTTTTCGACGAACGTTCGACTCCGATTCGAGAATCCAAAAAAGCAACGAGCGAAAACGTTCATCGAGTCTGAGGTGATGTCAGCGTTCCCGGCGGTCAATGCGATAGATGGATCAGGGCGTCTGAAGTGGACGCCGATCGTGACCCCGACCGAGCAATCAGCCGGACAGATCCTTCTCGACAACAGCAATTGTGTCAACACGCTCGACCTGCGTCTGAAGCACGACAAGTCGAGCGTGCATTCGTCGATTAGCATTGAGTGGGATTGGGACGCGCAGCGCGAAAAGTTTCTGTCGCGAGTTATTTACGATAGTCCTGACTCTGCAATCGCACACGACACGAGCAAGGTAAAGAGCTACCAGTTCAAAGGGCTGCACACGGGCGTGCACACACGGTCGCAGATCGAGCGCATGGCGCAGACGCTCGGCGATGACGTTTTCTATGAAAAGCAGCACCTCGAGGTGGAATCCCTGATCAACGGGATACCGCTCGGGTCGCTGGTCGCTGTTGATTTTCCGCATGTTCGAGACGACGCAGCCGCGCTCGGCGATGCTGTCCGTCTAAAGCGCACCATGATAGTGACAGCGTCAAAGCTCGCGAGGAAGACCCGGCACACGACGTACACGTTGACCGGCACGCTGCAGATTGCAGCCGCGGCAGGTGCCGGACAGTCTCTGCACAATCTGTCGATCAACGAATACAAGCGCGGCGGAATCAACATTGCCACGCTTCCCGGTATCTCGATCGATAACAACCGAGCGACGGGCAACATCACGTTGCAGATGGGTCGCAAATACTACTATGTTGACGACAGCGATCCGGGAGCAGGCCTCGAATTCGGTTCAGGTTTGAACGTTTCGTTTTCCGGTCCTGGCAGACACCCGGAAATCTGGATCTTCGGCCCTTTCCTGAACTACACCGATCTGGATCTGACCGCGAAGTCAGACAACTACGGCGGCGCGGGTCAGCCGCAGTCGCAGACGCCTGGCGTCATATCGAGGCCGTCACCCGGCGTTCCAGGCTACCTCGGGTCATCTGCACCCGGGGGTGGAATCAAGGGCTCTGCGGTTTACACGCAGGGCCTCTCGAGCAATGAGCCTTACTACAGTTGGACAGGCCGTTGGCGACTTACTCACAAGCAACCGCCGCTGTTCGGTGGTGGGCTGCCTCGAATCCCGAACATACCGCTAGATGGCAACGACGGGCGGCTAGGCGGCATTCCGCCGGACCTGGGCGGCACGGGTGGGCCCGGCGGGATGATCGCGCACTACGTCGACACCGTGCGGCAACCGTCGTCGCCGGGCGGCAGTTCGGGGCCGACAACGCGGCTGTCGAATTTCGTCACCGGCAAGAAGGGCGGAACGGGTGGCGGTGGATTGCTGATTGTGTCGTGGGGAGGTGCTTCGTTCGCACCGATCACGCTCGACGGCGGGCGAGCGGCACAACCCGAATTTGTGGAGCGTCGCGGTACGAAGTTCTACAACGGTGAAGGCGGGCCCGGCATGCAGGGTGCACTCCTGTGGGTAGTCGACGGAAACCACCCTGCACCGCCGCTGACGGCGACGAACGTCCGCGCGCACTCGGGGGAGCCGTGGAACTTCGGAAGCGTGCCTGCGACGAACCCGGCTGGCGGCAGCAGCTTTCGATCGCGCTACCAGCCGACACCGCGTGAAAACCGCTGGCGTGAGTCCGCGCGTGTCCTGTACACGCCCGAATCAGAGAACGTGCAGTCACCGTCGCGGACGCTGAACGAGATCGACGAAGCGTTCGCGAATCAGCGCGACGGTCAGATTGCTCTGATCGTCCAGCCGGCGCGGCCGACGAACTCGAATTTCGGCGACATGTGGACGACGCAGGCGGGCGTGGAGTCTCGAAACGTTCCGCCGGTTGCGCAGATCCACCGCGCCGATGGCACCTGGTCGCTGTATGAGCGTCCGCCTGACTCGATCGTCTATCAACTGTTACTCGACAACGCGTTCGAGCCTGACGGCGGTGACGAGATTCTCAGCTCAACGACCAGGCCAGACGAGGAGGATCACGCCGGAGATTTGTGGCACAACCCGAACACTGGCACGGTGGTGCGGATCGTCGTCGGTGGGCCGCCTGACGAGCTCGTCTACGCCGGCGAAGGCATGGTTGGCGACAACCTGTTGAATGATTCGAACTTCGAGCGCTACGCGAACGGAGAACCGACCTACTACGTTGACGTGTCGCCGGACCTGGACCGCATGCCGACGTACCCGCCGTTTCAGTCCGTTGGCGGTACATTCATCGAGACAGAGGGCGGTGGCGGCTCGGCGACGCCTGGCTTTCCGAACCTGACAGGCGTGACCGCTTCGCCTGGCGGCACCGGTGTTGCCATCCAGCTGAACACACCAGGCAACACGGACCCGGTGAGCGCGTATGAGATACGCCGCGATGGCGTGCTTATCAAGACCATTCAGAAGGGGCAGTCGACCTACTACGTGGACACGACGACGTCCGCCGGCGGTCGATACGTCTACTGCGGGCGCACGATCAATCAGTCGACAGGCGAGCGAGGTTCTGATGTTTGCGCAGTGCCGGTCACTGCGACAGCCGGCAGCGGTGGAGGTGGTGGTGGCGGTGGGTCAAGTTCGGTGCAGAATGTCACCAATCTAAGATGGATCGCCTACAGCCAAACAAGCGGCGCGGTCGCGTGGACAGCGGTAGCGGAAGGCGAAGGCACCGGGTACGAAGTCAGGCGCGACGGGCAAGTGGTGGAGACCTACACCGGCAGGGGCACCAGTAACCATCAGGTGACAGGCCGCTCGCCCGGACAGACACACACCTGGACTGTTATCACGCTCAACGGCGGTGATCGCAGCACCGGGGCAACCGTCACAGGATCGACAAACCCATGATCGTCGCACCGTACTATCCGATACAGTCATCGGTGCCATCGGGCGCACAGTTCAAAACGTTTTCGGACGGTAGTCGCGGGTTCGAGCTTTTCTCATACAACAACGATTCCATCGCGCTAATGCCGCGTCAGTGTCTACCGAAAGGGTCACTGTCGTACATGGCGAGCATTGACGTAAAGTCGACGCTCGAGAGCAACGCTAACGGCTACGCTGGCATCGGCTTTGATCTTCTCGGAATCAAGCGCGACGGCACGTCACAGACTGCGCGCAAGATCACAGCCGACGACATTCTTAACATCGGCGATCGGAAGTTCTGGCACAACGAGAAACACGACGACTGGTACAGAATCAGCATCATCAGTCAGCCGGAGGAACGGTTAGGGTTTACCGACATAATTCCGCGGTGGATCGTGCGTGGAAATGGATCGGTGCAGATCCGTTCTATGGAGCTTCGGAACCACTACACGCGTCAATATGAAACGGTAGTCGGCCCGAACAGCTACGGCGGGCCCGTCAACTCGGCGGGCGGATTCAATAGCCAGGTGGCATACGGGCTGTTTCGTGGCGTTGGCACCACAAACGTCTACACGCGATTCCTTGCGACCTACGCAACGCGTGTCAATCGAGGGCAGGTCATTCGAGTGCAGTCTGATGGATTTATCAACAGCGCGTCAGTGCGAACGCAGGCGGGCGCGCTGGCGCCGTTCTACTATTTCGCCATTGCACTTAAGCTGTACGGAACGGACGGCGTGACCGACTGGTGGACCAGTGGCACGAGTACTGTTCTTGCAGATCGAAGAGTCCTGGAAGATTTCAATTTTGGGCGTACCGAGACGTTTGTCGCTGCTCGAAGTTACTACCAAATTGAACCGCTATTCTATTTTTTCTCCAGCTTGGACCCCAGCGAAGTAGGGCTCGTGCAACTCAGTCACGAGGGGTTTAGTATCGATATGGTGATCGATGACTCTGTAAGGTCCGACACCGGTGGCTGATGATCAGAAGTGGTTCGCGGTGGTTGAGGGCGGCGTGGTCACGCAATCTGGCAAGGGGCAAGATCCGAACCTGCACCCTGCAGATGAGCTACCGGACGAAGTTCGATTGTTCGACTCGACGGAAGCGTTTCGGTCTGATCCGCTCGTCAGGGCTCGAGACTTGGAAGAATGGCGCGCCAGGGAGCTCGACGTGGTCGAGACCATGAAGTCATCGGAGGCCTACGCAGGAAAGGCCGAAGACGCGCGCCGATGGTTGAAAGACAACCCACACCCGTCACTCGATCAAGACTTTGACCCCGAGGAGGATATAGACGAACTGCGCGAGGAATACCTTTGGCTCGCCATCGACTGCCAGATAGTGCCGGGCGCGACGCCAAGGGCGTGCGCAGAAGCCATCTTAGCGGCCGTGAATCGCGATCGCGTCGACGACGACGATCCGGAGCTTGGCACGTGGGAGCGCGAACTACGGCGTGTGAAGAGGCGCGAGAAGGCGAAGGGCTACACGCCGCCGCCTGAGTAGTCCGACGATTCAAGAAATCAAACCAATGGCATCAAAGCAGGGATCACCACGCGCATGATATTGACAGCACAAGGTGCAATTAAGTGAATGATGAACAGCTCGGGCCGTTTTCTGAAAAGGAAATTGCCAGGACGCGCGAACTTATCAAGGTCGGGCCGGAGTTGATCGCGATCGGCGAGGCGCGCCGCGACTGGGGCGGATTCGTTCGAACAGGTGGACGAATTCGAGTGATTCTGGCTTGGATGACATTCGGAGCGGTGGGTATAGCGGAATGGAAATTCGATGCACTGAGTACGCTAGTTCTGAAGGTGTTTTCGTGAACGCCTTGAGTGCAACGATCGACCAGCCTAGACGCTGGCTTCATGTCGCTTGCCTGCTCGCCGTGGTTGTCGTCTACGGTGCTTTGGCGATCATTCCCCGCACCTTTCCCGTCATGTTTCTGGATCGGGCGGGGGAGGTCACGTACGGGCGGGAGAACGGAAAGTCCTATATCGAGTTCGAAGTCACTGCCTACAAGTTGCGGCAATGCCCGCCTTTGTTCCCGGATCAGCGAACCATCCAGCGCGACGGAAAGGACGTGCAGCAGCAGCTCGGCGCTATCCGAGGCGCTAAGGGCGTTTATCGGGAGGCATGGATGGAATTCATCGCTGACGAATCGCCGAACTCAAGCAAGCCTCGATCGTGGTTCGAACCGGCGAGCTTCGGCGTTTGGCGATTCTGGCTGCCATCGAGATTGACCCCGCCGCCTGTGTCTGCACGGTTGCCGGTCATTCATTCGTGCGGCGAGGACCACGACATACCGATCGCCAGCCTCATGGGGCCGTTTCGCTTGCCAGTGCCGAGTGATCAAGGTCCGCCGGTCGAATCGGAGTGATCAGGCAGACGTCGCGAACACAGAGGCGTGACGTCGTCGGGCGTGCTCGAGCACGGCATCGACAAGGCTTGCGGCTGCATTCTGAGTGGCAACCTGTCTCAACTCCGCATCGTCGACACCTGACTCGGCAAGGTGCGCTATCCACGCGATCAGCTGCGCGTCGGTGACTGGTCTCGCGATGATGGCGGTGTAAGCATGCACGGTCCTTCCCCGGGGTAGCGGGTGCGCGCATGGTACATCATGGCTTTGCAGGGTTAGTGTTGGATCAAGCGGCGCTTCTGTGCGCACTGGCAGCTGCGACCGCCTCAGCGTATCGCTCAGAGCTGCCGACGTACTCGCCTTCGGAAACGTGCTGACCGACGTAAGCAAGGCGGGTGACGTCGTAGCCGACACCTGACCAGTATCCAGTCTTGCCGCCAAACGGGCCGCGCTTGCTGATCCATCGCGACTCACTGACAACGATGATGTAGAGGCCGCAGTCGCTGACGCGACGGAGGACGTTGGCTTGCTTGGACTTCGGTTGGAAAACGATCATGCTTATTTTCCTTTGCCTGTCGGGGGTTGCTGTTGGGTCAAACGGTTTCACCGAGTGCCGCGATCGTGCGGGCGGCTGTTTCGGCATCGTCGCCGCGAGCCCATGCCTGTGCAACCTCGAACGGCGCCGCATCCATGATGCCGGTAGCGTCGGAGTGGTCGACGTCGATCATCACGACCAGTTCGCGGGCAATGTCGTACTCCCAGTCGGCTCGGCTTTGCTTGATCATTGTTGCTTTCTCAGTTGGCGGGGCGAAGGGCATGCGGGTGAAAGCGTGGATCACGCCACCCAGATAGAAGGCTTGCCAATCAGACCGGATACCCTGATGGATTCCATCAGCTTCCTACGCGGGAGAACATAGGGGGTTGCGCCGCCGTCGAGCGAAACCAGTTCACCGCTATTCGTGTCGCGAAGGCCGTAGCCGTTGAGCAGCATGTAGCCACCTTTGCAAGCGACTTTGAGTCCGCTGATCTTGTCGACTTCCAGAGCGGTGTAGGTGTTGTTGCTCATAGTGCCTTCGGTCCGTTTTCCCGTCGCTGCCTTGTGCTGCGACCATGTATCCATGTTAGGCGCCTAAGATATAAAAGTCAAGCGGTATCGGCGCCTCTATTCGTGCGGGGTGGAGTTGATCGGCGCGTCCGTGCGCCGGTGCTGTGTTACAGAGTGCCGTAGTAGCGGAAAGGGCCTTGAACATAAAGCCTGTCAGCGTTGCTGTTTCTTACGCGATCTTCTGCACATGGTCGGTAGTTCTTTGGCGGCACAGATGTCCCATCTAATACTTCGATAAATTGAATATTTGTTCGGTCACCTTTCAATTTGAAGTTTTCGATTTCGTAGAACATTTGGAATGCTGTCCTTGTTTGCCGCTGCCCTGTGCCGCGACCATGTATCTATATTAGGCGCCTAACATAAGAATGTCAAGGCTTTGCGGCGTATTTCTTCGCGGCTTTTCGCATTGCGGCTTTCGCTTCATCGACACGGTCAGCATCAACGAAGGCTGAAACAACGATCCGCTTCTCGCGCCGTTTTTTCTCGCGTTTTTCGACGCTGTCTGCGACAGATTCGGATGCAGTCTTGTTGGCTGGCATGAGTGTCTCGAAGGGTTAATAATTATTTGGCGCGATCAGCCAGTATGGCTTTATAGATTGCTTGCTCATTTAGGCCAATGAATCGCACCGGAAAGCCACGTTCGTTGCACAGCTTTGGCTTGTCGTCGCCGTCTCGATACTGAAGAACGTACTCGCTGTCGGCAATGGCGTAGTGATGCTCTGTCGTCGGAACGTGCCGGTTTTCGTGACGAACTGTGCGGATAAATCGCGGTGTGTAGAAGTCGCTCATATCGGTGTCTCGTGGCTGCTGGCCGCCGTTGCTGCGACCATGTATTTATATTAGGCGCCTAACGTAAGAATGTCAAGGCTTTTCACCAGCTGATTACGAGCCAGACGCGTACCCGCTCAGTCGCCACCGGACCATAGAAACAACTGAACGGACTGAACACGTCGCCCGTCTCGCAAGTCACATGGAACCCGTCAGCTTCTAGCCAGGCGATGAGCTCGTCTACCGGATGCAGTTCGCCGCCGGAGTCAGGCGGCGCCTGGCCGATCCATTCGTCAAGTTCCGCTGCGCGCAGCTTGGCGTCTCGATTCCCGTACCGGCATGCGCGCCGAATGACGTAGTCAGCACGCTTGCGCAGCTGGAGCGCTTCCTGTGATATCTCCAGATCCGACATCTGCAGCGCTTCCGCTGCCGTCACGTATCGATCCGGGTACTCGTCGTGCATCCATCGCGCACCCTCGACATTGCGGCGTGTCATTTGCTGTCGTCAGCTGTCGGTTGCGTCGATGTCATGGCAACCGAATTCGCCAGCTCGAGGAGTACGTCGGCATGACACGCGCACGTCACCGGGCACCAGCACGCCAGGTCACACCCGTGCAACGGTGCCAGCCAATCGCGATCAGTGCGCAGACGTGTACGCGCGTAGGCGGTGAACAGGTCGACAGCGAGCTCGCGTGAGGGCTCGGAACGCAGTCTGACATGGCGACCAGCGGCGCCGGTATCTGTCGGCACTGTGACGACAACAGACGTCGCGTCGACGCTGAACGGATTGCCCCATCGCGTCGGCCGACCGACGTAGACCGCATTGACCGGCATCCGCCACCCTTTCCTGCGTAGTCGCTGAATTCGTTTCGGCATGGATTTCTTGCGCCGCGGTCAGTCGAAGGGAATTTTCTGATTGCAGGAAAGATGGCGTGTCATATCGCCGACCTTTTCATGCACGCCGACCGACAACCCTAGCGACGCTGCCGAGTCGATGCAGTCCTGCTCGCTCACGTGAAAGGAAATGGTTTCGGTCGTCATGAACAACGGTGTACCGATGTTCAGATCGGATTGCACCTCGCTTAGCGTCCAGCGCCGCACCTGCTCCTGCTCCTGTGCCTGTGCCTGTGCCTGTGCGATGAAATTCTCGGGCACGTCACACCGCATGCCTACCCACTGCTCAGGCGTGGCACCCGTGCCGGCCATCTTCACCCAGGCCGCGAGCTGATCTGCAGCGAGCCACATTCCGCCGGTTGGCGTGTCAGGCGTCATCGCCGGCATGACTTCGCACCTCAAGGCGTCATCAGCAATAGTTGTCCACACAGAGAACAACAATCCAAGACACCATCCGGCACAGAGCATTCCAAAGCTGCGCACTAGTGGGCAACGCCAACCGCAGCCTTGTCCATGATCTCGCGCTGTGCGCCCTGGACTGTCGCAGCGTCGCTGTGTCCGTAGCTGTGACGCGTTCCATCCGCTTCGATCTTCACCATCATGTAGGTGTCGAAGCCGGTGAATATCCGCAGCTGAAAGCTGTCGTCTGGCGCCGTCCAGTGCCACTCCTCCCAGTCGGGATCGGGGCAGCCGGTTTCTTGCTTCCACTCGCTCACGGTTGCATTTTCTCCCTAACGTCCCTTGTCTGTCTGGCGTCTATCGTCCGCGTACTTGTCGGGCCCGCCGGATCGAAAAAGTTTCTGATGCCATGGCTGCTCACTGCTTGGCGCGACCTGGGGCGTGTACACAACTTCGAGCGGTTCGAGTGATGGTTCATCGAACGATGCGATGTCTGGCACCTTGCCATCATCACCGACTTGCGGCTGCAACGAGTAGCGGGTGCAGCCCTCGAGGTATTCATGCCGGGCCACGGCCACGCCTTCGAACCTCGTCACACGATCACGGCATAGCATGCCGAGCTTGATTTTGGCTAGTAGTGGTGGGTTTTTCATCAATTCTGTTCCTGTCGTTTGTGGTCAGTACACCCGGCAGATCGCCATATCGCCGTCGCGCGGTTCGTACTGGCGACACGCTGCCGTGTGCATGTTGATATCGGTAGCTGCGCCACCGAAAGGGTCAACGAGCTTGCATTTCGAAACGGTGGCGTTTCCCGCGGCAGCCCGTAGGATGTGCTCGCAGGTCCGGCACGTGCTTCCATCTGGCCCGCTACCGGGCGGTGATGCGTAGGCGTCCGGACGCTTCACGAGCCGCCGTCGCTCGCCGAAAAGGTCTGTGTCGGCTTCCATCATTCGCTGGGCTTATGTTGAGGGTAAGGCTCGCTTTATCGCACGGTAGAGCCGTTCAACTTCTATGGCCCGCACAACAGGAGCATAGGCGAGCTGCCTGTGCCGATAAGGCATCGCGTCGGGAGCATCACTGTGCATTTCGCGATTGGCATAGGCTACCGCTCCCTCCATGTCGCTACGAAGCATTAGCTCGAATAGGTTCGACGGCCGAAACAGAAACTCTATCGACTTCCAGCTCAACTCTGATGCGGCCTTCTCTGCGGACAATGCCATCAATTCGTCGCGTTTCATTTAGTGGTCCATTGACAAGCCGGTCATATCTGTTCGAACTCTCGACGGGCAACCAACAGTTGATCAACGACGTTGTTGTGTAGCTCGCCTATGGCGCTCTCGATAACTTCGGCGGGCAATTCGAAGCATGAACTATGGCTTAGATCCTCATTTGCCAAAAGTCGAATGTCTAAGGAATGGTTGCACGGGTCTACCAGACAGAACATGACACCGGACATGTCAGTGCGCTGGCCAACAGACTGACGAATAGAGCCGATTCGGCGGGCCGCATCCTCAAGTTTTGCAATTTTCCGCGCGAGGTCGTTTGCACGGTTCAGCGTCTCTGAATTCATGATCTGGCCTCTATTTGTGCCTGTGCTTGTCGCTGGTCTTTCATCAACTCGCAGTGCTTCACGTACCAGACGAACGGGTCCATACCGCCACCTGTATTGACGTGCATTGCGGGTGCGCCGAACACGTCGGAACTGAACACTGTTGCCACTACGCCATAGGTGCCGGTGATCGAGTGCCGGACTGCTCGGCCAACGATCGACGGCCGGAGCAAGGCGGGCGCAATGATGGTCTCGAACCCTGGCAGCGGCTCATCGAGGGGGCGTAGCTCCCATTCGCCACGCGATATGCGTTCGTCGATGTTGATTGCAAAGCCGTAGAAGCACGGGTCATCGCGACCGAGTGCGTCAACCGTTCCTGAATGTGGCGCGTGCGCGCGGCATTCGTCTTGTAGCTGCAACAGCGTCACCGTTGCCATGTGAAGCGAGAACAGCCGTCGGTCTGATCTGATCAGATCGTCGCGCAAGGCTCTGTAGATTGCGGCGGCGATCTCGCCGGCGTCGGCCGCGCCATCTGCGAGCGCTGCTACCAGGAACTGGTAGGTTCTCTGCCCTGTCAGGTTGTCGCGTTCTCCGTGGTGAGACCATATCCAGTGTCCGCCGTCGGTTAGAAACCGAAAGGAAGGAAACGGAATTTCATACGCGAATTTACCGGCCTCTCTTCGTTGATTGCCGAACGCTTTTAAGGCATCGGGTGATATCGCGATATCACCGGGCACGGCGTGTGCAATTTCGCTGGGCGACTGTAGGGGCTCGAGTGAGTGACAGGTGATGCGGGCGTATCTGATTCGTTCAAACGCAGTTTCTATTTTTTCAGGCTTGCGTTGTTTGGTTTCGGCTAGTGGCGGCGGCAGTTCTTCCGGATGAACCCACCAGTCCGGTGCGCCGGTCTCGTCACCATCTTCGCTGTGCGCGAAGTACCACTCGCCGCTGTCGTGGTTGTAGCTCAGGTACTCGCAATGGTCGCGAGTAACGAGCGTCGCGTCTTCCTCCTCGCTGCTCCACTTGGATGTGCTGAACCCGATTACTACCGCGTCCTCGTGCGGCAGATCGTCTGCCGTGTGTATCGTGACTTGGGTCATTGCGCGATCCTCTCCCGTGCTCGCGTGGTTAATGTTGGGCGGTCAATAGCTCACGCGTAGTGGCTTTTCTCGCGCGCTGGCCGG
>ENA-ORXR01004707-ORXR01004707.1-marine-metagenome-genome-assembly--contig:-NODE-4707-length-11257-cov-3.970572_pt1 | contig 11257 bp, 13 predicted proteins | sample MGYA00237866_ERZ511479 | MGnify/ENA metagenome assembly ERZ511479 | reverse complement strand
AGGTGTCTGGGACGGGATTTACCGCCATTATGATGCGGACGGAAATAAAATTGACGAGCACAAATCCCGCCTGCTCTGCCGCTTTCCGGAAAATGGCGAACATCTTTACCACCAAACCAACTTTTACACCTGAGATAATGGCAAGACGGAGACGCGCGACTTCCCCGCCCAAATTAAAGATGGACGCCTTTGGTGGGATAATGAATTTATCCAAGGCTGGGCAGCGGATATGACGTTGGACACCTATAACCGAACCACCGTTTTAAATTGGACCCGAACGGGCGACCCAGACCTCTATCTTTACGAGATGATACAGATTTCTGATTGCGGCACGAGGCGCGCAAGGACTTGGCATTGGTTTAAGAACGACGCACTCTTCTCACGTACTTTGGTAGATGAGCAAAAAATCAGCGATGATTGGCTAGCTTACGAAACTGCATAGACATGAAAAAGCCCGCCAATTTGGCGGGCTTTGTTTTATCGCTTAGGCAGTTTCACGCTGCCGTCTTTGACCTGCTTGTAATATTTCCAGCTGGTCATATTTGCCCGCGGATCGCCTTCCGGGGGCGGCGCTACATATTCCGGATAGTTCTTCTTGATTTCGTCCTTCATCGAATCCGGCATGTCGTCCCACGACTCAACTTTTCGCCCCGCCGTATGCATATAGATGATGCCGTCACGGCCCTGCATATTCATCCACGGCAGCCAATCTGACATGCGCGCCCATCCGACTTGAACCGCAGCCGTATTTTTCGAGCCGTCTTTCAGATCTTCCAAATCACCCAGAAAATTAAACATCTCTGTCGCATGATATGTTCCGCCGATTTGCTTCTGATACTCGCTAGCCAGAGGGTTCGGATAGAATAGCGGAATGGTAAAATTCATTTGCCATTTATCGCCCAATATGTCGCCGGCGAATGTGGTCGGCTTTCCGTCGCGGCCCGTGACGTAGCTTTTGTGATTAACGGGGTCATTGGCAACGTGCATCACCTCAACCTCTTCCCCGGTCCACGGGTTCTCCCAAGTCTTTAAAATGTCTCCGGTGTCCGCATCTCTGTAGAGCAGGATTTCGCGCGAGACGAGATGATAGCCCATCCCCATCTTCTTATCATCGATCGTGGAACAGGACCGGACATTCATGCCTTCGACTTTAAAGAGCTTCTTATCTCGCTCTCCCATCCGCCGCGAGTAAGCCTCGCCATGCCAATAATATGTGATCGGCTCATTCTCGATAAGTGAGCATTGGACCTTGCGCATCGCATTCAAGGCACCCTCCGGCGTGTTCAAGTCCAAATCTTGCGCATTTGCCGAGGTGCAGCCCGTAATTGCGATGGCGCTACCCGCCAAGAATGTGAGCAGTTTTTTCATATAATCCTCCTTAGTTCCCGCTTCCTGTTTTCAGGTTTATTCCGGGTTTGATTGTTGATTCTCCCTCGGTACAGCTGACCTGCACCCAACGTAAATTGATGCCCAAGCGAGGCTCATCCGGTGATGTCCACGCATAGGATACTGCCGTGTCCTCGTCCCCGCCGCGATAGGCATAAAGCACCCGCGAAGGGCGGTTATTGCCGGACGGCCAGACAACATTGCGCATCTTTAGGCCAATTTCCTCATAGTCATCCGTCGCGGGAATCCGAATCCATCCGCCCTGATCATGGATTTCCAAATTATTGACAAACCCATAGCTGCCGTCATTTTTCTGTGGGGCCGCCCAGCAGTTAAAGCTTTGCGCACGATTATTCTTATGGTGCACCCGCGCCTTGTTTCCATAGACATAATTCCCGTCCTCATCGACGGCCTCGTCGCGGATCCAGATACTGTCTTTGGAGAGCTGCAGATCGTCGGTGATGATCAGTGTTTTGCCGGACCGCTTGCTCTCTATCCGGCACGCGCCGTCTTTCATAAAGCCGTGATAATGCGCATTGCCGTAGGTCCAAAACACGTCACAACCCGGATAGGTCTTGAAATCACTGGGTTTGAGACCCTCTAGCTTAGAAGCATCTGCATATGCCCCCAGCAATGCCTCCGGGTCTTTCGGAATATAGATTGTCAGCCGGATTGCGTTTTCTTCAAAGTCCGGTTCGAAACTATAAATCCGCTGCCGATAGACATCTTCCGGATCGTTGTTCTGGTATTGTTCCACGTAGAACATTTCACCCAGAAAGTCGGGAAGCTCTACCGGAACAAAAATATGATGAATGCGGCCATGACGCTCCGCTTCTGGAACCTCTAAATTATCGTTGAAATACACCTGTTCCTGATTGTCGTAACGCCCCGGAAACCATTCCATCATCCGAGCAAAATCCCGCTTTAAAATTTTTCCACTGGCGGTGTTTTCCAAAGTAGCGGCTTTGTCGGCCTCATCCGCAAAAGCTACGGAGCTGCCAGAAACTGCTAAAATCACAACGCTGCTGAGGATAAGGAATTTCAAAATCTAATCGCCTGTAAATTTCGGCGCATCAATTACGAGAACCTGCACGTCGGCAATGCCTTCGCGAAGGGCCTTGGCTTCTGCATACTCCGGACTGTTCCAAAAACGCTCGATCGCGGCGCGGTTTGGCCACTCTGAAATCGCAACGGAGGCTCCCTCGCCCCATGCGCCCTCAAGCAGGGTGCCGCCGGGTGCGCGCATGATATATTTGCCGCCATGTTTTTCGACCAGCGGCGCGGTTGCTTTTGAATAGCCGGAGATGAACGTTTCGCGGTCGCTGATCTTCGCCAGAATAATCATATAGGCTCGCATTTCACTCATGCCTTATCGTAGATATTTCATTTTTGCGCTGTTTGCGAATTATCAAGAAAGAGCGACCTGAGAAGCTCTGCCATGGCGGGCGTTTCAAAGGCGGGTTTGGAAATATCGGGCCGCTCGATTAAGCGGGCGCGTTTCAGAGTCTCGGCCGCTCGGCGCGTCGGTTCAAGCAAGAAGGAATTCGTCGCGATGACAGTCACGTCACGCGAACACGCCACCAACGCTTGGACCAAATTATACGCAAAGGCAGCGAAAAACGCAGCCTTTTGAGGATCGTTAGCGTCGAGAGCGGAGCGGTGCTTGGCTTTAGTGGCCGCGTCAAAAAAGGGAACATCGACAAGCGTTATGGCTCCGATATTTTCTTGTCGCCGCGCGATTTCCAAAGCGACCAAACATCCCGTATGAAATCCCACCAAATCTGTTTGCTCCGCGACCGGTAGGAGCGCCGAGGCATAAGCTTCAATCGATGGGTTGGGGATTTCGAGCTCATCGCCATAACCGGGATAGGTCGCGGCTTCCGTCTCGATCCCGGAAAGCTGCGCTCTGACGGTGTCAAAAAAAGCTCCCGTATGGGGGGCCGGAGGCAGGAATAAAATCATGCCGCATTGACCTTTTCCAACTCACGCCGATAAAGTTTCAAGGTAAACGGCGCGAGCAACATGACGGGCAGTCCAAACACAATCGGGAAAATCGACATGGCGTAGCGCAGCCCCTCGCCTGCGAAAAATTGATCGTTCAGAAACCCGATCAAGGGCGGCGATAATGCCCCCCCGATGAAGCTAATAAAGAAATAATAGACGGCGACGACGACCCCGCGAATATCGCCCGGCACGATTGCCAGAAGTGCATTCACCCCCGTCGCGCTGACCAAACCAATACCCACTGTTGTAAAACACAGAAGACCAAAGGCCATCCAAGCCGTTGGCATGAGGGGCGCAGCGACTGCGGTTGGTATCATGATAAACAAGCCCAAAATGGCCAGCTTCATCGGCGCTGTGACATCTCCGGCAGCCACGCGTTTATCAGAATATTTCCCGGCAAAAATATAGGTGATCGGGCTAATCGCCAAAATCGATAATCCGTTGATGATGGCGTAATCAGAGGCTTCCCACCCCCAGGTTCGAGAGAACAATGGCGCATTGAAAAACTGTCCATAGGCAATGGCGACCATGCACATAAAGATTGAGACAAATGTCAGGAATGTTGGCGCGCGCGCTCCGATCCAAACGAAGGCATCGGATAAGGCTGCGCCCTCTCTCGGGCTGCTTTCAATGCGAGGTGGGTCTTTGATAAAGAGGAACACCGCAGCCAATAGGAATCCGGGTAATCCAACAACGATGAAAATCAATTGCCAAGTCGCGAGTTCGCCAATAATCGGCAGGCTGACCTCTCCCACTTTCTCGGCCCATTTCAGGATAAAGCCCGAAAGCAAATTAGCTATCGACGCCCCGATCACTAAAGCCATTGAGTAAACCGCAATGGGCAACCCACGCCGTTCTTTGGGGAAGCTGTCACCAATCATGGAAAAGGCCGCCGGACTGAGTACGGCCTCGCCAATCCCAACGCTCATCCGCGCGGCAAAGAGCTGCACGAAACCTTTTGCGAGCCCGGTCCAGATCGTCGCGAGAGACCAGAGAAAAACGCCTATCGCGACCAATTTTGTGCGGGACCGCCGGTCAACCATGAACCCAAGAGGTAGCGCGGCTAGCGCATAGACCCATGTGAAGGCCGAAGATAGCAAGCCCATTTGAGTGTCAGATGCGCCTGTGTCAGCCTTAATCGGATCAATCAGGAGTCCGAGAATATACCGGTCTATAAAACTGGAAATATAGGCCAGCGTCAGAAAGGCGAGCAAAGTCCAAGCATATTTTGGCTTGGGGTAGGACAGGTCTGCCGGATCGCTCATGAGGCCGCCTTGGTGATAAGATAAATCACGACGAGATTGCCATCAAAATCAACGATCCCAATTTCACGTCCTTCCCGTCCGTCCTTGGTTATTAATTTATCTTCCGGATAAACCGTCAAACCCAAGGCGTTAGATTGCGCCACAACCCGGTCAATTTCGGGGATTTCGAGAATGATAGCGCTGCGCCTCGGCATCGCCTCTATTGGCTCGGCATCCGGCACTTCTGTCAATGCCATGACATTTTTCTGCTCCGGCGTGCCTAGCACCGCAAAGCGCATTTTATTGCCGCGGGCGATTTCGAACACATCGTAAGAGTAACTGGCAGCGTCGCTGTCTTTGATGAAAACCAAATCAAATCCCAAGACATCCCGATAGAAGGTCAGGGCACGATCAATGTCGGCAACAACAAAGTTGGACCGTTGAAATCTGAGTTTAGGTTTCTCACTCATCCAGCTTCACCTTCACGCAGCGCGTCCCGATATTTGTTCCGTCATACACCCCGATGAGCGCTTCGGGCATTTTATCAAAACCAATGAGTTCATCAATTAATGGCGTCATTTCGCCTGACGTAATCCAAGAGGCGAGTTGCGCGTTACACGCATCAAATTGATCTAAATAATTATAGACAAAATAGCCATGCATGGTGGCATTGGCGCGCCGGATCATCGCGTAATTCGTCAAGCCGAATTTCTCTTCCCGCGTATATTCGCTGATGGAGCCACACAAAACGATGCGCGCATTATAGGCGAGATTATTCAGACACGCCGAGAGAATTTCCCCGCCGACATTATCGTAATAAATATTCATGCCTTCGGGACAAAGTTCGGTAATTCGGGCTGCCACATCCTCATTTTTATAATCGATCATTTCATCCGCGCCGAGGTCTTTCACGATTGCGCATTTTTTGGCGCCGCCTGCAATGCCAATCACATGGCACCCCATGATCTTCGCCATTTGCACAACGATATGCCCGACCCCACCTGCTGCGCCTGAAACTACGACAAGGTCGCCAGCCTGCGGCTGGCCTTGGTCTTTGAAAGAGGTGTAGGCGGTCAGACCCGTCATAGATAAAATCCGGACCGAATGGGCATAAGAGAGGTCGTGATGCTTCACTTTTAGGAACCGTTCGCGCTCCGTCATCTTGGAGACTTTGTGTGATTGCCACCCGAGCTGCCCTTGCACGATCTCTCCAGCCTCATAACCGGGATGGTTAGACTCCGAAATCCGCGCAACGCCGCGACCATGTATAACGTCGCCAATGGCCAGAGGCGGCTCCCCGCCCGCCGGCAAGTTCATCATATACATGCGCATGACCGGCGCGATGCCGAGATAAAGTGTTTCCAGCAAAACTTCGCCCTCGCCCGGCTCCGGGGTCGACGCTTCTTTATAAAGGAAGTCAGACGGCTTCGGTTTTCCGACCGGGCGCTCCGCGACGCACCATTGGCGGTTCAGGCTCATGTCGGCCCCATCCCGTCCGGCCAATCAATATGGGTGACTTGATTACATTCAAAGAAGTGACCATCGGCGTCCCAAACATAAGTCGATAAAAAGTGTTTCGTTTCGCCTTTCGCCCCGGTCGTTGACCACGTCTTTGGCTCGCCGCGCGTTTTAAATCCTTCGGCAGTGGCCTTTTCGTAAATCACCTGCGCGTCTTCCGCCACAACAACAAAAACGGGTTTGCCATACCCCAGCGCATAATTGATCTCGGGCGCAGGCATGACGGGCTCCAAAAATTCCATGAGGCCAATCATCCCGATTTGGTCGTGCTCGAACTGAATGATGCAAAGGCGTAGGACATCGCCTTTCTTGCCAATCGGCAGCCCGCCACCATCCAAGGTAAACGGGCGATCAAACCAGACTGTCGCGCCTAAAATATCGCGAAAGAAAACCAGCGAGCGGTCCATATCCCGCACCATCATTGTGGTTCGTTTAATCACATTTCCCATGCGGCAGTCTCCCTTGAATATAACGTTAGAAGTTCGCCCCGCGCGGGTTTTGATATATATCAGACCCAATTTAAGATGCCGAATTATTCACGCGTTAGGAGACCCATATGACCAAAGCTGCACGCATACCAAAGTTTGAGAAAGCAACTTTTATGTTCACCTGTCTGGACGGGGAAAAAACGCCGCCTTTACGCGCGAAACATTTGTTCGGGCATCTGGATCATATTGAGGCCCATAATGACAAATATAGAGTTGCGGGCCCAATGCGCCACAAAGCGGATGGCGAAATATTTGGAAGTTTTTTTCTGGTCGCAGCGGATAGCGAGGAAGAGGCGTGGGAGTTCATGAATGGCGACCCGTATATTTCCTCTGGCATGTATGAAACCATCACCGTCAGTCACTTTGTTCCGGCTTGCGGCGAGCTGCTCGGCGGGGTCATTTGGGACCAAGACGAGATCCGCGCCAATATGAAAAAATATACGTGAGGCATTGGGCCGACCCGCTAACGCTGCTCACTTGTCTTTGTATGACCGCTTGTGCCTCTGCGCCCCTTCAGCCTGTTTTGCCTCCCGAGACTGCGATCACGGCTAATCTTGGCTCTGCCAGCTTTATCACGAGAGATTTGGATAAGAGCGTGGCCTTTTATGAACGCTATCTCGGATATAAGGTTTTGGGACGCAGTGAAGTCACGGCCGCAAAGTCCAGACAAGTCGTCGGTGCTGTCGGAAACAGCGTCGTTAAATATGTTAGCCTTGTCCCTGCCCCATGGACCCCGAAAAAATCCCACTTTACCGGAATTAGCTTTGTAGAAATCCCCGAAAGCCCTCCCAACGCCTTCTCACAGAACGCGGCGCGGCCCTCACACGCAGGGGAACTCATTTTAGCACATCGCGTGACCAATATCGAAGATATAAACCGCCGCATAATCGCAGCCGGTGTGCCCATAATTGCGCCACTCGGAAAATCCGGATCGGGGAAATCGATGTCCATGGCATTTTTGGATCCCAATGGAATCCGTGTCGAAATCTATGAATATTAGATAAGGCCTGCCTTAGATAATTTGGCAATCACTTCATCTTGGCGTTTTTTGTAGAAATCTTTGGCGGGCGGGCTTTTGCCGTCGCCCAGAGAATTCATCGGATGCATGTCCATCTTCGCAAAGGCTTTTGCGTAAAGCGCCATAGGCTGGCGCGCGAGCATATTGTCCATGCCATTGCGATGGCGGCGATAGCGTAGCGCCGCAATATCAATATCCGCGCAAGCCGTGATACTCTCCCCGCCAGGCGTTTCCGCCAAAATAATGCCGCGATCATCGACGACTTGGCTGCGGCCATCCGTGCTCTGCGCCGCCAAGGCCGTCCCCGTAATCGCCGAGGAATTGGCCGAAATCACATAGCATTGGTTTTCTTGCGCCCGCGCAAGTTTCGCCACATTTTTATAGGTCATCAGTGTGCTGGCGGCTTCTGACGTTGGATGGCAAATAACCTCCGCACCCCGTGCAGTCAAAATACGGCTGATCTCCGGATATCGAATTTCCTCAGACGCCAAAGCCGCCAGACGCCCATAAGGCGTATCTAGGACAGGAAATAAATCATCCTCGGAGTAATGTTTCAGATATTCGTCCCACACATCATAGGGGGACGGTGCGTACATGGATATGAGGCGTCGGTAGCGAAGCTCCACCTCGCCGCTTGGCCCCACGATAAAGCTGGTCTGAAAATATATGTCGGGAAAATTCGGATCAATCTCGTAAGCGTTCCCGCAAACATAAATATCTGCGTCACGGGCGATTTTACCAAGCGCCTCATATTCCGGGCCATCAAATTCTATGGCCGCCTTATCGCGCCATTCCTTAGCGGTTTCTCCTGCTGGAAATCCCGTCAAAAAATACTCCGGCAGGCAGACCAATCGCAGGTCGCGGCCGTGAAAGGCGAGCGCCGAAAAAATCTGCCCACGAATGCGAGACAACGTATTATTCATAATTGCGCGGGCGTCTTCGCGGTTGGTGCATCCGTTCACTGCGGCGCATTCGGTTTGCAGGGCTAACGCCTTGTAGATTTGCGGATTTTCACTCATAGTTTGCCCTAATCCACACGGTTTATGACGTCTTGATGCAGGTCATAACTATGACGATGGGGCCGGGTAAGAGCAAGTATTATGACCAAAATCATGCCCGTATTAAACCCGCGAACGGGGAAAGCCGATTACGAAATCAAGGCTTGGGATGACGGTGATATATCCGCTTTAGCCGAGAGATTGCGGTCCAACCAAAAGGCCTGGAGGGCGCTTGGTATTGAGGCTCGCTGCAAGGCTATTTTGAAATTGGCAGACGCATTGGAGGCGGATGTCCAATCCGTGATAGATGCCTTGGAGACCGACACCGGACGGCGGATGTTGGCCCGAGCGGAAACCATGGGCGTCATCGCGAATATCCGCGCTTGGGCGAGCATGGCCCCTAATCTCCTGCCGAATTCAGATTGGGTCCATGGCCGCGCCAAGCCGAATTTCAAACATGCGAATGATTACGTGCCCTATGCTTTGGTCGGAATGATCAGCCCTTGGAATTTCCCGATGACATTATCCTTCATCGACGCCGTTCCGGCTTTGCTTGCCGGAGGCTGCGTGATTGTGAAACCCAGCGAGATTACGCCGCGTTTCGCAGATGAGCTGGAGCCGATTATCACAGCCGCCGGACTGGAGGATTATTTCGCATTCATTCAAGGTAGGGGCGCGACAGGCGCGGCGCTAATTGATTACGTCGACTGCGTCTGTTTCACGGGCTCCGTGCCAACAGGAAAGAAGGTCGCTATTCGGGCCGCAGAGAACCTCATACCTGCCAATTTAGAACTCGGCGGAAAAGACCCTCTTATCATCACTGAAGATGCAGATTTAGATACGGCGACAACGCTGGCATTGCGTGCCTCTGTCTTGGCCACGGGACAAGCCTGCCAATCCATTGAACGGGTTTATGTGCCGTCCTCTATCTACGAGCCCTTCGTCTCTCAACTAGCCATAAAGGCCAAAGCGGTCAGTTTGAATTTTCCTGACATCGCCAATGGACATATTGGTCCCTTCATATTCGGACAACAGGCCGACAAGGTTGCGAAGCAAATTCGCGATGCTGTGGAAAAAGGCGCGCGCATTCTAAGCGGTGGGGAAATTCTAAACCACGGCGGCGGGAAATGGTTGGAACCTACTGTTATTGCCGATGTGACCCATGAGATGGAAATCATGCGCGAGGAAACCTTTGGCCCTGTCATTCCCGTGATGTCTTATGACACAATTGAGCAAGCTATTGAGCTCGCCAATGATACCGAATTTGGGCTCTCGGGCGCAGTGTTCGCGGCTGACATTTCCGAGGCCAAGGCGATTGGTGAACATATCGAGGCTGGCGCAATCAGCCTCATGGACGCGGCCCTCACCGGGCAATATTTCGAAGCTGGAAAGCAGAGCTTTAAAAATTCTGGCCTCGGCGGGTCTCGCATGGGGCAAAATGGTTTCCTTCGCTTCTTCCGTCAAAAGGCCTACATCGCGAATATAATTTCGCCTTTGACGATGGATGATTTCAAAGAATGACTGACACGCTACAATTTACAATGCTAACCGACGCCATCGGTGAGCTCGTCATCAATCAACCCAAAAAGCGGAACGCTTTGAGCGCCGCCATGTGGGCGAGGTTACCCGGTCTCTTAAACGAAGTGGCAGCCACGGAGGGCCTGAAAGTTCTGATTGTCAGAGGGGCCGGGGATCACTTTGCCAGCGGCGCGGATATTTCAGAATTTGACACGCTCTACGCCACAGAAGAAAGCTCGGCCAAAATCTCCCATGACATCGCGGCGGGCATGGGAGCGTTGGCGGACTTCCCTTTGCCGACAATCGCAAATATTCGCGGAGCCTGTGTCGGGGGCGGCTGCGGGTTAGCCCTATGTTGCGATATTCGCTTTGCTGACAATACGTCCAAATTTGCGATTACGCCCGCAAAGCTTGGCCTTGTCTATCCCTTTGAGGACGTTCAGCGCCTCATTGAGACAGTAGGTCTGGCCAATGCGAAAGACATTTTACTTTCAGCACGATTGATTCCGGCGAAAGACGCTAGAAAAATGGGCCTAATTAACTTTCGGCTGAAGTCTGACGAATTGAACGACGCGGTTATGAGCTACGCAAATAGCATCGCGGGGCTGTCGACCCAATCAGCTCAAATCACGAAAAAGATGTTCGCCGCTTATAGCGCCGGGCAATTCGGTGACACCGAAGAATCTAAAAGGTGGTTCCTCGAAGGATTTACAAGTGATGATTTCAAAGAGGGTTACACAGCGTTTTTAGAAAAGCGCAAACCCAACTTTTAGATTGGTAGCATCTTTACGGTTGCGACTAAATCTGCCTCACCGCCTCGCGGGCCGACGAGTTGCGCGCCGATGGGCAACCCCGCTTCGCTCAGGCCAATTGGAAATTGAATGGCGGGTCGATCCGCTAAATTTGCAAAAGCCGTAAAATCTGCCTGATTGGCCGGGACCGGGCTTCCGAATTTAAATGCAGTTTGCGGCGCTGTGGGCATGAGAATGAAATCCGGAAACTCTGCGCGTCGTAAATCTCTCACATGCGCGTAAGCTGCATCGATTTTCGCCAGGGGTAAATCCCGCCCATATTCCAACATGC
>ENA-ORXR01004705-ORXR01004705.1-marine-metagenome-genome-assembly--contig:-NODE-4705-length-11259-cov-11.167948_pt1 | contig 11259 bp, 4 predicted proteins | sample MGYA00237866_ERZ511479 | MGnify/ENA metagenome assembly ERZ511479 | reverse complement strand
ACGTGCACAACGTCCCATTATCAAGTACTCCCGCAACGTGCACTGGCCTCTGAAGAAATTAAAAGAGGCTCTGGGGTGTGGGTTGTTTGCCAATCTTGAGTAGTACCCTGAACTATAGTCCAGGGAATTCGTGGGCGGCGGGCCGAGCGGTCGAATTATTGGTGGCACAACGCGCCGACGTTTCCTTGGCAAGAGGCGAAACCGACGTCGTGATCGGCCGCGCAGGCCCGACTGGCCAGACAATGCGGCGGCCCCATGCGGGGACATGGCGGCCACGCACGCCCCATCATGGGGCACCCCATGGCAGGGTGTGCCCGTGGCTGCCAAGGCGGGCCGCTGACAGGGAACGGTGCATGCTGCCTCTGGTGGTGCTGGTCGGGGCGGCCCGCAGGTGGCCGCGGTTCGCGTCCAGGCGACCAGAAACGCTCTCTGGACATGGGTTGTGTCCCTGACCAGAGTGGCCCGGCAGACGCCCTTGTGGCCGCCCGCCGCCTGAGGTTTGTCAATCCACCACGGCCAGAAGCGCGACGAAAAAGAAGCAGTCCCAGAGACAACCGTCAAAAAGAGGGAAAAAAACACCAAACAGAGAAAAAGAAAAGAAACAAAGATACCTACGCGACGAGAGACAAAAAGAGGAGAGACGGCCCATATCAAACCAGGCGTGTCCCCACACGCCACCTACGCCTTAGAGCCCATCATCGCCCGCATCCGCTCCGCCAGCTGCTCCATCGTCGCGACCTCTTCATCGTACTTGGCCAGCCGCTCGCTGTCCGCCTTGCGCTGCCGCTCCGGCACCTTGTCGGCGTAGCCCGGCGCGTCGACGCGCGACCGCGTCTTGTCGGCCAGCGTTCGCTTCTCCGCGGCGGCGGCGGTCAGTTTGGCCACCTCCACCGCAAAGTCAACGAGCCCCGACAGCTGCATGTGCAACGCGAGGGTGTCATTGACGACCGACACGGCGCTGCCTTCGGCGACCGCCACGGGCGCCGACGCGGTGGCAACCGTCGACGTGACGGTGCCGAGGCCGCCGAGCGCCGACACATAGTCAGTCTCGACGGTCGGCGTGGCGCCGTCAGACCCAGCACTGGTGACGACGACAACGTCGGGGCGCGCCGAAGGCGCCAGAGAGTAGCTGGCTTTGAGGGACCGGCACGCGTGCACGAGCGTCGTGACCGTTTCCATCGCCGCCTCCGCGGCGGGTGAACGCCAGCCGTCGCGAACGACTGGGAAGGGGGTGATCATGATGGACGGCACCGCCCGGGCGGCTGCACCGGGCAGCCGCTGGTACAGCTCCTCCGTGACAAACGGCATCATTGGGTGGAGCAGCCGCAGGCCAACATCCAGGCACTCGTACAGCACGTGGCGCGTGGCGGCAACGCGGACCGCGTCGTCCGCCTCGCCGCCCGAGATAAAGCGCTTGGCCAACTCGAGGTACACGTCACAAAGATCGTACAACCAAAAGTTGTACGCCGCCGTGACCGCGTCGGCAAACGCGTAGGACGCAAACGCATTGTTCACCGCCTCGACCGCCCTGTCGAGGCGCGAGAGGATCCACGCGTCGGCCGTAACGCCCGCCGCTCGGGCGGCGGCCAGACCCTCGGCGGTCGGCGTAAAGTCGTCGCCGAGCTTGGCGAGCGCAAACCGGGCGGCGTTCCACAACTTGTTGCAAAAGTTGCGGTAACCAACGACGCGGCCAACGTCCAAATTGACATCCCGCGTCTGCACCAGGTAGGCGAGGAGCCCGAAGCGCAGCGCATCCGCGCCGCATTCAGGGATGCCGGCAGGGAACTCGGTACGCGTCGCCTCCGTGGCGCGCGCAATCTCGGTCGGCGCGACGTTGGAGCCCGACACCTTGGCGAGCAGCTCCTTGAGGGTGGAGCCCTCAATGACCTGCAGCGGGTCGACAACGTTACCAAGCGACTTGGACATTTTGCGCCCGTACTTGTCCCGCACCATAGGGTGGAGGAAAACGGTGGAGAACGGCAGCTTGCCTGTCAAAGTTTGGCCAAACATGACCATCCGGGCGACCCAGAAGAAGATGATGTCATGCCCCGTCTCCAACAGCGTCGTCGGGTAAAAGGCGCTCATTTCCGATTCAACGTCCTCGTCAGGCCAACCAAACGAGGAGAAGGGGAAGAGGCCCGACGAGAACCAGGTGTCAAGCACGTCCTCGTCTTGCTTGAGCTCCACCGCCGCGAGCGCCTCGGGCGACAAGCCCCCCGCCGACAGCAGGGCTGCGGCGCCCTCGTTACCCGCCGCAGCGGCCTCGGCCAGCCGCTCGGGCACGCTCGCACGCGCTTCCGCCTCGTCGCGGCCGACGACCATCACCTCCTCTGACAGGCCCGGCAGGCACACGTGATACGCGGGGATGCGGTGGCCCCACCACAGCTGCCGTGAGATGCACCACGGGTGGATGTCCGTCAACCAGCCCTTCCACGTCGACCGGAAGGCCTTGGGCTGGATATCCAACTGCCCCGCATGGAGGTCCTCTGTCACCCCCGCCGCACGCGCGGCGTCGACTGCTGCCGCCGCGTCCTCGTCCGAGTCCGTCTTCATCGCCGCAACCGCCCGCAGCGCCATCCCGTCGCAGTTGACGTACCACTGCGGGAGCAGGCGCGGCTCAATAACGTCCCCTGTGCGGGAGCAGACGCCGAGGACCATGGCGTTGGGCTCCTTACCGCGAAGGAGGCCCTTGGCGTCGAGCGCCTTCTCCACCGCCACGCGCGCCTCGTAGCGGAGCATGCCCGCAAACTCCGCGCCGTGCTCCGCGTTGAGCCGTCCGTCGTCGTTGAGCAGCGAGTAGGCCGGCAGGTTGTTGCGTTGCCCGCACTCAAAATCGTTGGCGTCGTGCGCGGGGGTGATCTTGACAGCCCCGGTCCCGAAACCCATCTTGACCAGCACCCCGTCCGCAATGACCGGGATGGTGCGGTCCGAGAAGGGGTGCTGCAGGCGGCGGCCGACCAGGTGCGCGTACCGGGTGTCGTCTGGGTGGATGGCAACAGCCACGTCGGCGAGCATTGTTTCGAGTCGGGTCGTTGCGACGACGAGCTCGGTCAGCTCCCCCTCTGCCGCTGCCGAGTCGGGGACGAAGCGGTACGCAAAGTTGGTCAACACCCCAAACTCGACGGGCTCGTCGTGGTCAGGCACCGCCCGCAGGGTGCGGCCGGGAATCTCCACATTGTCGACTTCAATGTTTGACAGGGCGGTGCGGAGCTTGCAGCACCAGTGCACCAGCCGCTTCTTGCGGTACACGAGCCGCTCCCCAGTCTTGCCGTCCCGCATGTTGTACAGCCGGCAAAACGCTTCCGTGACGGCGCGGGAAAGCTTGGGCGACAGCGTGAACTGCTCCCGCGACCAGTCAAGGGAGGAGCCGACGCGACGCAACTGCGAGCAGATCTGCGAGCCGTACGCCTCCTTCCACTTCCACACTTCCGCGACAAAGGCCTCGCGGCCGAGGTCATGGCGGGTGATGTTTTGCTCCCGTTTCAGCTTCTTCTCCACAACCGCCTGCGTGGCAATGCCGGCATGGTCCACCCCGGGCACGTACAGCGCGACGCGGCCGTGCATGCGATGCCAGCGGGTAAGCGTATCCTCCACCGCCGCCATGAGCGTGTGCCCTAGGTGGAGGGAGCCGGTGACGTTGGGCGGTGGGATGACCATAACAAACCGCCCGTCCGGCCCGGCCTTGCGCCCCGCCTCCGCCGACGCCGAAAAGAAGCCCTCCTTCTCCCACCACTGGTACCACGCCGACTCGACGGCGCGCGGCTGGTAGGCGGCCGCCATCGGACTGTTCATCCGCTTCTTCTCCCCCTCGGGCGTGTCGTTGACAAAGGCCGCCGCGTCGGCCGCGTCCTTGGCCGCCAGCGACGCAATCTTCTTGGCCGCCCGACCGCCGCCGCCGCCCTTTTTGGCGCCGCCCTTTTCACCACCACCGCCGCCACCACCACCGCCATTACCCGCGTCGGGGGCGGAAGCAGCGGCTTCCGCTTTGGCGGCCTTGCGGCGGGCAACGTCGGCAAGCTTGGCCAACTTCTTTTGGCGAGAGCGCGGCAGTGCCGACCGCTGCTCCTCCGTCATGGTCAGGTATTCTTCGAGCTCCACCACGGGGGCAGCCGCCGCCGCGGGAGCGTCGCCGCCATTGCCGCTTGCGGCGGTCGCGGACGGAGCCACCGCCGCCCCCGCCGTCGTGTCACCCACCATCACAGCGGGGAACGGGTGTCCACCGCAACCGCAGGCAAGGCGTCGATTGGTCGTCGGCAGGCAGTACGCGCGCCTCGTACAGCGCCTTCTTGTAGGCGTTGCAGGTCGCGGCGCGGCGTCCGACACCCGCGATCACGGCAGTCACTGAGCGCGGGCAAGAGCAAGGCAGCGTCAGGGCCCTTGCCTCCGCCAGTCTCATATTAAGTGACCGAGGCGAGGACGGGATCAGCACGGCCACGTCGCAATTTTGTACGCACCGCACGCTGCGCAATCGACGTCGAACAGCGTCACAAGTGTAAGGAGAAGACTGTCTGTCAAAATTGCGGAGTTCAAGTGAGAAGTGGCATTGTGAGTAATTCTTCGCGACCTGTCGAGGTAGCGCGGATTCCATGGCGGCGGCAGGGGCCGCCGACCGACCTTTTTTTGTTCTGACTAAAACGCTCCTCTTTTTTTTTGTTCCGCAATACGACTGCGGGGCACGTGATGCACGTTGGACGGTCCCGTGTGGCCGGGCGCAACCCGCTTCAAGTCAAGAGTGGACTCCAGCCCTGGGTGGTCACCCGCGTGCGCGTGCGCGGTCGCGCCCGCGAGCAAGAAAGGCATCGGTGTCTGCCGGCTGGCGGTCAAAAGAGGGTTAAGAAGAAAAAATATATAAAGTTATGAAAACTGACAGTCATCGTCATCCGCCTCCGCCCGCCTACACCTCCATGTACCAGTAGTCCCCCCGCCCCGGCGTCGTCGCACTCCCCCGCCCCCCCGCCGTCACGACGACCCGCACGAGCTCCCCCGCCACCCCCGCCGGCGCGGTGCACCGGAAGCTCGTCCCGTCGTCCGCCACGTCCCGCACGTTGCCACACGGGCGCCCGCCGAGCGTCGCCGACGGGGCCGCCCCAAAGTTGTGCCCCGCAATGGTCACCCCATTGCCGCCGCCGACGCGCCCGCGGTGCGGCGCGACGCCCGCCACCGACGGCGGCGCCGCGGCGGCCGGCGGCGGGTAGTCGGGCACGTAGACGGTGACGCGGTTCTTTTGCGGTTGCGGCGCGAGCACCGCCCCCGACGCGGCTTGCACGAGCAGCAGGCCGGAAAAGGGGAGCAAGTCGGCCAACGACGTGACCGCTGTGCCGTCGGCCGAGAGGCGCGCGCGGGCCGTGACGCCCGCCCCGCTGCTGCCGCTGAATTTGGCCACGAGCAGGTCGTGCTTGAGGGCGCCCCCAAAGGCGTTGCCCATAAACTCGAGCACCCCATTCATGGAGGAGCGGCCGAGGTCGGCGAGCGCCGGCGTGTAGCCGCCGCCCGCGCCGTCCGACGTGCGGTGGTAGGTGCACTGCCGCGGGTCGTCGCGCGCGCGGTTGCGGTTGGGGTGCCCGTGGTAGCTGCCAGCGGTCAGGCGGAGGAGCTTGTCTTTTTGGCCGTACCCCTTGGCGGAGCCGCCGCAGCCCACAGCCACGTCGCCATATCCCGCGTTGGGGCCATTGTCCGTCCCGTAGAGCGCCCCGTTGGTGTGCAACACCGTGTCAAAGGCGTTGCGCAGGCCCGCAGCCCACACCGACACGGTGCCGCCCGTCTGCCGCGTCGCCCGCTCGTCGGCCGTCTGGTCATAGGTGATGCGCCCGTCAAAGCCCGCCGCGTGCACGGGCGCGCGCAGCACCGCCGCCGACAGGGGCGTCTCGTCGACGCCGCCGAGGCGGATGCCCTTGACGTTGGCCCCCTGGTTGGTAAAGCCCCCTGCTGCCAGCAGCAGCGCGCCTTGCTGGTCCCACTCGAGCGCCTGCACCGCGTGGTCGTGGTTGGACACGGGCAGCCCGTCAATGAGCACCGCCTCGACGCCGAGGCACGAGCCGCCGACGCCGGGGCGGAGGACAACGACCTGCCCATTGTCCCACGCGGAGCGCGGCTGCTTGTGGTTTTGCGCATAATAGAGGATGGACGTGGCGGCGAGCAGCCGCAGCCCGTCGCCCGTCGCCAGAGGGTCAAACGACAGGCTGAGGACGCTCCGCTTGTCCCCAACCGACGCGCTCGTGCACACGTCCGTGACCACATAGTCGCCGTCAATCGTCAGCGCCTGCACGTGCTCCTTGTATTGGCCAACGTACACGCGGCCGTCGGGGCCGAGCGCAATGGCCGTCGGCCCCGCGATGCGAAAGTCGCTGCCGTCGGCCGCCTTGAGCGCCGTCTGCTGGAACTTGATCGGGTGCGCGCGGCCCGCCTCGTAGGTGTAGGAGGCGGTCGCGCCGCCGACCGCGCCGCCGCCAGCCACCGCCACGTCCACCGTGCCCGCAGCGTCGGCCGCCGGCGCCAACACCCGCAGCACCGTCGAGCCGGTGCGCGCGACGCCCGTCGCCGGTGCGCCCCCAAACGTCACCGCCGGTGCCGGCGCGTAAAAGCCAATCCCCCGGATCGTCACCCGCGTGCCCTGCGCGAGCCCGCCCGCCGCCGGCGACACGGACGTGATGATGGGGACGACCGTCGCGCGGTCCCACTCGAGCGCCGCCGCGGGGATGGGCGCGCCGCCGGCGGTCAGCGTCATGGCCGCCGCCGTAGACCCGGCGGCGTGCGTGTAGGTCGTCTCGGCCGCGTGCATCCCCGCCGCCAACCACACCGTCCCCGTCGCGGTCGCCGACCCGCCCGCCGAGGCGGCCAGCACCGTCTCGCCGCCGACGGTCAGGGCCACCGACCCACCGGCGTAGGCGGCCGCAAACGCCACGTCCGCGTCCGCCTCGACCTTGTACAGAAAGACGCACCGCTGCGCAAAAGCGTCGCGGCCGGCGGGCCCGACGGGAAAGGCGGCGGCGGTGGGGAAGGAGAGCTCCGCCGCCACCGCCGCGTGGACGGGCGCGGGCCCACCCACCGTGTCGGCCGGCAACGCCCCACCCACATCCTTGTAATAGTAGCAGTAGGCGCCGCGCGCGAGGGAGCCCGCGACCGTCACCACCGTCTCGGCTTCACTGTCATTCCCGCCGTCGTCAACCACGTTGAGCCGCACCGCCGTGGTGCCGAGCGCAAACTCGACGGTCACCGACACGCCGCGGCCGAGCACCGCCCCCGTCGCCGCGGCGGTCCACGTAAACGAGACGAGGCGCCCCGCCGAGCCGTTGGCGTGAAACCGGTGCGTGTGCGAGTCGAACGCCGAAAGCGTCACGCCAGCGACGCCGTCGCCATTGGCAATGGCCGCGCCGGGGAGGGGGTCAATGACCGCGTGGGCAAAGTGGTCTTGCTTCGCGGGGGGGGGGACCGCCGCGGGTGTGGGGGAGGTCGGCGCTGGCATCACCGGCGCAGGCGGCGCCGGTGCCGGAACTGGGTCGGCGGCGGGATCCATGGCCGGCGTGGCCGGCGTCGACACGGGCGCCTTGGGCGACTGCGTCATTTCCCGGGGCGTGTCGCCTTCCATTGGCGCGGCGGCGGCAACCTCAATCCCCTGCAGCGCCACCATCTGCACCGCCGCCGTGAGCGTCAGGCGGAGCCCCCCCGCCCCAACCACCTCCACCTCCATCGTGCGCGTCAGCGCCGTCGCCCAGCCGACCGCCGCAAACACGTCGACGGCCTCCACCGACGCGGGCGCCCCACCCCCCTCGGCAGTGATAGAAAACACCCGCCCGCCGACGTGCGCGGCGGGGCGGTACACCTCGGCAAAGTGGAGGGTCACCAAGTAAGCGCCCGGCGCCAACGGGAAGGTGTAGGCAAGCTCCTCGCCCCACCGCTGCGTGTTGTAGTCGGCGGCAGAGGTGGCGGCAGTGACCGTCGCCCACATGCTGGTGGCCAGGGCGTGGGTGACACCGCCGCCGGGTGTCAGGTAGGGGGTGTCCGGGGTGAAGTCGCCGACGGCAGGGCCGCCAACGTTGAGGCGCAGCGGCGCAGCCGGCGCGGCGGCGGCCGGGGTGGCTGGGGTGGCCACCGGGCTGGCGGCCGGGGCGGCCGGGGTGGCCACCGGGCCGGCGGCCGGGGCAGCCGGGGTGGCCACCGGGTCGGCGGCCGGCGTGGCCGGGGTGGCCACCGGGCCGGCGACGCGCACGACCTCCACGGCGCTGAGCATGGCGTTTTGCACGCGGCTCGTCAGCGTGATGGACACGGTCCGCTCCACGCCGACGGTCGTCGTCGCCGTCCGCACCAGCGCCGTCCGCAGCCCGACGGTGGCAAACACGTCGAGCCCCGTCAGGACCGGCTCCCCCCCAATGGCCACGTCAAAGACGCGGCGGCCGACGGCGGCGGCGCCGACCCACGCTTCCGCCCAGTGCAGCGTCACGGCGTACGTGCCGGCCGACGCCACGGGCACGTCAACGGTAAAGGCGCCGCGGGACTTGACGTACACGACACTGGTGTAGAGGGCGTCGGGGGCGGCGGCGGTCGCGCCGGCGACGCGGCCGTGAAAGTCAATGGTGGCTACATTGCCGCTGACGGCCGCGGCGGTGGCGGGCGCAAAGGCGCCCGCGGCGGCGCCGCCGAGGTTGACGCGCACCGCCTCGGGGGCAGCACCTTCAGCAGAGGGGAGGCGGCAGAGGAGGGTGGTGGTTGTGGCCGTGACGGCGGCGGCCGCCAGGGCGGCGACCCGGGCGTGCCTCATTGTGGAGGGTGGAAGGGGGCGGGGGAGCGGGCGAATAAAAAGGTGAGTAGAGTCGGTTGGGGATGTCCCCAGCAGTGAGAGTGATGGGTGCCGAGGGGTAGGGGTGTAGAAGCGGTGGTTGGTGCCGTGTAGTCGTGGTGGTGGTGGAGGAGGCGATCGTTGCTTGATGGGAAGGATACACAGAGGGAAGTGAGGAGGTGAGGATGATGATAAAGGGGCGCGTCCCCTTTGGCTGGGTCGCGCCGACCTGCCATGGAGCCCACCGCGGCACGCACGCCACCGACGCCGCCGGGCGCGCAGCGCGCTCCTGGCACGACCGCCCACGCCCCCCTCCGCCTCGATGGCACAGCGGCACGCCCGGGCGGGCGCGCCGTCCGCCGAGGCACATCACAAGGCACTTTGGGCGTCGAGAAGAGACTGCCGGTCGCCGCATTCCAGCTCGACGAGCAACGACGCGGGGGTGCCGACCGGCGCCACGGCGCCGCGGCCCTTGCCCGTCGGTGCCCGCGCCCGGTGCGCCACCGCCCGCGTCGCCGCCGCCGCAGCGAGTGTGCAACCAACATTGAGGAGGGGAGAGGCGACCGCCGCGACGTTGGGGACGAGCGCCGCGCGTGCTGCCGCGGTCGCCATGGCACAGGGGTGCGTGGGGTGGGCGAAGCGCGACCGGTAACGGCAAGGGCGGTCGCGCATCGTATCGGGATCAATCGGGGCACGGCCAGTCGATCAAACAGCGGCCCTATTTTTCAGCCGAGATTGATGAACGCAAGGCAGCTTTCATGTCAACGGCCAAATATTAAAACTTGGTCCGCAGATGGCCTGTGGGCTACGGCGGGACCGCTGGCTGAGGGACCGCCCGAGGTGGCAGTCGCCGAGCTCGACTGTGTTGAGCGGCTGAGATTCCCTCATCAGTGGCCGCACTTCCAACCGTGGCGGTGGGCGTAGGCCCGTGGATCACAAAAACGGCGGTATTGTCGAATTCGTCTGCTCTGGGAACTCGGCCGGTGATGGCAGCACGGTCCAGTCCAGCGCATGGGGCACTCGTCGTACGAGTGTAGCTCATCTACAAGAGTTTTCAAGTGTGCGAACAACGAGCAGTTTGCATGACACGTACGGGTGCAGTCTACCAGGTGCACTCTGCGACCACGGTCTATGAGGGAGTTGAGGTGCATCCCTCCGTGGTACGTCGGCCGTTGGGGCGGACGCACGGAGTTTTTCGACGCGTCGGCTGGCGCGGCGGCGGGCCGCGGCAACGGCAGCGGAAAAGCGGCGGGAAAGACGGACAGGGGCATCCCAGCCGATGCGGGTGCATTCCCCGTTGACGCCTACTCGCGCCCGCCCACCACGGCGGACGGTTCGCCCACGGCCGACATACACCCCGCACCGTCGCCATGGAGCAGAAACGCACGGTTGGGAGCGCACACATGCGCCAAAACTGGCCTAGGCGCCCCACACGCCTACGTTTGAGAGGCGCGAGCGGCGGCCGCGCGCAGGCGCGCCGACCGGCGGAGGCCCGGGGCTCCCGCAGCACCCCCCGACGCTGCCGATGGCGGTGCCACCGCCGTCTCCATCCCTGCCGCCGCCTCTGTTGCCGTCTCTGCTGCCGTTGCCGTCGCTGCCGCCGCGCGGCAGGGACGGCTGTCCGCGGAGGTACCACGACCGCGATCGCGAGTGCGACCGGGACCGAGACCGCGGCTGCCGCCGCCGCGGCCCGACACCGCCGCTGCCGTTCGCCGCTTCGTCGGGACCGCCGCGCCAGAGGGAGCAGTGGCGGTCGAGGCTGCCGCGGCGGCCGTGTCGACACTCCCAGCCGCGTCGGCGGTCCCGACTGGCGACCGCGCCACGTCCCGGTGGGTGACATTGGCCACCACTGCAACCTCGGTGGCGTCTGCTGCACCATACCCCGCCCATGGCGATGGTGGGGACCCCTTTCGAGCTGGTGCGGCTACGTCCAAGGTCGGGCAGACCGGCGGCCGCCGCCCTTTCCCGCCCCCGCGCGGCGCCCTGACCGCCGGCCCCGTTGCCGTTGCCGCCGCCGCTGCGGCGGCCGGTTCCGCGTGGCGCTTGGCCAGACTCACATACGCCTGGGCGCCGCGGCCGCCTGCGGTGGCCGTGACCGCCCACCCCGCGGGCGCCCCGTCGAGGGCAGCGACGGCCGCGCGGGCGGCGGCGATGTGGGGAAAGCCGGTGAGCCGCGTGTGCCTCGCGGTCGATGCGAGGAAGGCGGACACAGCGGCGTGGACGGCGGGGGCGGTCGCCGACGGAGGGGGGGGAGAACTGAGCCCGGCGAGCGTCATGCGCGGGGGGGGGGGGGCGGCGGCGGCGTTGCACAGAGGCGGCATGGTGGACGTCGGCAGAGGCGTGGGGGACGTGCGGCGAGGTGGGTAAGCGAGTGAGGTGCGGGGCGGAGGGGAAAAGGTACGGCAACGGAAGTGAACATCCAACTGACGCGGTCGGGATGGTGGCGGCGGCCCGGGTGCCCCCGTCTCGGGCAGTGGCAGCGGGAG
>ENA-ORXR01004703-ORXR01004703.1-marine-metagenome-genome-assembly--contig:-NODE-4703-length-11263-cov-2.302163_pt1 | contig 11263 bp, 10 predicted proteins | sample MGYA00237866_ERZ511479 | MGnify/ENA metagenome assembly ERZ511479 | reverse complement strand
CCAATATCCCTCTCCAGCGATCCGGTGCGCGCGCCAGCGCATATGCCATCGGATAGCCAACGAGCAATACAATCAGGGTAGACACCGTCGCTACCTTCAAGCTGGATAGATAGGACTTCCAATATAAATTGTCTTCAATCAGCCAGACGAAATTTTCAAAATCGAGCGCTTTCAAATATGCAGGCAGACTGCTTAAAAGGCCAAGCGTGGTATCCAGCTGTGGCGTGTACGGCGGTATCGCCGTTGCCATATCCGACAGCGATATTTTTAAAACGATAAAGAATGGGGCGAGGAAAAAGACAGCCAGCCACAACATAGGAATGGAAATGAGTAGCCATCGACGCCAGTTAATAGTCATCGGCTTATTCACTCAAAGCAATGGCAGCAGTGTCCGTCCAATGCAGCCAGACGTCATCTTCCCAAGTAATAGCACGCTCACTTAAGCGTCGATTATTGGTAGCTTGAGCTTTGATCGTTTCGCCGCTGGCAAGGCGTACATAGTACGTCGAAATGTTACCTGAGTAGGCAATATCATCGACCTTACCTTGCAACACGTTATTAACACCTTCCGGTTTGGTTTTACTGACACCGACCTTTTCTGGGCGTATCGATAGCCAGATGGTGGCTCCGACAGCCAAAGGCTTGTCACTGGAAAGGATTAGCTGCTCACCCTGTTTAGTGTCTAAGACCACCTTTTTGTCATCTTGCGACGCTACCGTGCCTTCAATAAAATTCACCTCGCCTATAAAGTCAGAGACGTAACGAGAGTTGGGTGCTTCATAAATAATAGCGGGCGTATCGACTTGTCTAACAATCCCCTTATCCATCACCGCGATACGACTAGACACCGTCATCGCCTCTTCCTGGTCATGCGTTACGATCATAAAAGTGAGGCCTAATGATTCCTGAAGATTCATGAGTTCAAACTGGGTGCGTTCTCGCAGCTTTTTATCGAGTGCGCCAAGTGGCTCATCAAGGAGTAATAATCTGGGCTTTTTAGCGAGGGAGCGAGCCAAGGCAACCCGTTGGCGCTGTCCTCCGGAAAGTTGGTGGGGTTTTCGTTTAGCAAAGTCTTCTAACTGAACCAAGGACAACATTTCGTCGACGCGTTGCTTAATTTCTTGTTTGCTTTTACCTTCTTGCTTCAGTCCAAAGCCGATATTTTTCTCCACATTCATGTGAGGAAAAAGCGCATACGACTGAAACATCATATTTACTGAACGTTTGTTAGGAGGAATATCAGAAATGTCCTCACCACCAATCAGAATACGCCCTGAAGTGGGCTTTTCAAAACCTGCCAAAAGCCTAAGGAGCGTGGTCTTGCCACACCCCGAAGGCCCTAATAAAGCGTAAAACTCTTTCTCATAAATAGCTAAAGTGAGATTGTCTATGGCAGTAAACTCACCATAGCGTTTAGTGACATTCTCAAACTGTATCAGCGGTGCAACAGCTGGATCATTCCATGGCTCATGGTCTGCCGTCATTGTGACTAAATCCCCCTTTAGATATTCGCTTAAGCTATTTATGGCGATTACTGACCGCTTTTGATTTTAGTCCAGCTACGATTTAAAAGTCTCTGCTGCTTACCCTCAGGACTCAAAATAGCGTATAGACCCTTCATCGTTGCTTCGTCTGGGTAGATTGCCGTATCTTCCAGTACGCTTTTATCCACAAACTTCTGTGAGTCAATATTGCCGTTGGCGTAGTTAACGTAATTACTCGCCTTGGCAATGACTTCTGGGCGTAACAAGTAGTTGATAAACTCGTAAGCTTCTTCTTTGTTTTTAGCATCCATCGGAATCGCTAACTGATCAAACCACATCTGCGCGCCTTCTTTAGGAATGGCATAAACAACGGTGTTTCCGTTCTTAGCTTCGTCTGCACGATCACGCGCTTGCAGTACATCACCTGAGTAACCTGCCGCTAAACAAATATCGCCGTTAGCCAAACCACTAATAAACTCTGATGAGTGGAATTTTTTAACAAATGGGCGAACTTTAGCGATGGCGGCTTCCGCTTTTTCAAGATTTTCTTTACTAAAATCACCAGGATCAAGTCCCAGATAGTGCATCGCTGCCGGAACCATTTCGGTCGGTGCATCTAACCAATAAATACCACAGGCTGACAATTTTTCAGCGACTTTAGGGTCAAATAACATATCCCATGAATTTAGTGGTGCGTCCGGCAGGAGAGCGGTGACTTTCTCTTTAACATAACCAATGCCGGTGGTTCCCCAAAGGTAGTTAACGGTGTATTGACCTTCCGGGTCATAGACATCCGTCGCTTTGGCAATTTTATCCCAGACATGTTTTAGATTGGGCAGTTTGCTCTTGTCTAGCTTTTGAAAAGCCCCGGCTGCAATTTGACGCGTCACAAAGTTAGCACTCGGTACCACCACATCAAATCCAGACGCGCCAGTGAGTAATTTGGTTTCTAATAGTTCGTTGGTATCAAATACGTCATAGTTAACTTTAATGCCAGTCTCTTTGGTGAAATCTGTCAGGATAGATTCATCGATATAATCCGACCAGTTATAGACGTTCAAAGTACGTGCGTCATCGGCAGCATAGCTTGCTGTAGATAAGCAAAGGGAAACCGCTAAGACACTCGCTGTGGAAAAAATCTGGGCTAATTTGCTTTTTTTCATTGGTAAGAACTCCTCATTTATATTTCGTGATGACAATAGCACTGCCACCAAAGTTTTTGCAATCCTATAAGTTGACGTACTGGCGATAAATACCGCTACTGCTAAAATTGTAGCCACTGATCTGTGCTGACTAGTTAAGCAACCGACTAATTGATATTGTTTTTTCCAGAGTGTTTCTATCCCTGTAAAAGCACTCTGACATACCGAGTTTAGGCGGGTGGCAACACCCGCCCTTTTTGGCAAATATTTCAGAGATATTTTATTCGATTGAGTAACGCATCCTGACTAATCAGCACATCGCTCAATTCAGTTCCCTCTTCGTTACTCCCTACTACAACCCCATTGCCAGACACTGGAATTAACGAGTCAACTTGAAAACGACCCTCACTGCCTCGTATAAAACATTCTTCATCAAAAAACAGTCGATCCCCCGAGTCCCCGACCGAATCAGACTCGAGCGTGTCGTAACCAACCGCCTTGATAACGTCATCCACATCTGACACATCAATGGGTTCCACTGTTTGATTCTTCGCATCAATTAAATATGCTTTCATATCGATTTATCCTAAATAAAAGGGGTCAGATTGACAGTATTTAACATCAATCTCAATTAACCCTTCACGCCATTAGAGACGCAACAGGGTTATTGTTTCATCGCTAGCACATGCAGCATTTCCAACGCTAAAGTAGCGCCTGCCAAGCCTGTAATGTCAGCATGATCGTAAGGTGGTGACACCTCCATTACGTCCATTCCAACCAGATTGATTCCCGCTAAGCCCCGAATGATTTTTAGTGCCTTATCACTGGTCAAACCACCCGGTACCGGCGTTCCTGTGCCCGGCGCAAAGGCCGGATCAAGACAATCAATATCAAACGTTAAGTAAGTCGGTGTATCGCCGACGACTGCTTTAATGCGTTTGACTATTTCATCAGCAGGTAAATCATTCGCTTCAGCACCATCAATCACTTGAAACAGATGTTTTTCTTTGGTGTATTCCGTGCGAATGCCAATTTGTATGGTTTTGTCAGGATCTATTAATCCTTCAATCGGCGCATGATGAAACATGCAGCCATGATTATAAACGCTCTCATATTCTTCATAAGTGTCAGTGTGCGCATCAAAATGGATCATCGCCATTTTGCCGTGCTGCTTGGCATGAGCACGTAATAGCGGTAGTGTAATAAAATGATCGCCACCAAAACTCAGAACCGTTTTACCCGCCGCTAGCAGCCCACCGATATGCATTTCAATCTCTGCCAACATCGCGTCATGGTTGCCTGCGGGTGCGTCAATATCACCATAGTCCGCGACGCGTAGCTCATCAAACACAGCGAAGTCCCAAGGCCAGCGTTTTTCTTCCCAGCGAATATGGCCACTAGCTTGACGAATCGCCATTGGCCCGCCACGGGTACCTGCTCTGCCTGTCGTTGCCAAGTCATAGGGCACACCAACAACAAACACATCCGCCGACGCTAAGTCCCTGCTTAACGGCAAGGTCATAAAGCCACTGATATTTGAAAAGCTGGTCAGGCCAGCTGCAAAACTCGTACTTTTATCAACACTCATACATTTAAGTCCGCTTAGCTTTTATAGATACCACTCGTATTCTCTGGCAGAAATAGCCGCTTCAAACGCTTCAACTTCGCTACGTTTTTGCGCGCAATAAACCGGAACGAAATCGTGACCTAGATAGTTTTTAAGTGCCTCAGATGCTTCACTCACCCGCAAAGCTTCTAAGAAGTCTGTAGGCAGGCCAAAGGCTTCAGTAGCTAGATTTACCGTTGGCTCACCTGGCTCAAGCTTTTTCTGCATCCCGTAATGCATGCCTGCCAACATCACTGCCAGTGCTAAATAGGGATTAGCGTCGGCACCACCTAAGCGATATTCAATGCGCTGATTTTTTGCGTCCGAATTTGGTACTCTGACGGCGACTGATCGGTTTTCATAGCCCCAACTCGGACTCACTGGCACGTTATTCTTAGGCTTTAAACGACGGAATGCATTGGTATTAGGCGCTAAAAAAGACAGTGATGCGGGCATCAGTTCGAGCAGGCCACCAATGGCATGAAGCAGCTTCTCAGAGCCAGTACCTGATGCCTGATCGTTAAAAATATTATTGCCCTCATCATCATAAAGACTGGTATGTAAGTGCAAACCATTGCCCGCATGATCAAGATAGGGTTTAGCCATAAAGCTTGCCTTAAACCCATGCTTGATGGCCACACCCCTGACAATGCGTTTGAACACGACACAGTCGTCCGCGGCTTTCAATACATCACGACTGTGTGGCAAGTTGATTTCATACTGGCCTAAACCCACTTCGCTGGAGATTGGGCCAATGGTAATCCCTTGTTCCAGACAGGTGCGTTTGATATCACTCAGGCATTCGCCAAAATCACTGACACGATCCATATTCAGCACCGCAAACGTGTCGCGCTGTCCCGAACGTTGGCCAATGGGTGGCTGAGCTAAGCCTTCCTCGGTGCGCTGCTTATCAAACAGGTAAAACTCAAGCTCATAAGCGACCACTGGGGATAGCTTGTCTTTTTTGAAACGATCCAACACATCGATCAAGCAATTCCGCGGCTCCCAAAACGGCGAATCCTCCTTCCCAAGAACATAACGCACCACTACCTGAGCACGAGGCTCTGACTCCCAACTCACACGGTGCAATGTTCCGGGGATCAGCTCGATATCTGCATCGGGATCACCATCCGCCAGACCATATCCCAGTGCATCAATGGCTTCACCAATGACTGACATCAACGGCATCCCTCTGGGAAACTTCAAACCGCTCTCCGCTAATTTAGGCAATGCTTCGATCGCATATCGCTTACCATAGAAATTCCCCGGAATATCTTGGAGCAACAGATCCACCTCGTGTACGTCAGGGTTCTGCTCAATAAATTGCTTAATCTCGCTTTGCATGTGCGCCTTATCGATTTGATCGTTGGCCAGCAAGTCTATCCATCGGCTTGACATTTAACAATGCCCCAACCAAAATGTGATCACAAAAAATATTCTAATAATTCCATCCATTGAAGGGTTTATGTCAAATCGTGAAACACCGATATCGTTACAGTCTGATTCGCCTGAAGATTTAAGAAATCTCATCAACAGCCACCGTATCGATGAGGTGGAATGCACTATTTGCGATATCCATGGTGTCGCCCGTGGCAAATTGATGCCAGCCAGCAAATTTAGTGCGCTCAACGCTACCTTCCTACCTTATAGCATCTTCTTTCAAAGCATTACCGGTGACTATTTCGAGTTCGACTCTGAAGAGTATATGACCGAAGTCGATGTCAAATTAGTCCCTGACTTCAGCACGCTTAGGGCGCTACCCTGGGCCAGATCACCGAGTCTTATGGTGATTCATGATTTATATTTTCAGGATGGCCGCCCGGTTGAGTGCTCACCTCGCCATGTATTAAGACGCATTCTGGATTGCTACGCTGAGAAAGGCTGGAAGCCAGTGGTTGCGCCAGAGATTGAGTTTTATCTCACCGAAAAGAACATCAACCCTGATGAGCCCCTAAGGCCTCCGGTTGGCCGTTCGGGCCGTCAGAGTGTGGGACGCCAATCGTTTTCAATGATGGCGATTGATGAATATGAACCAGTTATCGAAGACATCTATTTATTTGCCGAAGCTCAGGGCTTAGAGATTGATACGCTGACTCAGGAAGGCGGCCCGGCTCAGCTTGAAATTAATATGGCACACGGCGATCCCATGCTGATGGCTGATCAGGTGTTTGTTTTTAAGCGACTGATTCGCGAGGCTGCGATGCGTCATGATTGCTACGCGACCTTTATGGCCAAACCGATGAGCAGTCACCCTGGCAGTGCTATGCATATTCATCAAAGTGTGGTGGATGCTAAAACCGGAAAGAATATCTTTAGTAATGAAGAGGGTGAACCGAGTGACCTATTCCATTATTTTATCGGTGGTCAGCAAAAATACCTAGGCCCAGCTGCCTGTCTGTTAGCGCCCTATGTTAATTCTTATCGCCGTTTTACCACGGAAGACTCGGCACCAATTAATCTTAAATGGTCGCGTGACAACCGCTCAGCCGGACTACGCGTGCCATCGAGTGGGTCGAACTCACGCCGTGTTGAGAACCGCATTGCCGGTATGGACACCAACCCATATTTGGCTATCGCAGGCAGCCTAGCCACAGGATTTCTCGGAATGACACAGCAAAACAAGTGTCAAAAGGAATTCAAAGGTGATGCGCATGAGGAGCCATTTGGTTTGCCCAGAGGCTTGCTTGAATCGTTGGCTATGTTTGATAAAGCCCCGGAGCTTCAGGAGTTATTGGGTCAATCCTTCTGCGATGTCTACAAAGCGATGAAACAACACGAATTTAATGAACATATGATGGTAGTGAGCCCGTGGGAACGTGAACACTTACTGCTAACTGTTTAGCCCATAGCGGCAATAACGGCAACAAATCACAGGAAATTGTTATGACGACCAATCCACCAAAGCACGATAATATGACGCAAGCACAGGATGCTGCCCACCACATTCACCCGTTTACCGACACTAAAGAGCTAAATCAAAAAGGTGCGCGTGTCATCACTAAAGGTAAAGGTGTTTACGTCTGGGATGATCAGGGTAATAAATTGCTTGATGGCATGGCAGGTCTTTGGTGCATGGCAGTAGGCTATGGCCGTGATGAAGTGGCCGATGCTGTTTCGGCGCAAATGCGTGAACTACCCTATTACAATACCTTTTTCCAAACGACGCATCAGCCGGTTACCAAGCTTGCGGCGAAACTGGCAGAGCTGTCGCCCCCGCATATTAATCATACTTTTTTTACCAGTGGTGGCTCAGAGTCGAATGACACCGTGGTACGCATGGTTCGTCATTACTGGGCGGCTCAAGGAAAGACGAATAAGAAAGTGATTATTTCACGTAAAAATGCCTACCATGGCTCGACAGTGGCGGGGGCTAGCTTAGGCGGCATGACCTATATGCACGAGCAAGGCGACTTGCCGATTGAAAATATTGTGCATATCAATCAGCCCTACTGGTACGCCGAAGGTGGCGATTTAACGCCTGATGAGTTTGGTTTGCAACGTGCTGGCGAACTGGAAGCAATGATTCTGGAAAAGGGTGAAGATCATGTCGCGGCATTTATTGCGGAACCCATTCAAGGCGCTGGTGGGGTGATTCCACCACCGGATAGCTACTGGCCAGAAATTCAACGCATCTGTGATAAATATGAAATATTGCTGGTAGCTGATGAAGTCATTACCGGGTTCGGACGCACTGGCGAATGGTTTGCCAGTGAGAAATATCAAATTAAGCCTGATATTATTTCAATCGCCAAAGCGCTGAGTTCAGGCTATTTGCCAATCGGCGGCGTCATGCTAAGCGATCGTCTGGCTGATGTGCTGATCAACGGGGGGGAGTTTGAGCACGGTTATACCTACTCTGGTCACCCGGCAACTTGCGCCGCTGCGCTGGCTGTTTTAGAGATTATGCAGCGCGAAGATTTACCTAACTATGTTAAAAATGATATCGGCCCCTATTTTCAGGCGCGTTGGTTAGCTTTGGGTGATCACCCTTTAATTGGTGAATCCCGCATGGTTGGTTTAATGGGTGCTCTGGAGCTTACGCCGGATAAATCTACCCGTGCGCCATTTACAGTCAAAAAAGGTACCGTGGGTTTGATGTGTCGCGAGTTCTGTTTTGATAACGGTCTGATTATGCGACACGTCGGGGATACCATGATTATTTCGCCCCCGCTGATCCTTAGTCATGCAGAAGCGGATGAGTTGATTGAGAAGGCCAGTAAAGTGCTTGATTTGACATATGAAGCGGCTAAGCAGGCAGGTTATTTATAGAAAATGACAGCAGCTCAAAAAGGCTTTCTTTACAGCAATGACAAAGCAGGCCAATACCCTGATTCGTACTACTTCGCCAGTGCCAATCCAATACCAGAATTTCCTAGGCAGGCCGGTGCAGAAAGTGCGGATGTTTGCATTATCGGCGCAGGTTTTACCGGGCTTTCTGCCGCATTGCATCTATCACAAGCTGGGTATTCGGTTGTTTTGCTCGACGCACACCGTGTCGGCTGGGGGGCATCTGGTCGAAATGGCGGGCAGCTTGGCAGTGATCCACGCAGCGACCAGAATACGCTGGAATCTCAATATGGAAAAGACGGTGCGCGAGCACTTTGGGACATCGCTCAGGATGCCAATAGACTTTGTCGTGATCTGATCAGCAAACATTCAATCAACTGTGATCTAACGGATGGCATCATCCATGCCGATCATCGCCAGCGCCATCTTAAAGAAACCCGTGAATACACGCAAAAACTACGAACTGAATATGGCTATGACAAAGTCCGCTATCTTGAAACTGATGAGATCAGACATTTAGTGGGTTCTAAGTCGTATTTTGGTGGATCGCTGGATATGGGTGCGGCGCATCTGCATCCGCTTAATTTTGCGTTGGGTTTAGTCAATGCGGCGGCTGAGGCAGGGGCTACGATTTATCAGGAATCACCCGTTTTGAGCTATGAGGAATCTGGCAGTGCCCGGGTATCTATTAAAACAGCTGAAGGCGAAGTCACTGCAAAACACGTGCTGCTAGCCTGCAATGGTTATCTGGACACTTTAAACCGTAAAGTGGCAGCGCGTGTCATGCCAATTAACAATTATATTATCGCCACCGAGCCATTATCGGATGAGCAGGCCAAAAATTTAATTCGTGAAAACCACGCGGTCGCAGACTCACGCTTTGTGGTGAATTATTTTCGATTGAGTGCAGACAAACGCATGCTGTTTGGCGGCGGTGAGAATTATAGTTTTCAGTTTCCACCCGATATTAAAAGCTTCGTGCGCAAGCACATGCTGGCGATCTATCCTCAGTTAGAAAACACCCGTATAGATTATGGTTGGGGTGGCACCTTGGCCATTACGGTGAGTCGTATGCCCTATTTTGCCAAAGTCTCAGAAAACGTTCTTTCGGCCAGTGGCTACTCAGGTCACGGCGTCGCAATGGCAACCATGGCGGGTAAGATCATGGCCGATATGATTGACGGCAAACTGGCGAACTTCGATACCATGGCTGGATTAAAGACCTACCCGTTTCCGGGCGGCACAACGTTGCGTTGGCCGTTGTTGGTGTTGGCAATGACTTATTACTCTTTACGCGATAAATTGTGATTGGACTGACTGGGGTATTTTAAATAATCTAATCACTCATTCTGCAAGTCCTGGTAGATTTGATCCACATCTTTGATTAGCGAAATTCCATCACGAATATCTGCCTCTATCGCTTGCTTTAACAATCCAGCATCTTTGTTGCGGATAGCTTCCAGCGCTTCCTGATGTCGGTCATTATCATAATAGGTTTCCAGCTTTGACAGCCCAATACGCACGAATGGCCCTAACTGAAGCCACAGGCTTTCAATCATGGGTAGGCTAACCTGAATCGGATTACAGCTGTAGAGGTAGCGATGAAACGCCTGATTTGCCAAACTTCCCTGCATAACTTCACCGTTCGCGTAGGTGATATCAACAAGGCGATCTAAACGGCTTAACTCCGCTAGCTCGGAGTCACCAATATGAGTAAGTGCTTGCTCTGCGGCGTGGGTTTCTAACAGGATTCGCAGCTCGTAAAGGGCTTTGAATTTGGGCGGTGAAATCAATGGTACCATCACGCGACGGTTATCTTTGACTTCAACCGCTGCCTGCGTTGCCAATTTATGCAAGGCTTCACGCACCGGCATCGGACTAACTTCTAATTTATCAGCCAAGCCGCGAATAGTCAGTGCGATACCGGGACGTATTTCACCACACATCAAGCTGCGCCGAAGCACCTGATACACCCACTCATTAACATTGGTATCTTCGGATCTATCGATAAGTGATAGCGTATATTGGTTCTTAACGGCAGTCATGTTATACCTGACTCAATAAATCATCTAACGACAAACTAACTCTGTCAATACACAGCCGAATTCAAGCCAAACTTAACTTCAAAGTCTGTCGCCTGCACCGTTGGAACAACCTTTCCGCTTTCTTTACTCAAAGATACAATGCCATAATTTTCAAGCGTTTTTAGCGTTCTTGATAAATTTGATTTTTTGCGGTGACTTATCTGCTCAAGCTCTGACAATGACTGAGGTTTTTTTTCAATAATTAATCTCAATAACGCCTGATTTTCATTACTCAAGACCTGAGACAAAGATTTCACAGACTCAAACCACACCTTCGGCTCGTTGGGTTTTGGCTTATGCACACCTTTTGCTATTGCAATGGTTCTTTTCACGTACTCTTCCCGCGAGATAATACCAACATTCATTACCTTCATGAATCACCCTATTTCATCATTCATTTATAGCTTACAGCCAACTATTATCATCTAATGATAACACTATATCATTAACCCTGTGAGTTCTCTACCGAATGACTTATAAAACCAGAATCCATGGCAAGATCATCCAACGACAAACCACGATATTCAAACTCATACCCTTTTAACTTCTGCTCCAGCTTAAACGCCTTCTCCTTCAATTTAGTCAACCGAATATTCTTAGGGTTACGCTTAACCTCAGCAATCAACGCTGTTTTATCCAGCTCATTAAGCGCCACAATAT
>ENA-ORXR01004700-ORXR01004700.1-marine-metagenome-genome-assembly--contig:-NODE-4700-length-11269-cov-115.588456_pt1 | contig 11269 bp, 11 predicted proteins | sample MGYA00237866_ERZ511479 | MGnify/ENA metagenome assembly ERZ511479 | reverse complement strand
TTCGCTGAAAATCAATGGGTTAAAACCACATTGGAAGATTCAAAAACACAAAGAAATTTAATTGACAATGTACTTAGCAACGAGTAAATAATAACTTCACGATTTAGACGTATTCTTTTATACTTCACCAAATTTTCCTTAAATACAGTGAGTATTCGCGTCAAATTTGATTCGTCTAAAGAAAAAATAACGGCGTGAAGACGTAGCGTTTATTATCTTTTCATCCCTAAAATTTACATCATTCAAAATTCAAAATGAAAATAGGTATCACAGGCGGCATAGGCAGTGGAAAATCGACGGTTTGCAAGATATTTGAAATCTTGGGCGTTCCGGTATACTATGCCGATGACCGCGCCAAGTGGCTGATGAATAATCAACCAAAACTCATCAAAGGTGTAAAATCTATCTTTGGCAGCGAAGCCTATCACGCTGATGGTACGCTCAATCGTCCGTTTATCGCCGATATTGTTTTTAATGATAAATCGAAACTCGAACAACTCAATACCCTCGTACATCCCGTCGTACATCAGGATGGCGTGGTTTGGAATGAAGCAAATACAAACGCAGTTTACACAATCAAAGAAGTCGCCATTTTATTTGAAAGTGGTTCGTATCTTACTGTCGATAAAGTGATTACAGTTTTTGCGCCGAAAGAAATACGCATCAAGCGCGTACTCACACGCGACAACACGACACGCGAAGCCATCGAAGCACGCATGGATAAACAAATCTCCGAAGAAGAAAAAATAGAACGTTCCGATTTTGTTGTTTATAATGATGACGAACATTCACTCATCGAACAAGTAATCAAAATTCATCGTGAAATTTTGAGCTTGACTGAACTTGACGCTTGAACTCATTTATAACATACTGATATTCAAAACATTAACACAAATCAATTCATCGTTCATCGTTTGACGAAGACATTGATTCAATTTTTTAAACAAAAACAACATGAAAAATTTACGCTACTTATTCCCCTTATTATTTCTTTTTGCTTGCGGCGGTTCGGGCGGTTCGGATACTGCTGTGACGACCACTGCTGCGCCTGTCAATGTGGGCGATTATGAGACGGTAGCCATTCCGGGGGTAGATGGTTTGGTGCGTGCTATCAAGAAAAACGGAGTAGGCAGAACTATCGAAGAAGGCACACTACTCAATGGTCAGAAACATGGCGCATGGATTATTCACGACGACGTGAAACAGCAGATTGTTGAGATAGTAAATTACCATGAAGGTAAAAAATGCGGGGTGTCAATAAAGCCTAATTTTGCGCGTGAGAAGGAGAAAAGTTATTATGCTAATGACGTGCTACATGGACCAAGTGAAACTTACGGAAACAACGCAAAGCCATCAATGTCAAGCACTTATGTAAATGGACAATTGGAAGGGAAAGTTGTAAAATATTACGATGATGGCACGACACTTAAAGAGGAATCGAACTATAAAAATGGTAAGATGCATGGCTCTTCAAAGTTCTACGACCAAGAGGGAAATGTGAAGTTGGAATATACTTATAAGAATGGAAAGATGGTGAAGTAGAGGATAGTTCATGGTCGATAGTTTGACGCAAGGGTATTTCATGTTAGCCTATGGGCTACGGACGGTTTTACCCTATTACCTTCGCCGCATCCCACAGGGCGTCCATTTCATTGAGTGTCATATCGTTGAGCGATTTATCAGCGTTGGCTTCAATGTATTCGAAGCGAGATTTAAATTTGCGGTTGGTGCGTTCGAGGGCGGTTTCGGGGTCGATGCCTTTAAAACGAGCATAGTTGATGAGTGCGAACAGGATGTCACCAAACTCGTCCTCTTGTTTGTCTTTTGATTGGTGAAGACTTTCTTTAAATTCGCCGATTTCTTCTTCTACTTTTTCCCAGACTTGCTCGCTGTTTTCCCACTCGAAGCCGACTTGCCCGGTTTTTTCTTGCATTCGGTAGGCTTTGACCATTGCGGGAAGTGAGCGTGGTACACCCGATAAGACGGATTTTTTGCCCTCGGAGAGTTTGATTTGCTCCCAGTTTTTCATCACGTCTTCTTCGCTGTTGACCTTTACATCACCGTAGATGTGTGGGTGGCGGTTGATGAGTTTGTCGCACACTGCGTGTATTGCGTCGGCGATGTCAAACGCTTGTTTTTCGTCCGCTATTTTGCTGTAAAAAACCATGTGGAGCATGAGGTCGCCAATTTCTTCTTTGATTTCCTGCATGTCTTCATCGAGAATGGCGTCGGCGAGTTCGTAAGTCTCCTCTATCGTGAGGTTGCGGAGGCTTTTCATGGTTTGTTTTTTGTCCCAGGGGCATTGCTCGCGGAGTTCGTCCATGATTTTGAGCAGGCGAGCGAAGGCTTCGAGCTTGGAAGCGTATTTATTGGTATTTGTCATTGAATTTGAGCTTGATACTTGAACTTGCGTTTGAGCTTTCTACGCTTTCGCTTCGGGCATTTTGCATTCTTCTTCCGCTGTTTTACCGCACACAGTGCAGTCTCCAATTTGATTTTTGAGCATTGGATTATTGGTCGCGCAGGTACCACGAAATTCTTTGCCGGATACCACCTGACGAAGGTTAATCATTATAAATGAAAGACCGAATACCACGAATATAATTGCCAACATGGGCAGAAATGTAGCCATAATTTATACGAGTTGTTGTGTTGTCGAATTGACGAGTTGTTGTAATTGTTGAATTGCAAAGTTATCATTTTTTCTTTAACTCTAAGTAGTGAGGGAATACGAAAAAAATAATCTACCCGTCTGAATTGTTCTTTTTCTTATATGTTTCACTAAATTCTCCTTGCGTAGCTCGGCTATGCGCGTCAAATTTAGCCAAACATATAAAAAAAATAACGGCTTCATTTGGGGTAGATTATTTTCTTCCTCTTCCCTAATTACCTTTTTTCTTTTTGCCTTTACCGTTGTTATTACCTTTCATTGGTTCTAATTGAGGCTTGCCTTTTCCACGGTATTCACCGTCTCGGTCGGCTTTACCTGACTTGCCTTTACCTCTGTACTCACCGTCTGTGTCAGCTTTACCGCTGTTGCCTTTGTTCTTTCCCTTGCCTCTGTCCTCGCGGTTGCTATCGTCGTCAGAGTCATCGTCAGAGTCGTCATCTCCGTAGTCGGAGTCATCGTCCGAATCATCGTCGCTGTCGTCATCCGAATCATCATCAGAGTCGTCGTCGTCTTTGCTGTTTCCTCTGCCTCTATCGTAGCCTTTGCCTTTGCCCTGACTACCTTTGCCCTTATAGCCTTCTTTCTCTTGTTTCCATCTTTCTTTCTCGCGCTCTTTTTCGCGTTTCCATTCTTCTTTATCTCTTTCCTTATCTTTTTTCCATTCTTCACGGTCACGCTCGTCTTCCCATTTGCGCTGCTCTCTATCGCGCTCATCTTCCCATTTTTGACGTTCGCGCTCACGCTCGGCACGCCATTTTTCGCGCTCTTTATCACGGTCATTATAATCACGGTCATTATCACGGTCACGACCTCTATCTTCTTCGTAATCGCTATCATTGTAATCGCTATCTCTACTCTCACGGTCGTCATTATTACCGTCATTTTTTGATGGGCGTGGTCTTGGCTTGGTTTCTACATCTCTGTCGCTTTTACCTCTGGTTTCTCCATCATTATCTTTTTCAGGTTTTTTATTTTTACCTCGTATGATGTCGTCCACATCTTTCAGGGTGATGCGTGGTTTCTTAGTGGGTTGGTCTTGCGCGATTGCGTCTTGTGAAGCAAAAGCCATACACAAGACTAACACTGCCAAAATTAGTTTTTTCATTCTAAAAAATTTAAAATTATTAAATGTGTTAATAAAAATGGGTATTTGCATTAGTATCAGGAATTAAATAAATGTACATTCTTCGTGTCGTTATTTTTTCTTTAGACGAACCAAATTTGACGTGAATACTCACTGTATTTAAGGAAAATTTGGCTCGTCTAAAGAAAAAATAGCTCGCCTAAATTATACAATTTATTCGTGGGAATTACCTAAGGAACAGGGTTTCAATAAATAAAATATAAAACGGATGAATGATGAGTATTTGGAACGACGCAAAAATAAATGCAGATTTTGACTTTTTCTTTTTTAAAAGATCGCACTGAAATATAGCCATTTTTTAATTAATTAAAATTATTTTGTAATTTATTTATTATTAAAAATGAATTATTTATAAATATTTTTTATTATAAAATAATTTAAAAATATCCTTATTTCAGCAGAACCTTAAAAGCTATCTGAAATCACGTCGCGAATGTACAACGTTTTAGGTTTCCAATAGTCGGACTTCATCACATCTTCAACGATGACGCCACTTGATGAAACGCTGTGAATAACCAGCAATTGAGTAGCGGAACTATGCAAAACCATCGAAACATGGCTGACCTTTCCGTTACGTTTGTAAAAAACCAAATCGCCGGCTTTAGCTTTACGTTGTTTGACTTTTTTGCCTTTACGCGCTTGCTCATAAGATAGGCGCGGGAGCCTGACATCGTACTTACGCATGACGTATTGCGTGAAGCCGGAACAATCAAAACCCTTTGATGATTCGCCGCCGTAGTGGTAGCGTACACCTTTGAATTTCTGGGCATAATTGACCACCTTTTTTCGGAGTTGGTATTCATTATAATTGGTGACTTCGGTATCGTTTATTTCGATGGTTTCTTCGGGTTGGTCAATATTCGGTTTTTCGGGTGTATAAGTTATTTTCCAACGTGTAATATCAACGCCTTCATTGTTTTCTATGGCGAGTGTAATGTCGTTTACGCCTTTTATAAGTCGAATTTTTGCTTTGATTGTATTGTTTTTAAAGGTGTAATTATTGGTGCGTTTTTCATTGTGGGACAATAAGATTTGTTGGCGACTCGTGATGCCTTCCAGCTTGCCTTCTATCGGAAAATACGGTTTGGATATCGTGAGTGTTTGGACTTCGGGCTGGAATTCGTTGAGGGTAGTGGATTTTGGTTTTTCGACTAAATTTGGTCGCGGCAGAATGGGTTTGAAATTGTCATTATTGGGTTGGTAGGTGATGAGAAATTGATGGGTTTTGCGTTTGACTTTTAGGGTGAGTACATTGTCGCCGGGGCGCAATTGTACACTGCCATTAATCTGCCCCGTGCGCTTATCAAATTGGTATTTGAAGCGGCGTTTGTTGTGCGTAAATGTGACATCTTTAAGGTCTTTCACTTTGGGGATACGGAGTTCGATGTCGTAGTTTTGATTTTCTGTGATGCTGCGTTTTTCACTGGGGCGAATGAGTTGGATAGCTCCTTTTCCAAGAGAAGATTGAGCGAAAAGTGGTGTTGTCATTAGTATTATGAAAGGGAGTACAAATAGTATATTTTTCATAATATGACAATGAGTTAAAAGATTTATTTGTGTATCTTTCATTTTATAAAAACTGTGCCAGAATGAGTTTTTTTCATTCTATGAGATAATAAAACGTGTATATTTTTTCAATAAAGTTACAAGGTTAAATTAGCCTACCTGTTACAATAATTTGATTATCAATTTTTTACAAATAAAAATATGGTATGAATAATTTTTAGTTTTAAATAGTTGTTGCAGCAATAAAATTACAAGTTATAAAAATAGTAGTTTTGCTTTATGAATTTTTTATTCCGAAAAATAGATATTAGTACACTCATCTTTTTCCGCATCGTATTTGGGCTATTGGCACTCTACGAAATGGTGCATTTTATGGATGATGGCAGTCAATTTAAATGTCTGACGGGAGGGTCGGATTTTAACTTTACCTATTACGGTTTTGAGTGGGTAAAACCGCTGCCGCCGGAGGCGATGTATGCCCTTTGTTATTTTATGATTGGGCTTTCGTTGCTGATTATTGTGGGGTATTTTTATCGAATAAGTGCTTTTATATATGGTTTGGGTTATACGTATATTTACTTGATAGAAAAGGCGTATTATCTCAATCATGGGTATTTGTTTGCGGTGTTGTGTTTTTTGATGTGCGTTTTACCTGCCAATCGCGCCTTCTCCGTGGATGCTCGGCTCAATCCTTCGATACGGACTCAATTGATACCGTATTGGGGGGTTTTTCTACTACAATTTTCAATGGGTGTCGTCTATTTTTACGGCGGCATAGCAAAGCTCAATCCCGACTGGTTGCGTGGCATTCCGCTTGTGTATTGGCTGGATGGCAGTGCCGAAGATGTGCCGATTATCGGTCATATTCTCGAACTGGATTGGGTGGCGGTATTGATGAGTTACGGTGGTTTGCTGTTAGATTTGACTGCTATATTTTTTCTTTCCAATAAGCGTACACGCGGTATTTTTCTTGTATTTGTCATCTTTTTTCATGCGATGAATAAGCTGATATTTAGCATCGGAATTTTTCCTTATTTGTCCGTGAGTTTGAGTTTGATGTACTTTTCACCGGATTGGACTCGCCGAATTGCGCACCGTTTTTTCCCGAATTTTGTGGATGCCGAAGCTACTTTAGATACCACAGACAGCACGCCTTCGCTACTTTCACGGATTTGGAACAAACGCCTTGCGCTTAGTTTTATCGTTATTTTTTGTGCGTATCATATTTTATTTCCACTAAGACATTTTCTCATTGAAGGTCCTACGGATTGGACGGAAGAAGGGCATAAATACTCGTGGCACATGATGTTACGCACGAAAAAAGGCAAGGGCAGATTTACGGTGAAAATTCCTTCGGAAGACCGCGTTATCAAAATCAGCACTAAGAAATATCTCAATAAACGTCAACGCAAAAAACTTTTTACACACCCCGAAATGATATTGCAATTCGCTCATTTTCTGCGAGATAAGTATCAAGCAGAGGGCTATGAAGATGTAGAAGTCTATGCCAATGTAAAATCAAAATTTAATGGCAGGAGCTACACCAATATCGTCGATAGAGAAGTAGATTTGGCAAAAATAGCCTGTTGCCAACCGATGAAACACGATGATTGGATAATCATTCGTGAGGATGTATATACGTATGAGCATTTGAAAGAAAAAAAAGAAAAACAGCCCATCAGAAAAGATGATAATGAGGAAATTCTCTCGGATTCAATCTCCATTGATTCAATAAATTAACACGAAATACACGGATATAAATTTTGATAAAAATGCCCTAATTCTCTTTGACGGAGAGTGCATGTTTTGTAATAAAACGATTCAATTTATCCTAAAAAATGATAAAAAAGAACGCTTCTTTTTCGCTGCCTTACAATCCGAAATCGGGCAGTATGTCAAAGATTTGCATTTTGGCGACACGCCTGTGCTGGACTCTATCATTCTCGTAGATAAAGAAGGCGTTCACTTCAAATCAACTGCCGTTTTAAAGATATTCAAACACTGTGGTAGTATATCATGGCTCTCTTATTTGACCAACTGGATGCTCGCCTCAATACGCGACTTTTTCTATGATACATTCGCCAAAAAACGCTACACAATATTCGGAAAATCAGATACTTGTATGCTCCCCGCGCCCAATGTGCGCCAACGATTTTTTATGTAAACATTTTGTAATTATTCACCACTAAGTCCACAAAGGACACGAAATCGAATCAACGTAAAAGAAAACTAAGGTTTATAAGAAATTTACTTTTAATCCCTTGTGTTCTTCTACGTTAGTTCGACTTTAGTGTGCTTAGTGCACTTAGTGGTGAATAGTTATAATATTTTTTGGGATTTGGTGCTTGGAATCCCCTATTCTTCATAATAAGCCGCCAACATGACTTCGTAATAAGAGCGTTTTTGCAACTTACTTTTCAGCCATACGCTATAATCCAATAATTCATTCGCGCCGATTTCAAAATCCGTATATGTTTCGACAAATCGCTCTACTTTTTGGAGTGTGCGTGTGTTTTTGAGGGCATTGGGTTTGTTGAGCATATCTCGTATAATTTCGAGGAATTGCTTTTGCTCGGCATAGCCCGCTTGTGTGAGTTCTTTTCTGTATTTTCGGCGCAATTCTTTGTAACGATGAATCGCATACTCAAAATCCTGCGTTTCGTAGCGCAACATGAGTTCTACGATACCGATATTTAGTTGCCAGGGGCGTGAAATATCTTTATAGTCCTTAGAAACAATCACATTGCCAACATATTCGAGACTTTCATCTATTCTTTGGCAATAATAATTTAGTATAGAGAGGTTTACATATACAGAAAAATAACTCAATATCTTGCGATAACGAGGCGTGTTGAGTAATTCTTCGAGCATTTCAATCGCAGATTCGGGTGTTTTTTGGATAATATGCACCATCATTTTCGATTGATAGTACAACCACATATATTTATTTTGCAACGAAGGTATAGACGCTTTAAGATTACTATCTAATCCATTAACAGATTTAGTAATTTTGTCGATATGGCGAAGTTTAATAGATGTGTTGACCATCCATATCAACATAATAATCTTTTCTTCCTCATTTTTTTTCACAAAAATACCATCCCGTTCAAACTCTTCAAAGCTTCTTTCAAGATATTCGCTCAATGTCTCAAATTCTCTTTTTTGAAGCAAAATTCTCCTTGCACAATGATTAATTTTTAGTCGCAATCCGGGCGACAAATTGTCACTATCCATTAGCTGAATATTTTGCTGAATCCGTTCCAAGGTTTTAACCACCCCGACTTCTTTCGCAGAAAAGTTGGAGCGATGAAGCTGATAACTAATCGTAGCCAGCAAAAGCTCATTTTGTTGAATTTGCTCATATTTGGTCTGCATAGCCTGTTTTTTCTCCAAATACGGTGCAGGATTCAAGGTATAATTGAGATTGCACAAGCTAATGAATTTGTCATAAATAATGTTCAATAAATTGTAGGCGCGATGTTTGATTGCTAGACCCTCAGCTTCTTCTAAGTAATGCTGCGCTTCCTCATAAGCAGTACGCTGAAGAAAAATACTTGCCAACCTAATTTTATTCATAATCGCAAACTCCTCATCTTTTTCAAGGTGAAAAGTAATCAGACTATGCTCCAAATCATGTAAGAGCCTATTTTTAAGCCTGTAATATGAATTGGGTCTTTTTTGCGGAAAAAGTGTATTGGAAAGTTCGGTATCATACTCATCAGGATTTTTATAATAAAGCATATCAAATAGCTCAACAGTCCGTTTCCCCTTACCTTTCTGCAAATAGTTGGCGTTAAATATCTTGTAGTAGCGCACCTCCTCGACGCGCATACTACGTATAAATTTTGTTAGTAAATATTTCATTATGTACTTTTGACCCTGTAATTTTTTCACACAAAAATACGTTCTTCATTCCTAATTTTGTTACAACTTTACAAAAGAAAGGGGAAATTTGTACTTTACTGGACTTCGGACTTTGGATATTGGACAATTAGGGAACTGGGTAATTAGGTAAATTACTCATTATCAATAATTTACGTTAATTTGCATTTTATTTTAAATTAATTTTATTACAATTTTTATTATGCTGATAAATAGCGAATTATGCTTTTGTTAGCCTAATTTCCCAATTACCTAATGTCCAATGTCCAGTTAACTAAAATGAAGTAAGACATGAAAAAATCCAACTTAGTTATTTTCCTGTGTTTGTTGCTTATCAGTTTTTTCAACACTGAAGCGATATATGCACAAGGCAATGCCAATACTCAACAATATAGTGATGACGAATTTGAATTTGAATTTGAAGTCGAGTTAATCTATGGTGATGAGGTAGAAGAAGGCGAAGAAGATGACGATGATAATGATGACGATAGCGACGATGATAATGACGACGATAATGACGACGATAGCGACGATAATAATGACGACGATAGCGACGACGATAATGACGACGATAATGACGATGATAATGACGACGATAGCGACGACGATAATGACGACGATAGCGACGACGATAATGACGACGATAATGACGAACAACTATTAGGCGCAGAAATACGGGTTACAAATACGGGCAATTCTCCGATAGATAACAATATCTTATTTCGAGCATACATAAGCACAGAAATCCCGGAAACTATTCCTAATACCTACGATGAGGAACAAACCATGAACTTATTGGACACCCCACTCGAATCCGGCAATTCAGAAGATATTTTCATAGACCTTTCACAGAAAAGGCTGGATGGCAGAGTAGTTATAATTTGGCCCCTCATTGATGCCAACAAAGCAAATAATAAACAAGACACACCATTCATAGCTATTTTGATCCCAAAAATAAAAGTAAACGAAAAATTAAGCATTGATGACTTTTCAGATATTAAATCATACCCTAACCCAACAAAAGGCATCTTAAACATAGATATATCAGGACATAATTCTACTAATCAAATAATCATTTATGACAAAACAGGGCAGGCAATAAAAACATTTGATGGAATTACTTCCGGTTTAACTGTGCTTAATTTGAAAGACTTATCTTCAGGTATATATTTTGCCACTATTGGGAATGAACACGGACAAACTATCCATCATATAAAGATAGTTATTCATAGATAATTTAAAAATCTTTAGGCATTTAACTATAGGCGAGGCACAAGCCTCGCTTTTTTATTAAAAGACCACAACATAATACAAATGAAAAAAGTAATTAATTTTATACTGTTCGTAGCAGTAACAAGCATGATGATATTTTCATGCTCAAAAAACCTTGATATTCCCATCGAAACAGACTACCAATTCAAAACAATAGCCACAGCAGATACTACGATATTAGACTGCTTCACCCCTACAGGTGATGTTACTATTTACACCCTTAGCGATACCCTTACAGTCGCTGCGGGCGCAGAACTTGAGGCGGTTTTGACCGACCTCATTGGCAATATGCAGCCGTTCACCTTAGCATTTCCTATCGAAATTATACTTGCAGATGGAACAACTCAAACACTATTCAAAATTGATGATTTGATCGCTGTGCTTGAAGAATGCGGAGTTGAGTTTGATGTAAATGAAGAGGACGAAAGCGACGATGACGCTGACGACGATTCAGACGAAAGCGATGACGATACAGACGAAAGCGATGACGACACAGACGAAAGCGATGACGATACAGACGAAAGCGATGACGACACAGATGAAAGCGATGACGACACAGACGAAAGCGATGACGACACAGACGAAAGCGATGACGACACAGACGAAAGCGATGACGACACAGATGAGTCAGACGATGACACGGACGAAACAGAAGATGATTCCGATGACGACACAGATGAGTCAGACGATGACACGGACGAAACAGAAGATGATTCTGATGACGACACAGATGAGTCAGACGATGACACGGACGAAACAGAAGATGATTCTGATGACGACACAGATGAGTCAGA
>ENA-ORXR01004699-ORXR01004699.1-marine-metagenome-genome-assembly--contig:-NODE-4699-length-11271-cov-3.783277_pt1 | contig 11271 bp, 10 predicted proteins | sample MGYA00237866_ERZ511479 | MGnify/ENA metagenome assembly ERZ511479 | reverse complement strand
CGGCCCGGCGCGCGCGCGCTGGATGTGAGTCAGGACCGCCTCGTTGAGAAATCCTTCCTGTGCGCGCAATTGGGGCTGGACGTCGCCGGATTTGAAGATGTCGGCAGTGTCCATGATTTGCGCCGCGCGGTGAAACGGCTGAAACTGCCTTGTGTTTTGAAAACCCGCCGCTTTGGCTATGATGGCAAAGGCCAGGTTATCATCCGAGACGAGTCGGGGATTGATGCCGCGTGGCAGACGCTTGCCCCTGCACCTTGTATTTTGGAAGCCTTCATCCCGTTTGAACGCGAAGTCTCTGTCGTTGCGGCGCGCGGATTGGACGGCCAAATTGCTGCCTATCCGCTGACGGAAAACGTGCACCTCAATCACATCCTCCATACCAGCACGGCCCCCGCGAAACAGGATGACGGCAGCGCAGCGCGCATGGCAGGACAAATATTGGAGCATTTGGAGTATGTCGGCGTCATGGGCGTCGAGTTTTTCCAAATGGCTGACGGCAAACTTATCGTAAATGAAATCGCCCCCCGCGTGCACAACTCCGGTCACTGGACACAGGATGCAGGCTGCACAGATCAATTTGAGCAACATATGCGCGCCGTCGCGGGATGGCCGCTCGGCGACGCGACTCCTCGCCACGGGGTCGTCATGACGAATCTGATTGGCGATGATGTGGCAGAGTGGAAGACCCTCGCCGGAAAGCCGGGAACGCATATTCATCTCTACGGAAAATCGGACATACGTCCCGGCCGAAAAATGGGGCATATTAATCAGGTCAAATAAAGACCCGCGCCATCACGCCGCGACCTGAACAAATTTCTCCAAATAAAGCGGCACCTTCCATTCCAGTAAATCCGGGATACTCGCGCCCATTTCGATCAACCAGTCCTGCACAGTTTGTCCGGCCTCCGGACCATAGGGTTCAGAACAAATTTCATTGAGCAATTGTCGAAACCGCTCATGAAACTTCGCTTCGTCTTCCGGCCTCGGCGGCGGCATATCGACATAGCGGGTATATTTCTTTTCGCCTTCATCCGGCAGCTCAGCCTCAAGCAATTTTAACTTCGCCTGCTCACTACGCAACCGGGTTTCGATAAGCTGATCCGCCAAGTTCAGATCACGAGAGGGTGTCTTCGGATTCAGTGAGGTCGCAGCGAGATAGTTTTTCTGTGAGAATTTAGAGTTACGGGCCATAGGAATTAACTTTCTGATTTGGGTGGAAATGTGGCAGCAGAGATCGCTTGCAGCCCATCTAGGAGTCTGCCGGGTGCGATATCCTTATAAGTAGGACTGTCCGCGTGTTGGCCCCCACGATGGAGACCAGAGTAGTTAGTTGTTTTACGCGGGTTTCAACACGCGGCAGCAGTTTATAATGCACCGGTTGGGGGTCCTGCAGTTTCGCCTTCCGGTCAGAACGGCCCGTTTTATTGGACCGAACCCGGTTTAAGACAAAGCAGTCAACTCTCAGCGCAAAAGGCCCGGCACACGCTCGGGTCTTAATCCAAGCCGCTCAACCCTGCCGTCTCCAGACCAGTAAGTAAGCGCTCACCTATCCAATGTCTGAAAGAACGAGTTTAATATGAGGCCAAATGGGTATTGCGAGGATTTTGTTTTATAGGTTTTTTACAAGCGACTGAAATTACGAAATATATTTCGGATTGGAGAAATTTGAAACGGGGATGGCGGGTTAATATATTAAGCAGACATCAAGATCGATTATAGTAATCAGATGCATCCCAATCAGATTTGAATAATTTTCCAAACTTGTCAGTGCCAAACACGGACTGATATATTATAAAATCATATGGAATTAACTCAGCTTACGCAAATAACGCTTATACTGTGCTCAGCTTTGATCGGCGGCGTATTATTACGTCGTCTTAAACAACCTCCACTAATAGCCTATATGCTTGTAGGTGTAGTCCTGGGGCCTTCAGGGGCGAAGCTGATAGAGGTATCGACAAATATTTCTATCTTGGCGGAGATCGGAATAACTCTCTTATTATTCATCGTCGGGCTTGAGCTAAGCCTTCAGGCCTTCAAACGCGTCTATAAGAAAACGATCTTGATCGTTTTCATACAGATCGCAGCATGTGTTGCCTTAACCTTTATCATCGGTCAGCTATTCGGTTGGTCTCTCGCAAGGGTCCTTATTTTTGGTTTCGCTATCTCGATTTCCAGCACGGCAGTTGCGATAGGCGTATTGGAAGACATCGGAGAACTGCGGTCTGAAATTGGTATGTTTGCAGTTGGTATTTCCGTGGCACAAGACCTCACCGTCCCGTTCATGATTATCATTTTGATCTCCCTGAGCGGAGAAAGTGGATTTGGAGTCATTGACGGCGTAAAGCTGGCTGCGGCAGCTGTCATTCTTGTCGGCCTGATGGCTTATCTGATGAAACGCGAACGGCTTAACATCCCCGTTCTGCATAATCTGCCTGAAAATTCGAACTTGTTGGGCTTAATGGCACTTTCATTATGTTTTGTGGCTGCAAGTTTGTCCGGAGCAATGGGCTTGTCTGCTGCATTTGGGGCCTTCATGGCCGGTCTTATTATTGGAGCCTCGAAAGATCGGCAGCGCGTCTTAAGTGCCGTTCTTCCCATACAAGACCTCTTGATGATGGTCTTCTTTTTATCCGTAGGTCTGCTTGTTGATTTGAGTTTTATTTTAGAACACGCGCTTCAGATTGCTCTTTTGTCTGGGGCCGCGATTTTTATAAAAACGATTGTCAATGTTTTGGCCCTCAAAGCAGTTGGACAATCTTGGAATAGTGCCGCCATAGCAGGATTTAGTATTGCACAGATTGGAGAGTTTTCGTTTGTTCTCGCAGCCTTAGGCCTAGAACGCATGATTATAACTGGCGACGGTTATAAGTATCTTGTTGCGACCATTGCAATGACATTGCTTGTCAGTCCATTGTGGCTAGGTCTTGCACGAAAACTTGAGACTATTCGGCGGAAGACAATTCGCGCAAAAACAGTTTAGTATGCGGTCCATTACCTGCAATCAATGCCTAGAAGTTATTTGAGCCTTATACGATATTCAGGATGCGTTTAGATGAATAAATTTAATCTGACTCAGGCGGAAATCAATCTTCCTTGGCTAGCTAACCAGAGCATCGCAAATACTATAATTTTAGTCTTAATCACGCTCGTTGGTCGTTTCCTGTTACTTAGGATGATCAAAGGAAATGGTGAAACATTATCGGATACCCGGCGCCGATGGATATCCATCATTCAAAACTCCACAATTTTGTTCGCTGTTTTGGGGTTGATATTTATTTGGTCGCCGCAACTCTCGACATTTGCTTTGTCTTTGACAGCCTTTGTCATTGCGCTCGTCGTTGCCACAAAAGAGTATATTCTTTGCTTAGTGGGCGCAATTTACCGCGCCACGTCAAATCCATTCTCTGTTGGTGACTGGATCGAAATTCAGAGCCTCCGAGGTGAAGTTTTAACAGAAGGTATTTTGACAACTAAGCTGCAAGAGCTTGGCAGCGGGAGCTCGCGTTTTCAGTTTACTGGCCGGGTACTCACACTACCTAATTCTTTACTGCTGACGCAGACTGTTTTTAATGAAGAATTCCGAAAATACGCATTGCATCACAAATTTAAAGTGACCGTAGAGTCTGGAGTCAATGCCGCTCAAATTGCAGACACAGTCTTGCCTTTACTGCAAAATCGAGATGAGAAAAAAGATAAACTCGCTGAAAAAAACTGGCAGAAGTCACGTAAATCCATTCAGATGACCTTACCCTCTCGAGATCCAAATATTGCAATAGAGACAACTGATGTTGGCAAAATAAGTTTCATTATGACAGTTTTCTGTTCACCTCTAGACGCTGCTGCGATCGAGGATGTGGTGACGAAAAAAATATTGAGCGAAGTTATGGAAGCCCCTTAATTGTTGCACGCTTGCCGTACGCTTTGAAGGTATAGTTACACAAATATGCTATATCTTCCCAGACACCCCTCACCCCGAAACCATCGCCCCGGCCTCAACAGCTTCCATAACCCGCAGCAAGTTCCCGCCCCAGATTTTTTCGATCTCGTCCTCGCTATAGCCGCGCGCGACAAGTTCTGCCGTGACATTCTGCGTTTCTGATGCGTCTTTCCAGCCGATAATCCCGCCGCCGCCGTCAAAATCTGATGCAATGCCGACATGGTCAATGCCTGCGACGGCGACGGCATGATCTATGTGGTCGACGAAGTCAGCGACGGTGGCTTCCGGGGCCATAGCCGTGATCGTCTTACGACGGGCGTCATAGCGGTCTTTCTTATAGGTGCCCCAAAGCGCTTGATTGCTGCCAAATTCCGCATCCAGCGCGTCGCGTGCGGCTTTCTGCTCGGGCGTGGCGGCTTTCACATAAGCGCCCAGCGCGACCATTTGCGCGACGCCGTTTACTTCGGCAATTTTGCGGAGTTGCTCGTCGTCCAAATTTCGCGCGCTGTCGGCGACGGCTTTCACGCCGGAATGAGAGGCGATGATGGGCGTGGTGGACGCATCCGCCGCTTGCATCATTGTGGATTTCGCCGCGTGTGACACATCAACCATCACACCCGCTCTGTTGAGGATAGAGACGAGTTGGTAACCGTCAGGAGATAAGCCGTTCCAGCGGGGCCGCCCATTATCGCGCACCGGATGCGGGTTGGAGCTGTCACCAAATTGGTTATGTCCAAAGTGGGTGATACCGACATAGCGCACGCCGACGCCCGTATAGATTTTCAGCTCCTCTTCAAATCCGCTTAAGCCCAGCGGATAAGCGTTTTCCATCCCGATGAGGACCGCATGGCGACCTTCGTCGACGAGACGGCGGACGTCGTCAGCCGTCTTGGCCAGACCCACGGACGGGAAGGCCTTTGTCATATCGCAGATCGCCTTGAGGCGCGTCTCGGAGATTTCCTGCGCGGCTTTGATGCCGGAATAATTCAACTCGCCCTGAGGTGTGTAGACAATCCAGAACCCGCTATCGAGTTTACCCTGTCTGAGCTTGGGTAAGTCGACTTGCAGCTCTGTCATGCCGCCGGGATTTACCTCGGCCATATAAGTCAGCGGAATATCAATATGTGTATCCAGCGTCAGGATACGGTCATGCAGGGACGCGACATCCATATCAGCGGGCATTGTCGCGCAGGCGGTGGCAAAGAGTGAGACCATCAGGGGAAGGGTCATTTTCTGCAAGGACGTCATATCTATCTCCGAGTTCCGACCGCAGTTTCGCGGCCGGTGTCGAAGTCAGCATATCATAGGTTTTCGCGATTGCCAGATAGCCCGTAGGGCCAAATTTGGCAGCTTATCGCATAAGTCGGATTTCGGCTTCCAAGGCTTCCGCGACTTTTTCGAATGTTTTTATCAGAGCCGTATTATCCCCGGCGGTCATCGCTTTACTCGGATCACTAGCGCAATTTTTTAAAAAGGTCTTAGTCGTCGTATCAGAGACCTGAAAAGCGATCGTATAAGTATCAATGCCTGCGGCTTTCGCATTGAAGCACATTCTTAACGCTCTCATTTAAGCGAACATAGCGCGCGAAAGGCACGAGGCTGATTTGGCTTTCGCTTCCGCTATCTTCAATTGCGTCTACAAGGCCAATTGCGCTCTCTTTCAGGGCCGCCATCTTACCGTCAACCCGCATAGAATCGGTATTATCAAGCACCAAAGCAATCTCGACGCCCGCAGCACCGGGCAGTCCGGATTCAGCATCGGCGCTCAACCGGATTTCTTTCATACCGAGTATCCCGCCGAAGAAGGGTTTGTAATCCACTTCGGCTTTCACGATGACAGACTGCTCTTTTAGGGTCATCACGGGGTCAATCCCAGTCAAGTCAAACCCATTCGCCTTGATCACTTCATCGGCCGCCTGTTTTCGGGTCTTTTTTTCATGACCTCTTGGATCCGCGGAAAGAACATTTGTGGCGACGTTTTTTCCCGTCTTTTCGATCTCTACAGTGGCTGCGGCTAAAACAGCGGCATCCACTTGAGACTGCAACAGGGTTTGCGTTCGACTCATATTGGAAAGATCCACCGCAGCGCCGACCCCGGTCACCAGCACGAGTGCGCACACGGCAAACATCATGGCGACATTCCCGCCCGAACTGGATTTATAATCTTTGAAATTCATGACTGTTGTCATCCCACATTGCCCACCTAATGCTAACAACCTTACTCTCACTTTCTAAAAGTTCGGTTTGAAAACATGATAGAGGCAGTCTTAAAGAGCGGGTGGATTTTAAATTTTTTGCGGCTTATAAATTAATTGCGCCTGACGCCAGAACGTATTCTCGCGTCATTCGACCGGATATTGCAACCATCTTCGATTTCTAAGCTTTGTTACTACGGCCTTTTCAGATTGGAATATGAACGGCAAATAACACAGGTCTGCAACGCTCCCGCCCCCGAAGAAAAATCGCTGTTATCAAGCCGCCCTCTTATGTTAATCTCTCACTGAGACCCAATCTTTGGAGGGAAAAAGATGAGTGATATTGAGTCAACTAAAGGCGCGGAAGCAGAGGTGGATGTCACCAAAGCGTGGCAAGCTTCGGCTGACCAAAAAGGCAAGGCCAAGAAGCTACGCCTGATGGCGGGCGGCTCTTGGTTTGTCGCGATCGGGACAGAAATTGCTGCGATTGTCATGGTTTTGAAAGACACCTTTAACAGCGGCGGCATGGTGCTTCTGATTGGCCTGCTGATCGTGATTGCCATATTCGCGATATTGGGCAGCATTCTCTGGAAGAAAGCCAATCGCCACGATCCGGCAAGCAAGGCTGAACCGGTCAAATTCTTTATCCAGAATCAATTGGGCGCGATCATCACATTGATTGCATTCCTGCCGCTTCTCGCCATGATCTTTTTGGATAAGGACATGGACCCGAAAACCAAAAAAGTAGCCGGCAGCGTTGGGGTGGTTCTGGCTTTGGTTGCGACCTTTGTCTTTGGCGCGGATTACAATCCAGCCTCGCAAGAGCAATATACGCAGGACATGAATGAATGTGCGGCGCAAATAAAAGCCAAGCAGCCCACCACGGCCTGCTCGCCTGCTGTTGCAGAACAAGCCCAAGATATCGTGCGCGATTCAGAAGCTGTCGAGAAAGCCACGGGCGGAATGGACACCGTCTATTGGATTGCTCCGAAAAACGGTGCTGAGAAATCAAGCTCAAAACTGGTCTTTCACCTGTGCGAGGATGTCAGCACTTTGCGCGGCAAGACGGTAAACTCCGGTTCTGTAACAGAAGCCTACGCTCAAAACGCGGTGCGATTGACCAAACAGATTAAGATGGAGCAGCGGCAATGCGGCTTCGCTGTTGAATAAGCGCTGAAGCGGCATTTGCCGCTCCGGAAGATAGATAATTAAATAACCCGGCATCCACAGATGTCGGGTTATTTGTGAGCCCGCCGCAGGCTCCCCCACTATGCCCCGATGCTGTTCTTGAGTGCGCGAAAGTTTGTCACTCTCTGGCCAGCCACCCTCTCGCTTGGATCTTAGTCGGAGAGATCAAATTCCTGCCGCAATGGACCGAAATCTGAACAGGCATCTTGTCGCGAGAATTTAACCCAAGATCGCCTTAACCGGAAATAAAACCTGTTCCTTCATCGAAAAAGAACTGCTGTCAGATAGACTCAGAAAAAGTGGGATAAAAGCTCTATCATGTGGTTTGGAAGCTCATTCTTGTAGGATGACGTAGAATGTTCAAAAAATACTTATCAAATACGGCCGGCAATATCAGCATCATGTTCGCGGTGACCGCGAGCACAGTAATATTGGGTGTTGCAGTGGCAATCGATATCGCCGGCTCCTCGAGTCAGAAAAACACTTTGCAAAGTATGTCAGACGCAGCGGTTCTTGCGGCGGTGACCTCCGGAGAAACAGAGTATGGTAAGGTCAAGAAATTTGTAACTGCAAGCTTGGACGCCAACAATTTGAACAATCTGGATTTAGATTGGGATCTTAAAATTGATGGAGATACAGTTTCTGTTGTGTTGAAATCTCCCTATGACACTCAACTTATGGGTTTTGTTGGCAAGCATGACATGCCCGTGAGCTCTCTGTCCGAAGGAAAATTCCCCGAAGAACAGCCGATCAATATTGCTTTGGTATTGGACAGAACGGGGTCCATGGCAGGCGATAACATGACCTCACTCAAAGCGGCCTCGGCCGTATTGGTTGATCAGTTTAAGGAATATGACGCGGATACCCGTGTCGCTGTCGTCCCTTTCTCGAATTACGTCAATGTCGGCGTCTCGCGCAGACACGAAAATTGGATACAGGTCCCGGCAGATGAGATCACCCATATTCCGGCAGGCGATTGTTACATGAAACAGCCAAAAGTTTGCACAGGGTATGAAACGCGAACCGAACCCCGGACCAATGACGGTTTGACAAGGGACCACACTTGGGAGCAATGCACCGGCTATGCCGATGACGGACCTGAATACGAAGTTTGCCCGGATGCAAAAACGGAAGAAGTAAAATGGAACGGCTGCATAGGATCACGTAGCGGTATATACAACAAAACGGCCGCGTATCGGGGCAAAAAAATTCCCGGGATTTTGGGTGACTCCTGCGGAGAAGAAATTTTGGAACTCTCCGATGATATGGACAAAGTTAAAGCCAAAATTAACAGCTTAACCGCCAGCGGAGAGACCTATCTTCCTATCGGCATGATTAATGGCTGGAGAATGCTGGATGCGGATAGACCTTTTCAGTCGCTTTCCAATAAGGAAGAAAAGCGTAAACGGGCTCTGATTTTAATGACAGATGGCAAAAACACCTTATCATTGAATGACCCCTATCTGGACGGAAAACACACGGATACGGATCAGGACGAAGCCAATGATCTCACGAGCGAACTTTGTGACAACATCAAAAACGCCGGAATCGATATTTGGACAGTCGCCTATAATTTTGATGATGCAACCTCGAAAACGATGTTGAGGGCTTGCGCGTCCAGTTCGAGCCAATTCTTCGACGCCTCCAACCAAGCCGCACTGACGGCGGCGTTCGAACAAATCGGCAAGTCCTTATTTGTCGCGCGTTTGTCACGATAAATACTGACTGATTTGGGTCCTTAAGGCTGGCCTGTCCGGTATCTGTCGATCCCCTACGAAGAACCGCGCCTGTCAAAAGATAGTCATTAAAATAGCCCGGCATCCTCGCGATGTCGGGCTATTTATATTATGAACTGCCCCGACATCGTCCGCACCGCCTGCCCTTTTATTGTTACAGTGATTGGGTCTTGGGTTGTATCCGCCTGTATGTATGACGGGCGCCCCATATCGACGCCTTGCGTGAAGGAAAGAGTCTGCGGTGCATCGAGAATGATAGTGAGAAGCGCGGCCAAAGTTGCGGACGCACTGCCCGTGGCAGGGTCTTCCGGGATGTTATCCAGCGGCGCGAACATGCGGGCGTTGATCTTATTGCCGTCTCGGACATACGCGAAGATCGCAAAGTCATGACTTGCGGGGTATGTTTCGGCCCCTCGCCGCATGGCTGCCATATCGGGGCGACAGGCCGAGAGGGACGCGCGGCTAACTAATTCAACCAAGATAAAAGGCAGTCCCATGCCTGCCAAGATTGGAGCATGTGTTTTTGTTTTGACTGCCGGCTGCGGAAGTCCGAGGGCCTCGGCAACTAAATCCTGTTCAGGATGCGAGAGAATTTCCAGCGGCTGGGTCGCCGTGAAGGCTGCGCCCACCTCCGTAACCTCACCTGTGATTGGGCCAACGCCCAGCTCAAGCACCATGGGCGACTGAGCCCCGAGATCAGATAGCGCAATCAACGTGCCGATAGTGGGGTGTCCCGCAAAATCTACCTCTGAGGTCGGGGTGAATATCCTTACGCGAGCAGCATGAGCGGGATCGTTCGGCGGATAGACAAAGGTGACTTCGGAGAAATTGAACTCCGCCGCGATGGATTGGAGTTTGTCTTCGGGCAAATCTTGGGCCTCGGGAAAAACCGCGAGTTGGTTGCCGCCGAATGGCGTATTGGTGAAGACGTCATAGACGAAATATTGGGTCATGAAATAAGCTCAACTCTTCCACCTGTACGAAAACAACCCAACACTGATCGTGATTGGATTTAATCTCTGTTTAGGATCCGTTACTCTCATTTTTACACTTTATCCATCGTCAGTACACAATTAAGAGTTGCTCTCCTCACTCAAAGCTTTACCTCATATCATGTTCAGCGTGGCGCGGTTGACTCGAATCTTCTTGTAAAAGACAAACATCAATCTGAAGCGCTACACTGTTCTTATGTCCAAAGATGCGGAAAAATACGAATTAAGTAATTATTTGATTATGAAAATAATCGAGCAAATAAATCTGGCGACAAACATAGAATATCTGATTAAAAATCTTCCAGACAGACTCCCCGTAAGGTCAGCCAGCTATCATCATTTTGCAGCCGTCGGGGCTTGGGATTTTAAAAATTTAAGCCAATTCTACGCTTATAATATTCCTGAGAACATCGTCAGCTATTATAAAAAATTTTGCAACCACGAGCCACATGCAGGAGTCGCCGAGGTTTATGCCAAAGGGCAGCCCTATTGGTATTCAGATATGTTGGAGTTAAGGTCTGTTGCGAAAGCAGGACACTATGAACTTGGACAGATTTCCCTCTCAATACTTGGCGAAGGGCTTTGCTTACCCTTATTTGGACCGAACAATCGCAAAGGATATATTTACATTAGTTTCTATCTCGAACGGGATAAATTTTCCCAAGTTTTTAAGCATCAGGTACATAGCCTAGCCCAAATTTTCCATACGCGTTACTGCGTGATGTTAGAGCAATTGAACAAAAAAGTGAAATTGACACCCAGGCAAGCAGAAGTTTTAGAACTGGTCAGCTTTGGAAAAACGAACAGTGAAATTGCCCAAATCTTAGATTTGTCTACCAGTACTGTCTCCGGATATTTGAAGAATATATTTCTAAAATTAGAAGTATCAGATCGGGTTTCAGCGGCGATGCGCGCTCAAACGATTAGACTTGATAATTTTGGCGGAACCAAAAAAGTTAAATAAAAAGCCGCTCCAAATATCAGAGCGGCTTATTAAATTTTACCTACATCAAAGTCCGAAGCCGGTGGGCTTCGGCACAGCGCGCAATCGCTACCCGGAACAAGTCCGGGTGGAGCGAATGCGAGACGCGCTACGCGTCATTCGGAATATCAGCCGGGAATTCTTCGATGGCCGGGGCGGCTGCCGCGCGGTCTTCGAGGAATTTCTGATCGCGCTCATTGGCGAGCTTCTGATATTTCCGCAAGTTACTGCCTGTACC
>ENA-ORXR01004697-ORXR01004697.1-marine-metagenome-genome-assembly--contig:-NODE-4697-length-11273-cov-12.182297_pt1 | contig 11273 bp, 14 predicted proteins | sample MGYA00237866_ERZ511479 | MGnify/ENA metagenome assembly ERZ511479 | reverse complement strand
ACAGTCTGCTGCCGCCCCTCGGCGCGTGTCAGTCGCCACGCCCGCGCACCGGGCGCCTCCGCAACCGCCACAGGCCTTGACCGACAAGCCACTGTCCCGGTCGCCGCCAGCAGTCCCAACCAAAAGTCCCAAATCTCATCACAAGTACCGGGCGGTTGGGTGAGCGCAATTTATAAACGCCTGGAAGCGCACGGGCACGAGTTCGCCCGCAACCCGGACGCGTTGCTCAAATCCCAGTTCACGGGACGTAGATGTCGGCGTGGACAGGTAGATTAGGAGATGGTCCGTGCCTGACTCGTCGAGGAGGGCCAGAATGTCCGACAGCTTGTAGTTGGACGTGTAGAATGAGGCGCGCTCGCCCTGAAAGTCCTCGCAAGGAACGACCGCTCCGCCCACGGACGCATCCACAGCGTCCACAAAATATCTGACGGCTGTCAGGAAGTTGGTGTAGGCGGGCAGGGACAGAGCCGACGACAGCGGGATTGGCAAACCACAGTGGGTCACGTAATTTTTGAGCGCCAGAGGACGCTCCAGGATTGGCAAACTCGTAGCGTGAAAGGCATTCCCCGATGGAGCCGGCCGAATGTGGACCTCGAGGTTGAAGGCCTGTCCTGAAGAAAAACAGACAATATGCACTGTGCTACCGAGAAGCAAGACCATGAGTGCGAATAGCGTCAGATATCTGGCCAAATGTGCCACAAAGAGCCATTCGTGCCCTTACACTGAAACTCAATCCGCGGAAGACATCCACCGACAGAATCATAGAAGGGACAAACATACCTGGCCAAAGAGATGTCCCTCGCGCTTGAAGTTTTCAACAAACTGGGCGCATTGACGCCAGTAAAGAAGGACACGCCGGGGTCCCGAGAGGTCAACGAACACGAGGGTATTGCCACGCGTCCCGAATGGAAGGACGTCGCCCGCTGGAATGAACGCATTGACCAGAGCCACAGTCACTCGGACATGTCCAACCGTGTCGGGCTTGAGGTCCGCCAGCGTCTAGCTCGCAGCAGCAGTAGACAGCAGCTGGCCCCGTGCCTGCGTCGCTGCACGCCGATGCAGCTTGCTTATAGGGGAGAGCGGCATGGTGGCAGCCCAGAGGTGAATGGGTGCGGAGCGGGAGTGTGGAGGCGAGGGAGAGGCACGGGGGAAAGGTGAAAGGCGGAGGCACCGACAAATGTGGAGTTCCATAAGCTCGTGCAGACGAACGAGAGCGCCGCTTTAATACTCCTCTCCGCACCTCCGACCCCGCCGAAGGCACACCACTCTCCCCGCCCTCAGTGCACACAGCCGCGCACGACCTTGTCTCCAGGTGTACCCTCACCCCGCGCGCCTCTGATCAGAGCAGGCAGCCGCGCACCATTCCGTCCCCAGCCAAGCCGACTCTCAAAGTCCTCGCGCCCATACTCGAACCCATCCTCGCACCCGGCCCCGCACTCGTCCTCGCACCCGTCCCCGAACTCGTCCTCGCACCTGTCCTCGTACGTGTCCTCGCGGCCGTCCTCGCGCCTGCCTGATGCACCGTCAGGCCGACACTGTCACCTAGTCGACACAGATCAACTCTGACACGTATCAAGATGCTCTGATTGGGTCCTGAACCTCACCTAATTGTATGGGTCCAAGAGAATTGCTCTGTCTTCCGTGTTAACCGCACCTGGTCGAAAGGACCCGATAAATCGGATCCAAAATGCCGCAAGGTGATTCGAAATGTCCGAGATAGACTCAACCTGACTCCTGAAAGTGAATTCACTGCTAGAGATTGGGTGGACGAGACTTACGTCTTCAATACTGCGAACCCTCGAAAGGGCCACAGACCACAATGTGGGTGCAAAAATCTTGGAAGCGTCAGTGATGATTCTATTCATGGTCAGAGCCTGACTCTTGTGCACAGTGAATGCGTTAGCTGGTACTAAAGAAAGCTGATAGACGACTGCTGCAGCGGGAAGTTTGATACGTCTCCTAACGGCGGATATTGCGACGACTCCGGGCGTGACGGAGGACAGAGGCGGGCCACGATAACAACAAGAGTCCATCTGGACCAAGACAATGGGCATATCATGTGGAGGGGCGTTCTCGTTTATTAGGGCAGCCATGCGCTTGCTTGCTTCTTCCTTTGACTCGGGAGGATCGCAAGTTTGTCCACCAAATTGTCTATAAACTGTTCCAGTGGCTCCGTTAAACAGCCCCAACTCCACACATATGTTGTACGTGAGCATGACACGCCGGCCAACATACAGATTCATTGCATTTGGTACAAACTGATATTTTCCTCCAGTTGATCTTTTCCTTGATAGGCAACCTCTTGCCATAGCTTCCTTCTCCAGTTGCGTCCGCTCTCGACCTCCATCACTTTCGTTCCCAAGTGTCCCATGCGTCCACGATCTAGCTGTTCTCTTTTCCTGTCCCTTGTCATTCAACTGCGAGCAGTCTCGCAAGAGTGCCGCGTCGTTGTATGCATGGACTTCCTTGTTCGTACCCACTATGACTGTGCTGTCAGTCTATCGGCCGTCCGCATCGGATTTCAAGGTCCGATCATGTCTCGAGTTCAGATTCCGAATATCGCTTGCAGTAGGCTTGCCCACGGGGACAGCGGAAAGTGCGTCGTGGAATGGACCGTGGTTCCGCTGACCTTCAGTCAACTCGAAATATGCGTCGCACTCCATGCACAAATCTGTGCTTTGCTGCTCATGTACCGGACGATTGCGACAACGTTTCTGACGCCACAAGGGTCGTGCACCAGCTGCACTGATCGGGAATGGATCCTCGCACATGAGGACGTGCAAACCGCCGCAGGGTACATGGGATTTTGAAGGGAACGCCCTACCTAGTCGCTGGCTGATGGTATTCAGATTGGCGGCCGACACAAAGCTTACTTCATCGATTAAGAGAACTTTTACGCTCCTCCAGTCCCGTTAGAGCCTCACAAGAGTCGACTCTGTCATATCTGTCAGCATTGATCGACCTGCACATTCTAAGGCCGAATGCAAAGAAATACCCCCACTATTTGAAGCAGCAACGCCCGTGAACGCCGCTTTAACCAGAAGGGTATTCCTGCTGCCACGGGCTGTGCCCTTCTCCTGATCCTGACTGGGCCCGAGGCTTTGTTGAATCTTCATAGTCGTTGTATTGATCAGGTCTGACTTCCCTGTTCCACCTGGTCCAATGAGCACTACGCGTTTGCTCGGAAGCCCTCCCCGGAGGTCTTTTTCGAACTCTCTAAACACATGAAGCTGCTCTGGAATGGAAGAGATCACGCGGTCCTCCAGCGTTCGGCGCGCTGTGTCTTCCAAAGCCGCAGCGTCATTGCTTTTCAGCCTCTCTTCTGCATCTCCGCGACACTTAAATACTTCCGCTGTTCGCTTGACGCTCTCTCGTGCGAGTTGCGTCTGATTGTGATACTTTTTCATCAGCTTTCGTCCAATCATTCGTCTTTGCTCAAATGCTGGGAGGTTGGAGTTATTCTCTCCGTCTGCCCGGTCCTGCTCCTCGTCATCATCATTGCTTTCAGAACCCCACGTAGATTCGTCTTCGCTTTCTCCAGCTTCAGGAATTAGGTCGACATCTTTTCTATCTGCAGCCAGAGCGGTGTCCATCTCTTTCTGAGCCTCGAGAGCAGATGACATCGTGTGCAATCGTTTTTAATGTTCATCCATACATCGCGGATATTCGGAACTGTTCTGGTCGCTGCTCGTAAGTATACTTTTGACGATGTCCCTGTGCTGTCGTTCACTCCGGAAGAATTTGGCTCAATGAGCGCCACGGCGTGTGCAGTAAAAGTATACCTTTCGCAAATGTATCTGCCTGGGAAGGATCGAGTCGATATCGGATGGACACAACTGCTCTTCTTGAGCTCTTTGTGGCATACGTGTACGAGCCATTCTGACCACCTCTACCAAGCATTTTCAGCGATTGATCGAGGTCCGTTTTCCGTGTTGTCAACGTGAAATCGGTTAGCCCCTCAAATAGAGATATCCCCTCTCGCGATGATGTGCGGTCCTCGTAAAAACGAATCTGCTTGTTTGTGGCCAGTGTTGTCCCATCGGGTCAAACAAAAACAGTTTGAATTTAATCCTCGTCTCTTTCTCCTGGGTTCTTCAGTTGAAGAAGAAGGGCGGGCACTGTCAACACTTCTCGACTGGATCTGCAAAGCGGACGATCTGACCGATTCCAGAGTGCCTCTTGCATGCTGACCTCTCTGGGGTTCAGAACGCGTATCAGTACCTTCCGACTTTGCTGCTTGACCGATAAACTCGAAGCATTTTTAGACAGCTTGTACAGCGTTCGCGAAGAATTCTTGTTCTTCTCTTGTTTGCAAACGTAGGACGCCGTATACACGGCTGCGCCGCAGGCATCCACAAGACATTGAATGTCCATGTTTCCTTCCCAGCAGCCCAAAATGCTCGGATTGTATGCATTCACTCGAGGGTGATTCCGCTGAGTGGATATTACCATCTTTGTCTTATTGTGACGAAACACTGTTTGCACAACGGATTCATGTTGAAGCTCTTGCGGGAAGCCAAACCTGCATGCCGTCCTCCTTTTCGTATCAGAGCAAAATGCCGTGCACTCATGTACCTGAGCTACTCTTGCTAGGGACTGCACATGAGCATCGAAATACTGGTCGCCTGGTGTCGCGACTGGCGTTGGAAATGTGCAAGGGTGTCTGAGGGATGACATGTCCAACTCGGCCATTGCTGGAGAGATGTTAGTGCTCACTTTGAATTCGATGAACGCTCTCAAAACTTTGGGTAACGGTCCTTCCGATAATCCTGAGCATTCAGGGGCATCCTTTATCCATAGCATCATGTGAACATGAGGAGATCCTCTTGCTTGAAACTCAATTCGCCAGAAGAAGTCTTCGACATGTCCAAGGGGTTTGGAATCGCCATTGATAATCTCATCCCAAAGAGCTGTCCAGCGATGATAGAAATGTGATACAGCAAGATCGGGATTTTCTGCCAGAATATCGTTCCTCTGCGTTTTTGCCACGCCAGCAATTTCTCCATCAGTCTTCTATGGCAGAGCATTGGCCATAAAGTCTATCCAAAACGTATCTGCCGCACTCAGGGTCATGAAAAACGTTGGCTTCTGCATGATGGGGGAGCATACTGTGGACTAAAAGTTTTCTGCTTTCGTGCCGCCAAAATCCAGGAGAACCTTTTATTGTGGAGAATTGAAGAGTCAGCTTTTCTACACATGTCTCAAGCGTTTTCTTCAAATCAACAGGATGCGCTTCTCCTTCCTCGAGAGCTTGGAAAAGTGGCGTCAGCACATCTTGAAAGGTCGCTAACTCGCTCAATACAGCCGTGACACGACTTACCGATCTCCACTGAATCATGCAGTGACTGTAGTACACGAACTGTGCGTTTGTTGCAAACCGTCTGTGATAGAGTCTCAACAAATGCGTGATTAATTCGTTTTCTGATACCTTTCTTGGGCGCTCGAACGATGGTCCACCTTTACCAAGATGAAAGAGAGTTGGAAATGCTTTTTCGTACATACTTGAAACTTCGGATGCATTGACGAATGTCAATGAGCCCCGATGAATGACTGTCGGTGCACCGTGACCTGGCTCCGAGTTGGATGGTCGGTTTTTTCCTCGAAATGCGGCTAGTACCAGACTCCTCAGAGTATTTTGCTCGTTATCCCCAACAACGAATACATGCGGAGTCTCAGTGTCTGCTACCCACGCTGGGTTGAATCGGTTCCTATGGATGCATCTGGGTTGCTCGTCGCGTAGGGCGGACTCGACATCGTCTGTGGTGGTTGGTTGACCATCGGCGGGTGGCAGCGGTTGTTCCCTTGGGACACAGGGAGTGCGCAATACAGTGTCCCGTGTGCCCTCCGGGCTGCTGCCACCCACAGGTGGGGCTTCACTTGAGTTCATACCTTCCTCGTCCCGAGGTTCTGGATCCCTCTATGTGAGAAAAGGGCACAAAGTGCGCTCCAACGCATGCATGGATTCAGTGTTGATCGCAACGGTCTCATATTGTTCGTTTTTTTCTTTTAAATACTTGAGAGCGGATGCGATGGCGGCGGCCCGCAGTGGAGTGTCATCGAGCACGCTTTTTCCATGTTCATCAGTCAAAAGAAGGAAACTGCTATCATTCGGAGCACGCGGCAGACTTTGGGCGACGCTCTGGGTTGAGTTCCAAAATGTCAGTGTTTGACCCACGGCATGCGTCTGCTGGTAACGATGTCTTCGAAACATTCGGTTGGCGGGAATGATTATGCTGACAAGGGCAGTCTCCATCGGATTCAGTATTGCGAGCTCATCAGAGTTGTGGTCAAACATGTCAAATCCGTTTCTCTTGCTATACTTTTGAAACTGGCGCTTTCCCAGACAGACACAACATGAAATGCACAGAGATATGGTGTCTGTCACTTGACATATTGCTAGCCTCCAAAAAACGGCGGTTGCAGAGAGAAGGGAGGCAGAGCCGACGACATGGCGTGGAAATGATGTCGGATTGGCTGTTCGACAAGCCACAATCGAACTGTTGGCTGAGAGTTGCCGCCAGTAATCTTGCAAGCCAATCACCGTTTCTTGCAGGAGTCACGCACAGCCATTGCAACCCACAATGAGATTTCCTGAGATTTTCGGGCCGCTTGCTTGGGCCTGAAGAGGGCATGGAGAGGGTTCTGGGCCAGACCTTCGATTTCTCATGAGATCAACAAATTTCTTCAGATTTCTTGAGATCCTGATGTGCTTTTCCAGAGCGCAGAGGTGCATGGGGAGAGGCTGTAAGGAACTCAGATGATTCCTAGCCTTTCCATTGGTCCACGTAGGCTGTTGAATGATTGCAACCACTCTGCAACCGCCATTTTTTGGAGGTCAGCAATAGACGCGCCGAACGACAAGATACAGTCGTTCTCCCAAAAATCCCTCACTGCAACAGTTCCAAAAGTGTTCCAAATCGGCCTCTGCGGGGTCGTGTACGGATGTATCACCGATACACTTCACCGATGCCGGTCTCTACGGCGGCCGGCTGCTCCCACCGCCAGCCACCACCACCAGCCACCCCACTCACACCCACGGCCGCGGACCGCCCACCCCAACACCCGCCACGGCCCAGAATCCACATAGTTGGAATGGCCGCGTGACCACAGAGTGTTCTGAAGAATCTGACGGGTGACGGGTGTTGTCGGCAGGCTGTAGCGGGGAGACCGTCGGCAGCGGTGGACCGAAAGCTTCGGAAATGGCACTCGACGCCGATTTCGTTGCCACCGTGGCGACGGCAGGAAAAGTTGTCAGGCGGCTGGGCTCGGCTGCAAAAGGGCCTTTTGAAGTCGGGTACGTGGCCCACAGCGCCTGCCTTGCGCACGGGTTGTGGAAAAGCGACCACCTGCAACTGGTGTTTCCCAGCGGGGAGCCAGTCACCCGTCTACAGGCTGCACAGAGTGTCTTGGGCTTCATCATGAGAAGAGGACATTCGGACGTGCCGTCCTCACGACGTGGTGACTTCGAGAGCCGGTAGAGCCCCAAAGGGATATGTGGGCCACTGTTGACAGCCCATCCCGTGTCAACAATGATTTGATCACGACGCCGGAAAAGGGCCAGAACGGGCCCCTGTCCCGGGCGACCTTCCCGCCAGTTGTGGACACGTGATGGACTCGTACGGAGGGTAGTTCCGCGAGCGCCTGCGGCCGCGCGGAATCGGCGGGGCGCCCCTTTCCGAGCGGGCATTGGGCGGCTGGCTCCCCATAGACCCAGTAGTCGCGGGCGAGCGCGAGGGTGCGTGATAGAGGTGCTGGGCGGAGCGCTGTAGCGCACGCGCTGTACGGGTGGATGCGTCTGGTGGCCCCGCAGCCACCACCGCGCGGCCGTCGACGCCCTGTGGGCTGCGGTACCGACCCTGCCAGCCTGTGAAGACTTCATGTAGTCGACACATCCACCTGTCATTCTGTTCAGTAGAGCTTGTTGTCTCCGCCCAACGCTTTCGCCTCCATCGCCGTGTCATAGGGCCACCAAATTGCTTGCCTTGTCAGCGGCTCAGTGGTGGCTTTGCGGTCATTGTGGGACCCGTTTAGCCTCCCATCCGGCACAGCGGGTTGCGGGACGTAAGTGTCCACTGTTCTCAACAGCATGGGTTTTTTTTGTTGGGAGTGCACGCCACCCCGATTGCTCCCGCGTTGAGTGGGCGCTTCTCCGTCTACTAACTGTACCTTTCTCTCCGAGTTCACCTCCGGTGCGCTTTCACTTCTTTGCCCGCTTGGCTATGTCTCGCGTGTGACCTTGGTTTTGACCTCAGCCCGCAAAGCGACGGAGATGGCTCCACCCCCACGTCGCCTTTGGCCGGCCGAAGGCGCTCCGCACCTCCCGCACGCCTACAACTCCGCGGAGGATGCTGGCGTCGGTGATGCCCCACTGTCCTTTGCCGCCCCTCTATCGCCGGCCTACAGTATCGTGATGCAGGGGGGCGGTGGGACGGACGCGGGTGGCAGCGCCAACGCGACCCCGCCGGCCGCGGGTGACGGTGGCACGGCGCCCATGTCCGCGGGCTCCGACGCCACTGCCGCGACTGGTGGGGCCAACTGCCTGGTCGACGATGACGGCATTGCGCCGGTTACGCGCGCCAATGCTCTCCATGGCGGAACAGACCAAGACGACGCGGCGTGGGAGTCGCACTTTGAATCGTGGACGTCAGACAGCCGGGGCGTCCCCCGTCCCTTTGGCTTTGCCTCGTCGCCGCGGCCTTCGCCCGTCGCACCATCCCAACCGCGCACGGCAGCCCGGCAAGAGGCGGTCGCCGTGGCGATCGCCATGGAGATTGACGACAAAATGACGCGGTTCCAGGCGGCGCTCACGGTGTTGCAGGCGGCCGTCGCCGTCGGGCAGGCGGCGACCAACAAGTCGGGCCTAGCGGTGGAGGTGCTCGAAGCGGCCGTCCAAGCGGCCGTCCGATACATTGAAAAAAAACAGGTGGCCGCGGCGGAGGCGCTGGCACAGACGGCTGCGGCGCACGCGGCGATCGAAGAGGCGGCAGCGGCGCTCGCGGCCGTTGCTGGGGCGGCGTCGGCGGGCGGTGGCTCGGCGACACCCCCACTCAAGGCGGCGGGCGGTGGCCCGGCGGCACCCCCACCCAATCCGCGGCGCCGCACGAGGCAAGAAAAGAACGCTCACGCCGCCGCCCGCTTCTGGGCCAAAGCGGTCCGCGCGGGCAAGGTCGACGCGCTGACGCACGCAGCGCGGGCGCGTGTTTTTTGCCACGTGGCCGCGGCGGGCGCAGCAGCGGTCGACGCCAAGCTCCGCCTGCCGGCGTCGCCGGCGGACCGAGCCGGCCGCCCCCCCGCGACCGTGCTCACCAATGGCGACGTGGAGATGGCTAACGAGGCCGAGTTGCGCGCGAGCACCGCCGCTGGTGGGTGCAACGGCGGGGTGAGTGCCGCACACGCCCTCCTCGCGGCGCGCTCCAAGCACTTTAGCACCAAGGTGAGCCGCTGGCGCAAAGCGGCCATGAGCGCGGCGCTCGCCGCCGACCTTGCCGAGTTGGCGGCCAACGGCCGGGGGGGGGGGGCGCCCGGCGCCGGCCCAGACCGGGGGGTGGAGGACACCAGCGGTGGGGGAGGGGACGACAGCGGTGGGGGGCCGGCGATGAGTGGCGCGGGACAAGGGCGGTCCGCACCGCGGGGCGCCAACGCGCGAGCGGCGGCACGACCGCCGGGCCCTGGGGGCGCCCACGCGGCGGCTCCTGCCGACGCGGGGTGCCTACCGGCCAACGCAAGCCGATCCGCGAGCGGGCGGTGCTCCCCGCCGTTTGAGGGAGGGGGCGGCGCCGCGTCGGCTGGCGCGACGGCGGCGACGGGGAGGCGGACTCGCAATGGCGTCGGCCACCATTCGTCGATACATAACTGACAACGGCGGGGACGCGCAGGGGCACCGTCCGCGTCCACCCGTGGACCGGTGCGGGGCGGGGGGAGCGCAGCGGGGAGTAACGGCAGGTGGCGGGCGGGGGAGGCCCCAAACCTCAAGTAAATTGCACAATCACGGACGTGACCCCCGCCCGCGCCCGACCGAGGACCGTGGTTGATGTTTTGTTGTTTTAGTGTAACGAAGCGTATTAGTAGGGATCCGGCCCAGCGGGGTTAGGATAGGATTGGACCGGGGACCCCCGGTGGGGGCCCCGCGTCGGGCCTCCTTGCGCGCTTAAGAGGGGAGGCGACCGCCGACGGCGGCGTGGCTCCACGCCTGCCAACGGTCAATCTCCCTCGCGCTGCCCGCCCACCTTCCCAGCAATGGCTCAGCGTCGCCACTCGCGGGCGCCGGGTCATCCGCACATGGGGTGCCGGGGCAATCTCCCTTGTTTGCATCTCCACGTGGGACCTCCAAGGCCCACAAGTAGTCTATCCCTTCGGGACAATATATTATCGTCTATGGCATCCCCTGTATGTGCGAAGTTACTGCACCGCACGGTCCTGGGCGGCGCTGCACCGGTGGGCCGCCGCGCGTGCCGCCGCCCTGCCCGCCCAATCCCCGCCCCGAGTCGCGGCGGCGCGTGCGGCGGGCCCCGTGCGCCGCGCGGCGCGCCAGACCCTCGACCCGACCGCCGCGCGGCGCCACCGCACGCGTCTGCCGCGGTCGTCTGCCCCCGCACGCGGCGGTGGCCCCCCCATTGCCCCACCCCGTGCGCGCCGAGCGGGCCGGCAGCACGTCGCCCGCCCCGTTGCGCGTCGCCGGCGCCCGGCGCCCGTGGCGGGGCGTGCCTCCCTCAGCCGCCGCCGACAGCCGCCGCCGCCGCCGCCACCGCCGCCGCCGCCCTTGGGCGCGCGACCACCGCGGCTGCGCGCGCGCCACTGAGCGCGCGAAAGCGGCCGCATGTGCCGCGGTGCGGGCGGCGGGGTGCACCCGTTGCCGCCGTCGCCCCGCGTACGGGTGGGGGCACGGGCGTGTGCTGCTCATTGCAGTGGCAGTGCCGGCGGCGGGTGGCGTGGCGGGTGGCGCGACGACGCGGGCGGCGGCGGCGGCAGGGGTGTCGGTGATGCCAGCGGGGACGGCCGTGGGCGGGGGTCGTGTGCGCAGCGGCGAGCCGATCGATTTTCTGTTTGGCTCATGGCCGGGGGGTGCGGTGGCGCCGGGGTCCCGCTGGCGCTGTGTTTGAGCGGACCGTGGCTGCCTGCACGCGAGGGTGGGGGCGGTCGAGCTGATGCTGCATTGTTTTTGTCGACGGCATCGTGCCCCTCTGCGCGCAGCTGCTCCTGGCGCGGGAGGGCGCTCGTCGTACAAATCCGGGTGCGCGTCGCGCGCCTCCCCCCCCTCCCCTCCAGCATACCCC
>ENA-ORXR01004696-ORXR01004696.1-marine-metagenome-genome-assembly--contig:-NODE-4696-length-11274-cov-3.079664_pt1 | contig 11274 bp, 9 predicted proteins | sample MGYA00237866_ERZ511479 | MGnify/ENA metagenome assembly ERZ511479 | reverse complement strand
TAAGTGAAGAGTTTATAAAGCATATGGAAAATAAAAAATGGTAGGGCATCATAGTTATCAAGCGGATGCTTTTAGTTTAAAGGCTTTGGATTGGCCGTTGTTGTGTCGAAAAATAGCGGATAATTGTAAAACAATTTTCGGTGAAGAGTTTTGTCTTGAGTTAAATCCTAATGTTTTTAATCCGGTAAAAGCTAAAAATTACTCAAAAGCTATTCTTGAGATAATTCGATTTTTTCGGCTGAAAGAGGAATTTGTACCATTAAGAGTCGTGGTTAGTAATTTACCGCTAATATTGGAGCAAATTCAAAAAAGTGGACGAATTTATGAGGAAGATTTTGCAGCCTTAGTGGACTTTGTGAAAACCTCACGAGCTATACTTTTTTTCGTAGAAAAAAATTCTGAACATTTTAATTCAATTGAGGTTATTGCTCAGCAGTTAAACGACTTCGATGCCTGGTCTAAGAGATTTTTTCCTTTGTTGTCAAAAGATAATAAATTATCTGAGCAGGCTTCAGAGGATTTAATGGCTTTATCTTTACTCGCTAAAGATCTTAAAGAGAAAATCAGGCTACAGTTAGAGTCTTACCTTAAAGGGAAAGAGTGGGGATCTTATGTTCAAGATTCTTATTTCACTTTAAGGGAGGGTCGTTATGTTATTCCTTTGAAATCTAATTTTAAAGGGAAAGTAGACGGAATAGTTCACGATGTATCAGCATCTGAGCAGACCTTATTTGTGGAGCCTCAGGTAATTGTAAAGCTTAATAATGAGCTTAAGTATTGTCTTAAAGAGATTGATAAAGAAAAAGAAAAAATTCTTGCTCGCATTGTTGAACAAACTAAAGTTTATGTGGCAGAATTGAAGGCGTCATTTGAGGGTATTATACAATTTGATTATTTAAATGCGGTTTCAAGGCATTGTTTAAATTTTCAAAAGTCCAATGAAGAAGATTGTTTGCCTTTGTGTTTTAGGGAATCAAGTTTAGATTTTAAATGCAAAAATCTCTATCATCCATTATTGCTAGACCAGGAAGATGTTGTTCCTCATTCTTTTGAACACAGAAATTTATTTCTGGTAACGGGTCCTAATACAGGGGGAAAAACAATGCTTTTAAAGAGTGTTGGTTTGTCGCTGTTAATGTCTTGGTGCGGAATGCCGGTGTGGGCTAGTGAGTTTTCATTGCCGGATGAGTTGTCGCATATTTTGGTTGAACTTGGCGATGACCAAAGTGTGGAAAGTGCGCTCTCTACTTTTAGTAGTCATTTACAGCGATTGAAATATATTTATGATTCAGCAAGCTCCAATAGTTTAGTGCTTATTGATGAGATCGCTACGGGGACTGCTCCTGAAGAAGGGCAGCCTTTTGCACAAGCTTATCTAGAAAATATGATGGAAGATAAGAACCCTTTAGCTTTGGTGACAACTCATTATGGTCGTCTTAAGCAATTTGCCATGAATCACGATAAGGCTCGGATCGCGGCGATGGGTTATGATCATAAAAATCAAAAACCAACTTACGAACTTATTTTGGATATCCCTGGAGAGAGTTCAGCTTTAGATGCTGTTACTCGAGCTGGCTTTGAAAAATCGCTTGTTGATCGAGCTTATTCATTAAAGGGTGAATTACCTGATAACTTTAAACAGGCTATTATACGCTTGGATCAAGCAAGATTGAGTTTTGCTCAAAGAGAAAAAGAGATGAATCTTAAGATGGAAAATCTTGAGGAACAAAAAGCTTCTTTGGAGTCTCAGAAATCCAAATACCAGGGAATTCAAAGTCAAAAGCTTAATTCTGAAGGTAAAAATATTTTAAAAGAATTACAGGAGCTGAAAAAAGAACTGAAACTTAAGATTGATAACCTTAAAAATCAGGATTCTAAAAATATTTCGCATCATTTAAACGATCTTTCAGAGAAAGTTAAAACTAAGACTTCTTTAACATCAAAAACAACTCAAAAAGAAGCCATTAATATTAAGAATATTAAAATGGGACTCGATGTAGAGTTGGATAATTTTGGTGTGGGCAAAATAATTGACTTGCCTAAAAAAGCACAATTAAAGCCTAATGATTGGGCTGTGGTTCAAGTTGGTTTAGTTAAAACTCAGGTTAAAATTTCTGAATTAAAAAAGCCTAATCAGCAAGAGCTAAATGTTTTGAAAAACAGAGACAAAGAAAAAAATGAATGGTTTCATCATAAAGCTGAGAAAGCTTCGGCAAAAAACAAAAAAGGCTCTGAGATCTGCGATCTTCGAGGTTTACGTGTTTTTGAGGCTCAACAAAAATTAGAAAGCTATCTTAATTCTTTATCAGCTCAGGGTACTCAAACGCTAACTGTTATTCATGGGCACGGATTAAATAAGCTTAAAGACATGGTTCGGTCTTATTTGGATGCTGAGCGACCGGATTTAGTTTATCGATCGGGTTCTTGGCCGGGTGAAGGTGGCGGCGGGGTCACTGTGGTAGAAAATAGAGAATAGCGCTATTCTTTGTCGGGTCTCTTTGATAAAGTCATAGTTAATTATGATGAATCGAAATTTAGCTCTTGAATTTGTGCGTGTAACTGAATCTGCTGCCATATCTTCTGCTCGGTTAATGGGGCGTGGTGATTGTGATGCTGCTGATCAGGCGGCTGTCGATGCGATGAGACGCATGATGGAAACTCTTGAAGTTAGAGGGACTGTGGTTATTGGTGAGGGAGAACGAGATGAGGCTCCCATGCTTTATATTGGTGAAACTTTTGGAATTGGAGATCAAGACTCTCCAGAAATAGATGTCGCTTTGGACCCTCTAGAGGGGACAACAATTTGTGCTATGGGTAGATATGACGCTCTTTCAGTAATTGCTATAGCTGAAAAAGGAAATTTTTTACATGCTCCAGACACTTATATGGATAAAGTTGCTGTAGGTCCAAAATGTATTGGACTCTTGAAGTATTCAATGACAACTGCTGAGAAAATTAAGGCCGTTTCGGAAAAGTATTCTAAATCAATTCAGGAGATTACAGTTACCGTTTTAGAACGAGAGCGACATCAAAAATTAATTCAGGAAATTAGAGAATTAGGCTCTCGAATTAAGTTAATAGGTGATGGTGATGTTTCTGCTGCTATTTCGACTTGTAACCCTGAAACTGGAGTTGATTTAATGCTTGGGACTGGCGGTGCTCCTGAGGGAGTTATTGCAGCAGCAGCTTTAAAATGCCTTGGTGGTGATTTTGTGGGAAAATTAAAATGGCGTAATGAAGAAGAACAGAGTCGAGCGTTAAAAATGGGTGTTACAGATCTTGAAAAAGTCTATACTCGAGATGAGTTGGCAGCTGGAGATGTTATGTTTGTGGCTACTGGGGTAACTGACGGAGCTTGGCTTAAGGGTGTTAAATTCACAGGGGGCGGGGCTAAAACACATTCAATAGTTATGCGAAGCTTTTCTGGAACAACTCGTGAAGTTTATACTGATCATCAATTTAATACGAAGCCAACTTTATAATTATGCGTTTTTTTAAAATATTTTTATTATTATTTATTCTAAAAACTCCAGTTGTTTTAGCGACTGAGGCTAATGACATTTATTTAATGGCTAATGCTGGGGTTAAGACTAAGAAGAGTGAAACTTCGTTTCTTTTTTCGTTCTCGGGGGGCTACGCCTTTATGGATGTTTGGGGGATGGGTGTTAGTGTTAGTCAAAGTAATGCCTTTGATAATCAGAATGATGAAAAATCATCTTTTTATGTTGGTCTTGAAAGCCGTTGGTTTTTTGAACCCATTGAATTTTCTGTTTCAGCAGGGGCTACTCAGTTAGAATCGACTTCTTTAGACCCAAACAAGTGGTACCCTTTGATTGAAGGACAAGCTACTTACGAATGGGCTTTATTGGAGGCTTTGACCTTTCGCTTTAGTTTGCATGCTGAGCTTCCATTGACTAGCGCATTGGATACTAGCTTTGGAGCAACTGTCGGATTTCGTTATTTATTTTAAAATTGTGACTATTAAGTAAATTTTAATAAACTCCGATAAGTTATCTAATGTCAGAAATCATTAGTCGGCAAAGTGTTGAAGGGCAGCTTAAGAAAGAGCTTTTTCAAATGATCAATGCGACTGCAGTTATATTTTTAATGTTTGGCTCTTTTTGGAGTCATTTTATTCTTGGGGCCAATTTCTTTTATCCTCAATTTTTTGCGTTGTGGTTATTGGTACATGGATTGTCTGTCCTGACAATATTTTGGCAGCATAAAAAAAGTTTCTATGTCTTAAGCGCATTGAGTTTTTTAAGCATTCAATGTTATTACTTTTATTTATTCAAAATTATGGGCTTTCAAATGATTCCTCATGCTCCTCATTTTTTTATAGCAGCTGTTTTTGTCTTAGCCTCAAATAAGGGAGATGATTTAAGAATCCCTTTTGTCGCTTGGGCGGCAATATGGAGTAGTTTATTTGTTTGGGCTAATTTGTATCATATTCGATTTGTTGAGTTTTCATTTTTAACAGCTATGTTTTGTAATTTTCTTTGTTTGTTTTCATTTTATGCTTTAAGCGTTTGTTTTATGAAGAAGGTGTCTTTGAGGTTTGCTCAACTTGGCCCTCGCTCAGATTTTGATAATATGAAAAAACATTCTGATCGACTTCAATCCTTAGGTGAGCTTTCAGCATCATTGTCTCACGAAATTAGTACGCCGATGATTAACATTAGTGGTTTAATTGATAAGGTTGATTATTATGTAAAAGACACTAAGAGCATTCAAAATCAAAAATTAGATATTATTAAGGATGCGATGACAGGTTTAAGGCGAAATGTTTCAAAGGTCATTCATATTACTAGTGCTGTTAGGCGGTTTTCTAGAAATCAAGAAATAGAAAAGCAAGTTGTTAGTATTAAAAACATTGTAGAAGAAACTTTGTTTTTAATTCAATCAGGCTATGAATTGGCAGGGGTAGAGTTGAAAATAGAATATCCAAATGATGAATATCTTGTTTACGCTAATGAGGTTCAAATATCACAAATTCTAGTTAATTTATTGCAGAACGCTAAAGATGCTTGTCTTAAGTCAGAGCGAAAAATAGTGAATTTTAGTATGCTTAAACAGGGGAAGATGTTGGCTATTTCCGTTAAGGATTCTGGTTTGGGAATAGATCAAGATATTCAAGATAACATCTTTGAGCCTTATTTCACAACTAAGAACAAGGAAAACGGCACGGGATTAGGTCTTTATATTTGCCGAAAAATATTGTCAGCTCATGACGGTCACATAAAGGTTAATAGCTCTGATTCAAGAGGGACTCACTTCATTGTTGAAATTCCTTTGTATGAAGAGCAAAGCTTAGCCGCTTGACAGGATGTTTTAAGTCGAGATAAAAGTGAACTATGATTAAATACGCTTTATTAGTAGTAGCTTTACTTGTCTTTAACGTTAATGTTTCAGCGCATCCAGGAAGAACAGATAAATCCGGTTGTCATAAGAAGAAAAATTCAACTAAGAAACATTGTCATGATGGAAAAGATAGACCTAAAATAACCAAAAAGAAATCCAAGAAAAAGAGTACTAAAAAATCATCTACGAAATCTAAAAAGAAGAGCTCAAAAAAATCAACGAAGAAAAAGAGTACTAAAAAGAAATCTTCTAAGAAGTCTAAGAAAACAAAATAGTTAATTAAATTTTAGGAATTAAAAAAAGAAAAGCCTAGGCACTTTAAGTAGTGCCTGGGCTTTCTTTTTTTGTGTAGTATTTAAAAAATTCTTTACTTAATCTTAACCATAATATTGTAAACATAATTGACGAAAGTGTCGATTAATTAGGCATGTGGAGAATATATTAGTATGGTAAATTGGGAAGATTTTGAACACATTCATGTTGTCAAAAAAATGAAAGAAATTGTTGGAAACTGGTTTGGAGTCGACATTATTTTTGTTGATGATAAAGGCCGAATTCGAAATTTTTCAGAAGGTCAAAAGAAGCTTTGGAACAATACTTTAATGGCTAATGTCTTTGATAAAAAAGCTAATTATGAATTTCTTTGTCGATATGCTGAAAAAGAAGCGTTTTTTCTGGCTAAAAACGAAGTTCAAGAGCATGAATTTGAATTTATTCCAGGATTAAAAGGAGTTAGTTTTCCTATTATAATTGATCGTGAGTTTATTGGAGCAGTTATTAGTTTTTGTTATAAACCTAAAGAGGGTGCAAAGGCGGGTAAGAAATACTTTATTCAAATGGCTGAATTGGGTTTGGAAAAAGCAGATGCTACTAAAGCTTTTCAAGCTGTTAAAAGTATTACGCAACCTGAATTAAACTACTTTAAAGAACTGAGTAATCTTGTAGCTCAAGAAATTGTGACTCTTCATACTGAAATTTCTGTTCGTGAGGACAGAATTAAAGAACTTAATAATGAATTAGGTGGAAGACATAAATATGATTCCATGATTGGTAAGAGTAAACCTATGCAGGATCTTTATAGCCTACTAGACAAGATTAAAGGAACTGAGAGTATGGTCTTAGTGCAAGGTGAAAATGGAACGGGTAAGGAGCTAATAGCTAAAGCCATTCATTATAATTCATCTCGAAAAGATAATGTGTTTCTGGCGATTAACTGCGCAGCTTTTAATGATAATTTATTAGAAAGTGAATTGTTTGGACATTTAAAAGGTTCGTTCACTGGGGCCGTTAAAGACCGTAAAGGTTACTTCGAGAGTGCCAACGGTGGAACTTTGTTTATGGATGAGATTGGTGATATTTCTCAAGCCATGCAGGTTAAATTACTAAGGGTTCTTCAAGATGGGACCTACACTCCGGTAGGGGGCACTAGTCAGAAGAAATCAAAAGTACGAATTATTGCGGCTACAAATAGAAATTTGAAGCAAATGGTTGAAAAGGGGGAATTTCGTCAAGATCTTTATTTTAGATTAAATGTTATTGGTGTTTTAGTGCCTCCATTGAAAGATCGAAAAGAAGATTTACCATTATTGGTCGATCATTTTTTAGCATTGTCTTCGAATAATAAAGATATTGATACTCGTAAAATGTCAAAGCGAGCTATGCAGAAATTATACGATTACCATTGGCCTGGAAATATTAGAGAGCTTGAGAATGAAATTGAGCGATGTACAGTATTGTCTGGTGATGAAAAAGTTATAGTTCCTGAGATGTTGTCACCAAGAATTTTTGAACAAGTTGATCGCCCTAAAGTACCTGGGACTCGAGTCGCCGGTAAATTAAAAGATGCTTTAGAGGAGATGGAGAAAAAAATGATTCGTGAGGGGCTGCGTCGTTGTGGATGGAATAAAAGTAAGTTAGCTAAAGAATTAGGCATATCAAGAGCTGGATTATTGATGAAAATTGATAAGTACAATTTAGATAAAAGAACGTATACTCGATCCGAGGCTAATTTTGACTCAACAGGTAGTGGTGGCAAAAGGTAAATAAGGTGATTTAGCCTTATTTACAGGCATTCGCCCGACTTTCGCGCGAATCTTTATTGACGACTTATTGATTTTTGTAAAATCTAATATAAATTTAAGTAAAGTTATTTATATGGGGGATTTTATGAACAAAATTTTTAGCACTTTTCTATTACTATTTTCGTTTTCTATTTTTGCAGGAGGCGGTGGCGGTTATGTCATTCCTGAGGAAATTGTGGAAGAAGTTTATGAAGAACCGTATGTTGAGCCAGTTATTCAGGCGCCCATTATTGCTGAACCACAAATTGTTGAAAAGATTGTAGAGCGAGTAGTTGAAAAAGATTGCAATTGCACTGTAGATGATCCTTCTCGGTGGGTGGGTGATTTTTATTTGTACGAGTGTAATACTTTTGTTTATACGAAATGGTTTAATACTGACGTTATTGATTTTTCTCATGTCCAATTTGGAATGTCATACTTTCAAAAATATTATTTCAATCAGGGAAAAATAGATGATTATATGGCGGCAGCAGCAAGAGGTGACGATGTTCATTTGTATGATGCCTATGCGGGTAGTTTGGGAATTTATTTTGGTCCAGATTTATATAGTCGTATTTTAGACGTTGACCTTACGGGTACTGGTGGAGCAGGAAGCTTGGATAGAACAGCGCAAGCACGAGTTGATTTACATGCTGGTTTAAGTTATCAATTTCGTTTTTGGAGAAAAGTTCTTCATAATTTAGATGTTGGTGCTTATTATTCAGTTGCACTTCAGAATTATTTTATTGATAATACCCCAACTACATTAGACCCTGAAAATAATATTGGTGTATACTTGGGGATTCCAACATATTTCTTAATTACAGATAATGTATCATTTATTGTTCGAGTTGCGGCTCGATATGATCTTGGTGATAAAATAGTTAATCTTCCAGACAGTCACTTTCTAGATGTTATTTTTGGAATTGGTGCACGGTTTCAGTTTTAGTTAATAGATTTTAATCCAGGTTTTATTTAATTGAGCCAAACGTTCTTTTGAGGACGTTTGGCTTTTTACGTTATCAATATTTAGTGCCCATTTATAAAGCCATTCAGCGTCGCTTAGGGATAGGTTTATGCATCCATGCGAAGTTGGTTTGCCAAAGCTATTGTGCCAATAAGTCCCATGCATAGCTTGTCCTTTGTAAAAGTACAGAGCGTAAGGTATTTCTTTGAGATTATAACGATCTTCACCTCTTCCTCCGGCCATGGTTCTAACTTGATGTTCTCTATAGATTCTAAAAAGTCCTTTTTTTGTAGGAAATTTGTCTAGTAATCCCGAAGAAATTTTAGTGCTCATAACCGCTCGACTGCCTTCATAGGCCACTAGTGTTTGCTGTTCAATGTTGATAGCCATCCACTTCTCTGTTTCAGACACTTTTGAGGGTTTTTCAGTAAAATTAGAGATATTTAAATCAGAGACTCTTACCCAGGAATGAATTTTAATTTGAGCAAATAAAGTATCTTGAAATGTTTTATAATTAATAATTTCAACAGGGGTATGTTTGTAAAGTACTAAATTTTCGTTGTTTTTATTTTTAAGGAGTTTAGGAATCTCTTCATTATCTTTAAAAAACCAAATAGGAGTTCGATGTCTAGTCCAAGCTATTTTTCCTATTTTGGAGTTTTCATCAATTAAAATGCCTCTGTGTTCTGCTCCATCGGTAATTAATCCATCAGCAAGTTTGTAAGCCATCATTTTTTTGTGATTAAATATAATGTATTTTGTTGAGTAAAGATCCACAATATATTCTTTTTTAGATTTATCAAAAGGAAACCCACGAAGTGAAGATTCTGCTTCTTTATGATATTGAACTTCTCCATTATTAATTTTAAATATTTGAGGATTCTGCTTAGTTAGTAAGAAATATTTCGAAGTTAAAGAATGTCTTTGTAGGGGAATTAGATTGGGTTTTTGTTTAAATCTCACTAGCTTTATTGAGCTAGAAAATGAGTTGAGTGAAATAAAAAAAGGCATCAAAAACAACAGAATTGTCTTTGATGCCTTTGAAATTATCATTTAAAGTTTACTTATTTTCTTGTGTTTTCATGAAAATATTTTTACTTTTTTGTTTAAGAACTTCTTTTTCAGTTTCTGTTGTTTCATTTCCTTCGGCAATAGGGATGTCATGTTGCCTTTTCTTTCCACACGACGTGATAGAAAGAGAGAAAAGAGAGAAACAAAGGATGAAAAGTGAAGTTTTTTTGAATAAAGTCATAATATAAAGCCTCCAATATTATTAACGGGTTTTTGTGAATAAAAGTTTAGTGTTGCTTTGTCACTAATTTGACAATTTAGTTGATTGTTTTGAGTCATGATTAATTACCACTTCCAGCATTGTTTGAATCAGATGTTTCATTAGCTAATGGACCATCAATTTCATCGCTATAGACAGCAAACCAGATATCGTAGAGAGCTAATGAATTTTCATCAGGGTTGTTAGCGTCATAGCCTTCTAGTTCTACAACAGATTGTTGTCTTGTTTGATTGCCCCATTGATCTGTTGGGTAAGTGATGTTTCCATTAACTAAACTAAAGTTGTGTTGAAAATCTAATTTTATCTTTTTAAGCTTTTTAGAATCTAAAGTATAAAGTTCACCTGCTTCAGATTCACCGTCGCAGTTTTTATCTTCCCAAAGTCTTAATTTAGACCATACAGCATCTTGAGAGTCAATCGTTCCTGATTCGTCATCATCATATTTTGCAAGAGCATAGAAACCATTTGGAGCTTTTTTGTTGTCAGGTCCTAAGGTCTTGTCTCCAAAAAGGTTATTGATGTTGACAACTTTACCTTCAGCATCTGGAAGGGCGATAAAAGCGACTCCAGGATTACCACAAGATATTTTATCTTTACTACCATCACCATCGATATCAAATAGCATACCTTTTTTAGGGTCAGTTAAAGAAAATTCTTTGTTGTTGTAATTTAGCATTAGAGGCGACCATTGGCGCACACAATGTTTACCAGTTTGTTGGCCATCGTTTTCTACGTTTTGATCTAATCGAGCGCCCCAGAGCATATTGATATAACCTTTATTATATTTTAAGTTATATCGGTATCTTCCGAGCATCATGCCTGTAAAAGTATCGTGTTTGTAATAGAAATTATAGTTTTCATCTAAACTAATATTTCCATTAGCGTCTTTGATAACTCTAAAACGAGCTAATCGACCTTTAGTGGAATCATTGCCACATCTTCCCCACATTGCTGCGCTAGAAGAAAGTTGGCCAGTAGTCGCGTAACTTGTCGTAGCATTATAAGTATATTCTCTATAATAGCTAGTCGGTTTACAAATATTTACTTTTGTGCAAAGTTCAACAGTAGCAGTTCCACCATTAGGTAGCGAAGACCAATCAGCTTCAAAGAATTTATCAGCGTATAGGCTAGTTGGGTTATGGATAGTTAACGGTTGCCAAGTTCCACCGACTTGTATGTAGCCTTTTGTATCTCGTCTATCATAGCCATATCCGTTTCTACAGGCAACAGGAACAGTGTTGATGTTGGCTACTGTTTGTCTTCCACAAACTTTACTAGATTGTGTTGATGAACAAGCTGAGCAAGAAAACAGTAATGGTATTTTTTGTCTTTCCCCAATTTGAAGAGCAGCTTTGGATTCAGCAAAACAGCTGCTAGCTTCTTGAATAATTTCAAGACTAGTAGGAATTTGAGCTAAAGTAAGAGGGAAAGAATAAGTGTTGTTATTAGGGTCACAGTTAACGGTGATATTTTGTGCAACACTGTTAATGTAAACTTTAATAGTACCGGCTCCTACACCGCCATGACAGGCGCCAAGGATAGTAACTGTGTCGCCAGAAGTGTAGCTTTGTTGAGGCGTTTCAACGGCAGCAGTG
>ENA-ORXR01004695-ORXR01004695.1-marine-metagenome-genome-assembly--contig:-NODE-4695-length-11276-cov-18.318689_pt1 | contig 11276 bp, 17 predicted proteins | sample MGYA00237866_ERZ511479 | MGnify/ENA metagenome assembly ERZ511479 | reverse complement strand
CCGGCCTGCCCTCGCCCCGAGGCGGCGATGGAATCTTCGGGCGCAGACGAGCAGATGTTCTTCTACTGTCGTTCCTGCACCGACGACGCAGAAGGACCCCCCTAGTTGGTGTCCCGGTCAACGTGGTTTTCCCAAAAGCGGCCTGAAAATCGCCGCCGCCTGGCCGCTCGAGGCAAGGGCAGGGGATCCCTGGACGAAGGGGGCGGCTCGTGGGCGGGAAGCGCCGCCGGGGCGGGCGTTGGCACTGATGCGGGAATTGTCCCTGGAGCCGAGACGGGCTCGGGCGCGCGGGTGAGCGCCGGCGCGGCGAGTGCGGGCACCAATCCTGCAGACGCCAGGCGCCGGTGCGTTGTCGAGGACACCCCCGACCCCAGCGATGAGCGCAGATGTCCGAACTCGGATGAGGACTCGCACAAATCGGACGGCGAGCCGCCAACCAAACCGATCACCGATTCTGGGCTGGAGGAAGTTACTGAACCGCCTCCTTTTCCAATCTACCAACCGGATGTAAGAACAAACGAAGTACGGCTGTCTGTCCCCCAGTTTAAGCATTAAAGCGCAGACCTGGCCCTGCATGCTGTCACGGTTCGAGATGGTTTGGCGCAAGCATCCATCGCAGATCTTCTACGGCTATTTACGTGTGCTGCTAAGTATCGTACGCCCTACCTCATGGAGCGTCTTATTGACGAACGCGTTCATGTGGAGACGCGACTCGTCGACTGCTGCATCAACAGTTGCGTCGCGTTCCTGCACACAGGCGCCCAGCATGCCACCTGCACCGCCTGCGGTGACGCACGATACAAAGCCGACGGAAAGCCAGTCAAGCAGATTACTTACTGGTCCCTGATTGCGTGGCTCGCCCACCTACTTGGTGACCCCGTGATCGGGAAATCCATGATGGAAAACATGGCTGCTGCCCGTGCGGGCTGAGACGAAGAGACGGGCAGTGTGCATGACTCTCCGCACGGATCAAACAATCAGCACGGCCGCTACAGAGGGCTCCTCGACGGCGGACATTTTGTGATGCTGAACGCCGGTACCGAGGGCTTCCAATTCTTCCGCAAAGACGGGTCTGAAGGCTGGACAGTAACCCTCCACCCCGCTGTGCTTGAGCCCGGAGAAACGCACAGGCCTCAAGTATCAGCTGTTGCTGGTTGTAACACCAGAATCAAGACAGCCTGTCGACCTCGATTTGTTTTTACACCCGATCGCGGAGGAGTTGAAAGAGCTTGCGAAGAGCATTGCGGGCCTTGTCGTCCCAACACTCCCGAATCCCGTCGTGTTTTGGGGCGGAATACTCAATTTCGCGACGGAACGACCAAGTGGCGACAGGACCTGCGGGTTTAAGGGCGTTCGCAGCTACATCTACAATCGGTTTCGAACGTTCAAGGGGACTTACGTGCCAGCGAACTGCCACGTCTACTACCCGCCTAAGGACCCAACCAGTGGAAACCCGCTCTTCCAGGTGTGTAACTGTACTCCTTATTCTTCGCCCCCAGCCCCGCCATACGCGCAGCGTACCCCTACCTGGAGCATCGATGGGACATGGGTTCTACGGCGGCACCGTATAATACGATGCATTTGGTACTTCTCATCGTCGTACCGCATGCGCGGAAGCTTTTTGCCGGGCTAAATCAGGTGAACAAGAAAAAGGACGAAGACAGCATCATGCCAAGGGCCACTGTGGCAATCATTGGTCGGGCGCTCCTCGGAGCACGTCGCACAGTGCCCATGGCACAAGCCCGGTCCCTACGAAACATTGACGTGCACATCAAGTCGTTCATGGCGGCTGATTGGCTGCACTTCATTCTCTGCAGTGGAGAGTTCCTCCTGGAAGGATGGATTCCAGACGCTTACTTCAAGATCTTCATCGCACTAAGCCGGGCGGGCCGCTCGCTACTTCGACCAAGGGGCGTAACCAAAGCGGAAATTGAGGAGATTGACAAGGACATCAAATACTTCGTCGCCAAATACTACGCTAAGATCTACCGCGGAACGGCTGAGCGGCTGCCGCTTTGGCTTTCCAGGATTGTTTCTCTTCTGGACATCGTTCCCTGTCTATGGGCTTGCGGTTCGGCTTGGGTCTTCTGGCAGTTCCCGATGGAACTTAAGATTGGGGCGCTGGGTAAGCTGATTCTATCCGCATCGAAACGTCATGAGAGCCTCGTGGCGAATGAAACGCCCATTCCAAGGCGCATGTGCCTCAAGGCTACCGGCTGCCTATTCCCATGTACTCCTTGTATGGCTGGACGGGCCGACTCAAACTCGGCTGAAGGTTGACAGGCCCCCAGTAGAGATGTGGAAGAGACAACACAGGCAAGACTGGACAATACCACCATGGGTGAATTCCGAGTTGCGACCCCGAGACGAGCTCAGGTGGAGCTGGACTGCAGCTTGAACAGATTCGTTCCGGCGATGGTCGCTCGGGATGGAATCTTCTGTGGTCCCCGTATTCTCCATCGCTTTCCTGGCTTTGACGGGCTCCACGTGCGTCTTTTTGCTTTTCTTGCTGGCGTTGCTTCTACACGCGAGAGCACAATGGGAGTGTTCCTCGTGGCGACCGTTCAGTAGCTTGTCGCATCGTGTCGCACTGGTGGGTGGGTGGCTGGCTGGCCTTCTCTTGTCGCGTCTACGTGTGCTACAGATCATGGAGACTTGCGTCAAAAGGAAATTTGGCAACCAGGTGTTAGTCTACCTTCAGAGTACCGCTGACGGAGTCGATGAGGTGCGGATGGATACGATCTAAAACACAGAGCGCGGCATGAAGCTACAGTTAAAGCACATTGGAGATTCAGCGAGGCTACATGGCTGAGAATCCACCCTAATCCCACCGCCTGCCGGCTAGGGTACCACCAGCACTGAGGCCGCCACTTGTAGCCTGCATTGTCGACGGGCTTGTCAGAAGCCAGTGGGCACGGCGTCATGCCAGCAGCAGTTTCAGGATCTGGGTACAAAAGGTTGTCCACAGTAGTCCTCAGTAGTCCGCAGTACATCCCGATAACATGGTCCGCTTTCCGGACGATGGTCTCGAAATTGCACCCCTACTTATTGTCCGTCCGACAGTTCTTGGCAGGATGGTCATCGAATTTGGCTGGATGGGAACCCTAGTATTCGTAGGCTTGACGTAAGCAGTGGGCTACGGTTCGAAATGGATGTTACTGTTGGCCATAGAGGCTACTGTGCGCAATCCAGTTCACGGCAGAAATCTGGGTTGCATGCGGGGTTCGATCAATCGCCCGTGTCTTTTGTCACCATCGGCTTAGGTTTTCTGCTCGATCTGTGGTTTGGCAAGCAGTGCACTGTCTCCTCCGTCCACAGAAACCGCTGTCCTGGACTTGGCGGAAGACTGTGCGGACAAACAGGCAGCTCATGAATGGCTCAGGCGGCGAACGCGCCGTGGGCTTGCGGACACCTCGTGCTTTGCTTGGTGGTGCTGGAGCTGCATAAGCCCATACCTTCTTTGGACAGGTACTGTGGCACGTCATACAAAGAGAGAGAGACGCGTATTCCAGCGCCGGTTAATAGTCGTCCCCGAAAACAATGGGGACAGGAATGAGTCGGTTCAGGATAAAGCTCTTGGCCCATAAAAGCAATGGGAGTGCGCAAGCAGGCGCATGATCGGGGTGAACCGCGAGAAGGTGGGCATGGAAGGAAAAATAGCGGACCTGCCGACTGCGGCGGCAAGGGGGGGGGGGGGGGGGGAGGAGGCGCTGTCGAACCTCTTGGCGCAGGGGGCGTGCGGGGCGGGACATTTCGCACAGTGGTCATGCTCTGACAGTGCGGATGTCGCTTTCTGTCTTCTATCGGAGACAACAACGGTCAGCAAAGGAAAATGACACAATGTCACTGACGATTGCAGTCGTGGCTGTCTTGCCAATCTGCTGAGCGACGCTTGGATGCAGAGGAGACTCAAGACGCCTCCGCTGAGCCGTATGAACGGATCTTCGCTGACAGTACGATTCTTCCCTGTGGGTTTCCGCAGCAGGAGTTCTTCCGTGGCGCAGGATTGGGACTCGATCCTCATCATGCATCCGACTATAGTTCTCCGCGCCGCAGATCGCCGGAACATGGCGATCCGCGTAGTCGGTACCCAAAATGAGGGGGGCCAACATGCTGGGTACGACCCCAACGGTAATCTGGGTCGTATACTATCCGAAGCATACGTGAAGCGCAACGGTGCCCTTGATGGGAAGTAGCCTACCATTGATATCGAACATGGCGGAGGATGGCTTTCCTGCCTCTTTTACGTTCTGTCCCCGGGGAAGAAGATCTTCCCGGATAAGGGAGACGCCAGAACCGGTGTCTACCCGGGTGGCCAACTCATGCCGTTTCACAAGCCAAACTCTGGCCGCCACTTGATGGTTGCTGCCAGTGAATACAGCGACGACCTTAATACGTTCCGCACCCTTCGGGGGACGCTTGTCCCGATGGCGTATCCCCTCGGGGCGGGTGAAGATGCACTTGGCTTTAGCGGGTGACTCTTCCTTTGCCCCTGTCCTGGCCATCGGGGACCGCGTGGATCCCTTGCTCTTAGAGGTTGGGAGTTTCCAGCATCGGAGAGAGATGCGGGAGCCAACTCCCCATGTGAGAGTGCGGGTTCACCCTCCTCATTGGTGACGTCGCTCTCGACCACTTCCTCCGCAACGTGCGTGACAGCGACGACAGGAAGTGCTTGTCGACGCGGCGCCTGATTCGGGCGCCGTGTCGGCAAACGCGCCCAGGGATTTACCTGTGCGATCCGAGCTCGGAGACATGCATCCAACTTGGGACACGGCTCGGCCCAGTGTCCCTTTTGGCCACAGTGCCAACAGGGCTGATTTCACGGTCCTGAGCCCGGGTGGAAGATCATGGGTGTAGTGGCCGCGAGCGCCGACCCCTCTCCCTCGTCATGTGCATGTTATGCGCGAGTACGGGGCGGGACGCGCGGCACAGTTTATTGGCTCGCCTGGCGCCGACTGTGACTTTATGTGGCTGCTTGTCGATATTTCTCCGCCCGCTCTGATTGCTTTTCCGAGCGGAGCCAGCGACACTCATTACCCATATTCTGGGCGAGACGATCCAGCTCGGCCAAAGTCATGGCCGGTGTGTTGCGCTCGCGCACTGTCGCGCACACCGCACGGTGGAATCCTTCCACGAAGAGCCCCTTGAGCGCTCCTGACTGATGAAGGAAGCCACACTCAGTGTTGAGCCGTCGCGTTTACTCGGAGAATAAAACCTCGTACTCCCCGTCCTCCTGGGACGCCCGATTGAGCGCTTCCCCTCAAAGAGCGATGGATGTAAAATCGACGTGCATCCGAATCATTCAGTTGACCAATTTCAAGTAGGAGGTCCCTTCCCCAGGGTTCCCCCACACCGAGTGGGCATGACGGCCATCACTTCCGAGCGGAGTGGCTCACGTGTGAAGTCCTGGAGAAAAAAGAAGACCTCGCCCTCCGAGACGAAGCTGTCGTCACACGCCTTTGCGAATTCCACAAAACCTGGACGTCACTACGAGGCGGGGTCCCATCGCACTCGGATCGGGACCCGAAGGAGTGCGATATGTCCTTCTTGAGCCGTCCCATGTTTTGGGCCTGCTCACGCGTGTAGAGAGTTGACTTGTTCTCCACCGCGTAGGTCTCACAAAAGCACTTATCCTATGTAGGGGATTGTTGACTGTAAACTTGGACGGTACCACTCGTACCAACGCGGTCAGTCGACCCTGGATGGGCACATATTCCGCTCCCGAAATACGGTGAGGACCGCGCGAGAGTGACGCTCGGGTACGGCGTGGCAACCAGAAGGAGTGCTCCTGTGTTCCGGGCATTCGAATGTAGGGTGAATCTCCGCCCGAGTACTCTCCATCAGAGGACTGCAACGTGTAGTCCGGTCGACTATGGGGGGAAGAATAGCCCCCCCGAAGATCAAGGGTCTCCGCAACTGGAACCTAATCCAGGGCGGGAGACCCCTGAAGGGATAGCACCGCCTCCGTGCGTACAACGTGAGTATTGTCGTCCAAATGGCCTGGGACCGTCACCCCCCCAGAGCTGTGGGAAGCACGACTAGAGCTCCCACCCGGTGGCTCCCGTGGCACAGTAGGCACAGTCTGACAAACCCGATTCGGGGACGGATTCTCGGTCTGCGATCCGAGGGCCGGCTGACTTTCGCCGCAGAGAATGCCAAAACCCGTGTGCAGACTCTCTGAGTAACTGAATACCGAGGATGCCCCAGCCGGGGGTAGAACACCTCCGGGACCGACGGGTACGGGCTGGGGGCAAAACAAAGACTCCCGCCCAGGGCCACCCACATCCCCGTCGCTCTGACTCAGTGCGTCGCCGATCAACGGCGGGTCTACAACCCGGGACGGTTGAACACCCCCCCCACCACTTGTTGTTCCAGAGCGCCCGGACTCTAGTTGCGCCAGATGTGGACATGTGACCGGTGTAGGTGGCATACTATCACAGACCATGCATGGGGTACATGGATACGTGCACCCAGAGCTCTTTCAGCACATACTCGCACGCTCGTCTGGTCGACCAAAAACGTACAGTAACACGGACGGAGAGACACACGCACGGCGAACACTCGGCAGTTGAAGCCACGTCCTGCGGTGGCTTTCTACCATGCACGCACGAAAAAAGAGGGGCCAGACCCACTGCAACAGCTCGGCCCGCACCTCGTGTTCTTCTCGGGTCTGGAGTAGCTTGGCCTCGACTTTCAGGATGTACGCCAAAGTCACCCACCGCACTTTATTGTGGGTGCTATTCACGACACGCATTCGCAGCGGGTCGTTAGACACCGCTCCGCTACGGCTCAGTACAGTAGAGTTGGAGTAGAGGTGAACGCCGACCACACGAGTACCTTTGCGGGTGGTTCCCCTCAGGCGGCAAGCCTGCTCCTCTTACATGTTCCTTGCGCACGCACTGCGCAGTGCGGCACCAACGGCAGAGTCTTCAGCATCTGCGGTTCCCCAGTACAATTCCCCGTCTTCCATCTTCAGATTCTCAGCTCGGATAGCGTCCAATGCGTCACGGAAGCTGACACTGCACTCGACACCGTCGTTCGCATTTCCAGCCTCGCTTGATACAATATTGGTCATCGCTCGCACGCTGGGAGTGTTTGCTGGATCACCGTCGAAGAAACTCGTTGAGAGCACTTTGCGACTCGGCTAGGCAGTCCCTTAGAGTGCTGAGAAGTCCGCGTAAATGCTTATAAATATTTGACTTGATACGCTAAGCCTATGTGGTGCACAGTACCATACGGGAGCGAAGTAGGCCCACAAATGCGCAAAAGGACACCGTTGTGCAGCCGACCAGCAGTGCAAAGGCTGGGACTCCTCTGGGGTGGTCGGTCACAGAGAGTCGACTGTTCTCGCCAACTAGCGCGTCTCCGGGGTCATTTCCGCCACCGGCCACTCGTGCCACTGACACCATCTCTGGCGGCCATGGAGATGGCGACCGCCCCCCCGTTACCGATGGGGCTGTCACACGGACCCTGCCGTCATGCATGCCTTCAACAGAAATAGAAACGTGGTCACTCATGCAATGGAGCGGTCGGGGTCCATCTCTGCGTGAAACAACCCCACGCCCCACGCAGCGGGGGGGAAGCGAAGGGCAAAGCCCGGCAGCAGGCGGGCAAGCAGCGGAAAGGGCGGAGACCACGTCGCGAGCAATAGGCGGCAGCCAGAAAACCCGTGGATAGATGGGGGTCGCTCCACCAGCCCCCGGTGTGGCAAGCCTCGGCAGGCTGCTTTTCCGCTCAGGATGCACCGTTAAGTGTCACTACTTGGAGCAGGTTGTGAAATGAGCAATCTCATTACCACAACCATTGCCCATCCCTGTTCATGGAAGGACAGATGCCGCTCACGCAGGCGGCAAGTAGGAGGAAGTCATGTGAATGAGCAGGTAAAGACAATAAAAAAGAACTTTCTCAGGTCCCCGAGACACCGCGCACAACTTCATACGCACCACTTGACATGGGTGCCCTAGTGTCTACTCCCCCGACCGGATCATATGATCCGATTCGGATCAAATGATCCGGTATCTGAGTACCGTTTTTCAGGCTCTTCCTGCCATCAGTGATACTTTTTTACCTCAGAAACGGACTCAGCGCAGTCTTTTCTTTCTTGGGACACACGATGACCACCACCGGAATCCGCAAAAGACCGAGAAAGATATAACAATCGACATTTTATCTATTTTCGACAGCCGTTCCTGACGAGTTTCTGAAAACAGCACCAGGGGTGCGTTGGAGGCCTTTCGCACATCGTTGCGATCATGAAGACGGCGGCTCTTGCACCCCCGAGAGCGGTCAGGCGCTGGCGTGCAGCGATTATCGAAATACTATGCGGGGGCCCCTTGGTTCTTTTGGACTTGTGCGAATGGAAGCGCCTGTAAAATGAGGATCTTTCGATCCTATTCGTCGGGGGAATAGACACGAGTGCACCGTTCAATCATTTCAAGACCACCTCGTTGGGAGAACGGGAGCGCTCTCACGGACTTGTTGAGCACATGTCTACATTTGCATCTGAGCTTTTTGGCCATGTCACTCTACACCATAGGGACCGGCTTTCAAAGGCGCTTCTGATGCATCCAAAAAGTCGGTGTACAACGTCCGTATGAAAACGAATGCACATTTTCACAGGTTTTTCGAGGCATTTTCGAGGAGTCGTGCAAGTTCGTGTACGGGCGATTTGGGGCAGAAACGGGTTTGTTGTGGATCGAGCAACGAGAGGCACTGCGCAGCCCGTGAAACTAGCAGCACGAGCTGCTTCTTTCACACCCCTCAGTCGCCCAGCCCCCCCTGTCACGACGACTACTCTTACACCTCCCCCTCCCCTCCCCGCTCTATCTTGCGTACTGTATCGACACTGCTTTCTCGCACCCGTGTTCCCTGCCGAACAGCACCGCCCCGCCCCTGTTCACCGCACCCTCGCTTGCTGCCGGTGGCCTCCTGTTTGTTTTTCCGGCTCTTCTGTTTGTCCACGTTCTGTGCCCATAATCATCTGCTCTTTGGCGATGTTCTGCTGTGGCATCGAGTGGGTACAGCCCTGGATCGTGTTTTATTGACCGTCGCTCGGGACCTCACGTTGGTGTGTTGCAGTGGTAGAATATACGTGCTGTTGCTTTATTGCGTCATGGTACTGTGCAGCGCACACAAGGGGGCGAAGCGTTCAGACCATGGAAAAGGGGTGAGCAGCAAACGATGCGACCCAGCGCAGCGGGCCCAGAACCGTCGTCAAAATCACGTCTGTTTTTTCCTGTTCTGAGCCGCTTGTTGGCCCGTGTTCCTGTTTGAAGAAACAGAATTCCTGTGCAAAAAACAGATCGACCCCCCTTGACAGGCTCTCAGAGCCCATCCCATGTGAGGTCCTTGCATATTTGTGTTTGCGAGAACACGAATCATGCCTTCCTCCACACATAGCGCCTGCTAGCAGAGCCACAGATGCTTCTCCATCTCTCTCTCTTTCTAGAAGGGTGAGGTGCATACGTCTCATGCTGTGTCTCTCTTTTTACGAGTGGAGATGCATCGATGCCGGCGAACAGATGATTTTGGCGCCCTTTCTGGGAAAAACCAGCCGTGACAGAGCCCCAGGGCGGTTTGCAGATTTCCTGTTCGCCCCAAAACACGAAAAAGCAGACGTGCTTTTGACGACGAATATGGGCCCGGTGCGACGGCTTCAACCGGAGCGTCAGATTGAAATTCTCGAACACAACAGCTCATTTTCGCATGACGCAGTCCTCCCATGGAATGCCTTGTGACTCCGACATTTACCCGTAGCCCCCCTGGGTAGTGGCTCTTGAGGCGCGGGGCTCGTTGCGATTTCATTGGCTGAGCGCGTTTGTCCGTCTTAAACATTCGAACCTCGTTTACGCATTGATAGACTGAAGTTCTCTTGAGGCGTCGACGTAAGGGGTGCTACTCTTTCGTATCTCTTGGCGTCTCTTCCTCAGATCGCCTGTCTTTGGGAGTGGCAGGCTGCCTCCGTTCTGTTCAGCTGGGGCCAATGGCAGGCCAGTGGCATGGAGGACCATCGTCTCCTTTGGACGCAAGTCGCATCGTGGCATTTCGATAGGCATCGCCCCATCGCAAAACCCGCATCGCGGATGGCATCGGGAGTCACAATCCGATGGCGAATCCGCCGCCGCGATGCGGTCCGAATAATCGCTTTACTTTGCAATGACAGTCGTGGGTCGGTAAGAATCGCGAGAATACGGCCCTTGTGCTCGTTGCAGTGGTCCCGATGGGCTCGATCAACACAGGCAGAGTTGGCACCGGACCACGGCGGCGCACCCCCCCCGCACCCCTCCCGCTTTCTCGTCGACTCGGCCGCCGCCGCTGCCGCCGCTGCCGCCGCGACCGCCGTCGCCCCCGATCGCCCGCCGCGCGCACGGACGGTTGCCACGTCGGCGGCGTCACGCCGGTCCGCCCCGCACCCGCCGCAGCGCGTGGGAGCTGCCTCGCGTCGCCACCACCACTGCGCCGTGCCGCCACCGATGGCGCCGGCACCGCGCCCACCCTTCTCCTGGCAACCCGCCGTACGGCTTCCCCGCTGCTAGGGTGGCTCCCTCGCGACCTGGCGTGCCGTCGACACGGTGAGCGCCGAACTCGTCGCCGCCTAGGCAACGCTGCGCGCGGTGCCGACGCTCTCTGGCGCTGTGCAGGAGTACACGTGACCAGCGGTGAGCGGACGCGCGGGCACCGACGCAACACCGGCGGCGCGACAGCCGCGTGCGCTCCCTTGTGGCGCCGCCACGTACTCGGCCGCTGGCGGATTGTCGGCGGCAGCGATGGGATGGGGGGGGGCAGCGGGGGCGGAGGAGGCGCCCCTCCTGCTACTCTCCAATCGTAGCAAACCGCGGGCGGCCACGGCAGCGGCAGGGCTGTGGGTGGTGTGAGCGGCGGCGATGACGACACCTCCCCCCCCGCCCGTCTAGGCAGCAAGCGTGCCGCTCGTGCCCCTCAACAACGTCTTTCATGCAGCTTAGGCGGGCACCTACGGGGATTCGGGGGCGGCCATGGCAGCAGCGGCGGCCGCTGCGCCGTCAACCTCGGGGCACCGGTCACCCAGCACGCCCGGGACGCCCCTCCCGCACTTGCAATCGCCGCGTGTACCCGCCGAGCCCGTTTTCCGATGTCGCCGCCGATGCCGCCGCCGCCGCGGCGCACCCGCGCGACAAGTCCCCCAACGTCGCCGCCGGAGCGCTGCGACCGCCGACGGCCACCCCCTCTCTCTGCTCCCCGGCGCCACGGTGGCGCCGCGGACCCCCCCCCCCCCCCCCCCCCCCCCCCCCCCCCCC
>ENA-ORXR01004694-ORXR01004694.1-marine-metagenome-genome-assembly--contig:-NODE-4694-length-11277-cov-28.720982_pt1 | contig 11277 bp, 10 predicted proteins | sample MGYA00237866_ERZ511479 | MGnify/ENA metagenome assembly ERZ511479 | reverse complement strand
TAGATGAATATTTGGCCGAGTTAGACCAAGCCGAAAAACAGCATCATAAAGAAAAACAAGAAGCATTAAAGCAAAAGTTGGAAGTAAAAGAGCAGCAGAAAGAAAAGTATAACAAGTTGCAAGCACAATTAGACAACTCAGAAGCGGAGCAAATATCAACTACAGATCCTGATGCTAAAGCTGTTGTGTTTCAGCGCAACGCAGTTAAGGTTGGTTACAATGTACAAGCAGCCAGCGATGCAAAACACAAGCTACTGGTAGCTATGGATACCGGTGATGTGAATGATACAAAGGCACTCAAGGCAATGACTGACTTGGTAAGCGAAAATTTAGAAATAAAAACTTATGATGTAATTGCAGACAAAGGATATCACTCAGGAAGTGAGCTAAAAGAAGTACAAGCAAAAGGAATAAGCACTTACGTTTCCCCTAAAGAAAGTAGCTCGACTAAGAAAAACCCAGCTTATGCAATAACAGCATTTACCTACAATGAAAAAGAAGACAGCTATACCTGTCCGCAAGCAGAAAGCTTAACCACCAACGGCAACTCGTATAATAAAAAACCAGGCAGCAACCGCAAAACCTATAAAGTAAAACACTATAAAACCAAAGCTTGCAACACTGGCTGTGCAGTAAGGGATTTATGCACCAAAAACAAAAATGGAAGATATATAGAAAGAACAGAATACCAACCTTACATAAACGAAAACAACAACAACGTAAATACCAATAAAGATTACTACCGTACCCGTCAACAAATAATAGAACACCAGTTTGGCACTATAAAACGTCAATGGCATTTTGATTACCTGCTGCTAAAAGGTAAAGAAAAAGTGTTAGCCGAAGTCTCCATAGTGTTTACCGCCTACAACCTTAGGCGATGTGTGTCCATACTTAGCTTCGATGGCTTAATGAGCAAGCTAAAAGCTCATTTTGAGCCGTTTTTGCAAGTTTTGCTACTGTGTTGGCTCACCAAAGTAGTGAAGCGAAACAAAATTTCGGCTGCTGTGATGACCCGTAGTGGATCTTACGTTAAAAATTATTATATTTGATTGGCAGGGTTTGGAAAATGCACAGACTGACGTTGTGTGCAAGTAGAAAAAAAGAAAAACAAATGGGGTAGCATACATAGGACTAATGCGCTGAATTTAGAAATGAATTCAGAGAGACGGGTTCGATTCCCGTCCCCCCACTAATTTTAAATTAAGAAGTAACGTCCAATGACAGAAGAAGAAATTAGAGATTTGCATAAAATTCAAAGTCGGAATGTAAGACACTTGAAAAGAGTCTTTAAAAATATGACAATGGATATAAATCTTTACCTCTTAAAGAATGATGAATTTCAAATTGGCATAAAATCCAAATTATTAGCACTCATTTATAGTTCAATTTCGGAATCACAATTTGTTCAAATCTTACATACTCCAAATGGATTTTCATACCAAGATATTTTGCAAATTCAAGCGGAAAGAAGTATCGTAGATAGTTGGAAATTAATGCTTGATTTAGCGTTAAGTAAAGTAGGTGATTGGAATACGAATTCAGACTTATCAAATCGGCGAAATCAAATAAGACAGATAATTTCAGATTACATTGAAAGTCCACAAGAGTTAAGAAATAAAATTGCTCATGGACAATGGGTTCATGCGCTAAATAGTAAGAATACAAAAGAGAATGAAGGAACAACCCAGAGAATACAAAATCTGAATGTTGTTACAATTTCAAAGTGGGCAGAAGTGCACCAATTTTTATGTTTTATAATCAGAGATTTGATACAATCACCTCAAAAAGGATTTCATAATAATTATTGGGTGAATCTAACTGAACTCGAAAAATATTTAGATAAAAGTAAAGATTGGACTCTCGAAAAAAGAATAGAAAATTTGAAAAAAAAGAAACCAGCACACAACATTGCATAGCCGTCAATTGCCAGCAAAAGCTGGCAACTGCGGCTATGCGGGGACGTTAGCTTTAATGCACGAACGGAGCTGAAAAACCGCCAATTTTAGGCTTAAATTAGAAATGATTTAAAGCGAAATTTTAAAATAGATTGCGGAATATTGGGCGGAATAAAAGAGCAGAAATCCGAATACCCAATCAAATGCGGAATGAAAATTAGAACGGAATTTTGAGCAAGTTTACGGAACCGAAAACGGAATGTAAAAGTGGAATTTCACTCCATCGGAATTTAGCAAGTTGTGCAATTACTTACTCGAAATCTGAATTAAAAATATTGCGGATTTTAAGCAAGTTTGCGGAACTGAAAACGAGTTAAAAAAAATGCGGAATGAAAAAATAAGAAAAAAAGTAGTAAATTAACAAAAAGTTGAACGGATAAATAAAGCACTAAAGCTAACAATGTATAAAAATAATTGCGGTTAAGTGCTTACACAAAGGCAGTTGCGTGTTTGCTACATCTGATTTTCCTGCGGAAAATCCTCGCACGCAAACCCGCAACTATTCTTATACTAACCGTTATGTGCAACCAAAAGCAACACCGATAAAACATTATGACTGAATTGCAAATTGCATTAAAAAAAATACAAGAAAAAAGACAAAAACAAAAAAACACAGATAATCTTGCTGTCGCATTGAGTACACTTGTTGGAGCAAAAGTTGTTAAAAAAGAGGATTTTGACAAAATAAATCTTGAAAAGAAACAATTGCTTGATAAAGTTCAAGATATTGAGAAAATAAAAATGGAATTATTACATTCTCAATGTAAATTTTATGCTTTTAAAGAATATCATTCTCAATGGAAACCGACAACAAGAAACTTTGAGAAAAGACTATCAAAACTCAAGTCGGAAAAGTTATATCTGACATTTAATGACTATCCGAAAGATATAGCCGAAAATTTGAAAGAAGCATATAATTGTTATATAAATGGACTTTCGATGGCTTGTTATATAATGATATTACGAACCATTGAAATTACAGTTGGTTTAATTTATCAACAACACAACGAAATAGAATACAAAACAAACGGACAACCGAAATTCATTCCTGCATCTATAAAATTGAATTGGGTAAAAAACGAAAATATGATTGGTGGAGCTGATTATACATTAGCAAAAGCATTTATTGAAGCACGAAATGATAGCGTTCACGAATTATTTATACCAACAGAAAAACAGTTACTTTCAGCTTTCGAAACTGTGCTGAATTTGATAGAAAAATTAAGAATTGAAATTAAATAGAGCGGAAAATGGCAGCACATAACACCGTATAAAATTAATTGCTGGTTTTAGCCAATTTATGAAAGTCCTTGCAGACTTTCTATCTGTGAATTATTTGCTAACTTTAGTACTTAAAACACGCAACTAACCTTATACAAACACGTTGTGTGCAATTAAAGAAACCCAAATGAATGCATAGAAATTTTCACATTGATATACAAAACGAAGCTAAATTCTTAAGTGAAATTAAAAGTGACAAACCGTTTATCGAAATTGGAAGTGAAAACATATGGGAACTTGGTTTTGAAACTGAACCACATGCTGAATATGAAGAACCAAAAGATTTTCCAGAATGCTGTGGATATCATTCCAGTATTAAAGAACAATTAGAGGAATGGTTTACTGAATTTCCAGATTGCTGTAAAAATCACGAAGAACTTAAAACAAGAACTTGGTTTGACAAAAAGAAATATATTGGCGTTCCAAGTAAAATATTAACCGAATTATCATTTACAGAAAATTTCATTTCAAAAAATGTAGAAAAGGATAATTGGTTTGAGGAAATAAGCGATTATATCAATTACTCGATTGAAAGTTTTGGCACCCCAAATATTGGAGGAAACAAATATTTCGTTTACTTAAAGAATTGGATAGAAACCACAAAACCAAATGATTTTGAATTTCCAAAGTGGAAAAGAAATCAACTTCTAGAATTTTTGGAAAACTTATCAAATCCGCCAGCCAAACCTAAAACAGATTTAAACATACTCTTTAGTACTTTTCAAAAATGGACTAAAACTTTTCCAAACTTACCTTACTTCAATAATCTCAAAAAAGAATTAAAAAATAAGATTCCTCTGAATATAATGCTCTATGAGCCTAAATCAAACAAGTTTACTGGAATTACGAAATTCAAAATGAGGACAAAAGGAGAATTAATAGAAATATTAATCAAATCTACAAAGAACTTGTTAGCTTCGGTAAACACACCATTATTATTAGAAAATAAACTAATAGATGATAAACAAAAATATGAGATTGATTTACTCAATGAACAACATAATATTAAACAAAATCAGTTACTAGTAGAATATTCTAAAAAAGAAATTAGATACGTTAAGATTATAAAAAAGTGGTTGAAAAATGAAAAAGAATATATTGGAAAGCTTCGACCTTTATTAAAAAACCTGAACACTATGCCAAAATTATTTACAGTTGAGAAAAGAGAAACATTCGATAAAGAATATTTAAAAGTATATTTAAGAGATAAGTCCAAAAATGAAGAAGTTGCAACTTTTATTACTTCTTTACAGTCAGTTAGAAGATGTAACGTAACCGAAAATAAAGAAATTGATTTAACTGTTTATCCTGCAAAAACATATTCCGCTGATGAGATGAGTTTGGAAATTGAGGTAGCTTTAAATTCATATTTGAACAAAGGCCAATACGACCCAGTATTTGAAGATAAAATTTCATCCTTAAGTGATGAAGGCTATGACAATATTCTCAATCAAATTTATAATTATGGTCAAAACCTCGAAAAATATAAAAACCTATATGATAAGTTTGATGAAGAAGGGTTTAGAGATTTCTTTTTGCCTCATTTAAATTCAATGTCAAAAAACCATACTGCAACCGGAGAAACATTCAATAAGATAGGAAAAACGGATATTCTAATACAAGACGAAAAAGGGATTAATGTTTTTATTGCTGAATGTAAACTTTGGAAAGGTGAAAGTGAGTTAAGCAAAGCTATTGACCAACTACTTGATAGGTATGTAACTTGGAGAGATGAAAAAGTTGCTTTGATTGTGTTTAATAAGGACATGAAAAAATTTACTGAATTAATGACAAAAGCTGTTGAAAAACTTAAAGAACATCCACAATTTGATAAATATATTGGAAAAAGAAAAGACTCATCTTATCAATTTACCTTTAAGCATCCTGATGACTCTGAAAAAATAATCAAACTTGAACTAATTATTTTTAACTGTATTTAGGCCAATGGTAGATTTAATTTTAGATACAAATATTTGGATTTCCCATATTGCAAAAGATAAACCAGCAGGAATTTTTGAAATCTTTAAGAAGCAGGTTAATGATGGAGAGGTAATTCTTCTTATTAATGACATAATAATTGATGAATGGAATCGCAATAAATCAAAAACAATTAAGAATATTTCAAACGAGATAAAAGAGACTTCTAAAAATGCACTTCGTATAAAAACATTTTTGAGCGAAGAAGGAAAAGAAAAGATAAATGAGTTATTAGGTGAGATAAACAGTAAGGAAAATGAAAGAATAAAGCTTGCAGAAAACAGAATTAATGAAATTGAGCTTATGATGGCTAATGCAATTAAAACAGAAGTTACTGATAAGATGAAAGTTCAAGTTTCAAATTGGGCATTAGAAAAAAGAGCACCTTTCAAGCAAAAATCAAATAGTGTTGGCGATGCTCTAATCCTTTTAAGTACTGTTATTCATCGCACAAAAGATGGAAGTAATCATTATAGACCTGGTTTTTTTGTTTCATTTAATCATACTGATTATGCTCAAGAAAATGACTCTGATGAAATACATGAAGATTTGCAAGATTTATTAGATGACGCAAACTTGTTATACAAAAGGCATATTGGTGAAGTATTAAACCTGACACCTGAATTAAATGTAGAAATAGAAATGTATATTGATAATTATGTAGAATCTTATTTGGAAGAACAAGCTGAAATGAGAGCCGAAATTAGGCGTGGAAAATAACTGCACACAACACCGTGTATAATTAATTGCTTTGGCAAGTGCTTATTTGGAAAATTCCTTCGGAATTTTCTCGCGTTCGTTTTTGTTTACTAAATTAGTTGCTTAAACACGCAACTAACCATACACAATCACGTTGTGCGTCATTTGAAAAACACCTGTGAACAAATTAACTAACTACAAAACTGAAAAGATTTTCGAAAGACTTTTGACAAATAAGTCAAAGGAAAACTATTGGAAATATGTTAGTGAATTAAGAAAACGAAAAACTGACGAAATTTTTAAAAAGAGTGTTTTGTTGACGAAATCGAAATCAGTTAAAGAAAGAATAATAGGAACAGATGTATTATCTCAATTTGGGTTTCCAAGACGACACAAAAAAGAGATTATTAAGTTGTTCTTTGAGTTATTAAAATCAGAAACTGATAAAAAAATTATAAACTCAATACTTTATGGAATTGGGCATAACAATGAAAAACTAACAAATAAACAAGTTGAGTTTCTTTGTTCGTTTGGAAATCATAAAAGTGTCTATGTAAAACACAGTTTAGTGTCTGCTCTTTGCACAATAGAAAAGGATATTGCGATAGATACATTAATAAAATTATCAAACGACAGAGACTCTGATATTAGAGATTGGTCAACTTTTGGAATTGGAAGTCAAATTGAAACGGATAATGAGAAAATAAGAACCGCTTTGTGGAATAGAATTTCGGACAAAGACGAAGGAGCCAAATTTGAAGCTATTTCCGGTTTAGCACAAAGAAAAGACACTCGAATAAAAGAAGTTTTAAAAACGGAACTTGAAAACCTTGATGAATATGGTTCTCTCATTTTAGAATCTATTGAAGTATTTAATGATAAAGAATTCATTCCTTTATTGGAGAAGAAAATTATTGAGAATAAAGAATCAAAAAAAGTTAATGAAAATTGGCTTTTAGATACACTAAATAAATTGAACAAAAAATAAAAACGAACGCACAACAGTGTATAAAAAACATAGGGCATTTATGGCTTAACCGAAAGGTCTGTGAATATTTACCAAGTCCGCTAAATATAAAATTTGGCATTTATAGTAAAAAAGATAAAAGCAAAATATTTATATTTAGCTAAGTGATAAATCGAAACGTAAGTGCTTACTACCTGCCCTACGATTTCTTATACTTAACGTTGGCAACTATTACTCACTCAAAATCTGAAAATTGAAAATATGAATGAAATACAGGAGAAAATTGTTTATAAAATAAATAAATTAAGTGAATCTCACTATGAATATATTCAATCAAAAAATTCTTATTTTAATAAAATCACTACTCTATCTGTAGGATTAATTGGTCTATTAGTTGGTTTAAAGCCAAATCCGCTTCCAAACTGCTATTCAAAAATACTGTTTCTGACAACCATAATACTAATTGCACTTTGTATCCTTCTTTCTCTAATTTCTCAACATTATCACGTATCATATCACAAGCAGCAATCGAGTTCTTATAAATCTCAACTTTTAGAATACACTCGGGATGTAACGAAAAATAATCTAAAAATAGATTCTTTAAAAAAATCATTGATTTATAAAATATCTGATAAATTGACTTTTTTTGTATTACTTCTTTATATGATTTCTTTAATTTCATATGTCTATTTTTTGGAATTTTAAGTCCTTTAATTAAATTTGAATTTAAACTCATTCTCTTTAAAATTGGCGGAATGAAAAACTAATCTTAATAAAAAAACAGTTGCCAACACCGTGTAAAATTCATTGCTAGTTTATTTTCCTTCGGAAAATCCTCGCATTCCATTAATTTGTTTCTTTTTTTCATATCTTTTTTCTTAAATTCACGCAACGAAATCTTACACATCAACGTTGGCAACCATTACCCACTCGAACCCTGAAAAATGAAATTATTTATTCCTAAATCATATAAAGTTAGAGACAAAATTCTTGAAACTCTAGCTAAAAAAAGACATTCATTAGAACCTATAAAAGATATTAAAGATTGTAAATTATCTATAAAAGAAATATCAAAATTAATCAATGAGGATTTTGAGTATGTTAGTTTTCAATTAGACTATTTATTTTATTCTAAATTAATTCATTCATTTAAAAATTCAGAGGATTTAACTAATCCATATAACTCTATTTCAGATGAAGGACTTTCTTCTTTTTCATCTAAAAGCATTTTAAACGATGGTAAGTTGCTTCAATCATCTATTTTCAATAATATTACTTCTGGTTTGTTTCAAATAATAGTTGGAATAATTGCTGTTGTTTCTATTTGCATGAATTACCAAGATTCTAAACTCTATAATGAAAAAGTAAATACAATGCAAAAAGACATGGACTCAATACAATTAAAATTACTAATGCTAACCAAAGAGAAGTCAACGGAAAATAATTTCTACGACACCAAGGCAGATTATCAAACCAATTCTCAAACCGACGATAAGGAGTCAGCCAAGGTTGGTCAGTCGGAAACAAATAATTAAAAACAGTTGCCAACACCGTATAAAATGTATATCTTTTTTTCTGCTTATTTGGAATGTTCTCGTTCACTTCTTTGTCTGTTTTCATTAATTATTTTTTTGCTAAATTTACGCTACACATCTTATACATCAACGTTGGCAAACATTAAAAAAGCCAATCTATATGGAATAAAGAGTTGCTCAAAAGGAAAACAATTATGACACAAGAAAACGAAAAATTAGAATTATGGACGATAACAGACAACGCTCAATACAGATTACAGAACTTAAAATTTAATGATAATATACAATTGACTTTTTGGGTTCCAGGTGGAACTAAGACATTCAATACTGAATATGAAAAATTACTTAAAATGTTAGAAAGTGCTGATAAAAGTTTATACAGTCCTAAATCTATTTAAGCATTAAGTTTTCATTAGTTTCTATAGTATGAATCTCTTTATCCTTATTCTCGAAAGTAATTTTATTACCTATAATTTGTATCACTTTAACATCATAGGACTCTAAGCTGAAATGAAGACTATAATCCTCATCTACATTAGCCATAGTTACAGGATTAACATCAAAAGATTGGTCATATTTAAAAGGTAAGTGTTTATAATCACAAAATATATTTGAACTAACTCGGTGTTGGTTTATAAATTTAGAGACTTGTATAGTTCCCTCAGAGTCTTCCACTACTTTGAACTTTTGAGAAAGGTTAACTTTATCACTATCTTCAAAGAAGTTCTTGAATGTTGTATAAACTTTTAAAATGAATTTGGCTTTGAATGGAGTTAGTAGTTTGTCTGACATCTAAATTAAATTTTTACTAATATAATAAAAAATACGACTGACCAAAGCAAAGCACAACTGTTACGTATGACTGACAAGCTAGATGGTTAAAAAAGTTCATTGAAATGTTAAACACGAGTTAAAACTTGCAAATAAGTAACATATACATTACTTTTGTGGGGCCAAAAAAGGCCTGTTGCGCTAACAACAGACCGAATAATAATTAGAATGGTCACTTTTCAATGCCATACTTAACTGCAAGATATACCCATCTAAGAGCACTTGCAATTCCACTCAATTTAAGCCATATCTCCCTAGGAGACTTAGGCTCGCGGTTTTCACGCTGCATAAAATTTCATAACTCTGATTTTAGTGTAGAAATGAATTTTATTTGTAGTGTGACTACAACCGTTTACAAAAGTAGTTAATTAAATAAATACAAGTAAATCCCGTACAAATTTTAATTTATTCAATATGTTAAAATTATGTTAAAAAGTAATTATACATTTACTTTCGTGCATTTCATCGATACAAAGATAAATAATACTTATAGTATAAAAGGTTTACGATAAGAAATACTTATCAACAAGACATTAGCAATTGAAAAGTTAATAAGTGTACGGAATTGTTAATATGAATACAACATAAAGATTAAAGAGCCTAGGAACTAGCTCGGCTCTAATCGAAAAAATAAAAATAACGATTTGCCAACAAAGTATATAATCAATAAGGAGTTAGTTGTTTAACTTTAAGAATCGGCGCGTTAATAAAAAACTGTAATCAACTGAAAATCAGTATATTTTAAATTCCTTACTGAATTATATACTAAAACGTTAGGCAATATTAAAATTAACACCTGAAAATGAATTCTGGAAAATTGATTGAAAATATAAAAATTACAGATGATATAATTGATAATCTATTAGAGCCTGTAAAAGATTATACTGATACTTTAGGAGATATAGCGTCTCCAATTAAAGGTCTTATATCTATTTATAATCTAAGAAAAAAAATATTGTACAAATCATTTTTAAAAGGTTACTCTGAAAAAATAGAAACTAATCAGATTAGTGAAAAAGACAGAGTGAAAATGAAAAATTTTCTTAATGATTCTAAAAATATAATCTACATTTCTGAAATAATCGAAACAGCTTTAGATTCTATTTCAATTGATAGTTCTACAATATTGGGAATGTATGCTGGTCAAGTACTTTCTGAGAGAAAATTACTCAATGATATTGACTATGTATTAATATCTGCCGTAAAAGATTTAACCGATTTGGATTTAGAAAATTTTGTAAAATTATATACTTTCTTAAAAAACAATGATGTGGAAAAAAGAGAAGTTTCAGAGGGTATATATGAATACTATATGAGAGAAGTATTTCGTGAAGGCGAAAATTTAGAAATACCCTTTGAATTAGAAAAAATAGAATTTACCATAGAGAAGTTGAAAATTAAAGGAATATTATCTTATAGCGGAGGTGGAATTGGGTTATATGGTAATAATCGAGGGTCATTTGTGTTTTCGGAATATTCAAATGCTCTATTTGATATTCTAGGAAAAATAAAAAACATTGCCTAACAATGGCTATAATTAATACGGGTTTTGGTGCTTAACCTAAAGTTTAGAGTTTTTAACAAAGACCGCCAAATCTTTTTGATTTGGCTTTATAAAGAAAAAGATAAAACAAAATAAAAAGTTTTGGCTAAGTGCTTAATCGGAAATTCAGTAATTTTAATTCCCGTACTAACCATAGCCGAGACGTTAGCAACCATTAGAATCACTAAATATGGACCAATCAAAAAATAACAATCTAATGCGTAAACTTTTATTTGCAGTAATAATTGTATGTAGCTTAAATAGCTTCGCCCAGAACACATTGATTTCTGGAATGGATAACATGAAATGGGAAAAAATAATGCCTGGCGTTTGGAAAGCGAGCTTTGGAACTTCAGGATTAGATCCATTGGCTTATACAAACCCACCAAAAACAGGGTCCATTACTAAACTTGGTAATGCACCTTTCCCGTTTACTGAAGAATCTACATTTTGTCAACTTACTCCCGAGAGAGCAATCATCCGAAT
>ENA-ORXR01004693-ORXR01004693.1-marine-metagenome-genome-assembly--contig:-NODE-4693-length-11280-cov-10.444970_pt1 | contig 11280 bp, 8 predicted proteins | sample MGYA00237866_ERZ511479 | MGnify/ENA metagenome assembly ERZ511479 | reverse complement strand
CTGGCACCCCCTGCATCCTGGCGTGTACCAGAGGGGTGTGTTTGGCGACAAGTTTATTGCACACACAGACCAGGACACGAGGAGAGAGCGGGGGAGTGTGGGGGGCGCGGGGTCGGCAGGGACTGGGAGAGTGGATGGCCGCAGCCGATTAACTAGTTTGGAACTGGTTATTGACCAGCGAAAAAATTGGTTGAACTGGTTCGGCTTCGCGAACCAATTGGGCAACCCTACTGACCGGTCGTGTCAGACTGTCAGCGAGAGTGGCGATCAGATTGTCGAGCGACCGGCCTCAGGGACGAAAAGTCGGGGGTTCGATCGCCCTCAACACCACGGACAGCACGCTTGCTGGTGGGATCGCCAGCAAAGCTGGAATAGGAATTGCGAGGGTGCTTCGTTACCAGGAAGCGCATCCTGGAAAAAGGTAACACCGTAATAGCGTCCCCAGGACTCACCACATCTCGTCAGGAAACACATCATACGGTAGCACTATAAGCTCATCATCATCGCATATGTGCTCAGTAGGATGTCGAAGTCCAGTAAGAATCCATGTTGGATTGCTCACGCAAAGCGTTTTGCAGCGCATACAGTTTCCCACAGTGGCGGCAAATGTGGGCATGCAGGAATGTGACACCACGTCTCTCGCGCAGGCGCGAGCGATTTGTAACCACAAAATGTTCGCCGGCAGGCACGGGCTATGGTAGCAAACATATGGCACAAGAAGCTTCATACAAAATGCTCAAGCCACATCTACGTCACCATAAAAGACAGAACACCAAGAATGACTGGCCGGCACGCGCTAATTATGGTATCCAGACACTGGCACAAGAGTTTTCATGTAGAATTCTCAGGAATCGTCTGTGTCAACGAACAAGAGACACAAATAACATTAGTGTCTGGACGGAAAATCGCGGGCTATAGTAGACAGGATGTAGCCCTAAGAGGATCAAGCAGCATGCCCAGCGCTTCTTGGTCACGACAGCGCTGTCGACAGAGATACCCTTATTTTGGCCCGAATGGCGCAGCTATCAGTGAGCTCGTCGGTGCGGTACCCGTACGACGTTCAGCACCGTCTTCTAGAGAAGTTGCTGTCGTATGAGCAGCAGGACGAAAGCAGGGCCCCAGTCTCTGATTTCTCGACGTCTGTCGGCTCGCACAGCGCTACATTATTCCCTACGACTTCTGTTGTCGATCGTCTTATAAGGACCGCATTGCGTTAGTCAGCTTCCCAATTGTGTGACACATGTAGACACAATCTGGTCGTCTCATTGTATTTGGGTAAATGTTACGTGTTATCTACTCTCTTATAGACGGTTGTAGGCTACTTTTTGTCCGTAGACGACCACCCCGGATTGCTGATCGTGTCACAGTGTCAGTGTTCATTCCCGATTCCAGCCAGTGGGCCAGTGTTCACACGCATTTACGGATTTCATGACACGGCGTGCACATGAAGTGCAGATCGGTCGGCATACCTGCCCCCATGACAGAATTATGTAACCAACAATTGACGCTTTTTCAGACGAATGACAACTGAAAACAAATTGCGACAAGCTGCTCACTGGGGTGCGTGGGGTGCGTGAGGGGAGGGTGGGTGTGGGTGGCGTAAGGTGCGTGGGGTGCGTGAGGGGCGGGGCGTGGTAGATTGGGGTGGGGTGGTTGTGGGTAGGGTGGGGTGGGTGGGGCGGGTGGGGTGTGCAGGCGCCGTAGATGAGGTGGGGTGAGATGCGCTGGGACCGATAGGTGCGCTGGGCTGGGGTGAAGCGGGGAGAGTACGAAGTGGGTGGGCTGGGGTGGGGTGGGTGTGTGTAGGGTAGGATGCGCGGGGTGTGCGGGGTGGTGCAGGCGCCGTAGTTATGGTGGGGTGAGATGCACTGGGACCGATATTGTCGTTGCGCCAAAAAGTGGAGAGTCCAGACCTAACGAAAAGGCACTTTTCTGCGTTTGATTGGCTCAGACAGCGATTGGCTTGACTGGGGTCTTTCCAGCTTTTGACCTACCGACCATAGGTGGGCTGGGTTGGCGTGAAGCGGGAAGAGTACGGTAGGGAACTGTTTTGGAATTGGAATGTTGGAGGCGCAGTCAATGAGTGTGAATTAGAGTTTTCATAAGAACAGTCTTTTTCCAATGATGACATAGCTTTCTGACAGGTATTGAGCGGACCCTTGCCCGCTGTGATGCGAGTCACAGAAGCACGAGGCGCTAGCCGGCCCACGGGCACCTAGTATTACTTCTACTGTGGAGGACAGCCTGCTCAAAGAAGGCGTTTCGGTGCGTCTACGCAATTGTATTTACCTTTTTGAATTCGATGGCACTCTCGAGTTGTGTGGGAGGGCTTGTGGTAATCAGACGGCCTCGCTCTTGGGGACCTTCGCGCAGTGTCTGGGCCGCGCTGGTAATCTGCCCAGTGTCGCGGGCCCGCCATTGCCTTGGCCGTGGACCGCTCTCTTCTTCGTGAAGTGCTTCGTCGCCGGTCGTGGGCCATGACCATCATGCGAGCTCGAGCAGGCCCAACATTCTGAGTCGGAGACGCTGTGGACGCCGATGCCGAGCCAACTCCCCGTAGCAGACGCAGCGGAGACGTCGACTGTACCTACTCCCGCGGACCGTGTGGCTGCATCAACGTCACGCATGACGACTGATTGAGCTTGGCAGACGATTCAGATACTTGTGATGGTGTGATCGATGCTTTTGCTAGGTATTTATGGAAGGAGCAGCTCTCTAGAGCAGACCGGAGAGACTGTTTGGTGTTTGACAGCGTGTTTTATCGCTTGTTGCAGTCTGGCTGACCGCACGGGGTGGCCGCCATGACTCAGCGCTTCAATGTGTTTGCGTTCTCTACCTGGGTGTTCCTTTTTTTCGAGGATAGGCATTGGTGGATTGGAGTTCTGTTTGGTGCTCCCCGTCTGGAGAGATCTTTGTCGATGAGCGCGGGCGGCGCGGTGCACACTGGTAAGCCTATTGCTACCTTGGCTTTCTTCAACTCGCCCCCCGGCGTGCCGGTCGGCTCGCGTGCTCCGTCAACTTTCCTGGGCTGGTAGCGTGCAGAGAGTATCCAACGCGGGCTTTGCTCGGGCGAGGACATTGTTCCTCCGCGCCACTGGGTTCCCTCGTGCATCTCAGTTGTCACACTCAATTTTTTCGCTACAGAGCTACATCCAGGAGTGGGGTCTATTAGCGTTGTCCTTCTCTCATTATTTAATCTCTTGTACTGCCAGAGACCGTCTTGCATTGCTACATACGGGCGCAGAAGGTGGGGCTGCTTGGTAGGCCCCATTTGTCTTGAAGATGCGTGTCAAACTGAGAGCCGTTTGAAATGTCCTGGTTGAGCGCCACGGCGGGAAATATGGCAGCGACGGTGCCCAAGGGCGGCGTGCGGAGGCTGCTCAGCTGCCAACCGAGCGCACGTTGTCCGGCGAGGCGCCAGAGCCCGCAGCGGCCGTGGGTGGCTCTCCGGAAGCGTCGAGCGCTTAGACAGCGACCGCGGCGGTGACTAAGGGTGCGACGGCGGCCGCGTCGGCCGGCGAGGCGCATGCGCCGGCGCAGGCCATGAGCGGCTCGTCTGTGGCATCGAATGCCAAGACGGCGATCGCGGCGGCGACCACGGACTCAACCGCCGCCACGTCGTCCTGAAAGATGCCTAAGCCGTCACCGGCGGTGGACGGCTCTGCCGCGGCGTTGACCGCAAAGACAGCGACCACGGCGGCGACCAAGGGCGCGACGGCAGCCACATCGGCCAGTGAGGCACCAAAGCCGGCGACGGCTGTGGGCGGCCTGCTCGCGGCGTCAACCCCCACGACAGGAAACGCGGCGGCGACAAAGGGCGCGACGGTAGCCTCGTCGGACAGTGTGGCGCCCAAGCCGTCACCAGTCTTGGGCGCCTCGACGGCGGCGTCGAATTAAAGAAAGAGACAGCCGCGGCGACCAAGGGCCCAGCGGCGGTCACGTCGGCCGGCGAGGCGACACAGCCGGCGGCTGCCGTGGGCGGCTCTTCAGCGGCGTCACCCTCCGAGACAGCGACCATGGCGGCCACTGTGACGTGGTATGAGGCACTTCCATCGATTCACATTCTTGCACGCCAATTCGCATGTGAGGCCACTGCACGCCCCGATGATTCGGGCCTGATCAATCACTGCAATGGCCATCCCTGTGATAAAACCTACTCGCTATCTACAGAGCCACTCGTCTCTTCCCCGCTGTCACTCTCGCTCTCGGGTGGCGCGGCAGGTGCACTCGAGCAGACCTCGATGTGCTCCTCCAACCTCTCCCTCCCTCTTGGCGTCTTAGAACAATCGGAGCACACCCAAAACGCGTCACACAGACACCCTGTCCACGCCTTGCCGCCGCGGTACATCTTGTCCGCACATCTACGGCAGCAGTGGCGCTCACGCCTCCTTGGCGGCCTCCTCTACGATCTTGCGGTGCTTGTCGAGGAGCAGGAACGGCGAGTGCACCACCCCCTTCTTCACCACAGCCCTACCGCTTTGTGCCCCCGCTCTGACCACTTCGATGCCCTCCTGGGCGGCCTGGATGACTGGCGACGCAGCGCTTCGGGCCGCCTCCACCGCCGTCTCCCCTGCCTCGACCATCTCCAGGTTGGCGCGTACGGTGGCCTTTATCAGATCGGCGTTCAACGGACACAGCCCCCGCCGTCGGAAGAAGACCTGGATGACAGGCCGGGTGAACGCCTTGCGCTCCGCCGCGTAAACAGCGAACAGGAGGGCGTCTCGAGAGTCCGTGCTCGTCAACACGGCATCCATCACGGCCACCTCGCTGCGGCGCGTCTTTCCGGCCTGAAGTGCGCCAAAGGGGGCCTTGTCCAGCGGCTGAGTTATGTGAGAGGTGTTGGGGGCATGGGAGAAGAGGAAAATCTTGAGCGTCATGGCGAACTCGACAATTTCCGCCCGGCGGTGGGCGGCCAGCTGGTCTCCGAAGAGCATGGCGTGCATCCCAGGGTTGCGGGTGCTCCACTCCTCCGCCGCCTTACCCAGCACCGCCTTGAAGACCTCCGCGTCCAAGTAGCCGGTGTCGTTCCAGCACTGAAAGCGAGGCCACGTCCCGCGCGTCCTGGCCTCCGCCCGCTGCATCAAGTAGTTTACGGGGGCCTCCTCCCCGTCGCCTAACCTCCCCTTGAAGATGTACACGCTCAAAAGAACAACCCCGTCTGCGCTGAAAAAGGTGAGCAGCGACGCGACCTTACAGTGCCGGGTAGACGACACATTGGCTATCTCTTTGTCGGACGCCTCCGCGCGCAGCAGGGACATCTTGCCGCCGCGCTGGACGACTCTTGTCTCGTCATAGTTGAACACGGCAAAGTCGGGGAAGTGGTAGTGCGAGAGGAAGGCTTGCAGCTTCCCACAAAAGTCCACCGCCCCATCAAAAACCAGCTGTCCCACCCGCTTGTCTACAAGGGCCTTGCAGGCCCTTTTGGACAGCTCTCGGTGGTGCCGCCGGACGAAGCGGGTGACCCACTGGTGGGACACCTTGACGTCCCACTTGCGCTTTATTAGATCCCTTATCTGCTGCACGCTGAGCGCCACGTTGTTCACGATGAACGCCTGCGTGACGGACACGATGATGGTCTCCCTCTCGGGGGTCAGTTTCATCTCCCCGTGCGCCAGCGCACGCCCGCGGCGCGACCGGTAGTATGCCATGCGCACCGACGCGTACGACCGCTTCAGCTGCTCCGCCACGTGCGCCAACGCCTCCGTCACATGGTTGAACCGTCCTTTGACGTCCTCCACGAGGGCCACGACCGGCGCAGTTTTCATCTTGGGGCTTGCGCGGGGGGGGGAGGGGCGGTGGGGGGCGGGTGGGGGACGCGCGGAGGCGTGGCGCACGCCCGCCCAATTTATCACATGATCGCCTGATCCTGTGATTGAACGCCCGCCAAAAATCTGGGCGCGCTCCAGGTGGCGCCAAGCCCGGATGTGAATCGGCGTGCAGGAATATGAATCGATGAAAGTGCCTCTATGCTGATGGGTGGGTGCGTTGCTTTTCTCGGGAAACGTCCCAGGCACGAGGCCAGCAGCCTCATGACCCCCAGGCCACCCACTCGCACTGCCCTCGAGGCACACCCCCGCTCCACGTCGTCACAGAGCCGACGGTGCACCTCCCGACCGCCAGCTCTCGCCGATGGAGAGCAGAGCCTCTCTCCATCCCCAGAAATCTCGACACTCCCGCCGAGATATTGTTGCCAAACTCCCGGAGGTAGGGGTGCAAACCCCTACTGCATCGCCGGAAGACCAACTATGAACAAGCACATAACAACAGCAAACAAAGACATGGACTTGCCACCAGCGAGTGCACATATCTGTGGAATCATTCTGAAATACAAATGGACTTTTCCTGGGACAGAGTGCGACTAGTCCAAAAATACCTCCGAAAGTGTCCCGGCATATCAACCTCTTCCTGTGGAGTTGCTGGGCCGTGCGACCTGTTGACGCACGCTCAACAGCCACGAAGGGCGCGATCGCGGTCTCTTCGGATGGCAACGCGACTAAGCCGACGCGGGCGGTTGGCGGCTCGGCGGCGATTGTCCGAGGTTCTGCCATCGTGCTTATTTGGCGACTTCGAAGCGATTCCGGCGCGACACAGTGTGGTACCTCATCGGAATCTCCGTGTACAACGTGGAATGGCAGATCGGGGGATCTGGCGACACAATTATTCTATTGCGTTGGCATGTTCTACCGCTAAGACAACGAGAATCAAGCTCACACGGCCAAGTCCAGGTGCGGTTCTCGCTGTAAGCAAGCAATTTGACAAGTTCAGGAGGGGCCACGCCCCCGGCGGACTCGGGCATAATCACTGCAAGCATGCAATTGTCAGAAAAGCAGCAGCCAGTCCACGGCATCCGAGCTTGATTGAGATGCAAGGCCTTTTGCGGATCGCGGGCATTCTTGCGACGCAAATCGGTCGCTGATTGGCTCGCGCCATCTGTGATTGCAGAGCTGCGCGACCAAGCCAGTAGGAATCTGAGCGAGCCAGAGAGGGCCAGACAGGGATGCCTGTGGCTTTCAAGTGTGGCAAATGTGCACCCCTAGTTAAAACGGCCCTAAAGCGGTCTTCTGGATTTCGAGCATTCTGATTGGCCACATGAAACAAATGAGCCGTTGTAAAGCGTTTCAAGGACGTGCCTTGCTGATCACAGCCTCCTTTTAGTATGTGGACGACGTGTCTTGGTCCCAGGGCACATTCTATGGCGCAGGCAGCGATTGCAAGGAACTGGAGCACCACGCTTTAATCACGACGTCGGCCGATTGCGGGCAGCTTTCCCTCCGATGGGCGGAATTTTTGCCGGTTGTTGTCGAACTGTCTTGGCGGCTGACCGAAGGACGAGCCGGGCGGGGCTATCTGGTCTTGGTCAATACAGGTCGAACAGGGCGAGACATGCAGTCACTTTTCTAATCCCGGCCGGGGAAGCTCCACCCCAAGAGCCCCATAAAAAGGTCCGTGTCCGCGTCATCCAGCAGACCATCGTCCCCTCCCGCCTCCGCAGCCGCGCTCACCCCTTCTACAGTGGCGCTCTCACCAGTCACGGCGGCACTCCTCGCCCCCGGTCGCCCAACAGGCGCCGGCCTCGATGACCGCCGGGCCTGTACACGCCGAATATAGGCACGGATGGTGGTTGTGGCCCGAGTTGCCAGCCCTTCCGCCCACGCGGCCATGTCAGCTTCCTGCTTCTTTCGGCAGGCGTCCGTAGACACGACCATCCCAGCCGCCTGTCTATTGGCCCGTGTGCGCTTGTCATCTGTCCTCTTCGCGACGCGAGCCCCGGGCGCCGCCGACAGCCGCCGTGGGCCATTGTTGTGGGCTTCAGCTCCTGGGGCTCGCCCGAGGGCTGACAGCTGCACGTAGGCCCGGCAGCTGCCCAGGAAGGTTGGGGCGGTGCAGCGCTCCGCGTCGCGATTAAATTGACCGTGGAGGGCCTCCAATGCCTGCTCACTGTACCTGCCCAGGCTCCCAAACCGGCGGAGAAAAGGAGCGGCGTGGCAGCTCAGAACGTGCAGCTTGGGGGACACCCGCAGCCAAGGGAACGGCTCCGCCAGGCCATCAACAGATGAGGCTGTTGTGCGCTCAAAAGCGGCAGTCTCGGGGAGGGGGATGACAGCTGCCCGGTTGAGGATGGGCACAATCTCTCCCCACAGCGCGTAAGACCGGCGCAGGGCATCCGCGTGGGGCCCCGGCGCGCGAGAAGTCAGCAAATCACACACGCGGCCAAGCTTTCGCGTGATGCGGTTGCACTCAGCCCCTTCAAACGCACCGCCAAAGTAAGGTGCTGGTGCCACCCCCGCCTTTTCCCGCAGGAGCGTGCCCAGGGCGGCACAAAAATCTGGGGTCCCGTCCTCGCCCCGCTCCGCAGCGAACGTCTCGGCAGCGAGCAGCAGCAGACGTGCTGTAATGCCAAGGGTGAGGCGTAGGACCATGGGAGCAATATCTGATGAGTCAATGATGATGAGTGGAGACCGCACAATTGACAGATGACGCCACGGTGACAGAGGTGTCGTGCGGATCTTGTTGTCGCCGTTGGCATAGGCGTTGCGCATGCGCGCTGCGTGACGAGCCGTACGGCGCCGCCCATTGCAGCGGCTGCCGTCCTGCGTGCACCCACATTTCTGCACCGCCGCGGCGTTCTTGGCAGTGGGCCACGCAAGTGCTGTGCACCACAGACAGGGGCGACGACAGGGGCCCGTCGCTGCCACTCATCATCGACATCCACAGGAAGTCGCCGGTCATAATGAGACGAACAGAGCGCTGCTGTCCATGTACTCGTAGTCCATTGGTCCGGAGCGCGTCAAAATCGGCCAGCCATACGGCACATATGGACTTGAGCGCTGCATAGTCATCTGTCTTGCATGGGAAGACGCCCAAAACAGTTGAGTTCCCGACACTGGCGGGATGGGCTTGATTGGCAATGCCAAGGTACACCTTGACAGTGCTCTGCCGCCCGCCTTTGTCCATACCAAAACACAGCTGTACAGCAGGCATGGCAGGATTTGGGGTGGTGGCGCCCTCATCCGAGCAAGGCCCCGAGCGCTCACCGCCGCTGGGCGCGCCGCCACCGTCCACACTCGAGCGGGGCTCTGATGGACCGCCACGACAGCACGTAGAGCCATCACCGGCTGCTCGGGGGAGATCTGATAGCCCGCGGCCGCCACGGCCCCCGTCACCTGCCCCCGAGGGTGACACGCGTCCGCCGCTCGTGTTGCTTTCGCACTCTGACTCCGGCTCGTCCGTCCAATCGCTTGAATCAGAGCCGGAGGAGGCGGCTGCGGTGTTTCCGCTCCCGTCAGCCGCTGCAACACCCGGGGCGGGCTCCCGACCGCGACTGGAGCGCCACTCCTCTGAGACGGGGCACTCCAGAAAGCCCTCGCTCCGCACGATGTCGTCCAAAAGGGCTTGGACGGCTGCGCGCGGGGACACCAAAAATGCCCCTGCAGCCGACGTCGTCACGCGATTTCGCTCCTCCCCCGCCGCCAAATCCGAGTCCCGCCGGAGGGCCTCCCGGCTGGCGAGCCCGCTGGTAGCCCCGCCGAGGAACGCGCGGATGCGCTTCAACGTCACGCCGCTGATACGATTTGCCACCTTACACTCGAGCTGCTGCCTCACAGACAGCGATTGAAAGAGCGCCACCCCTACGCCGGTGGTCCGCGCCGCACCACAAATGATGCGCATGGGGGCAGCGATGGCAGCCGCGTCTGCTGCTGGAAAGAGCGGTCGGACGGTTGCCGCTGCAACGGCCCTCCGCCGGCGGCTCTGACGGCAGCCCACCTCGGCTTTTCGGCTTGTCACGACGCGTCTGTAAACCCGCTTCCTTCCGTTGGAGAAGCGGGTCACCAGCTCATCCCCCCCCGCCCCCCGCACAAATGCGCCCAGCAGTGCTGGCACAGTGCTGCTGTCGGGCTCGACGGAGAAGCCTGACAGCGGGGAGATGACCAAAGCCGTATCTGGGCCGGCCGTCCGGGGAGAGGAGGGGCGGACCGGCGTCGTTTCCGCCGGCGCGGGTGGCGCTGAATCCTCCACCGCGTCAACATGAACTTGGGAGCGAGAAGGGGGAGGCACATTGCGGCTAAGTGCTTCGGCCCGCGACTTGCACGCTGCACAAACTTTCGTGCGTTGTTTTGGTGGTAGCCCGTGTTGGAGTTCAGCATCCTTGCTGCCCCACGAAAAGGGCAGGCATGCGGGCCCCGGAATTGCAGCAGCCGGCTTGTCCGTCGACACTTCGGGATGTAGCAACGACAGGCAAAGGCGGCCAACTCGTTTACTTTATATACGCTCTCCGCGGGGGCAGCACACGATGCACAGTCTCAAACATACGCCGTTGTTGTCCTCGTCCTCATCCACCGAGTAGCACTTCCACGTCGGGACGCTCGTACAAAACAGCACCGATTCGGCGTCGCTGATAACACCGCTGCACACGGCGCGTCGCCACAGCTCCGCATCCGCATTTGGCCGCAAAAACGGCTGCCCACACGTCACACAGACGTATGCTGGTCCTCTCCCCATGAACACGCGCTGCACCAGTGCTGACGCGGGGTACCTGTTTAATTCGTAAGATGAGCCAAGTGCCATAGAACAAGAGTCGAGCCGTAGCGAAAAAAACGAAAGAAAACCATGGTATGTAACTGGTACGCAACGGAGACCATGAGTTCCTCCGCCACGCTGATGTGGTAGAAGTGAAGGTTCAGACTGCTGGACGGTTGCTTTTTCTCTCTCCGCGCACGTACCGAGTGCCTGGAGGACCGGGCTCCTCGTTGGTGGCAGAGCCTGACGTCTGTTCATCTTCCCTGTATTCGGTCGCCTCCATGCGGGAGCGAGTGGAGCACAGGTCGTCAACCGCCAAAGAGAGAGAAGGTAGGAGGCAAGAGGAGCGAGCACGCGGTCTTACACCGTGGTGGTCGGTGGGAGATGCAGCCAGGCTGTCCTATGGGCAACACCCCCCTCCTGCAACCCAGGCGGCCACATGCATTCCAGTTGTGTTCGAAGATTTTTGACATGGCAGCCAAAATTGACGCGACGTGTTTGGGCCAGAAGTCCTTGCTTAACTAGGGGTGTGTGCCTTGCCCGACGCCAGGCAGCTTCACACAAACGCTCTCTTCCCCCTTTCCCCGACCTTCGTCCCCCCCTTCCTCACGCACCGCCGCCATCGATGCCCCCCCGCGCCCGTCCCCCGACGTTGTCCTCCCGGCTGCTGACCCTGCGGTCGCTTCCCCCCCCCCCCCCCACCCCCCCCCCCCCCCCCCCCCCCCCCCCCCCCCCCCCCCCCCCCCCCCCCCCCCCCCCCCC
>ENA-ORXR01004692-ORXR01004692.1-marine-metagenome-genome-assembly--contig:-NODE-4692-length-11281-cov-8.846394_pt1 | contig 11281 bp, 7 predicted proteins | sample MGYA00237866_ERZ511479 | MGnify/ENA metagenome assembly ERZ511479 | reverse complement strand
TATTGTACCATATCGGATACTCATACCAGAAGGTACACAACTGCGCTCGTGCTCGACGCACAAGACCGAATACAGTCCAGGAACGTTCTGTGATTGGGTATGCAACAATTGCTCCGCGACGTTGCATGCCCTTCGTCGCCGCATGCGAGTGGTGTGCATACAGTGCGTATCGGATATCCGTAACAGCCCCGCCACGTGAGCGCGTGACATTGTCACATCCGCACCAGCTCCCCGCCTTCTGCTCGACCATCAAGTCACGACGGCACTGGGGATGGGACGCCACGCACGACTGGGTGTGGCTGCACCCCCACCCGCGCTCGACGTTGCAAGCTTTGCAGGTGGGTCTGCAGGGGCGTCTTCGCCCAAATTCACTCGCCGTCACTTGTCTCAGAACTCGCTGCCCGATTCCAACGGTGTCTGCGGACGAACGCAACGATTTCGGTTCCATTGACGCGATCCCCGTGCCACTGGACAAATGGATGGTCATCGACGCACCGTGACGTTGCCGCCCTCCGCTTTGTAGACTGCTGCCCCGCCTCAGCCGAGCCGGGGAGAACCGTTCACATCTTGTTTTCGTTGCAGCAAGAACAGGTCGCGGGTATGGAGAGTACGTAGTGGTGCGTGCAGGCTGCAGCGGAGGAGTGTCAGCTGTCTGAGATAGCTGGGCGCTCCTGGAGCCTTCCCCGTGCGGCGGGCGTCGCGGCGGTCGCGGCCACCGCCGCGGTACGCAACGTTGGTGCCACAGCAGACGGGGCGGGGCGTTGCTTGTCGACGTTGACGAGGAGGTCCCGCCGCGCTCTCGCGGTGGCAACGGTTGGGCGCCTTCTCGGCGGCGCGAGGACCAAAGCGCGACCACAATGCGAGGCGCACCATCCGCCTCAGCGGGGAGCAGCGGTCGACCCGCAACACGCGCCAACGGGCTGCACCGGGGGGCATTCCGGAGAGCGGACCATGCCGAGCGGGCGGGCACGCCGTCGGCCACAACCGGGGGACGGACCGACCTATATATTGGGCACTTGACGCCGTCAGGACAGTCGCCATCCCTCAGCAACAGTGCTCAGCCGGCACACAGCATACCCCCAACGCTCGTGACAGAGCGCCCCGTCGCAGCCGAGACGAGCCGCCGTCGTGGTGTCCACCCCGCCGCTAACGCCGGTTATTCCACACCAACACCCCACCATGGCCCGCACGGCCCGCTTCCGCCACGCCCTCGCGGCAGCGGCCGCCGTCGCGGCCGCAGCGGCCGTTACCGGCACCGCCGCTGGCCATGCCACCATGAAACTGCCGGCGCAGCGGGGAACGCTCAACCCGTCCGTCGACCCGACCGCGGAGAAGGACTATTGGTACGTTGGGGTGCACGTCGGGTGCCCACTCCGGGCTGCCGCGCGTGCGCCGGGTGGGTGGTGCCGGCGCCAAGCTGCGTCGCCCGGCCGCGCGACCGACGGGTGCGTCGCCGGGGGGTCGTGGCAGACGCCCCACGGATCCACGTGTGCATAGCTCTGACGCGCTTGACTCTGCTTCCCCGCGTCGTCTGCTTCCCCGTGGTTGCCGTGCCCCCCTCGTCCCCCCACCCCCCCCCCACCCCACAGCTCCCACTGCCTCAACGCTGGCGGCACGGGCGCGGTCAAGGCCGCCAATGGCGGCGCGTGGTCACCGTACGACCCCCTCGACGCGGGTGCCCTCGCTGCCCGTGCCGGCGACCACGGCGTGTGCGGGGACCCCGTGGGGGATTCCCCCGGCGCCCACACCGCCGGCGGCAAGTTTTACCACGGGGGCAAAACGGTCGCCACGTACGCGCCCGGGGGCACCATTGACTTTGAGCTTGACCTTAGTACCAACCACAATGGCTACGCCGAGTGGTGGATTTGCGACCTCGACGCGTGCGGCGAGGCGGACCTGACGACCAAGTGCTTTGGCGTCCCCGGCGCGTGCCACCGGCTCGACCGCGTGCCGCACCCGTCGTGTGAGGCCGGCACGGACGAGACGTGTGGCGCCATCCACAAGGAGTACCCATCCCGCTGGTACTTGCCCTGCCGCGGCGTCGGGCCGGTCGTTGGCGGCACCAATGGCAAAATGCGGTACCAGCTGCCGGCGGGCTTCACCTGCACCCGCTGCGTCGTGCAGTGGTATTGGGTGACGGCCAACAGCTGCACGCCGCCCGGTATGGGGGATTACACGCCGCCAGCGTCGTGGGGCGGTTGCTCCAAGAACGGGCAGCTCGGTCCGTGCGGCGCCGGGTGGCCGGAAGAGTTTTGGACGTGCGCGGATGTGGCGGTGGGGGGCGCCGGCGGCGGCGGCGCCCCGCCCCCCCCTGTGGTGGCACCGCCCGCGCCGACGACGGCGCCGGCCACGCCCGCGCCGTTGCCCGTGATGACGCCGCCGCCGACGGCGGCGCCAGTGGCGACCGCACCGCCAGTGGCGACCGCAGCGCCACCAGCAACGGCCGCGCCCGTGGCGACCGCGCCGCCAGCGGCAACGGCGGCGCCGACCGGCCTCCCCTACTGCATCATGCCGTCTCCCCCGCCGTGTGCGCCAGTGACGGCGACGCCCGCCCCCATCCGCGACGGCGACGCGCCGGTGGGTGGCGGCGGCACGGGCGGCGGCGGCAAGTGCGCGGCGGCGGGCGGCACGTGCGCGGCGCCCAAGGCGGGCATGAAGGCCATCCCCTGCTGTGACGACACGCACTACTGCAAGTTTGTCAACGGGTGGGCCTCGTACTGCGCCCACAAAAAGTGGGACCCGTGAGGAGCGGGAGGGGGCTGGTCAACCCGTCGAGCGTTGGACCCGCGCGGTGAGATGTCGACGAGCTCATAAAAACACAGCACCAACACCATTGAGATTGTCGTTGCACCGGGGGAGCGTCCAAGCGAGGGAAACGCGAACCTGCCTTGGACGCAGTTGACGCCTGCCCCTTGTCCTCCCCGCTCGCCGACGCACGGTGCGGTCGCCTGGGCGCCGACGACCTCGTCCAGGTCAAACCACCACCCCTGGTGCCACGCGCGCACACATTAGTCCAACCCAGCCGCACCCGACCGGCGGCGGCGCCCTCGTCCATGGCACAGACGCCTTCCGAGGCGCAGCGTCGACGCCGGCACGACGACCGCCCTCGGCGCGGCGGCAGCGCACGACGCCCGACGCCCCAGCCGCTGCCGCGTGGGCGGCGGCAGCCACCCCGCGCCGGTCGCTCGCGGCGGCGTCCGTCCCCCACCGACGCGGGGACGGCGGCCGGGGTGGCCACCGCAGCCAGCCGCCGTCGGCGGCTGGGTGAGGCGCCACCGCCGCCGCGGGCTCGGCGAGCGCACCGTCCACCAGCCCGACGCGGCGCTCGCAGCGTCGCCACGGAGCCCCCGCCCGCTCGGTCGCCATGGCCGCCCATTGCCGACGGGGTGCCGGCCGCCGCCACCGCCCGCACATCGTCTGCCGGCAGATGGTCACCCGCGCGGGCCGCATCGAGGCGGCGTGACAGAAGAAACAAAAAAACGGCGCGAACGTTGGCCACGGCGGCCACCGCTACCGGGTCACCGACGCCGTCGGCCACCGCGGCGGCCACACCTCCCTCGGCCGCCCCCGTGCCCGACGCGCGGTGGGTGGAGCGCCCCCCGCCGACCGCCCGCCGCAGCGCGGGCGGGCCAACGGCAGACGGCGGCACGCCGCCGACGCCAAAGACGGGGCCCCGTCGACACGCCCGCCCCGTGCGAGGCAACGGTCGGCGCGCCGAGGCGCCTCTGCCGAGCGTGGATGGGGCCGCCGCCCGGCCCGCTGTACGTGTGCCACGGCACACGGTGGGGGAGACGCAAACGACGCCGCCAACGGCGCCGCGGAGCGCCGCCGCCAGCCACAACGCTGCGGCGGCGTCCCCATTGGTCCCGGGCACGCACGGGGGGCCTCTGCGCGGCTCCACCGCGCTGCCATCGCCGCCCGAGGGGACGCAGAGGCAGTCGCCTGCGGTCTGGCGGCCTGCCGAGTGCAACGGGGAGGGCGGGGAGAGGGGAGGCGGTCACCTGACCACAGCCAGGGAGGTCGTCGGGTGCTGTGGCGTCGGCGGGCGCGGCAGGCGCGGCGGTAGTCGGTTTGGGTGTGTGGGGGGGGGGGCGGGGGGGGGGGGGGGGTGACCCCCCGCGGGGCATCGTTACCGACGCCATGGACCGGGACAAGACGGCCGTGGTCGTCGTGCCGCGCCCCCCGACGGTGGATGTGGGGGACGGTGGCGGCGGGGGTGGCGGCAGTGGCGGCGGCGGTGGTGGCGAGTGGCCGCGCAGCCGCCGCGCGTGGCGGCCGGCGCCGGCGGCGCGGGCGGCCGGCGGCGGGTCACGGCCACCACCGCCGGCGACGGCGGCGCGCCCGCGGATGGCCCAGGCCATCCTGTTGCCGGTCGACCCGTTCCCCCCCGCCCCGTCGCGGCGGCCGCCGTCGCCGCCCCTGTCGCTGCCAACGCCGCCGCCGCCGCCGCCGCCGCCGCCGCCGCCGCGCACCTGCTGCGCGGGCACCTTTAACTTCAACTCCGCCCTCTGTTGCCCGCGCGTTTGCTGGACCATTGTCAACCAAATGACCTTCTTCACCCTGACCGAGTGTTGCACCCAAGTCGGCACCCCGTTTGTGTCCTCGTGTCCGGCAGACGTGAGCGGGTAGGTGGGGGGGCTTCGGGGGGGGGGGGGGGGGGGGGGGGGGGGGGGGGGGGGGGGGGGAGGTGTGGCGGTGCCGCCGCCGCCGCCGTCGCGTGGGCAGCGGCGGCCGGCCGCGCGGCCGACCCGCCCGCGCCACGCGCACCCGCCGCGGCGGGCGGGGCGGGTCGGGGCGGCTCGCGCCACGTCGGGGTCAGCCCCCGTGGCGGGGTGTGGGCGGCGCCCGGTGCCGTGTGGGCGGTGCGTCTTCTCGCTTTAGTTTGGGGAGTCAGCTCCCCGTGCGGCGCGTACAGGGCCGCGCGGGGGTCATTGGTAACTGCAAAAACACACGCTCCCCGCGCCACGACGGCGCCGTGGCCGCTGCCGCCGCCGCCGCGGCCGCTGCCGCCGCTGCTGCCGCAGCTGCCGGTAGTCCGCCGGCCGCGCGTGCGCGCGTGCGCTGCGCACGAGGTGGTGGCGGTCCGCCTAGGGCTCGGCTCGGCCGACGCCGCCGCCGCCGCCGCGGCTCCGTCCCCCTCCGGCAGTGGCTGCGCCCGTCCGCCGCAGGTGGTACGTTGCCGCCACAACGACCACAATGGTAAACGCGGCCACCGACCCGCCCGCGGCGAGCACAATGACCCACACGGCGGCGCCGCCGCCACGGCTGGCGTCGTCGCCAGCCGCTCCCCGCTCGGCCGACGTGGAGCCAGGTGTCGGGGTGTCGTCGACCGCGTCGCCGGCACCGCCATTGGCGGCCGCGCCGGGTGGAACGGCCCCGACGCCGTCGCCGCCGCCGTCGCCGTCGCCGTCACCGTCGGTAGCCGCTGGCTCGGCCACGCCCGTGGCGCTCTCGGCGCCACCTCCACCGCCGTCAGCCGCCTCTTCCACCCCGCTGGGACCGGCGGTGTGGTCCGCGCCGTCCTCACCCCCTCCTTCCCCGCCCGACTCTGGTCCCCGGTAGGAGCTCTCTGGCGCGCCGCTCCCGCCAATGAGGTGCGTCTGCTCTGGCGGGCTGCCCCCTTTGCTCCAGCCGCCCGAGTTCTCCACCACCCCCTCAATCCACTCGACGTACGGCGCCACGAGCGTGTAGACGCCCGGCTGGTCGGGTGCGGCGCAGGTGCTCCCAAAGCTCGTCACGCCGACTTGCATGTAGGACGTTTCCTCGACAAAATTGACGGTGCGCGTGACGGACTGGTACAGCGGCCCGCCGCTGTCGCCCGTGCATGTGTCGCAGCCGCCAGAGAGGTAGCCGGCGCACAGCAGCGACGGCGCCTCGATTTGGTTGGTCAACCCCGACAGCGGCTGCCCCGCCGCCGCCCGCTCATAGGCAGCCAAGCACTCATCCTTGGCCAAGAGGGGGACGTCGAGATAGAGCAGCTCCGCCATCGACCCGTTAATCCGCAACATTACGTCCGTGTCGCCATAGCCCGCCGCCCGTGCGTAGGTTCCGAAGAGCGGCGCGTCGCAGGCGCGCGGCAGCTGCATCACCGGCACCCCGTCGTTGGGCGACCGCACGGGGGTGGTGATGACGAGTACCGCAATGTCATTGAGGCCCTGGTCGCCGCCAAAGTCGGGGTGCGCAAAGACGCGGGAGATGGTGCGGGGCGCGCCACGGATAGACACGGAGCCGCCGATGTACACCGTGTCGCCGGCGACAAAGAAGCAGTGGGCGGCGGTTAAAATGTGAACGGGGGAAATGACCGACCCGCTGCAGTAGGCGTCCTCGAGGGCGGGCGCGTACACCAGCATCCGCCGCTGATCATCGGACTCCAACTCGCGGCCGCCAATGACGCGGGTGGTGCGAGCGGGCAGCGCCGGCGGCGGGCGGGCCGTGCCGCCGCTCCCCGCCCCGGACTGCAATCGGGACGCGACGGCGGGGAGCCCCCCCCCGCCGTCGAGGTGCCGCCGCTCCCCAGCACGGACGGACGTCGTCGCCGTCGCAGCTGTTGTCGCCACCTCCGCCAAGTCCTGCCCTTGACAATCCCCGCCGGCGTCGATGCACTGCACCGGGCAGGGCGTCGGGAGGGCGCGGAATTGGACGATGACCGTCGCATTGCACGCTGACCGGGAGCTGCCATCGTCCAAGGCAATGGTCAGCTGGGTGAGGCCTGGCGCTGGGACGCGCACCTGCTGGATTCCCGCCGTCCAGTTCTCAAAGCCGTCAGGGATGGCCACAAAGCCGTCGGGTGGGGACAGCAGCGCCGGCGGCCTTACTTCGGCAACGATACCAGTCCTGCTGTACTCGTGCAGCGTCGCTACGCGGGCCTTTTGAGCGGCGGGTGACAATCTACCGCTACTGTTGCTGTCACCGTTGCCCACACCGTCGCCGCTACCGGTACCTCCGCTGCCGTCGCCGCCGCCGCCATCCCTGTCGCCGTCTCCGTCCCTGTCGCCGTTGTCTTCGACTGGTGAGAGAGTGAGTGACCAGGTGGCGTTGGGGGGGCCCGCCCCATTGGGCGTTGTCGCGACAATGATATAGGCAAAGCGACACGGGCAGCGTTCCCGGAAAATCACGGGCTCGTCCAGGCACGGGTGAGTCGTTTCGCTAAAGATGGCCTGACGTACCACGGGCGCGAGCACCCCGGTCGGGGGCCACTCCCGCAACGGCGGGGACGGCGCGGTCACCCCTCTGCGAGGTGCCGTCCCGGCGTCAACCGCCGTGGCGGTGACGCCATGGCCCCCTACGACGCACGCGGCCAACACGAGGAGCCGAGATAGACGGAAGCGTCTCGGCGGCTGGCCGCCTCGCCGTCGCCGCTGCATTCCCCCACCCCCTCAACGTGAGCGCCACTCACCCAACCGCCGACCGCTGGGGCCTCAAGTTGGTCAGTGCGTTTCACGGTAGGAGGGGGGGGGTAGGAGTGAACCGCCCAAGGGCGACGCAGCGATGCACGTGCGGGCGTCGGCGGGGGTGGCCGCACGAGGACAACCGCATCAGAGGCGGAATGAACGTGCCGGCAGCGGTGACCGTGTTGTCGGCGGCCAAGGGTAGTGACGGGCGGCAGCGCGGCCGGTGGGGCGCCGACAATCAGCCGCAGCAAGCGCCGTCAAACAGCCGCAACAAGCGCCGTCAAACAGCCGCAACAAGCGCCGTCAAACAGCCGCACCGAGCGGCCGTTGCAGCCGCCCGTGGCAGTGACCCCCGGGCGGTCGTCGAGGCGGCCCTCCAGCCACCCGCCCACAGCGGCGGGCGGCGTGGCGACGGTGCGTGGGCGGAGGCGGCGAAAGACACTCTCGGTGCGACAGACGGTCTTCGTACACGAGGGAGCCGCGGCTGTGGGAGGGCGCTGCAGCCGACGGTCGCCATCGAATCCGCCCGATCCCACCAAGGCCGACTCGTGGCACGTGTGGCCGTGCCAGGCGAGGGGCGCACCGCAGCGCAACCGCCGCTCAGCGATCACGATGGCTGTCGTGCTTGCGTGCGTGTGTGTGGGACGGGCGGCGGCCGTGCGGCCGCCACCGCACAAGTTGCATCCGAACGAGGAGCACGCCCCCTAACCGGCCGGCCAATCATTGACCGCAGGATGCGGTGGGCCGCACTAGTGGCGGGGGAGAGTGTGGCCCCCGCCGCCGCGAGTCAAACAGGGCCGCTTTGTTGTGTGCCAGCCGCGGCGACGGGCGGCGGCGGGACGGCTGTCGTCGGCGCGCGGAGGAGCGGGGGGTGCACCGATCGCGCCACGGTGCGCCGAAAAAGGAGGCGGATGTGCGGAGCGGCGCGTCGACAACCGCAACAGCGGCGGTGGCGGACGCGCGCCGCAACCTATCTGGTAGCACCGCCCAATCGCCAACTGGTGCAATTGGCTAACCAGTCTCAGAAAACAACCGCGGCGCTCCCAGCCCACAGTGACCTCGTGCCCAACAAGGGCAGGGCGGAAAGGCCAGGGCCGGTCGACGAAGGAGACTCTGTGGCGCACCCCCCATCCATCGAGGCGTGGAAAGTGTCGCGCGCGACCTGACGCTGGGTCTTCAGACACTGTATTCCCGCCGGTAGCCATCGGCCTAGACAGGGGGCGTTCCACTGCAGAGAGCCGAATCGGGAGGAAGGATGGCAACGCACAAAGCGTCAAGAGACTTCGGGCACCGGACTGAGCTAGTGCCGGCCAGCGGCCGAAGAGTCGCTGTTGGAGCGGTGCTGGAACACTGACGTGAATGTGCTTCTCTTGCATACCAAGGAATAGTTGTCAGTAAACGCTGCCAAGTTGTATTTCGGGTACTCAGATAGGTCCTCAACGTTGAGTAGCACGTGTTTATTCTAGTGACGACCACTAAGTGTGGGGCCTCACTGTGCGGACATACCTCACCTGTTGAAGAAGGCCGAGATTGCTATTAATAGCTGGGATGAACGGTGAATGATCTTGCACGTCCTCTTGCTGATCATAGTTTTATCGTTCTGCTTGTTTCTCTCCTTGTCCCATAATGGTCGTATCTGTGCAACATTGGATATCAGATACGCTCGACTAGCTCGGTCAGCCATACTAACAATGCGGTCTCAGGGAGATCCGCTGCAATTGGTAGGCTTCTTCTCAGTCCTAGGAGAATCGTACCGCTGCCACCGTGGTGGTGTCACCACCATTATGGGTCATGACCCTTACTTTCAAGGCGTCTAGCTCTGTTCGACAGTGTACGAGATGATGAGGTCCTGTTGAAATGCACACGACTGTACACGACCCCCACAGACCCACCCTTGAGGTACACCTACCTGGCAGACATAGTGTCAACACGCTAGTACGCGGTGCAAGGCCTCGTCCGAACAGTCCAGAAAAAATTCCCCTTGGGCGTAAGAACGACAACAGCAAGAACAAGCAGGTGCCGTGCAGCTCGTCCCTCCGTCGTCAGGTGTCCGCGTTGTGGAGATATTGAGCGTGCGCTCAACGCTCAAGCCAGACGGGTCGGCAGTGTTAATAATCGCGTACCTCTCTCCGTGGTCCATGTACACAGAACGTATCGCTTTGTCTCTGCATCGTCCGGTCCCCGAGAAGCTGCTCAGAGCAATGGAGTCCAGGGTCATCGAGACTGCAGTCCAGGCAACGAATGTGCCAACAAACACTACAGCGCCAGGCGCCGCCTCCTGTCCAAAATGCTACGTGGAGCCGCAACACCAGGTTGCTTGTTGAAGCTCGCTCTGGCTGTCCAAAATACGTTATGGTCCATTGCTGCGGGGAACGCCATTCTCAGCACATATATTCCAGATTGTGCCTGGCTTCGTACGATGGCTTGTGGGTGTAGTCATGATCCTGCGGGCAGGTCGTGCTCCGCTTCAGACGTCCCGCCCCGCGGGACAACAGCCCTGCCCTCTGCTGACCGCGCGGGGTGCGGCTGCCCGGCAGGAACAACTCTGCCGACCAATGCTCAAAGTGCCGTTCGCGACACTCGCAACGAAGACGGCGCTGGAAGGACCCATGGCTGTGCACTGTTGTCAGCGCCGGGAATTGGAACTCACCTGACGAATGCCCGTGTTGCGATCCTTTCCTCTCGTGGTTGCATGTAAACGGCTGTCAGAAAAAAACTGGTTTCGTACTCCCTGGTCACAAGCTAGCCATCGTTGGCTGTTCGCTTCATCTGTGTGTTCTGAATGGCCAAATGTTTCAACATATTGAAGAGTGACCCCACTGCATCCGTCATGAGAGAGGGTGACAGCGCTTCACGACCGGTACTTCCTTGTGTCATCATATAGTAGCTGTCTATTGGTGACTAAAATGAACCTTCAGGAAATTCAAATGTTCGTTCTGCTGCCCCATCCGCACCCCCGTCTGGTCGGCCTTGTCGCGTCGCCACCCCACCCGCCGCCCTGCACACGCCACTCGCCGCGTGCTCCATCGCCGAAACCCAGCCCACCACGCCACTCGACCTGCACCCCACTAGCTTTCTGCTGCTTGATCCCACCCCACCGCCTCATCTGCTTGCAGCGCACTGCCGGTACACTGGTCAACAGTCCAACCAGTAGCCCTTCCTGGGCTCTCCGCCAGCATAGACAGTCGTCATCGGCTCTCCTATCACCGACTGCCCCTGCTCGCTGCCCCCCTCCCATCATCATGTCCGACAAGAGAGGCCCCACCAGCGCGGAAGTAGCCGTTGTTCCCGAAACTCCTACTACAGCTCCCCCGTTCGCGCATCGCTGGTGTCTTCAAGGGGAGGACGAGAGGCGGGGCGCAAAGGAGGCCAGCATACCAAATGGAGGTTGGAGAGCGCGAGATGCGCAGTTGAATTCAGCGCAACTAAGAATGTAATTATACTGACGTGATATTTATTGACAGTTCAAGAAGAGCATCAACCAGATGGCGCACTGAGGGCAGTGGCCGAATGGACGCACCCTATTGGCTAATCCAACACCCATCACATCCAGTGCACGTCGTCTGGTGCCTTCCTGAGTCCACTTGACACCGCCACCGCGCCATTGGGCTGTTCGGCTCTATCTGGATACGTCACCCGCTGAGCGAGCACTTCTACCCCCGCGAGAGGCCGTCTGCAGAGAATCGCCACACTGTGCGGAACGCTCCGACAAACCCACCAACACGGGGCATACGTAGCCGCAGTGGCAATGTGAGACGATGCGTCGACGTGCGACGAGTGAGCGCCGCTTGAGCGAGCCCAGAACATCGATATTATTGTACCATATCGGATACTCATACCAGAAGGTACACAACTGCGCTCGTGCTCGACGCACAAGACCGAATACAGTC
>ENA-ORXR01004691-ORXR01004691.1-marine-metagenome-genome-assembly--contig:-NODE-4691-length-11282-cov-4.910576_pt1 | contig 11282 bp, 11 predicted proteins | sample MGYA00237866_ERZ511479 | MGnify/ENA metagenome assembly ERZ511479 | reverse complement strand
GGTGGGGGGGGGGACGGCGCGGCTGGCGGCGGGTTGTCGTTGTTGGTGCCGTTGCCGACGCCGTCGGCGCCGCCGCCACGAGCGCCGTCGGCGCCGCCGTCGGCGCCGCCACCACGAGCGCCGTCGGCGCCGCCGCCACGACCACCGTCGGCGCCGCCGCCACGACCGCCGTCGGCGCCGCCGCCTCGACCGCCGTCGGCGCCGCCTCCACGGCCGCCGCCGACCGTCCCCCCGCTGGTCGTCCCGCCGCCACCCTTGCAGGCCGGCGCGGTGGGCCCGCCCGTGGCGGCCCTACAACGCGCCCTCACCGCCGTCGGCGTGTTGGGGGCCGGGGACGTGCACGCGCCGAGGTGTTCCGGCCAGTATGGGTCGGCGACCGTCGCCGCCGTCGCGCGCCTGCAACGGAATTTCGAGTTGGACGTGCCCGAGTTCGGGGTGTATGATGAGCTAACGGCCGTTTCGGTGCGCTCCCTCCTCGACGCGCCAGAGCCGGTGCTGGCGGCGGCAGGCGCAGCCTTGGGGGAGGGGGTCAACACCGCGCCGTAGGCGGCGTGGGGGAATGTGGGTGTGGAGGAAAAAGGAGTTTGCGTTGAGTGGTCCGCCACTTTTGGTCGTCTCTGGCGGGACCACGTTTCGACGAGCTCGGGGTGCTGGCGCCGACCCACCACCGGGCGGCGCCTCGACGACCTCGTGCGCTCTGTAACGTGCGTCGTGAGCCGGTGAGGAGGCAACGCGTGCGCGCGTCTCGTCGCCGACGAGGCTATCCCGGCCAAGATCCCCTCCGTCAGGGACCGTGAGTGTCAGGAGTTTGCGGCCGTCGAGGACTCGGGCGCCGCGCCTTGTCTTCTGGGGCCCTGTGCTGTGAAGGGCCTGGCGTCGCAGATACTCTGTGGGCCGCACATGCCGGAAGCCCAGCATTCTGCTACAATCTTCTGGTGCAAGAGTCCAACCGCGCAATGCAAATGTGGTGTCGGCTCGCCACGTACGCGAGCCGTGGTGTTTGTTTCTCGCTCCATGCGGCAATTTTGTCCAGTGTGTGTCAGTAGAATCGGTAGTCTCGCTCCTGCCGAATGATGGAGCTCATTGATTGGCTCTGCTCTCCGGCGAGCTGCAGGACGCAGGACGGAGCGCCGAGATTTTCGGAGCAGGTCCTCATGCGGTGGCACCACCCGGGCGGGGAGCACTGTATCCGGATACTGTAGCGAACGGCACCAACAGTTGGAAAGGGCCTTGCTCCCAGTGACGGGGATTCGACGTCGCGGGCCGCCGCAGCTTCGACAGCCCCTCACACGCATCCATGCGGTACGTACTGTACGTAGCTCCCGTACCTCTTTCCTTCCTCCCATTCTGGCTGTGGCTGCTGACGCGAGTCAGCTAGCTCGTCCGAGCCCCGGTGTCGGCTGCAGGGAGGGTACATGGGGCACCACACTTGCACGTCGGTTGACATCTCCCTGTGCCACGGTGCGTCCCCTTTGTTCCTCCTTTCTCTTTGGATGCGTGCCTGAGGGGACCGACCACGCCACGGTAGCGGCCTTTCGACGGTGCCGCTTACGGGAAAGGCGCTGTCGTGGCACCCCCACATCGATCGCGTCGCGCCGTCGGCCGTGTGTGCCATCGGTCACGTTTCTCTCCTGTCATGCTTGAGGACCACTCGAGCAGCGGTTCTTCTGACGCCCGTAGACAGTCCCCGATACTCGTCGTGCCGTACAGTGTTTGGATGAAGGTTACCCAGGTGGCGTCAGTCCCAGCCTCGTGCTGACCAAACCGGTGTGCCGTCTTTATCTGGTGCCTTTGACGGTCGGCGGTCGTCTTGGGCGTGCGCTACTCCCCGCCGTGATTTCCGCGCCCACCAAGCTTACCGTCCGTACGAAGCCGGCGTACGTTCTCGTGTGCCTGTGTCTTGGTTCCGCCAACAGCGGACCTGGCTATTCTTGAGGCTCCAACGACACGACGGCTACCGGCCGTGGCGCCCCCCCCCCGCCCCGCTCACCATGCCCCTACGCCTCCCCACCTCTGCAATGATATGGCCGGTGTGTTGGGCGTTGGCGCTAGCCGCCGCCGCCGCCACCCCCCGCTCCGTCGCGGCGGGCGCCTATGACGGCTGCCGCACCATTATTATCGGGGCGGGGATGGGCGGCGCCTACACCGCCTGGCGGTTGGCCGTCGACGACGGGGGCGCCACGGTGCCCGCCGCCTCCATCTGCGTCTTTGAGCGCGCCGCCCGCCCCGGCGGCCGCATCCACACCGTGACGGACCTGCCCGCCGCCTTTGGCGGCGCCGCGCTGGACGTTGGCGGCTACCGCTTCCACCGCGCGGAGCATCCGACGCTGCGGGGCCTCGTGGAGGGGCCCCTCGGCTTGACCACCCACTGCTACTCGGATCCGCTCGGCGACGCGCTGCGGGGGTTGGCGACCAACGGGAGCGTGCACGTGACGCGCCGCGTGCAGGCGTGCCCGCCCATCACGCAGCCGGTGCTCATCGCGCGGGGCTCCCGCTTTGTGCCCCGCGCGGGGGTGCCCTTTTCCACCTCGGCAACGATCGACGAGCAGGTCAAGGCCAAGTGGACACCCGAACTCCCCTACACCATCCCCCCCGACGCGCGGTGGGGGCTCGGCGGGAACTCCCCGGCGGCGCCGCGGAGCCCCTTTGGCCTCCTCTTTGGGCCAACGTCCGTGTTGCCAGAGATTGCCTCGCGGTGGATCCGCCTCGTCACCGCCCCCGACTATGCTGCCGCGATGGGGGTGGCGGACGAGATGCTCGCTGCGTTGCGGGGCGCGACCTTTCGCGGCGTGCCGCTCCACGAGCTCAGCGTCTACCAGCTGGCGATCGCGGTCGGCGTGACGCCCGAGGAGTTGGCGCTCACGCAAGACACGTCGGCGGGGGCCAACGTGGCCGCACAGGTGGTCGTGTCGAGCATCGTCGCGGAGAGCATCCGCAACGTGGCGCTCGGCATGGCGCCGCTCGACGGGCCCCGCGACTTTGTCGTGCCGGTCGCGCCCGACGCGTCGGGCGCGGGCGTCAACCGGACGGGCTTGGGCACAGTCGTCGAGGGGCTGCTCGACGCGGCCACCGCGGCGGGCGTGCGCGTCTTTTACAACCACCGGGCGGTGCTCGCGCGCCCGTGGGGGTCCACGTCCACCCTCGTGGCGTTTGAGGACGGGGCGCTCGTCCGCGCCAGCCGCCTGTTTCTCAACATGGGCAAACCCGACGTGCTCGCCCTCGGTACCATGTCCGTGCCGACGCACGGGGCGTCGCCCGCGTTTCGGCGCGCCTTTGCCGCCCTGCGCGTGTTTGGCCTCTCCAAAGCCTACTGCGCGTGGCCCGACGCGTGGTGGTTGACCGCCCTCAACGCCACCGCCGGCATTGGCGGCAGCGGCGGGCCGACCGTCTCCCTCCGCTACCACGACGGCTCCGTGCGGTGCGCCGACGCGGCGGCGCGCGTCGGCTGCTCGGGCTCCCTCCTCGTCTCGTACAATATCGGGGACGTGACGGGCGCGGCGAGTGGCTTGTACATTGCCTCCCACGACGGCGCCGGCTTGTCGGCCACGTCTGACACGGACGCGCCGCGGGTGCTCGACGGCGCCGCGCTCAGCAGCCGGGACCGGCTGCTGTGGGACGCCATCCACGGGGAGCTCCGGCGGCTGCACGACCCGCTGCTGGCCGCCGTGGGGGTGGCGGGCGGCGTGCCCGACGCGGCCGCCTGCGTCACGGCCGGCTGGGTCGACCTCGGCGTGCACGTGGCGACGCCCAACGGGGCGGGCGTCGGGCTCCCCGACGACGCCCTCGAGGCGTTTGTGGCGCCGACAGAGGGGGGGGCGGCCGCCCGCGGCGCCCCCGTCCACCTGGTCGGCGAGGCGTACAGCCAGGAGCACGCGTGGACCGAGGGCGCCCTCCGCTCTGCCGAGCGGGCGCTGTACCACGGGGCCGGCTTGGGGTTGGGGCGGCCGCCATGGCTCGACGCCACCTTCCACGAAGACGGGCTCACTGGTGACGCGATGCTTCCTCTTGTTCAGCGCGCTCTCGATGGCCATAGCGGAACAGCACGCGTGGACATCGGCGTGGAGGTTCCCGTAGTCGCACTTGGGGCTTCAGCCGAGACGTACTATCTGCGGGTGGCCGAGATCCTCGGGACAGAGGCCATCGTCCCGACGCACGCCGATGTGGCGAACGCGCTTGGCGCTGTTGTCGGCCAGATTCGAGTAGTCCGATCGGTCACCGTAAGCCAGCCGACCAAAGGCCAGTTCCGGGTGCACCATCCAGTCTTTGAGCATGACTTCGGCAGCGCCGACCGAGCCCGTGACCACGCAATCGAACAGCTCGACCTTGATGTAACCGCCGAAGCTGAACGTGCCGGCGCCGGTGTTGTCACAACGCAATCTTCCTGGGAGGCCAAGGTTGCGATTGTCGAAGGCCGCGAAGTCTTCGTCGAAGCGACCGCCACTGTCATCGGCACTGGCCGGCCGCGTCTGGCTCTGCGTGAGCAGAACTAAAGTGCGAAGATGCTGCGACACGTTGTACTCCTGACCCTGTCCGACGACACGCCGGAGGGCCAGTCGGCTCTCATCAAGCGTGAGCTCATGCGCCTGCCTGCGCTTCTCCCCCAGATCAAACAGTACGAGGTCGGCATTGATGCTGGCATCTCCGAGGGCAACGCGACCATCGTGGTGATAGGCGAGTTCGAGAACGAAGCGGACTATCAGTCGTACGCGATCGACGAGGAACACGTCCGGATTATCAGCGAACACATCAAGCCGCACGCCGCTGGGCGCGGCGCAGTTCAGTACTTCGTCGGCTGATCGTCCTCTGATTGCCTTGCCCTGCCATCAGCCTGAACACCGTTTGTTACCTTCATCGCACACCGTTGCGATTCCTGACCTCCAGGGGTGGATCAATCCGAGGTCTGAAACGCAATGTCTGGCGTGTTGAGCACCGCAGCGCGGCGGCCCGGAGCGGTTTGATTGCGCCAGTACATGTTGGTGTGAGCAATGACCAGATCCGGTGTCGGCAGGCCGTGGGCTGACAAATCGTCAGTCGTGTGCGCGTCACCAACAAGGATGGTGTTGTATCCACGGGAGAACGCGCCGTGGATGGTGGCCCGTATGCAGAACTCTGTCTGCGCTCCGGCCACGACAAGCGTGCCCACGTCCGCGGCCGCGAGTTCTTCTTCGAACGTGGTTGCTTCAAACGCATCGCCATGCACCTTGTGTATGAGCGTCTCGTCATCGCGTGGGTGCAACTCCGGTGCGAGTTCCCATCCCGGCGTGTTCAGGGGCAAGCCATCGCCATGGTCCTGCACCCAGATCACCGGGGCGTTGACGGACCGAGCCCGATCAACCAGAACATTGATCCGCTCAAGTACACCAGCACGATCATGGGCGTTTGCAACCACGTCCACCTGGACGTCAATGACGACCAGCGCAGTGGTCGGACGTGTGTTCTTCGATCGTTCAGATCCAGCTTCCATGCCGCCAAGCGTGCCAGATTTCGGCCGCACATGCCTCAGCGCCCCGAGAGCGCCTCCGCCGCGAGGGCTCGAAGCTTCGAGCGTTGGACCTTCACCCCGTTCGGGCCGTCGGTGATGGGAAACGTCTCAATGGCGATTACCCGAACCGGTGACTTGAACCGAGCGAGGCGACTCTGCGCGTGCGCGACGACAGCGGCCTCGTCGTGCGGCTGCAACGGGTTATCGAGGATCACGAACGCAACCGGTCGAGCACCGGTCGCCATATCAGCGGCAACCACCTGGGCGGCACCGATGTTGTCGACCTCAAGGAGTACGGACTCGATCTCGGCGGGAGCAACCAGGTAGCCACCGATACGCAACGCATCGCCCATGCGATGCAGATAGCGGAAGGACCGCGGCGTCTCCGGCTCGGCGAGGTCTCCCGTTCGAAACCACGGCCCGTCGAAATGCTCCGCAGTCAGCCGTTCATCGATGTGCTCTCCACCGTTGGCGAGGTACCCCTCGAACAGACTCGGACCCTGCACCTGCAACTCGCCGTCAGCAACCCGGTAGGCCGCATACGCAGACGACAGCGTGCCACCCGGCTGCCAACGCGTGTCCAACTCCTCATCAGCACGCCGCATCGTGAAAAGGGCCTGCACCTCACTCATGCCATAGAGCCCTCGCAGCGAAACCCCGACATCAGCCATCCGGTCCACGACGTCGTCGAGCGCACTGTTGAAACGCGCATAGGCAGCGCAAGTGAGCGAACTCAGATTCGTCCCGTGAAGAAGGAGCCGATGGAACATGTCGTCGCTGCCATTGAGCGCTGTGACCTGATGGGCCTCGATGAGTTGCGCATTCGTGTGCACATCAAAGACGGTTGGCAGAACAACCGTGGCTCCTCCGGCAAGGGCCGCCATGAATGATGTGAGTCCGAACGTCCCGCACAGAGGCATCGCCAACAACATCATGGTCGACGCGTCGTAGCCCGCGCTGGGAGCAACCTGCGCCGCGTGCTCGGCCATCGAACGCTGCGACTGGACGACCAGCTTTGGAGCGCTTGTGGTGCCTGAGGTGGTGAAGATCACGTATCGGTCCCCAGGTTGCGCCGGCTCCAGCTCGGCGACGTGATTCTCCGAGCGGCTCCCAGGCAGGTCCTCGGCGCTGCGGATCACCCGGGACGCCCCTGAGCGGGTGATCAATGAAGCAGCGAGCTCATCACTGAACCGGGTGTTGACCGACATGACGACGAACCGGCCAATCGCTGCCGCTGCGAGCAGATCCAGGTAGGTCTGCGTGTTCTTCATCTGCGCGGCCACACGCTCACCCGGTTGCACACCATCGCCGCGAAGGCGCCGAGCAACGTCTGCTCCGCGCTCCAGCAACTCCTGCGGTGTCATCCTCACCGCCGTGGCCGGGTCGTCCCCGATGATGAGCGTCGACGACGATTGCGCCAACAGCTCGACCACGGTCTTCACTGACCGGACTCCTGGGCGCGTTGTGCCAACCGGGGAATGGCGTGTTCGCCAACAGCCTCGATGATCTCAACGCGAGGCTTCAACGGCGGGAGCAACATCATCTGATCGAGTCCGGCCCGCCTGAGTGCAACGGCCGGAACCTGGACGCCGGTGGTCAATGACTCCTCAGTCATGACCGAGCAGCAACCGCAGCATCGACAACGTCGTAGAGCTCGTCAGCCAACGCATTGCCGGTTCCCGAGTCTGCTTCGATCACCAGGAACGCTCCGTAGCCGTCCTCCAGATCAAGCCAGGGAACCGAGCCATACGCTCCGCCATCGGTGATGTAACCCGACTCGCGATCGATCCACCATCCCATGCCGTACCCGGTGTCCTGCGACCATGCGTCACCGTTGTACGCCTGGGCGATCCGGTCGCCGTGCATGAGGTCCAGCGACTCCTGGCTCAGCACCTGTGTGTCACCGCACATGCCTCCCTGGAGGTGCATCAGGAGGAGCTTGCCGTAGTCGCCGGTCGTGACGTAGGCACCGCCTTCAAGGTTCGGATTGTCGGTGTCGGGCAGCTGACTTGGATCGTTGTCAAAGGCCACGGGATAGTCGAAGCCACTTGCCATCTGAGAGAAGTGATTGTTGAAGGTGAGTACGTCGAGGCCGCACGGTTCAACGTAAATCTCGTTGATGAGTTCCGCCCACGATTGTCCGGACGCTGCTTCAGCAACGCCTCCGGCAACCTGCCACTGCGCGCCGCCGTAGTTGAACGCAACGTCGGGTCCGGTGATGTCGTCGTCATCGTCGGCAGTATTCATGATCGATGCAGCGCAGTCCTGAAGCGATCCAGTCGGAACGTACTGACAGATGTACGGTCCGTAACTCGGATTGGGCAGCAGACCGACCAGCCCGGAACTGTTCGAGAGCAGCTGAGCTGGCGTGATGTCGGGGTTGCCGGAACCCCACTCGGCAACGTCGGTGACGGGGGCGTCGATGTCCAGCAGACCCTGGTCCTGGAGGTGGAGGAGAACGCCCGACGTGATCATCTTCGAGGATGACGCGATCAGCGAGATGCGGTCCTCGTCGAAAACGCCCCAGTGCTCGTGATGCACGACGCCATCGTCTTTGTGCACGATGATCAACCCTGCGCCGTTCAGCTCGCGCTCATCAATGAACGCGCTGACCACCGGGTCGATTCCCGAGAAGTCGTAGGCCGGTTCCGGCGCAACGGTTGGCGCAGGATCCGGCGTCGCGGTCGGCTCCGGTTCAGATGTTGCTGGGGGTTCAGGCTCCGCCGTAGCCGTCACAGGCGGCACGGCGGTTGGGTCGACCGCGGCCGACTCCACGGCTCGATCCGCTGCGGATGCCGAAGGCGTTGAGGCAGATGCGCCGCCACATGACGCGAGCACCAGGAAGATCGCGGACAAAAAAATGAGACGAGCGGCTCGTTTCAGATGCATGGATCAACCGTAGACGCGGGCGGGAGACGCTGCCGCATTGGCAGCGGCTGCTGAGTAGGCCCGCTCCACGTGTCTTTGGGAAGAGATCGGGCCTACCGAGGTGGGTCAGTGGGTCGAGCTGGTGCTCCTGCTGTCGTCACGGATGAGGAAATACCAGACCGCAACCGCAGCGACAACGAACCAGAACGAGGTGAGCAGCGAGAGCAGTTCGCCGATGATCTTGATGGCGACCAGTACGGCGATGATGTATGCGAGAACCTTGAGAATCTTCATGACTCAATAGTGCCGATCTTTGGGCGTCTCCACCATCAGGGCTGACCCTGATTGGACCCTGAGATCCCTGAACAGACGAAACACGTTGCGCCTCTCGCTATCAGTTTGTTGGCTGGCGTTCCCTGGCGGATGTGGGCAGGCGTGGCCAGAACACTGCCGACTCCCATCAGAATCACTGCGCCCGTCATGAACGTGATGCCGGCCCGGTCAATGCCGTCCTGCAGGCTTGCGAGCTGGTTGTCCCCGGATGCGCCTGAGGTCACCGACGGACCTACTCGCCCCGGTCAGGACCCTTTGAGCAGTTGCGAGATCCGATACGCCGTCCGGGCTTCCTTGTCCGTTCTGTACTCACGTTCGTCAGCCAGGCCGAGCACGCTGCGGCTGCCGCGAACGCCAAGCCAGCGGAGTGGTTCCGGTTCCCAGTTGCGGCTTCGGTGGTCAACCCACGGGAAGCCGGCCCGTTCCGTGTTCTGGCCGGTGATCAGGTCAGCCATTGTTCGGCCGGCGAGATTGGCTGCGGCGACGCCCTCACCGACGTAGCCCCCGAGCATTCCCCGACCGGTTGTCCGATCAAAGGTCACCCGAGGCATCCAGTCCCGCGGCGCCCCCATCACGCCACCCCATCGATGAGTAAAGGTCACGTCGGCCAACACCGGCAACATCTCGATCAGGGTGCTACGGATGAGCGCGTGAGACTCCTCGTGCGTCTCGGCCTGGGGGCTCACCGTCGAGCCGAACAGGTACGGCACTCCACGCCCGCCAAACGCCAGGCGATTGTCTTCGGTGCGCTGTCCATACGTGACCATGAACCGGTCGTCAGAAAACGTGGGGCGGTTGGCCAACCCGATCTCCTCGAACATCGAGTCGGGCAGCGGCTCCGTTGCCACCATGAGCGAATAGATGGGCAACAGCGCCCGGCGTTGCCCGTGCAGATCCCGGGTGTAGCCCTCTGTGGCCTGCACCACGACATCGGCCGTGATCGTCCCGCGATTGGTGATGACGCGACCACTTGTTCCTGCGGCGCTCATTCCCGCGGTGTCGATGCGTTGCACGGCGGTGCCTTCGAACACGGTGACGCCCGCCGCTTCAACAGCGTCAGCCAGCCCGCGCACAAGACGACCCGGGTCAAGCGCTGCACACGCCGAGAAGTAAATGCCGCCGAGGACGTTCGATCCGTTCAGATACGTCCTGGCCTCATCAGCCGACAGGAGCCGCATGTCATCCTCGGTGAACCCTTGCGCATACTCGTGAGGAATCTCTTCCCGCTGCCGCTTCGCCTGCGGTTCGTTGTTTGCAATGCGAATCCAGCCTCCCTTCGCGTAGCCACAGTTGATGCCTTCGGCTCTTGTGACCCGGCCGATCTCATCCACGGCATCGAACACCCCGCGGAGCTGGCGCATCGCTGCGTCGGGTGAAGAGGTCCTGGCGTACTTGGCCGGAGTGGCCGACAGCTCACCCACGGCCCAACCGCCGTTTCGCCCCGACGCGCCAAACCCGCAGTGCTCGCGCTCGATCACTGCGATGCGAAGGGTGGGGTCAACCCTTGTCAGGTACCACGCCGTCCAGAGCCCACTGAAGCCGCCACCAACAATGGCAACATCGACCGACGTGTCTCCATCAAGGGGAGCGCGATGTTCAATTGGCCCAAGCTGGTCCAGCCATACCGATGTCGTGCATGCCTCACGTATGAAGGCGTCGGAACCAAGGTCGCTCATGGCCCGACGGTGACGCCTGGGATCTCAACCACGCACATCGAACGCGAGGTCGAACGTTCTGACCGCACGCGCAAAGATGTTGGGCTCGATGTCCGGTTCCGTCACCACACGGAGGTTTGTTACCCGCTGGGTGAGGTGTTCGAACAACAGTCGCAATTCCAGGCGGGCCACGTTGGCGCCGAGACAAAAATGCGTGCCATGGCCAAAGGCAAGATGCGGATTTGGATCCCGAGTCACATCAAAGTTTTCGGGTCGGTCAAAGACGGCAGGATCTCGATTGGCGGCCGGATACACGAGCGCAACGCGATCGCCGACTGCGATGGCGGTCCCGGACAGCTCCGTGTCAACGGTCGCAATCCGGAACATGTTGTTGAGTGGCGTGACGAACCGGATCAGTTCTTCAACAGCGAGCGGGATGCGGTCCGCATCCTCGGCCAGGTACTCCCAGACGTCAGGTCGATCAGCGAAGAGTCGCAGCCCGTGAGCGATGACGGTGCGCGTCGTCTCCGCGCCGCCAGCAATCATCAGCCCAGTCTCCTGCACCATCACGTCCGGATCCATACCGGCGGCGAGCCAATCGGAGAAGAGATCATCCTGGGGCTCCTCGACTCGCTGTGGGAGCAGCTCGGACATCACCTCCGCCCACTCCTCGATGCTTGCCACGAGATCACCCAGCACCACTTCGTCGACGAAGCGGCGATCGATGCGCATCTGTCGTTCGCTCCAGCTCTTCACGTCGCGCCAGCGTTCCTGGCCGAAACCGAGCAGCTCTGCAGTCACCCGCCCCGGCAGCTGAGCAGCGAGAGCGTCGACCACTTCGACGTGACCGTGCTGATGCTGTTTGGAGATGGCGTCGTCGACCAGCTTGGTGACGAGCGCGGTGTAGTGCTCCGCGTGTGAGCGCGCCGCTCGCGGTGTGAAGC
>ENA-ORXR01004688-ORXR01004688.1-marine-metagenome-genome-assembly--contig:-NODE-4688-length-11286-cov-2.924436_pt1 | contig 11286 bp, 9 predicted proteins | sample MGYA00237866_ERZ511479 | MGnify/ENA metagenome assembly ERZ511479 | reverse complement strand
GTCGGGCCATGGAATGATCTCGCCTTCGGATTTTACCGTGAGGCTCCATATTATTATGCTCCGGGGTTTCATGAACCCGGCGCGTCATTATCCGTCGGGATAAATTTAAAGGTCTGGACGGATTTACCGAGCTCCGACCAAGCCATGATCCGCTATGCCTGCAAAGCCGCCAATGATGCCAGCTTGGGCGAGTACACCCACGAAAATGGCCGCGCGCTTGTCGAACTTAAAACCCGCCACGGCATAGAGCCCCAATATTTCTCTGACGAAATCCTCAGCGCCGTGTTTGAAACATCTGATGAGGTCGTGCGCGATCTTGGACAAAGCGACGCCATGACCCGCAAGATTTATGACAGCTATTATGCAGCCCGCGAGTCCTATCGCGGATGGACAGAAATGAGCGATGGTCGCTATATTGCGGCGCGCGGCAAAGCGCTGTCTGAATAATCATGACGCGCGAGACGGCAGAGACACTCGGCGCGGCGCTCCAAGGCATAGGCTGGCTCGCGCTCCCTTTCACCCTTCTGCCGCTTATCATATTGCTTACGCCTAAGTTCAAATTCGCCCGAGACCTTGGCGGGCATTTTATCTCAATTCTCGACGGATTGAACTACGCAATAGGTGAAATTGTAAAATGGGCGCTCCCCATAATGGTTGTCACCGTTGTGACGAGTGTTGTTCTCTTGTCGATATTTGGTATTTCCATCACGAAATTAGATGAGCTTCCGACTTACATGCATGCCGCCGTCATCATGCTGGGCAGCGCCGCGACATTGCTGGCGGGGCAGCATGTGCGCGTCGATATTTTTCACTCCCAAATGAGCCCCAACCGCAGAGCCTTTATCGATATTATCGGATTTTACGCGCTCATCACTCCAACTTGCATTATCTTGCTCTGGGTGAGCCAAGGCTTTGTGACGCAAAGCTGGGTCGCGCTTGAAGGCAGTAATGAAGCGGACGGCATTCGCGGTATTTTTCTCATTAAAACGCTTCTGCCTTTATTTTCTATATCCGTCTTAGCCCAAGGCCTCGCCATCGCTCTTCGCGCGGCTCTGGCCCTGCGCGGCTATGACCGCCCGCAGCGCCCGGAGCATATCTCGCCGCTCTTTGGTCACGCCCCCAAGGCTCCGAAATGACGGGCGCAGAATGGCTCGCCATATCCATGTTTGCAGCGCTTTGCGGCGTGCTGATGTGCGGGTTTCGCGTGGCTTTTGCGCTTGCGGGCGTAGGCCTAATATTCGCCGCCATCGGCGTGGCCAGCGGCACATTTGAACCAAGCTTTCTACTCGCTCTGCCCGGGAGAATATTCCCGCTCATTACGCGCGATATCTTAATGGCTGTGCCGCTCTTCGTCTTTATGGGCGTTATGCTGGAAAAATCCCGACTGGCCGAAAACCTACTGGAGTCCATGAGCGATCTCTTCGGCCCGCTACGTGGCGGTTTGGGCGTTTCCGTTGTCATGGTCGGGGCGCTGCTCGCGGCGTCGACCGGCATAGTCGGCGCGACAGTTGTCACGATGGGGCTTTTATCACTGCCCACAATGCTGAAACGCAATTACTCGCCGGCATTGTCATCCGGCGCGATTGCCGCCTCTGGCACGCTCGGACAAATCATCCCGCCGTCCATTGTGTTGGTCATCTTGGGCGATCAGATGAGCAATGCCTATCAAGAAGCCCAGCGCAGTTTTGACCTGCCCGGCGGCGGCGTAGTATCCGTGGGAGATCTCTTCTCAGGGGCGCTCATTCCGGGGCTTATACTTGTCGCCGCCTATGCGCTCTATATTGTCATTGCGGCGGCCCTAAAGCCGTCCCTCGCCCCCGCCGCAGGCTGGCCGGAAGACGCTAAGATTTGGCCATTTTTAAGACGCACGCTAGCCGCTATGCTGCCGCCAATCATATTGATTATCGCAGTGCTGGGCTCAATTTTATCCGGCTACGCCACGCCAACTCGAGGCGCAGCACTGGGCGCGCTGGGCGCAGTTTTGCTGGCCGCTTGGAAACTAAACCCTGATAATAAAGCCTTGCGCTACGCCGTGATTTTGGCGGCGATCGGAACAGTATTGATGGTCTTTATCGACATGCTGCCGGTCGATACGCGGCTCGGTCAGACGGGCTGGACGGGGCCGGAATATTTGGCCGTTACCGCCGCAATCCTCGGCGCAGCGCTTTTACTGCTTGGCGCGGCAATGGCGTTTCTAACGCTTATCAAATCGGGCCATATTTCAGAGACGTCACGTTCCACAATGCATATTACGTCGATGGTCTTTTTAATCCTGATCGGCGCGACCATATTCAGCCTCGTCTTTCGCGGCTTTGGCGGCGATGATCTCGTTGCGCGAGGCTTGGCGGCTGCGCCAGGCGGAGCGGTTGGCGCGCTTCTCATCGTGATGATCGTCATGTTCCTGCTGGGATTTTTCCTCGACTTTATCGAGATTACCTTTGTCGTCGTTCCGCTGGTCGCTCCTGCTTTGATGGCGATGGAGCTTAGCCCCGGCGTTAAAATCGACCCTATTTGGCTGGGCATATTATTTGCGCTTAATCTCCAGACCAGCTTCCTTACGCCGCCCTTTGGCTTTGCGCTGTTCTACTTGCGCGGCGTCGCCCCGCCGCAGGTTAAAACCGGAGATATTTATCGCGGGGTTTTGCCCTTTATCGCGATACAAATTGCGGTGATTTTTCTGGTCGCATTCGTGCCGGAACTGGCCACGGGATTAGTTGACCGAAATTGACTTGATCTATCGTCTGCGCTTCCCAAAGGTCGGGCGCTGTGATCGTCCCGTTCCCGCCGGACTTTGCGGCGCTGTGCGCGGCGCGGGAGCGGGCACGTAATCGCGACCGCCTGCATATTTCTTGAGCGCTTCAATGCGTTTCTCAATTGGAGGGTGGGTGGCAAACATGCCGGCAATTCCGACGCGAGGATTTTCAATCGCCATTTCTTTAATTTCTGCCGGGACATTAGGCAGCTGTGCGTGGCCGGATATTTTCTGCAAGGCGCTAATCATCGCATCGGGATTTTTAGTAAGCTCAACCGCGCCAGCATCGGCCATATATTCGCGTTTGCGCGAGAGAGAAAAGCGGATCAATACGGCCAGCGCGTAGGCGATGCCAACAATAGCAAAGGCGATAAATACGAGTGCGCCCGCCTGCCCGCCGCCGCTGCGCCTGTGCGTATCCGTACGTGGTAAATTTGTACGAAACATCGAGCGCACCAACATTTCACCAAAGAAAGAGAAAATGCCGACAAATATAACGGCGATAATCAACAGGCGCACATCATGGTTCTTCACATGCGACAGTTCATGCGCGATGACGGCTTCAAGTTCGGCGTCATCAAGATAATTCATCAGGCCGCGTGTCAGCGTGATACGGTAATTTTTCGTGCTAATGCCGCTCGCAAAAGCATTCATCGCATCGGTTTCGATGATCTGTAATTTTGGCGGCGTGATCCCGCGAGAGATACATAGATTTTCAAGAAGCGTATAGGCGCGCCGCTCCTGCTCGCGCGTCACGGGGCGCGCTTTGGTGGCCGCATTGATCATCGATTGATGACCTAAAAAGGCCACACCAAACCAAACGACAGAACCGCCAAACACCGCAGGTGCTGCGCGCGGCATGGCCGAGGCGGCAACCCTTATACCCTGATCGATATTGCCCGATCCCGCATAGGCTTGAAACAGCAAAAGGCCCGCAAATGCGAGCCCCAGCAATAATATGGGGAACAGGCACAGCAAAATAATGCAGCGCAGATTATTGTTCCAAATATGGGTTTTAAGGCCGTAGGCCTTTAGCGCCATGATGTTGCCCTTCTCTAGAGCCTAGAAATTGATTTCCGGAGCCGTCATTAGCGCGTCACCTTCGGGCGCTTCGAAGAACTCACGGCCTTGGAAGCCAAGCGGCGAGGCAATAATAACAGCGGGGAATTGCTCTCGGGCCGTATTATATTCCTGAGCGGCATTGTTATAGAAGCGGCGCGAAGCTGAGATTTTGTTTTCAACATCAGCGAGTTGATCCTGAAGCTGCAAGAAATTCGTATTGGCTTTCAAATCGGGATAGGCTTCGGCGAGTGCAAAAAGTTTACCCAGAGCCGCGCCCAGCATGCCCTCGGCTTTGGCCTGTTGACCCACACCATTTGCGCTTACGGCAGAATTACGCGCCGCGACGACTTCCTCAAATGTCTCTTTCTCGTGCTTGGCATAGCCTTTGACCGTGTTGACGAGGTTCGGGATAAGGTCATAGCGCTGCTTGAGCTGTACATCGACATCGGACCACGCTTGGTTACAGGTCTGGCGCAGGGCCACCAAACGGTTGTAAATTGTGATAATGAAAATCGCGAGAAATGCGATGATGCCTAAAATAATAAATAAAGCGGTCATGTTAAGTCCTCTCAAAACCTTTTTTTCAATTTAAGCTGAAAGATAGGCTTAGGACAAGTAAATAGACACATCCCCTCTCACTTTGAACGCAGTCGCAGCAACGCCTTAAATACGGCTTGCCGCTGCAAATTATTGCACAATCCGTAATCCTGTTGTTTTTCAATACCTTCGCGCTTAATCTCTCCTTGTATTTTCCGTAAAGACACGCTTTGTTGAATTGAGGAGATCGGATGGAATTTTTTGATGAGATGTATGCGAGCAAAGATATGCCGCGTGCTGCATATGAAAAATACCACACATGGTATACGGATCAAAAGCCGGCGGCGCTGCGTAAAAAGATGCGCGAAGCTGAAGCTGTATTTCGCCGCACGGGAATTACATTTAACGTTTACGGTAAGAAAGCCGCCGAGGAGCGCTTAATTCCATTTGATATTGTTCCCCGCATCATCGCAGCGGATGAATGGAATAAACTCACCGCCGGCATTGAGCAGCGCGTCAAAGCCATCAACATGTTCCTGCATGATATGTATCACGATCAAGAGATCATCAAAGCCGGCATTTTACCCGTGCATTTAGTGTCCGGGAATGAAGCCTTTCTGCAAAAAATGATCGGCATCTCGCCGCCGGGCGGGGTCTATACGCATATTGTTGGAGTTGATCTGGTTCGCACAGGCAAAGACGATTTCTTTGTCCTCGAAGATAATGCCCGCACGCCGTCGGGCGTGTCCTATATGCTCGAGAACCGCGAGACGATGCTGCATATGTTTCCCGATTTATTCGCGGCCAACAAAGTGCAGCGCGTGAGTAATTACCCTCATATGCTGCGCCGTTCTTTGGCAAGCTGCGCCCCAACATTATGTGAAGGCAAACCCGTTCTTGCCGTTTTAACGCCGGGCATTCAGAACTCAGCCTATTTCGAGCATGCCTTTCTGGCCGATCAAATGGGCGCGGAGCTGGTCGAAGGGCATGATCTTCGCATTAAAGATGGCAAAGTCTGCATGCGCACGACGCAGGGCTATACGCCGATTGATGTGATTTATCGCCGGGTCGATGATGACTATCTGGATCCCCTCAATTTTAAACCCGAGTCGCTGCTCGGCGTGGCCGGAATATTTGACATTTACCGCGCCGGCGGCGTCACAATTGCCAACGCACCGGGCACGGGCATCGCCGATGATAAAGCAATTTATTCTTACATGCCCGACATTGTAAAATTTTATACGGGCAAGGAGGCGCTCCTTAAAAATGTGGAGACATGGCGATGTTCGGATGAAAGCTCTTTGAAATATGTACTCGACAACCTGCATGATTTGGTTGTCAAAGAAGTCCACGGCTCCGGCGGTTATGGCATGCTTATCGGTCCTGCTGCGAGCAAATCCGAGCTGGAGAAATTTCGTAAGAAACTCATCGCTGATCCCGGAAAATATATCGCGCAGCCAACCCTCGCCTTATCCACCACGCCGATTTTTAAAAACTCGCAGCTCGCCCCGCGCCATGTGGACCTGCGTCCTTTCGTTTTGGTCGGCAAAGACAGCATTGAGATTACGCCGGGCGGGCTGACCCGCGTTGCCATGAAAAAAGGGTCATTGGTCGTCAATTCCAGTCAGGGCGGCGGGACGAAAGACACTTGGGTCTTGGAGGACTAGGGATGCTTGGAAAAACCGCAGGCGGCCTCTATTGGATGTCCCGTTATTTAGAGCGCAGTAAAAATGTGGCCCGATTGGTTGACGCCGGATTTCGGATTTCGATCACCCAATCAGAGTCGGCCAATTCGGAATGGGCCTCCATCATCGCGACCACAGGCGCGCAGGGCAATTACCTCTCCGTGCATAGCGACTATGACAGCATGAAAGTGATTGAATACTTACTGCGCGATCAAAGCAATCCATCGAGCGTTTATTCAATTATGAAAAATGCACGCAATAATGCGCGTATGTGCCGAACCGCGCTGACCCGTGATGTTTGGGAGGCCGTCAACGAGTCGTGGATGCGTTTGTCAAAGCTATTCAGTAAGCCCATCGCTCATGAAGATTTACCAAATGTTCTAGGCCTTATCCGCCGCCAAAGCGCGCAAGTTCAAGGCGCATTTCACGGCACCATGCTGCGCAATGACATTTACGATTTTTCGCGCCTAGGAACTTTCATTGAGCGCGCCGATAATACGGCTCGCATTTTGGATGTAAAATATTACGTTCTGCTTCCGAACGCTAATGATGTCGGGAGCGCGCTTGATAATGCGCAGTGGGAAACAATTTTGCGCTCTGTCTCAGCCGAGCAATCTTATCGTTGGCATCACCGCGATGAAATTACCTCAGGGGGCGTTGCAAATTTCCTGATTTTGGATTCTATTTTGCCCCAATCTTTAGCCTATAGCGTCAAAGAAATTATGACAATTTTGGGCCATCTCAGCGAGGCCTATAAATGCGAAACACAGTCCTGCCATTTGGCGCGCAAGCTCAATACAGACCTCGGTAAAGAGACGATTGAAACAATTTTCAAACAAGGGCTTCATGAATTTATTGGCCAATTTTTAAAGCGTAACAATGCACTGGCCGCTCAAATCGAGCAGGATTACAGGTTCTCGGAATAATCATGCGCCTCGCCATTTCACATACCACACGCTATGGCTTTGACGCCCCGCCCGCATATGGCCTTCAGCAGCTCCGCCTGACCCCAAAGTCCAATGCCGGACAACGCGTGATAGACTGGGACATTGAAATTAAAGGCGCGCAGACCCAGGCTATATTTACCGATGAGCATCATAATCAGACACATACTGTTGCAATAAACCCGGGGGCCAAAGCCGTTGTGATTACCTCGCGCGGCGCTGTTGAGATGACCGATATGAACGGCATTATTGGCGCGCATTCGGGCTTTACGCCGCTTTGGCTGTTTACGCGCTCAACGGCCTTAACGCGGCCTGCCGATAATCTGCGAGAGCTGTCCAAAACTTTGCCCAAAAATGCGGGCGTCAGTGATTTTCACAATTTATCTAAAACCATCGGAGAGCACGTCACCTATATGACAGGGACAACCGAGGCGATAACAACGGCCGAGCAAGCGCTTAATCAGGGGCAAGGCGTGTGTCAGGACCACGCGCAAATCTTTATCACCGCTGCGCGGCTGGCGGGCCACCCTGCCCGCTATGTCAGCGGCTATCTGATGATGAATGACCGCGTTGACCAAGACGCCACCCATGCTTGGGCCGAAGTGTGGCTGGACGGTCTGGGCTGGACAGGCTTTGATATCTCTAACGGGATCTCGCCCGATATGCGCTACGTTAAACTGGCCACAGGACTTGATTACAAACAAGCGGCCCCTATTTCCGGTTTAACGCTGGGCGGCACCAACGAATCGATTAATGTCGAAGTGCATGTCCAGCAACAATAATAAAAACAGAGACAGATTATGACATATTGCGTTGGGCTTAGACTTAGAAACGGTCTTGTCATGATGTCAGACAGCCGGACAAATGCAGGCGTTGATGACATCGCCAGCGTTCGCAAAATGCATAGCTGGCAGGTTAAAGGTGAGCGCGTGATTACGCTGATGACCTCCGGGAATTTGGCGACGACGCAGTCCCTGATCAGTCTGCTCTCGGAGCGCTCGGTCAAACCCAAAAAACGCGACCCGTCCATTCTCAAAGCCCCGACAATGTTTCAAGTTGCCCGCCTGGTTGGTGATACGCTTCGCGAAGTGATTGCCGCTAATGCGCAAACCGGCCAAGAGGCCTCTGATGTGTTTAACGCCACCGTGATCTTATCAGGTCAAATCAAAGGCATGCCGCCGCGCCTCTTTATGATTTACCCCGAGGGTAACTTTATCGAGGCCGGAGATGATAATCCCTTCTTTCAAATCGGCGAGACTAAATATGGCAAGCCTATTTTGGTGCGCGCCTTTGATCCCGATATGTCATATGAGGCAGCTGTAAAATTGCTTCTCGTCTCCTTTGACTCGACCATGAAAGCCAATCTGTCCGTGGGCATGCCGCTGGATTATCAAGTCTATGAAACAGATAGTTTCACATTAAAACATGACGCCCGCATCACGAAGAAAGATACCTATTTCAGGCAAATTTCCGACGGCTGGGGAGATGCGCTGAAAACAGCTTTCACCTCCCTTCCCGATTTTGATTTCGGCGCTTAGAGCTTTCGTCCCGGATCAAATTCATTTTTACGGCTAAATCCGCGCGGCGCCATGCGGCCTGCTCCGGCGCGTTTGCCCTGCAGGATTTCCCACTCAGATACTGAATTTGTCCGTCCGGCGCTATCAATGAAGGATAGTCCGTCTTCGGCGTTGAAGGTGGTTAAATCGGCTAATCCGCCATCTTTATAATTTTGTAATTTCACGCCTTTGCCGCGTGTCATGGTCGGCAAGTCAGCCCGATCAAAGACAAGAATTTTACGGTTCTCGCCAATCGTCGCGATCTTGTCGCCTTTCGCAGAAATCACGCGAACGGCCTCTACGTCGCCTTTGACATTTAGCACCTGTTTGCCGCCGCGTGTAGACGCCAGCACATCGGACTCTTTGACTTGGAAGCCGTAACCTGCCGTTGAGGCCACAATCAGCGTGCGCTCGGGATTATAAACAAACAACCCAATCGGCGTGTGGTCATTTTCCAGATCAATCATCAGGCGCACGGGTTCACCATTACCGCGCCCGCCCGGCAATGTATCTCCGCCAAGTGTGTAGAATTTTCCGTTAGACGCGGCGAGGATGAATTTATCCGTGGTCTCCCCCGGAACAAGGAAGGCCAGTTCGTCACCGTCCTTGAATTTGATACCCTTGGGGTCATCGACCTTGCCTTTGAGCGCGCGGACCCAGCCCTTTTTGGACAGAACAACCGTGATCGGTTCTTTGGTCACAAAGGCCGTGGAGAGATCAACATCGATAATCGGCGCTTCGGCGAACGTGCTGCGGCGCGCGCCAAATTCAGTTTTAGCGCCATAGAGATCGCGCGTCTCGCGCACTTGATCGGCAATAGCGGCCCACTGGCGATCATCACTGCCAAGCAGGTCGTTTAAATCGGCCAGCTCAGCGGCAAGCGTCTCATGTTCGCCGCGAATTTCGACTTCTTGCAATTTATTCAAGGCCCGCAAGCGCATGTTTAAAATCGCTTCAGCCTGACGCTCTGTCAACTCAAACGCCTCCATCAGTGCATTTTTAGGATGATCCTCAAAGCGCACAATACGGATAACCTCGTCAATATTCAGATAGGCAATCAAGAGCCCCGCAAGGATTTCCATGCGGGCAACAATTTTATTGACCCGAGTCTGCGTGCGGCGCTGCAGAACGATACGGCGATGATCCAAAAAGGCTTGCAAGCATTCGCGCAAGGTCATCACGCGCGGCACGCCCGTTGCGTCCAGAACATTAAGGTTCATGGAGAAGCGGTTTTCAAGATCAGAGATCTTGAACAGGCTCTCCATCATGAGTTCGGGATCAATGTTTTTGGATTTCGGCTCCAGAACAACGCGGATATCTTCGGCGCTCTCATCGCGCACATCGGCGAGAAACGGCGCTTTTTTGCCTTCGATAATATCTGCGAGTTTTTCAATCAGACGGCTTTTCTGAACCTGATACGGAATTTCCGTGACCACGATTTGCCACATGCCGCGATCCAGTTTCTCCACGCTCCAGCGCGCGCGCATTTTAAATCCGCCGCGCCCGGTGGCGTAAGCTTCCAGCATAGAATCGCGCGGCTCAATGATGATGCCGCCTGTTGGGAAATCAGGCCCCTGCACATAATTCATCAGCGTCTTAATACTCGCGCCCGGCGTCTTGATTAAATGCAGCATTGCCCCGCAGAGCTCGGCCACATTGTGCGGCGGAATCGAGGTCGCCATGCCCACGGCGATGCCCGTCGAGCCATTGGCCAATAGGTTCGGAAAGGCCGCCGGGAGGACAACCGGCTCTTCATCTTCCTCATTATAGGTCGCGCGAAAATCAACCGCGTCTTCGTCAATCCCGTCCAGCAAAGCATTTCCGGCAAATGTCATTTTCGCTTCGGTATAGCGCATCGCGGCAGGACTATCGCCATCAATATTGCCGAAATTTCCCTGCCCGTTGACTAGTGGATAACGGGTCGCAAATGTCTGGGACAGCTTGACCAGAGCATCATAAATTGAGGCATCCCCATGCGGGTGATATTGCCCCATCACGTCACCGACGATACGGGCGCATTTCTTAAATGCATTTTCCGGATTGAGCTTAAGCTGGCGCATCGCAAATAAAATGCGGCGATGAACGGGTTTCAGCCCGTCGCGCACATCCGGCAAAGCGCGCTGCGTAATCGTCGATAGCGCATAGGCCAGATAGCGCGAAGACAGCGCATCATCGATATTTTCAATAACGATATTGCTCTCGTCATCCTTAATGTCGTCGGTCATGGGGTTTTCCATTTTGATTCGGGGCCAAGTGTAGCGCGTGGCGGGGTAGAATGGGACGCCAAATTGTATTACTACCCACACGTCATTTTCAATAATGTGGTAGAAAGAGAACTGACATGCCTATTTATACGCCTTGGAAAAAGAGTCGCAAATTTGGTGACATTTACGGTGGCCGTGAACGAATAAAATGCGCAGATAATATTTTTTCACGCTGCCACTCATTGAAACGTCCCAGTGAGTTTGAAAAACTTCCAATTGTCATGCAGGATAATCCATCCCGTGATTTTTTCTTCCCATTGACGCATGAAGAAATATTGAGAGCTATGAAGGCGTTACCAAAACACGACTATGAAGGCATTACGCACATTTGGCTTCGACGCATGAAGAAGACCGATTTCATTGAAAATAAAATGCCCCTCGCATGGTTTTGCTGCGGCAGCGGAGTACGCGCAATCGTTCTGTTTCCATGGCCAAATGACTTGATATTGAATTACGGCACAAAAAGACCTTCTAATAGAACGATTA
>ENA-ORXR01004686-ORXR01004686.1-marine-metagenome-genome-assembly--contig:-NODE-4686-length-11287-cov-12.555665_pt1 | contig 11287 bp, 8 predicted proteins | sample MGYA00237866_ERZ511479 | MGnify/ENA metagenome assembly ERZ511479 | reverse complement strand
TAATGAGACACGTTTGCGCCACGTTGCGCCACGTTTCGCAAATATGACTTGGGGCCGACGTTGCAGGGTTTGCTCTTGGAGGCGCAGTCAATGAGTGTGAATAGAGTTTTCATGAGAACAATCTTTTTCCAGTGATAACATAGCTTTCTGACAGGTATTGAGCGGACCCTTGCCCGCTGTGATGCGAGTCACACAAGCACGAGGCGCTAGCCGGCCCACGAGCACCTAGTCACCTTTGAAGAGGAGAATGAGACGTGATCCATCCAATGCTGACCTCAAAATATTGGCGCATGGAGAGGGTAACATTCATCATGCATGAAACGTGGACCAATGGGATCACTCAATTCTGATGTGCAATCCTTTCAAGTAAGGCCGACATGGCCATGCAGGCTGAAAATGCACTTCAGCATCAGAAAAATAGTCAGGAAACTCCGAGATCCGGCGTGAAATCTTATACTCGTCCCCGGATCGCCTCGCGGTTCAGTTCAGGCCGGAGGAATCTGAAAGAGGTCTTCGTGTGTCTCAGTTCGAGACTTACACGCAGTACAAAGATTGGTCTGTTTTAAGAAAAGGCTCGGCGTCAGCGTCGTGATTCGTCACTTGAGAGTCTCGGTGATGTGCTGGCCCAATGACATCTTGAGCACAGTGTGCTCGCGACGTCTCTCTCGGGTGAGCAACGTTAGTCGGTTGTAGCCTGTGACGTTGTACTCATCGAGTTCTTTGCTCGCCCGAGGACGCAATCTCCGTCGACATTTTGGGGCACGCCACTGTTTGTGCTCGCGCGACGCCCTCACGGCCCGCGTGCGTACGTTGTGGGCGATAGACGAGTGGGCAGCGACGATGTGGCCTCTGAGTGCCTTACGTTGCACCGAAGAGGACGTACGTACCACTGTGCGGCAACTGTTGGCAACTGAGTGACTTAGCTGACGGCGCCCCGCTGTGCGCACGGCACTGATGGATCATCCGCGGTGACCCACGGCGGACCTCGACGCGGGCTCTCGCGAGGGCCACGTGGCAGGACCTGCACGGGCCACCGGTGACAGGCCTGCCTGAACGCGCTGTCGTGCTCATTGGGCCCCCAATCATTGGGCCTATGATAGGGCAGGCTTGAGCCCAGTTCTTGACCGCTGCCCGCGCTGGGAGTGGCAGCGGGGGGGCCCGTATTGGCGTGGGCGCCCGTGTAGTGGCCGAGGTTGTGGTCAAGGCGGTCTTGGCAGGGCTGAGAAGCTTGCAGCCCGTCTGGCGCGGACACAGGATGTTGAGGCAGAGTTCTTAAATTGTCAGACGCTCGTCCACCTTTGCCGCGCGTCAAGCACACTACCCCTACCCCGCCAACAACCTTCGATCGGCGTGCTGTGGACTGCCGCTCTTGAGCTGGTCCCCTCCTCTCCTCTGGCAGGCGTCCACTCGAAGTTGCAGGGTGCCCCAACTCTTACCCTATCCCCCTCAACTTCATTGCCCGGGCGCGCTGCCGGTGTTCGCTTCGTCCCTGGCCGGCCCCTTGCTCCACCGCATCCCTCCGATGGCCACCCTACGTGTCACTCTGCTGGTCGCTACGCTGTTGGTTTTAGCGCTCTTGGCAACCCCCCGCGACTCCGTGGCTGCTATCATCCCCAGAGCCGCCTTCGATGGTCCCATTCCAGGAGGCGTCGCCTACTCGCGGTGCTTGCGACGCTATTTTACCTGTGTCACTGACCGCCAGCGGTGCTCCGAGTGTGTTGTCTTTTGCCTCGAGGCGAAGAGGCAGAATCCAGTGTTCGAATCGGCCTGCACCGCAGTTGACTACTGCCGAAGAGTGCAGGCGTAGATCTGCGCTCGTGGACGCTGGGAGCGGGGCAGGCGGGCGCTGTTTTTCCCTCGTGCTCACCGCAAGGGGCGCGGTAAGGTGCTCGTTGCCCGTATGTGGTTCTTCTTTTCTCTTCGCTTTGTGACGGTTGACATTATCTCGACTGGAGGGGCCCGGTCTCAGGTGATAGGGGCTGCTCGCGAGCGCATCTTCTAGCAGTGGTAGCCAGAGGTGGTCTCTTTTTTTGCACATGCCTGTCGTTGATTTCCCATTTTCTGTGCACTCTCGCTCGTGTGTCCCGAGAGGTGACAGACGCTACGGGGAAGCATCGTCCTGATGGCGGCACCACCTCGTAGGGCTGATTGTCCGCCTGGTATCTGAGACCCTGCCCTTCCGCGCTGGGTGCTCAAGACTGAGCGAGCATGGAAGTGTCGACAAAGTACTATGAGGGGGGTGCCAACATGTTCTTGCAGCCCAACACATGCCGACTTGCTGCTTGCGCGCACCCACACTGCAAGGAGCACTGCGCAGCTAAAATGCACGCCTGGGCAGCAATGAGCAACCTGTTCGAGCTGAGAAATTGCCTCGATCGATAAAGGATGAAACCGATTAAATGGATTACAGAGGTTAAGTACTGTAAAGAGAGCTGCCTAGAATCGTCGGGCCGAAATAAGCCAATCACAGCCTCCCGTTGTAACAGCAGACGACCGCTCTGGGGGGTTAGTCTAGCCTGCTTAAGACTTAGGCTAGACTTAAATCATGATTCTTGGCACTCCTCCTCCCTCGGCTCTTCCTGTTTTTTTTTTTTACGGACTGTACACACGGAAGCGGCTGCGTCGAGCATCGTCGCTGCAGTGAATGCGATACACAGCGACTGCTGCACGACTGCAACTAGAGTGTCAGTCGGCGGAACCTTTGGCGCGCGTGCACGAGCTGCATGCCGCTGTCGACAAGGAATTGGCAACAGCACCGTGTCCACGTGGACGGCTCGACAGCGAGCAAGTGGGATAATACCAGCCTTGGCTTCTGAGATTCAAAAGCCAAGGCTCAAAAGCCAACCCCCCCCCCCCGTGCATGCGTGCAGGTGCGCGTTCCACAACGCTTACACATCATGCTGACAGAAGGGCATCCCAGCTCGGTGGACTGAGGTCCGTTCACCAAGAGGACTTCAAATCCTCGGACTGAAAGGGGGAAGGGCGTCCATTCTTTACGCTCCTACTGTTTTTCTCTCGTCTCTGTGACGGTGACCTTCTCGTTCATATTCTTGTGCGTGGGCGACCAGTTTTATAGCACACGTCACACTGCCCAGCGCGACTCGCGCTGCGCACGTGCCGCACGATGCGCGGCCCTGACCTGCGTAACGCGCGGCTCCGCCGCCATCGGACCACGCACAGCCCGCCACGCTACCGATTCTGAAGCCACATCCACCGTGTCAGTCTCGGGAGCGCACGGCGCTTCCGCAAATCTTCGATCAATGTGCGGCGCTTCTCCGCGGCATTCACTCGCTGCCGTCCGCGGCGCCCGCACACAGGGTGCATAGGCCCAGGGATGGGCCCAGCGCCAGGCTGGTTTCCCGGCCGCCCCGTGCAGCGCTGCACGGCCCGGGCGGGCGGCGGGCGGGCTGGTGGGCAGGCGGGCGGGGCCGACAGGGCCGGGCAGGCGGGCTGCCATGCTGACGCGGCCTGGCTGGCAGGGCAGGGCGGGCGGGTACGCTGGCGAGGCTTGGCTGGTAGGGCGGCACGGGGCGGGGCGGGACGGGGCGGGGCGGGGCGGGGCGGGGCGGGCTGGGCCGTGTCGGGGCGGGCCGGGGCAGCTCGGATCGCGACGTAGAGCGACAGTGTCAGGGCCGGCGGCGGCGGTGGCGTAGTCAGTCAGCGGCGGGGTCCTGGGACGGCGACGGCGAGGGAATCTTCAGCTCCGGTGTCGAACCGATGCTACAATGTGAAATGCGTGAGAAGGTTGGCCGTTCTCCCGGCGCTCGTGAGCGTGGGGGTGGTTTTAATGGCAGGCGGTAAAGGGCGAGTCGGGGCGTCGGGCAAAATCAAAGGCATGGCAATCACAGACGAGGGTGCAATGGAGGCCAGGGAGGAGCCCAAACAAAATGAATCATGCAAAGTCGACATTCGTTGCGGCTCGGGCCACAATACATGCGCAGGAGCAGCATGTCGTTCTTGTGGTGCAAACCAACAGACGGGATTTCAGAGAAAAATCTGGCATCTGCACATAAGGGGCCGATTGAACTCGGACCTCTGGCGATTCAAGACGCCCGTGATCACAATGTTTAATGCTCACCAGTCGGGACGCAACCTTTCATGGTTCCGGCTTAGCCAAGGTGGTTCGCGAGTCCGCCTGTCCCGCGATGCCCTAAGAGGGCTCGCATCTTGACACTGACCGGCGAGCCCTTCTGTTGAGTCATGCGCGGACTTGCCCTCATTTGATCCAGGCGCGTCGCCACGCATCGTTGACTGGCCTTGAGTCACCCATCCGGCGGCCTGATGGCCAGTACTCCGAGGAGGCTGACGGGGCCACCGAATCGACGCATGAGGAATCGAGATGGCATGCAAAGTGGCTGGTTGCAATTGTCCCATCGTTCCTTAGGGTCTCGAGAGTTCCACTTCTATCGAGATTCAATTCACTTTCATTCATGAATCGCAAGAGACTCGTGTTTCTCACCGAGTGCGTCCGTGAATCGCTCGACTGTCATGTATTTCTTTCAGAAATAAGTCGCGAGGATCCGCTACTCGCAAGTACCCGATCAGACGGACTCACATAGGATTTAGCGCACCAGCAACTCTGTGCCATGACAGGGCTCACTCAATCGATGGCTCGGGTACGACCTTCCAGCCCAACAATGCTCGGCTCATGGCGCAGCGTGCAACACAAACTGGCTCCCAGAAGAAAGCGTCGGACACTAGGTGTCCCGCATCGTGCTCGAGTGTCGTTCTGTTGCAGTAACTCTTCGCCCTAGATCCATGTTTGAGTGGACGGGTGAGATCACAATGACACATACTGAGCCTCTGGATGCTACTCAACCGGTGCTCGTTCATTTGCTCCGTTGGGTCGCGTTCTACGAGCTCCGAGCAGATGCCAGAACGCGTTGTGAAACGGGGATACGTGAGCATCAGCGCCTCGATGCTTTCTTCAACGGCTGTTTGGGTGACATTTTCTCGATCAAGCGCATCTTTTCGATCCGTTTTCGATCTGCTGTCCGACGACATGTCAACTCGCTTGCATCATGTACTTGTTGTGATTTTGAGCTTTCTGCCAGTTCTCAGAAGCGTGTCACTTTTCTGGAAACCTGAATAGAAATGAGACTCTGGATTATTATCTATCGCTCTCCAGAGTCTCTGTTCTCTGAGAGATCCGGTTTCAGGCGCGTCTGGCGTGGACGCCGCGCGAGTGCGGTGTTGCCAGCTATTCGCATTGGCCAGATGCCGACACCTGAGTGAAGACAGGACCTCGCTATTCAAGATGGCAGTGTCCATCACCCTACACCGGATTCGGATGGCCCCCTTTGAGCGGTCGCAGATGCCGATGGCCGTGTTCCAGGTTCCCGATGCCTCGCCCGCCATTGACTGGGCGCCCCGTGGAAAGCCCTTTGGACGGAAGACTGTTTGAAACCTCGTTGCTCGGGCACCCGATCCCCTCCGACGCTGCCGTTGTGGGCACAACGGACCGTGGCCAGGGCTTGACGGATCAGCAGCTGCAAACCAGCTTCCCATCGGATCAATCAGCCCGATTCGGGCCATCGCTCTGCGGCGCTCGCGCACTGTCCTCTGGACAGACCTGCGCCCTCTGGTTCACGGGATCGGTTGAGCTCAGTTGGGAGTCGTCAAGATCACACCGAGCCACTGTTGCTCTAGCTTTTTTCGCGGACCGCCCGCCCCCCATCGCCTCTGGTCGTGGCCCGCCAGTACAGTCAATATCCGGTTGTATGCGCTCCAGTTACAGACCACCTGCAATATATCTGGGAGATTCTCGATCGCTGAGGACGCACCAGAGAGCAGCAACAGACGATCGTGACGAATCAACGTATCTCATTGGCCCGACGCATAAAGTAGCCGTCGTGAAGAATTTTTTTCTTGAAATAGAGGGTGGGCTACAAAGTGGCCAAGGGTGCGATAAAAGCGGATACTGACTGCATCTTCGCCACCGCGCACGAGTCATCCGTCATGACACACGCGGCCCTATCGACTTGGTCGGGACAATGCTGTGGCGCCAGGCTCATTCCGTCGTTGTGACTGTGTTGCCGCTGCCGCTGAGGCCCTTGTTGACGGCCCGCCGCGAGCTCGAAGACGCCGCCGCCCCCGCCCGAGGGCGCCGCCGGGACGCCACAAGTTCTTTCCCTCCGCCACCGTCGCCGTCGCCAACATTTTACGCTGCTGACGCCTCCGCGGCCGTTGCCCGTGCAACGGCTTCCCGCACACCGCACGCACAGGCGTGTTGAACACGGGGCCGCCGCGCCTCCGAGGGCTTTTCTTTTTCACCACAGACTGTCCTCTCCCCGGCGGAGAGCGTCCGTCGGCGGTGGACTGTGGCGGTCACTTGTCTCGTCGCTGGGGATGGGCTTGAGTGGAGTTTGTCTGGATCAGGCTCAGGCGGACGGCGCTCCCTGCTGCCGTCGCGTTGAAGACGTGCAATCCGCCTCGTGGGAGCGCGGGGCTTGCGCCCAATCCCTTCCCCAAGCACTCTCTGAGGAGCTAGGGCCTTTCCAGTCGCAGGAGGCGCTTGCGTCCCGCGGCTCGGGCAGGGGTTTGGTGTGGCGCGCGCACCGCCTGGCCACTCCTCTCTCCCACACCCTTCCCCCTCTCTGTCGCCAAATGCGCGCGGATGCGGCCCCTACGGTGGGCCCCACACCAGCCTCCCCCCGGGGAGAGTCCCCCAGTGATTCCAGGCCAGGAGGCGGCAAGCCAACACACCCTGGGCCCACTTCCTCCACTGTCGCATCGGGCGCGCGTCGACCCCCGCCCACCCCCCCGACGGCACCCAATGGGGGCTCCCGCGGCGTACAAATGCAGTGGCCGACCCGTCCGACGGCGAACAGTCGGAGGGAGGCTCGAGCTCGCACGGCCACCGATCACTCCCACCTCCCCTCCCGCGGCGCCTGCCAACGTCGCTCACCGCCGCAGTCTCCGTCTGTCAGTTGTGAGGTGACCGCCATCACCGCCGGCGTCATGGCCCCGCCTCACTCGGGGGAGGCGGCGAATCAGGTGGCGGCGCTGCCGTCGTCGATTTTGCGCGCAACGAGTCGAACTTCGCTCGAAAGCTCGATAGACGGCGGGCTCGGCGGGGCGTTCGTCACTGAGCCTGCGCCCAAGGCTTCACGCGTGACAGTGCTGCAGGAGGAGGACGCGGCGGCCAACATAGACGAGCTCGAAGCCGACACGATCAAGGGGCTGTCCAAGGCCACCAAGCGGCTATCGTCCTTGTACTTTTACGATGACAAGGGCAGCCGTACGTTGTAAGAGTTTTCTGGCGGGGGTAACTGAGCGACCCTGTCGGCAGTGGTTATGTCAGTCTGTCCGTGACGGGGGTGGGAGACTGTCTTTGTTCACCTGTGCTGTGGACGGCCCGCTGTGCCATCCCCCGCGTGCTAACTGAAACACTCGCTTGCTGTCACTGTCGCGCGGCTCCCCACCCTTTCCCTCCCCGTGTCGCCCCCGCCCGTGCAGAACTATTCCGGGACATCACCGACCAGGAGGAGTACTACGTGACCGCCGCCGAAGCCGAGATCCTTGATACGGACGGCGCCGCCATCCTGGCCGCCGCCGGCGTCGGCGCCGCCAGCGGTCCCGTCAATGTCATTGAGCTCGGCGCCGGCGACGGGTGCAAGACCGTCTCCCTCCTCGGCCACTTGACGGCGTCGGGGGCCGACTATGAATACTCGCCAATCGACATTAGCCGGGAGGCCATGCGCCTGCTCTTTTCGATGCTCGCGCGCTCCCAGGCTAGTACTGGCGTGCGCGTTCACGGCATCGTGGGCGACTACCTCCACGCGCTGGACTTTGTCGTGTCGGCCCCGCCGTCGTCGTTGCTGTCGTCGACGTCGGGCAGCTCGGAGGACACGTCTGTGGACGGCTCGCAGGCGCCGTCTGACGACGCGGAAGAGGTCGACAGCGCCGACAGCGCCGACGGCGTCGTTGTCGACGGCGGCAACGCGGCGGCGGGGGTCGTCACCCCCACCAAGAACTTGGTCGTCTTCCTCGGCTCCTCCCTCGGCAACTTTGAGCCGGCCGCCGCGCTCGCCTTCCTCCGAGACATCCGCGCCCGCCTCGGCCCTGGGGACTGCCTGCTGATCGGGTACGACCTCAAGAAGAGCCCCGCCACGCTCCTGCCGGCCTACTCGGACTCTGCTGGCGTCACCGCTGCCTTTAATTACAACCTGCTCGAGCGCATCAACCGGGACATCGGCGGCGACTTTGACGTGGGTGCCTTTGAGCACCACGCCGTGTACAACCCCGTGGCGGGGACGATGGAGTCGTACCTCCTCTCCACCCGCCGCCAAGTCGTGCACGTCGGCCGCGGGGCGCGGAGGACCGAGTTCACGCTGGACGCGTGGGAGCCGATCCACACCGAGTACTCCCATAAGTACACCGAGGCGCAGATGGGGGGGTTGGCCAAGTCTGCGGGCTTCTCCGTCGTCCGCAACTTTACAGACGCGGCGGGACGGTACATCGACGCGGTCTGGTCCGTCGCATAACGGCGGCACGCTCCGCCGGCGGCTGCAGTCTGGTTGTACGGGCCGCACCAATGTTGTACGGGCCTTCCCTCTGCGATGAGCTCGTACGGACTCTTTGCCTTGTTACACGTATGTCTTGTCCGTGGTTGCGCGGTCCTCCGCTGGTTCTGTCTAGAGTGGTTGCAACGGCTTGTTTCCTTTGTGGCCCCGTCCGGTTTCTCAGTTTGTTTCCCGGTTCATGGTTTGATCCGTGCGACCCTTGCTTCCATCCTCACGTGGGGGCCTCGGCGCACGTGCTTTGGCGCTGGGTTGTCCTCCCACAGGGTCGTCGCCCTCGCTATGTATCTGGTCCCACGTCTGTCGAGCCCCTCGTGCACGTCATCGTTTTGTATCTAGCGCCACTTCTTTCGTGCCACACATGGATGCCTTCGATACGTACGGGTTACCGTACCATGGCTCCACCCCGCCCTTTATGCCACACCGCCACACACTTGTCGCATCATTGTTTTTTGGGTCGTCTGTGTATCTCGCGACGTTTGTTGACCAAGCAACGCATGTACGGGGACACTGTCCGTACGGTAACCGCCCTTGATGTGACCGGTGTCTGAAAGGCGCCATGCCAACGTCCCAACGCCGTCAGGGTCATTCTACACCAGCCCGAACGCCCCAAACGTCCGAACGCTGAACGGCCATATTGAAATTTCATTGGCCAAGCATCCCAGCCGAGGCCACGTCGCCCAATGGGATTTCGATATGGCCGTTCAGCGTTCGGACGTTCGGGGCGTTCGGGCTGGTGTAGAATGACCCTCAGTGTCACTGTCCGTGAACAATGGACTGAACAGAAGGCGTTCCTGTGCCAAACATGTTCATGTGCGTGGCCACGGTCACGGGACTATCTCAGTTAGGAGGGCGCAGTGGGATTTGATGTGCTAGAGAAAGGATAGGTAAGGACTGTCGCAGTCGGTAGCAAATGGCATTTCGCACGTACGCAATTCAGCGTCGACCACCCGTCTGCCTGCTTGCAGTGCAATGCCGGCTATGCGGGTTGAGTAAGAAGCGCGTTTGTTTCTTTCTGGGCTGCCTGCCTGCAGTGCTGTGCATCTTGTTCAGACATACCATTGCCGAGGAAAAAAGAACGCTTCCCGAACTACTCGCGGGGCGCGACGTGTGCGATCAAGGGCCCTAATGGGCACCGTAACACAAAACAATGAGACAAACAAACGCTTAACGTCTCCCCGCCCGCTTGTGCGGGTTGGGGTCATGTCGTCCCTCCAGAGTCCGCCAAATCAGCACGGACATACACCAGCTGGACGTACATCAATGCAGTGCCTCCCAGAAGCAAAGACGAGCTCTTCGCGCCGGAAGCTGCAGCGCGTCAGTCGTATAAGAGGTTACCTATTGTTGGCTCAATCCAGCTCCTCGTAAACACCCTCCCCGCCGCGCGCAAACGCGTCACGGGCTGCGGCGACCGCTGCACGCTGGAATGGTCCCGGCGTTTTGCCATCAGACGCCTCCTCTCCGTCCGCGCTGCCAAGTGCCGCGTCAGTCGACGGCGAATTCGCATCTGCAGCGGCCGTCGGCAGCGTCTGAGAAAGGCCTGGCGGCACCGCCTGGCGATAAGATGGGTTGTCGCGATGCGGTGACGTGCCGTCTACCAGTCGGAGACCGTTGCTGGCGCTGTCGCCTTGCACCATGAACAGGCTCCGAACTACGGACAGCTCCTCCACCCACTCGGTGCGGTGCCCCGCGTTTAGGCCCGGCGACACCTCGGCGAGGTCCTCCTCGTCGGAGTGGCTCGCGGCCCGCCGCTTGAGGTGCGATCTGATATTCATCGTGACCAGCGCAACGTGCGCCGTCAGGCAAGCGATGACGTCCGTGGTGCCCGACGGCCCGTTCACCTCAGAGAAGCGCTGGACGATGCCAAGCACCGAGAACACTGTGCGGAGGGCGCGGAAGATGCCTTGACGGTAGACAAACTCGGTCTTGAACGCATCCTCTGTCAGCAGTGCCGCCGCCTCGTACGACAAGAAGACGACATCAAAATTTGTCTGCGTGCCACGGCCGCACCGAAGGGTTCCGATCTGCGCCTGGTTGTTGACGAAAGAAATAAATGCGGAGACAGCCTTGTTGCCGATGCGCTGATAAAAGTGGGAAATAGCACGGTGCAGGTAGCGGTACCCGACGGTTGTGTTTCGGCGCAGGCCGTCAGCTAATACGACATCACTCGCTGCCGGCATGACGCCAACTGGAGGCACAGAATCTGCGGACTGACGCTGTCGGCGCTGAGGGAGGCGCCAGCGCCGCGCCAAAATTTAGTCTGCTTCGTCGACGTCAATGTCAATGCGCTCCGCCGTCCAGTTCTGCATGAACACATCGACGTCCGAAATGTCCATCCAGACGTCGGCGGCGCCTCGGGGAGCCTCCAGCTTCATCATAAGGAAGTCGAAGACCTGCGGCTGTTAGAGTTCTAGCATAGCCAAACCATTTAGGCAGTATTCATTCAGAAATCGAGAAGATCCCAAGTTAGTTCCCGGGAAAGCAAGAGGATGGCACGAGACGCAATCACTCTGACACGGCTGCGCACAGGAAGACCCAGCTGACACGCCAAACCACCGAGCACATCAACAAGCACAAAGAACGAAACTTTCAGACACGTCGGCCGACAAAGAGAGGCGTAGAGCTTGTAGTACAATGACTCGCGATCAATTCTGAGAGGAGGGCAGTACCGGCAGTCCTAGCAGCTCCTGCGTCACCCGCTATGGGACTCGAGGTCCAGGAAGTCAGGCCGACCGAAACGCCAAGACAAACAGGCACGGTTTACT
>ENA-ORXR01004685-ORXR01004685.1-marine-metagenome-genome-assembly--contig:-NODE-4685-length-11291-cov-8.175495_pt1 | contig 11291 bp, 6 predicted proteins | sample MGYA00237866_ERZ511479 | MGnify/ENA metagenome assembly ERZ511479 | reverse complement strand
GCGGAGGACCGCCTCGGTTGCAATCTCCGCCGCCCGCCGCGCATATTCGGAGCGCACCTGCCGGCGGGCCGCGGCGGCGGCGGCCGCCGCGGTGGGCGCCGGGCGGGCACGGTGGGTCGTGCCGCCCGTGGGGGTGCCCCGCGGCGGCGTCCCCCCGGGGCTCCCGCCGCCCCAGTCGCCGCGCACTCGGGAGGGCGCCGCCGCGGCGACGCGCGGAGAGCCCCGTGGGCTGCCGCCCCCGCCGGGCGACGTGCGGCCGCCGCTGCCGCTGCCGCCGCCGCCGCCGCTGCCGCTGCCGCCGCCGCCGCCGCCGCGGGCGGGCGGGCGCGCCGCGGGGGGGGCGGCGGGGGGCCCCGCCGACACACCGCCCGGCGCGGCGGCGCCCGACGGGCCGCCGCCGTCGCCGAGCTGCACGAGCGACGCCGACGAGCCGAGGCGCGGCAGCCGCACCGCCGACGGTGCGCGGCGGAGTGGCCGCGGCGGCGGCGCGTCGGCCGGCCCGACGGGCGGCGACGCGGAGCCGGCAACGGCCTCCCCCTCGGCCACGGCACCGAGTTGCACGAGCGACACGGACGAGCCGAGGCGCGGCAGCCGCACCGCCGACGGCGCGCGGCGGAGGGGCCGTGGCGCCGCCGGCGCCGCCGCCGACGCGGGCGCGTCGGCCGCCCCGACGGGCGGCGACGCAGAGCCGGCGGCGGCCTCCCGCTCGGCCACGGCACCGAGCTGCACGAGCGACACGGAGGAGCCAAGGCGCGGCAGCCGCACCGCCGACGACGCGCGGCGGAGCGGCCGCGGCGGCCGCGGGGAGGCCGCCCCGTCCCCCGCCGCCGGGGTGGCCGGGGCGCCCGCGCCCCCCCCGCCCGTGCTCCCCCGCCCCGGCCGCCCCCGCCCCAGCCACCTCCGCCCCTGCCCCCGCTGCCTTCGCTGCCGCCGCTGACGTCGTCGGCGCCCCGTCGGCGCTGCTGTATCGGCAGGGGCTGTGGTTTCCACCCCGCCCTGCTGCCACTCGCAGGAAGTGCGGCCACCGAGCCGCACCTGCCTCGCGCCGCCGGGGGCGCTGCCCCCGGTTTCGCCTCGCGGTTGCCCTGCCGCACTCGCTGGGTGCTGCCACCACTACGAGGGGGCATGCGTGGCTGCTTTTCGTATAACCTGCGACTTGTCAGTGTGACTGGTCTTTGAGGGCGTTCAGGTACGTTTCTGGGTCTTTGCGTGCGTTAGTCTCTAGTCTCCAGACGTTTTGGTGTCTACAGTGGCACTTATGGGTACACTGTGCATTCACTAGACAGCGACAGCGCTCTGACCTTCTTTCGTCCTAGATGTTTTGCAATGGTGTTCGTTCTTTCCTGCAGTGCTTGCTTGGTCATGGCTCCGTCCAGAAAACCTCGGAAGGGGTCACGGCTACACCCGCCGGACTTTGAGGAGCTTTCGGCTCTGCTGACTGTGATCACCGGGCGGGGCCGGGTGTCAGACAAGACGACGACCCTGATCATGGAGATTTTTCGACTCGTACAATTGCTTCAAGTCGAGTGCCGGCCCCTCCTTGTGCACTTGCACCTTTCAGGCTCGACGACGCAGGGCACCGAGTGGATGCCGCTGCTCGACGACGCCCTTGACGGCAAGCCACAAGCCGTGCGCGTCCTCAGCAAAATCTACACCTACATCCACGCGGAGGCCACGATGGTCTTCGCGGCCGAAACGCTGCCCGCGTCCCGGAAGCGGAAGGCCGTAGAGTCGGGCAGCGTTCCAGAAAGGTCCACCGAGGCGGAGCTGGCTACCGTAGAGGGGCTCATGGGCAAGGAGGCTTTGGTGGCCGCCACCGAAAAAGGCGGGGTCACCGGCGGCAGCGCGGACGCCTCTGGTAGCCAAGTAGCAGGTTTCAGCAGCAGCGACGTCGCTACTACCGGCCGCCAAGAAGCGAGCGGCCTGATTAGCTCAGCGGGCGGGCAAGTAGGCGCCGATGGTGGTAGACGCGCGGACGCCTCCGGCGCTCGATCGGCGCTCTTTCCCGCGTCCGCCGCCATCATCAAGAGCTCGTTCCAGCCCCCAGATGCCCACGTCCCCAGCGGGCGAGCCGTCAACGCGATCGTGGCCATGCTCAACAGCTCCAAGGCCCCCGTAGGTGACTTGCGGGCCTGCCTTTTCAAGGTGCGCGCGCGGGCGTGTCTCGAAGAGGGCGTGTCTGTCAACAAGGCGGGTATGTTCATGAACAAGGTTAAGTGGTGGCCCAGGCAAAAGCACAGCAAGGGGAAAGCCACGCACCACCCTTTCCACGTGATGACACCCTCAAGGCTAATTCCCATCACCTCCCGCCGCGCCGACACTACGGCCAGTGGGGAAGAGGACGTGACGGTGCTAGAGCTGTGGCCCGACAGGTACTGCAACGTGTCGCTGGCGGTTGCCGTGCTTCTTCTTCTTTTCGACAAGCAACTCGGGGTTGATGCCGAGGTCAACCAGTACGTCGCTGCCGTCGTGGCGGGCCACGGGTTGGTGGCGGGTACGAGCAACTGCGAGGAGGAGTACGCGAACGGCACCGACACGGACAACAGTGATGCGGCGTCGTGCGCCGTCTCAACCGACGACGAGGAAGACGACCTCCCCAGCGCCGTCCAGGTCACCGCTCAAGATCGGTTGGCCACAAGGCAGGCGTCACGGTCTTTCGCTGCCAAGGCCGCCGGCAAGAGCGAGCGGAAATGCGCAGACTCCGTGCAGCGAGCGCGCGCCCCATTCCAAGGCGATGGCAACGACAACGAGAGCGACAAAAAGTCGATCATCGGCGCCTCCGATGGCTCCAAGAAGCCTTCGGCGGGGGGCTCCAGCAGCAAGGGCCCCCGGCCGCGCAGCAGGACCAGTGGAAAGAAGGCGCGTAGTGCCGACAAGTCCGAGATGGAACGCGCAAGCGAGGACGGTGTAGTGACTCTGGACACGACCACCTGCTCGCTCGTCCTCTCGAGCATGGTCGAGCCGGACGCGAGTACCAAGGTGGTCCCGTACACGTCGACCTCGCACTCAAAGACCACCCGCACGCACTACCCCGCCGAGGTGGCCATGCAGCTAATGCAGGCGGCTGTCATCTCGTTCAACAAGGCGGACCCGGCCGAGCATGCCGGCGTCAGCGTGGCTACAGCCGTCGCCGAGCTCAATAAGCTCTCCCACGACGCGCTCATCGCTGACTGGGACCCGCCCTATGAGATGAAGGAGATGCTGGCGCTGGAGCTGCTGCTCGTCACGGAGCAGGAATACGAGACCATCACAGTTGCGCAGGAGCAGGTCAAGTTTTTGCTTCCGGCCGCGGAGCTGAAGCAGGCAAAGGACCTGCTGTTGTTCGGCGGGGACAAGGTGGACACCATCCAAATCGACACGCCCTCCAAGTTCGTTGTCAAGGCGTCCATGAAGATTCTCTTGCTCGACGAGCACCCAACGCTGCTGACGTACTCGTCGTTGGCCAACATGGGCATCATACACCAAGCCACCGCCGCCGCCCGCCTGACGACGGCCAACATGGAGTTCGCCCGCCGCGCGTCGAAGATTAAGTCCACGGGCTCGGCCGCCGTGCTCTCTGACGGCATGCACATCACCACGGCGATCGAGGACATGCTTGATGCCTTCCTCAAGTCCACACTCTCTGAGACTATCTTCAAGTTCTTCTCCCCCGCTGCCACTGACAACCAGCACAGCGGGTGTATGACGGTGGGCTCGGACATCCGCTTCGCTCTCAAGGAGGAGTTTATGACCGACGCCATCATCGAACCCAACCTGCTCATCTTGCGGCTGTGGTGTGGGGCAAACAACGCCGACTTCTACCCGCTGCTCGCCGACGAGGCCAACTCTTTCATTGGATGCGCGGGCACCGAGGTGTCGGACGCGGTCGCCACCTCCATCATTGACCGGATCGCTGCCGAAGCCGCGGTCTGCGCGGCCACCCAGTTTGGCTTCATGATCTGTTTGGAGCGCCTGCATTGGGTGTCGGCCGTGGTAGATGTTGTCGACCACAAGATGGACATCTACGACTCCTACGCCGGCTTGGAGTGCACCAAGAAGGCGATGCCCAAGGTCGTCTCGCGCCTGAAGCTGTTCGGGCAACGCGTTCGTGACGCGGCCGGCAGAAAAAAGCCGGTCAGGCTGGCGCCCAGGGGCTTCCACAAGAAGGCTCACAACAACCTCAAGCAGACTGACGCGTACAACTGCGCCCCGTTTTCGTTCTCCCGCTTGGCGCACGCGGCTCACAGCAAAAAGACGACTCTGCGGGGCAACTGTGGCGACGTCCTTCGCGTCTACATGGTCGCCAACGTCTTCAGCCATGGAGCCAAGTACAAGAAGCTGCGTGCGGCCGCCTCCGTGATGGACGGGACGCCGGCTACGGAGAAATAAAAGCAATCACAGCGCCCGAAGCGCACATCTCTTCTCGTTTACTCTTTCCTGGCCACCTACCTCCTATAAGCCTCCGTAGCTGGTGACAGAGGTCAGCGCAGTGGAAGAACCACTCCGGCACAGAGCCACTGCCCGCACAAGCGCCATCCAAGGAAGAGACATCGGCCGCCGCGCCGACTGGAGGTAGTGGTTGGGGCGCGGGCGGAGGCACTCGTTGTTGGCGGCGAGGGGGTGGCGGCACCGGCCGTCGGAACCACACGAAAACAAAATTACGCCGCCGCGCTGACTGGCGGTGGTAGTTGTGGCGAGGGCGCAGCCGTCGTCAGTTGACGGCGTGGGGGTGGGGCCACCGACCACCGGCAGCCGCCAACAGAACGCAGAGGTCACCGCGCCGACCGGCGGTGGTGGTCGAGGCGGGGGTAGAGGAACCAGCGGTTTGTGGCAGGGGGGTGGCGTCACGGGCCGCCAGCAAAAGAGACGAACATAAAAAGCAGGCCGCTGCGCCGAACGGCAGTGGTAGTCGTGTCGGGGGCGGCGCACCAGTGGTTGGCGGCGAGGGGGTGGGGGCACCGGCCGCAACCTGCAGCGAAAGGGAAGGGGCTGTCCGCCGCACAGACCGGCAGTGGTTGGCGGGCCGACGGGGGAAGCACCAGTATTTGGCGGCGGGTACGTGGCGACACCAGCCCCCAGCAGCAGTGAAAAGACGAAACAGTCCGCCGCGCCGACTGACGGTGGTGGTCGAGGCGCGGGGAGAGGGGGGGGTGGTCTTGGGCCGGGGAGGTGGGGTGTGGCGGCGCGGGCCGCCAGCAATGTGCCACAGAAAATGTATGCCATCATGCCGACGGGCAGTGGCGGTCGGGGCGGGGGCAGAGGCAGCGGTGTTTGGCGGCGAGGGGGTGGCGTCTCCAGCGGAAAGCAAAGGCCAAGACACATGGCAGGCCGCCGCGCCGATCGGCGGTGGTAGTCGAGGAAAGGGTTGGGGCACGGGTGCATGGCGGCGGGGGGGTGGGGATACCGGCCGCCAGCGGCCGCCAAGAGCACAGCCTGGTCGCCACACCGACAGGAGATGGTGGTCGGGGAGGCGGGGCAGGCACCAGTAGGTGGCGGCCGGGGGGCGGAGGCGAAAACCGCCTGCAGCAGTCAAACGACAGGGCAGGCCACCGCGCCGACCGGCGGTGTGGTCGGGGAGGGGGGATAGACATCGGTGGTTGTCGGAGGGGAAGCGGAGGCACGGCCAACAGGCGCGAACCCCAAGAAATAAAAGGCCGCCGTCCACGGGCGGGGGCATCACCCGCCAGTAAAGGCCCACAAGAAAGAGCAGGCCACCGCGACAACCGCCGGTGGTGGTCGGGGGGGAAGGGGGGGGACCGGTGGCTCTCGGCGGGTGGGCGGGGGTAACGCCCGTCGGCACCAACCCAAAGAAAGAGCAGGCCGCCGCGCAGGGGTGCGGACACCGCCGGCCCACAGACGCCGAACAGAAAAAGCAGGCCACCGCACCAACCGGCGGTGGTGGTCCGGGCGGGGGGGGGGGCACCGGTGATTGACGGCTTGATGCCAGCGGCATCGGCCGCCGGAAGCAGGCGGAAAGGAAACAAGCCGCTCACCGACTGGCGGCGGTCCTGGGGGCAAAGGGCCAGGCACCGGTGGTTGGCGACCTGGGGACACAGGCACGGCCCGCAGCGACACACCCCAAAAACAAACAGGCCGCCGCACACGGGCGGGGGGACCGCCGCACGGCAGACGACGAACAGAAAAGGCAGGCCACCGCGCCGACCGACGGTGGTGGTCGGAGCGGGGGGGCGGGCACGGGTTGTTGGCGGGCGGGCGGGGGCACCGGCCACCAGGGGCCACCAACAGACCGAACTGGTCGCCGCGCCGACTGGAGGTGGTGGTCGGGGTGGAACTGGGTGCGCCAGTAGTCGGCGACGGGGGGGTTGCGGCACCGGCCACGGGGGCCCGCGCGCGCCCATGCGAACGCCAGAGCCAGCCGCAATGCGCTCAGGCGCAGGGTTGCGAGATTCAACCAAATATCTGAGGAGACGTTGCCTTCAAGGTAAATTCAAGTAAACGTTCACGTTGAATTCTACTGAATACTTACAGCGGTCATTAACGACTTCTTCGAGAAAAGGCCTCCTGGAAGGGGGTGTGTGGACGGTCAAGAAGAAATTGTCTAAACAACCGGGCACCACGACTGAACAAGTACGTGTTGAATTCAACCTCTGTGCTTCTCGAAGTGTTACCTTCAACGTACACATTTGGTTGAATTTGGTTTGGTTGAAGGTAAGGGTCGACACCCTGCTCAGGCGTTCCTATGGCAGGGGTCGGGACGCGGGCGCCCGTGTGTGCCGCTGCGGGTGCCGCAGTCATCAAAAGCGCGCTCAGGGATACCCACAGCGCCCCGGAGATTCGTCGTCACGACATTTGAACATGCATTCCGGCAAAAAGGATCGCTACAAAATTGCTGACCTCCAGAAAATGGCGGTTGCAAAGTGCTTGCAATAATCATGCAGCGTACGTGGACCAATGGAATCGCCGGATTCTGGACAGAATTCTTATAGAGCCGGCTGACATGGCCGCACGACCTGGAAACGCACTTCAGCAGCAGAGAAAATCTCAGCAAATTCCAAGATCCCCCCACACATATTATCATACGTTCGTCTCCAGATCGCCTCTCGGACTGGTTCGGACCCACAGGGCTGACTGGGTCTCGAGACCTGCCGCACGCGTCCTCCCGGTGGGCACGCCCTCCCGGTGGGCACGCCCTCCCGGTCGGCACGCCCCCCCGGTCGGCACGCCCTCCCGGTGGGTTCGCCCTCCCGGTGCGCGCGCCCTCTCGTTAGAAGCTGACAGGCAAACCGAAGCGTCCAATCTCGTCGGCATCCGCGCCGCCTTCGCCCTGCGCATGCCCGGCGCGGGCGCCGGACATGTTGCCGCGGCCGGCTGCCTGTCGCTACGGCGCGGGCGCCGGGCGCGTTCTGCGGCGCGTTGTGTTTCGCTGGCTTGCCCGCGCTGTGCGCGGGCGCCGGACGTGTTGCCGCGGCCGGCTGCCTGTCGCTACGGCGCGGGCGCCGGGCGCGGTGGGCGGCGCGTTGTGTTTGGCTGGCTTGCCCGCGCTTTGCGCGGGCGCCGGACGTGTTGCCGCGGCCGGCTGCCTGTCGCTACGGCGCGGGCGCCGGGCGCGTTTTGCGGCGCGTTGTTTCTGGCTGGCTTGCCCGCGCTTTGCGCGGGCGCCGGACGTGTTGCCGCGGCCGGCTGCCTGTCGCTACGGCGCGGTCGCCGGGCGCGTTGTGCGGCGCATTTTGTGTGACCGGCGTGCCCGCGATTTGCGCGGGCGCCGGTCGCGCTGTCGTGTAGCCACGGTTAGTGCGCGGAGGAGGCGGCGCTCGCGCATCTGCAGTTGGGGTTGGTCTCCGCCACTTCCGTGCCCGAGACGAGACCGCCCGCCGCAGCGGGTCTGCGGCTTGTCGGTGGTGCCTGCCCCCGTCAGCATCCGCCCCGACGCGTCGGCGCCGAGGGCCACGTCGCCGCCGCGTTCAAGGTCGATGACGAAGGCGGCGATGCTGTGGGTGCCCCCCCCCCAGCGTGGGTGGCGGCGGCGGGAGGAACCTCCCCCGGGGTCCTACCCGCCGCCGCCGCCCCTCCCACCCCCGCCGCCACCGCCGTCGCCGTCGCCAGGGCCATCGAGTCGCCCATGGCGAGGCGCTCGGCCGTCGGCGGCGGCGACACGACCGCCCGCGCTTCCGCCGACCGGTCGCGGCGCACGACGGCAGCGACCAGCGGGTCCACGCGACCGCCGCGCGGCGCGTCGGCGGCGGCGTGGCGGGCGCCGCCACGAGGCGCTGGGCGAGGGCGGGAAAGGCAGACGCGAGGGGCGTGAGCGCCCTCGCTGCCGCCGCCGCCGCGTCTCTAAGGGACCCCCCGGGCTCTGTCGTTTGGGCGAATACTCGTCCTCACTCTTGGCGCCTTGGTCTTGGTGCCTGGCGCCGGCCACCATGCCCCCCCGCCGCGCTCCGCTGAGCTGCTGCCAACGTGTGTAGGCCCCTCATTTTTTTTATAGAACGGAATATCTTCCTTGAGCCGGTTTGTCATGCACCGGGAATGATGCTCTCGACGGTGGGGGGACTGGCGGGGAAGCCGTAGCAGCAGCGGATGCAGCCTCAGCGCTGGCGGAGTGATTGTGGGCGGAATAGCGGGCGAGAGGGTCAGGAGTGGGGGGGCCCACGGCAGTCACCGCAGTGGAACATGGCCAGTTATTGTCTCTTGGGGCTAGATGGCCGCCTCTGCCGCGGACCCCGAGAGAATCACCCGCTCGCTGCACAGTCCCCCCCTGTGCATCGAACCCCCCTCCCGTTTGCACCTCCCTCCCCCTCTGCTGTTGAATCCACCAGAGCTCATCGTGCTGCAGGCTGACAGACTTCCGCTTCGGTCCTGGTCAGCAACCAAAGGGGGCTCCCTCCACGATGGCGCGGGGCAAGACGGAGGGACTCTCCTCCCCACTGCCCCCACTGCCATCATTCTGGCGCACTTCCATGCATGCCGGCTGGCAGCTGGTGGTGCCCACCACCAGCATATCAGAATCCACGCACCGGCGATCCACGCCCCGCATCCCTGGCGAGGGTGTAGCGTAGTCGACTACATTGACGGTGTGTAGGATCATGAGCAAGGAACTTTTGTTTTAACAAGGAACAATGTCCTGCTCAACATCCTGTGCACATACAGAAACGGCTGAAAGAAGCAGATGACATGCCATGGTGTCACGTCCTGTTGTTGGAATGATCGGCAGCTCGATCCGAATTGCTCTTACAACGGCCCCAGATCGGTCCACGTGGGGTGGACCATGGACACATAGACACCAAACTTGAGAAGCCACTTCTGTTTTTCTGGACCGTTTCTGGACCGCCTCGCTGCGCTATGGACGGGGTTATACGTGGCTCAGCGCACAAGCAGCTGCATCGTGCATTTACGAGCCCCTAGCTAGAAAAGGACAAACCAGGCAATGATACCCCGACCTCCTTTTGGCTGTTGTCTGCTGCGCAGCCTCAAATAAGCTGACCCAGAGACTCTCTACATACTCCAAGAGCTCAGAGGACGACACCAGTGAGAGGGGAAGCGTCGTGAGCACGGGACTCCAGACTGGAAGAGAAAAGCGCTGCGGATGGGAGCGGCGGGGCCTTCTGCACCCTCCACCGCCGCCGAATGCGAAGCGCCCCCCCATGCCGCCGCCGTATCAGCACTTGGACAGACCGGCTGCCCCCGCCTCCCCTCGGACCCACCCCCCACGCCCCGCGTCCATCTCAGCCCTCACGCCCGTCACGGCCGCGGCTGGGAAGGGCCATTCCAGTTGTCTCTCGTGTCGCTTGACCTGCCCCGGCCGGGCGGTGGCTCGGCGCCACGGCCGCTGACCGATGCCGCCGCTGTCGGAGACCCCTGTTCATTCCCGACGGCACCGCGATGTCACGACTGCCGGCGGGCAGAGGTCGCCAGCCCCGGCTGTGGCGTCCCTCACGCCAGTCGATTGTCCCACCTGCCCCTCCCCGGCCCGCTCCGCGTCGTACGCTACGGGTGGCGCGTGTTCACGCCCAACAAGCAAGCACACGAGTCACCGCAGCCGTCGCCAGAACAAAAAAACAATTAAACTGCACAGGCAGCGCAGCGGGTCACGCGCGCCACACTGGCGGTGGTCCTCGCCCGGCAGCCGCCCCCCCCCACCGCCACAGCGGGCCGCGTCTGCCCGACCGCGCGGTGGCCGTGCCCCCGCCGCACCCGGTGCCACCTCCGACGGCGCACGCAAGTAGCCGCCCGTCGCCACGGCCGACGGGGGGATGGGCGGCGCCAGGGGCGGCGGCACTCCGTTTCCCCCCCCCTACCCTCTCCCGCCGGCGGCGGCGCCCCGCGTGGCAACGGCGACGAACCGCGGCCGCGGCGGGCGGCGCCACCCTCCCGCCGCCCCCCCCCCCGCGGTCATGCCGCCAAGCGCGCCGTGACGGGCGGCAGGCGGTGGTTTGGCGGGTGGGCGCCGAGGGCACGCCGCTCACGCCCACCCCGCGACTCCCCCGCCGCCTGCGGCGGCGGCGGCGGCGTCGGCGGCGGCGGCAGCTCGCGGTCCGCCCCGGGGGTCGGGGTGTCTCCCCCCCGGGGCGGCGGCGGCAGCGACGGCGTCAGTGATCGCTCCCCCGGCCCGTCGCGGCGGTCGAGCGCCGCCGCCGCCGACGGGCCGGCGGCCGGCGGTGGCGGCCGCGACCGCGGCGGCAGCGGCGGCGGCGGCGGCGCGACCTTTAGCGACACGATTGGGGTGCGCAACGACAAGGTCGGCCTCCTCATTGGCCGCGCGGGCGTGCACGTGCAAAACATCCAAGAGCAGTCGGGCGCGTCGGTGCAGGTGCACAAGGACGTTAATGCCGCGGCGGTCGCCGGCGGCGGCGGCAGCTTCGGCTCGGTCGGCGGCCGTGGCGGCGGCGCCGCCTCTGCCTCGTCGGCGGCCAATGGCGGGTCGGGCGCGGCGGGCGGCGGCGGCGGCGGGGGGCGCCCCCCCCCCCGCGTCGGGGGCGGCGGTGGCGGTGGCGGCGGCGGGCCCCCTCCCCCCCTCGTGGGACGCCCTCGCGGGCACCCTCCGCGTCCGCGCGGCGCTCCTCCACGCGGCCGTTGTGGAGCGCGCGCGCTACGCGCCCGCCGGCTTGGCGGCCCCCTACGCGTGGACCGACGCGGACGCGGCGGCGGCCGCCGACGCGGTCGGCCGGGCCGTCGCCGCGGCGCTCGCCGCCCACCCCCACCGCGTCGGCGGCGGGGTGCCCGCCGACGTGCGGCGGGCGGCGGTGGGGGCGCTCGCCGTCGCGGCTGCCGTCACGCTCGTGGGGGACGCCGTGTATGGGGGGCGCTGCACGAGTGCGGGGGACGCTGCGACCGTGCGGCGGGCGGCGGTGGGG
>ENA-ORXR01004679-ORXR01004679.1-marine-metagenome-genome-assembly--contig:-NODE-4679-length-11298-cov-11.297745_pt1 | contig 11298 bp, 6 predicted proteins | sample MGYA00237866_ERZ511479 | MGnify/ENA metagenome assembly ERZ511479 | reverse complement strand
ACCCGGCCGCTGCCGCAACCGCCGCCGCCGCCGCCGCGTCGCGGAGGCCGTCGACGCCCGTCCCCCATGCGTGCGCGACCGGCACGAGCGCAACGCCGGCGGCGGCGGCCGCCGCCGCCGCCGCGTCGACATTGGCGCGCAGCGTCGGCAGCGCCGACGGGAGGTCACTCAAAATGACCACCGAGAGGCCACCGCGGCCGTCACGGCACCCGCCGGCTGCGGGGCTGTCCTTTCCCACCGCCCCCTCACGGCCGGCGGCCGCCGCGTCGGCGGCCGCACAGCAACCGACCGTGATGCCGACCGCGCCAGTGCCAGCGCCGAGCTCCACCGCCACCCGCCGCCCTGCCAGCAGTGCGGTGCCGAGGGGCGATACCAGGTAGGCACACAGAACTAGTGCAGCGTCCCAGACGGTGCCTGCGAGAGAGCCGTCCTGTGCCAGCGGCGGCAGGTGGCCGTGCGTGGCGGCTGGCAGCGTGCGGCGGGACGGCGCCAGCAGCTGCGCGTACAAGTCGGCAAAGGAATCCATGGGGTCGGGAGCCGATAGGGGGGGGGGGGGGGGAACGGGGGGGGGGGGGGGGGGGGGGGGGGGGGGGGGGGGAATAAGGGACGGGGGGAGGGGTGGAAGAGTGGTGGTCAAGGGAAGAGGCCGCGGCATGTGAGGGCAATGAGGGGTAGGATGGGGAGAGGCAGCAGACACGCAGCAAGAAGACAAACAGAAAGGAGAGGACAAGAAGACAAGCAAAGAGGAGAGGATCAAACACTGCTTCATTGCGGCGCCGGAATGGGTCCCAGCAACTACGCACCGAAGCCAGACCACTAAGTCTTCCTGAGTTACTCTTGAGTGGAGGGCAAGGCTAATGCATCCCAGTCAACACAGGGCCCGGGCCCGTCGCACTTCGCCTGCGCACGAGAGCGACCCGCACCGGACGACGTGGCTCAGTGCGCGGGCGACAACCCCGCACGCAACCCCGTGGTCGGGTCCAACCCCCTGCGGTGCACAGCTGCTGTTGAGCGCGCGTGGTGGTTTTGCATCTGCGACTGCGTCGGCGCACGATCGGTGACTTGGTTGTTGCACCTTGTTTTTTTGCGGCTAGCGACTTCACCTGTTCACCCTCCCTGCGTCGCCTTCTTCGACACCTCGTCGCGCATTCCTTCCTGTCCGCGTGGCCGGTCACGTTCCTGTCATTTGCGCTGGTGCAACGGCAGCTGTGGCCGGTGCTTTTGCTTGTGCGGGTGCTTGCGCACTGCCTCGTGGCGTCTTGCCCCAATCGGTTTCCCTGTCCCCTCCCGGCCCATTGCTCTTCTCGGCCCGACCCTCCTTGCCTCCCCACCTTCCGTCTGCCGTCATGAGTCGCCAAGCCCGGGCGGCTGCTGCCGTTCAAGAAGAATATGAGGAAGCCGAGGAGGACCGCACGCATGCCAGGCCCGTGACGGAACTGGAGCAACACAACATTTCCGCGACGGACGTCAAGAAGCTCACTGAGGGCGGCTTTAGTACGGTGGAGTCGGTGGCCTATGCGCTTAAGAAGACGCTGATGAACGTCAAGGGTATTTCCGAGGCCAAGGCAGAGAAGCTGCAGCTGGAAGCCAAGAAGCTCGTCAACATGGGCTTCACGACCGCCGCCACCCAGCATGAACAACGATCCGAGCTGGTGCGGCTTTCGACCGGCTCCAGGGACCTGGACGAGCTGCTCGGCGGCGGTATTGAGACGGGCGCCATCACCGAGCTGTTTGGCGAGTTCCGCACCGGCAAGACGCAGCTCTGCCACACACTCTGCGTGACCGCCCAGATGCCCGTGTCGGACGGTGGCGGTGAAGGCCGCGCCCTCTATATTGACACAGAGGGCACCTTCCGACCCGAGCGGCTCGTGTCGATTGCGGAGCGGTTCGGCATGGAACCAAACGACGTGTTGAACAACGTGGCTTACGCGCGGGCGCACAACTCGGACCACCAGATGGCGTTGCTGAAGGAGGCCTCGGCCATGATGGTTGCGGCGCGGTACTCGCTAGTGGTGGTCGACTCGGCCACGGCTCTGTACCGGACCGACTACTCGGGGCGGGGGGAGTTGGCGGCCCGGCAGCAGCACATGGCACAGTTCCTGCGGGCGCTGCAGCGCCTTTGCGACGAGTTTTGCATTGCGGCGGTGATCAGCAACCAGGTCGTTGCGCAGGTGGACGGCGCGGCCATGTTCAATCCCGACCCCAAGAAGCCCATTGGCGGCAACATCATTGCGCACGCGAGCCAGACGCGGCTGTCGCTACGCAAGGGTCGCGGGGAGAACCGGGTGTGCAAGATCTACGACTCCCCGACGCTGCCCGAGTCGGAGGCCATCTTTTCCATTGGGGAGGACGGGATTGGCGACCCTAAAGACTGAGCGCATCTTTTTGTTCCTTGCCTCGTATGTGTTGTATGCCGTCTTTTCTGAGTGTGTTCCTAGTGTTTATTTTTTTCTTGTTCTTTGTGTTCTCTATTTGCACAACGTCTGGCCCGCGCTGAGAGAGCCGATCATTGCCATTGCCAGTCGGTATTGAGCTTCGCTACCAGCCCCCCCTGCTCCCACGAGGGGGACATCGATTTTCTTTTCATGTCCTTTCTGTTCGCTGTTTATTGCATCGTGTGCTCCTGTCTTGAGACTCTGCGGATACGCCGATTCGCCTGTCATTCGCCCTGACTCCTGGTGCCTGACTGCACGTTTGTGGTGTCCAAGGAAGACCCGGCCACTTTGAGCGTGTTTGTGTTCTCTAGGACTTGGCATGGCGTGTACGGATGGTCTCGCTCAGACTTGTTTCCCTGAACCAGCTGGCCTATGAGCGGGCTGGTTTTGTATCAGTAGACGGGCAGCTGTTGTCTATGCAGTGCTTGCTGACTGACTTTCGGCATGACGACGGAATTCTCTTGTATTGAGCAACAACACGACAAGCAGACAGGCGCAGAGGATGCAATGCGCCTACACCGACTTGGGTTGACAAAGTTTTCTTTTGCAATTGGAGAGGGACCACGTCCTCAAAACATACTAGCTAGTCCCACACCCGCAGCTACGAAGTGAGGGGGCGCGCACACAGAGACTAATCACAAGTGGCAGTCGAGTGGGCGCGCAGCAGATGCTATGCCTTGGGTGAGGAGTCCTTCTTCCTTCCGAGTAGAGTGCCCAGCCGCCCGTTAAACGACTTCTTGTTGTCGCGTGCTCGGCCGGACTTCTTCTTGCCCCCGCTCATCTGGCTGCTCCCTCCACCAAAGTTGAAGATGCCGCTGCCCCCATTGGACGCGTTGCCACCGCCGTTGGAGATGTCGCTGCCTGCATAAGCGGCTTGGTCAAACGGGATGTCCAGCCGCTCAAGAAGCGCTGCGGCTTGGCACTGGACCTTGGAGCTGTCCGCGTGGGTCTCGTGCAACGAGCGCACGACGCGCTCCACGTCGAGCTCCTTCATTTGTTGAATGTTCTCGTCGGAAAAGGCCATGTTGAACAGCATCGCGCAGCCTTGCTCCTGGATGTGGGCGTTGCCCGGGAAGCTCATCATGGCAAAGATAGCGGTCTTGATCGCCCCCGAGTCGGCCAGTAGCCGTGTGTTGAGGTCATCCGCGTCCGCCAGGTTCCGGAGTGCGCGGCACCCGTGTTCCTGGACGACCGCGTCGTTGAGATGTACGCTCATGACGTTGACCAACGCCACAATACCGCCACTCCTGCCAACGGCCGACTTGTTCTCGGGGAGGTCAAAGACCGCATTCCCGATCGCGTAGATGGCGCTCTCCGCAACTGCAGAGCTGCCTGCTGAGTAGTCCCGCAAGACCCTGATGAGCGCGTCGAGGCCACCCGCAGGTTGCATACGAAGCCGGTTCTCCCGCGAGAAGAGCAGGTAGCGCAGAGCGGAGCAGCCTTTCTCTAGGATTTTGCTGTTGTGCCGGTGGGTGGTCAGCGCCGTCACCACCACTTGAACGCCGCCCGCCTCGCCAATGAGCAGCTGGTTTCGGGAGGCCCCGATACTCAAGTTGCGCAGGAGCGCCAGGCCATGCTCTTGGAGGCCTTCGTGGCCCCCGTGCCGCCGCATCGCGCCCAGCACTGCCTCGACGACCCCCGTGTCGGCGGAGCGAACTCGATTCTCCGGCTCGTCCGCGCACAAATTAGCAAGAGCCACACATCCTTGATAGAGGACGTTGACATCGTCGCAATAGCTGGCCATCGCACGCACGATGGCGTTAATACCGCCCGCACGCCCAGCAATCCACTGGTTCACGCGGACGCCGCAGCTGAGGTTGCGCAGCGCTAGGCAGCAGCGGGCTTGGAGGTCTTGGTCGTGCGCATGGGCACTCATCGCCTGGATGACGGCGTCCAGGCCACCAATCTTCCCAATCCGCTGCTTGTTGCCGTCGGAGCCAAACGCCAGGTTGCACAGAGTCGTCGAGCCATTGCTCTGCACGGAGACGAGGTCCGAGAACTCCTTCATGCCGCACACCACCGCCTCGGCGCCCTTGGCGTCCATAATGAGCGCACGGGTGGTACTGGTCCCCGTCAAGGACAGCAGCGCGAGGACGGCACGTTCTTGCACAACCGCCGACTGGCGGTGCATCACCATCGTCGAGACTACCGCACGCACACCCCCGGACGCGCCAATGGCATTCTGCACCGCGGGACCTTCCCGCGCGAGCTTACCTAGCACCAGGCATGCGCGCTCTTGAACAAATCCGTCATTGAGGTGATCGTCCATCGCCTGGTACACAAGGGTGAGGGCGACGGATAGGCGTTCCCGCGATGGGTCCGACCGTCGATGGACGAGAACCCGCAGCATCGCCATGGCCTCCCGCATCGCGTTGCTCGACGCGCCGTCACCTGGGGCAAGCAGCACGGCGAGACAGTCCTTCATCTCGACAATCGCCCGCTGCGACTCGCTCAGCTGCTTGTCGCCGCCGCTGCCGCCACCGTCACCGGGACCGTCCGGTGGCTCACTTTCTTTTCCGTAGTCATCGGCGGGACTCTCCGACACGAGGCCCTCTTCGACCGTCTTCTCCTGGTCCATCACATCCTGGCTCTGCATGTTGGCTTGCTGCTCGTCATCCTCATCGTCCTCCCCGTCCTCATCGTCCGCGGTGGCGCCAGCCGCGTCCGCCCCGTGTCTCCTCCTGACCCGCTCGTCGCCGTCGGCCACGTCGCCAGCGGACATCACAGTGAGGCGCTGCGGCTCCGCGGGGTAGACGAGAGGCGCGCCCACCACGTACAGATGCAAAGAGACAGCCAGAAAGGACCCGCTTTGGCGCCGCCCACGACCACGCCCGTCGGGGTCAACACCGTCACGACCGCCGGACAGCCTCCGCGGCGAACACGGTGGCCACAGACACCGCGCACACGCGCACTACGCGTTCGCAAGCTCTCTCGCACCAGCTCCCCCCGTGACGACGGCACAGCACGTACCACGCGCACGCGGCAGCGGTACGCGTGCGGCAAAGGCGCCGGTACCAGGTGAGGGAACCAGCTTCCGCGACGGGAAGGTGCCTCCGAGGCGGAAACGGCTACAGCGCTGCCCCGGCCAGGCCACAAGCCGCCACGCAGTCCGGACAGTTGGTGCTTCTCCCCACCGGACGCACCCGCCACGATACGACACGAAATGAGCCGCTAGGGTCTAACGCGCGCTCCTGAAACTCTCACGAAAGGTCGTGCAGGGAGGCGAGACACGACGAGGGAACAACGCACCCTACACGTGCGCGCAGGTCCACAAATGCAGGGTCAGCAGTCACGCATGTTGGCCTCGGATGGTCACGCTCACGCTGGCCGCACAGCGGACGGTCCCACCCCATTGGGGAACATGGCACAGGCTCTCCGCACAGCACAGGCCGGAAAATACGCGGATAGGGGAGGGGAAAACGCCCGGCCGGTGTGTCCAAACGTCTAGCTGTGCACTCCCTGTGGCTCTCCCGTCAACCTGCACATCGACGCGGAAGGACCTGCAGGCAAGAGGAAACAAAATCGCAGCCGGTCCGTCTGGGCACGAAGCAGAAGAGGTGGATGAAGAGCCCGCACTGGAAACGCGCTGGTCAACAACCGGCTCTTATGAGAAGCCTGAGCATGGACTGGGAAAAAAATGTGTCCACTGGGATCGCGTCAAATGCAAGAGATCTCGCACTGGAAAGCGTGAATAGGGGACTACTTTGAAAGCCCTCGGACAATTTAGATGCCATGCGCGTCAGAATCGCACTGCCGTTGCCGGGCTGCCGTTTCGTACGCGCGCATGCAAGGAGCACCCGATGCTGATGGTCTTGAGGGCGCACCGCAGCTGGGGTGCAGAACCTCGGGTCTACACCGGCACGTGCGAACGCATGGCCTAACAGCGCGCCTCCGCGCTGTTCAAAGAGAATCGAAGCACCAATTGTACACGCAATATACACGTCTTGTGGAGGGGCTGGTGCGGACCAGCCCGCACAATTCCACCTGTTGATCTTCATGTGGGACAACTACGGCAATCACAAAGACAAGGATAGCCACAAGGTCCCGTACGGCAAACACAAAAGAGAAGGAGCGAACAACTCAGCCAGACGGTTGCGCGCCCGCCTGTGCTTGCGCCGCCTGAGCCATCTCCAGCTTGCTCTGCAGCAAGTGCGACACGGCCTCAAACAGCTGGCGCTTTTGGTTCAGCACTCCGTACGCCTTGTCGAGCTGCTCTTTCATCATGGCCATACGGCGTGAGAAGTAGCTGGCCGCGTCCGCGGGGTTCTTCTGCGCAACATGCAGGATGCAGACAGTCGTGAACACGCCACCAGTCGCAACACAAACAATGGGCCAACCGATTGGTATGGACCACCAAGTCGTCAGTCTTGGCACCAACACAACAAGTCACAAGAGCCCTTAACACTGCATAGATTGGTACAACCCACGCACAGCGCAGCCAGAAACATAAGTAAGCAACCCAGAGGCGACAAGCGAACCAGGAGCCGTCGGGCACACGTACCGAGATGAAGTAGCCAGTACCAACATCCACCATCAGCTCCGACGGATTCTGGATGACGCCCGGCACGTAGATGGAGGTGGTCAGGGGAACGAGGACCGGCTGCGGGGTCGACGACTCGCCCATAAAGGTCGCACACTCGCGGGAGGCGGTCAGCTTCTGGTGCGCCACGTTCAGCTCGCCGATTTTGGTCATTAGCATCTCAATCTCGCGCTCGGTCGTTTGCCGCACGTGGCCGAGCTGCTCCACCGTCAGCTGCGTCACTGGCACCGAGCCGCCGACTCCGCCGACCGCCTACACCAGGGAACATGCATGCAGAAAAAAGGCAGGAAAAAGCAAGGCGGAAAATGCTTTGAAACAAGCAGACAAAGGGTGCAAACGCAGGTAGCGGCAAGTACAAGAAGGTCAGATACCCGGGTCCAACAACGCAAGCCAAAACGACACCTGCCCCAAACAGTACATCCAGGCACAAGAAGGTGGAACGTACCGCCATCGTGAAGCAGCACCAGAACCACTCCAATGGCCGCAAGGAACGTCCGTCTAAGCAGTGCCGCGGTCTTGGGCTGGTGCCGTTGCCGACGCTTGCGAGCGCCTTGGACGCGGCGGGAGCAAGGCGGCGGCTCTGTTCTGGTCGACGGCGGATCGCCAACGGGGATGCCACGTGGACCAGTGCGTCTACAATTACCGAAAAAGTCTCGGTCCATTCCGCGCTGGATGCCCGATGCGCGCCCCGTTCGTCTCTGGCACCAAGGCACTTTGCCGCGTGCTGCTTGCTGCTCGTGGGCGCCCCTTTCCCCCCATCCGCCCCGCCCACGCGAGCAGCGACGCCGCGCGCCCGCTCGGGCGGGCGCGTGGAGCGCCCCGCCAGCGGCCCACCCCCACCAGTACGACCACGCGCCCCTGCGTGTCCTTTGCCCCACTTGTTCCCCCTCGTCCAGCGCTCCCACCATGGGCCGCGACCGCCGACGGCGCAGGGAGCGAGCCAGCGGCGCCGCGGCGCGCTCCCGCTCCCGCTCCCGCTCCCGCTCCCCCGCCCGCTCCCGGCGGCGCACCCACTCCCCGGCGACCGACCGCGCCGACGGTCGGTGGGGGCGGACGTCGGGGGTGCCCCCCCCGCCGCGCCCATGGCATAACGGGAGCGACGGTGGTGGCGGCAGCGGGCGAGGCGACGGCGGCGGTCACGGCCGCGGCGACGGCGGCGGCAGCGGCGGCGGCGGTGGCGGTGGCGGCAGCGGCGGCGGCGGCAACGGCAGCGGCGGCGGCGTCGTTCCGCCGCCACCCGACTGGCAACGCCGCGACGCGCGGCACTGGCCGTCGGGTGGCGGCAGGCGGCGGCGGCACTCGCGCTCCCGGTCGCCCGGCGGCGGCGCCGACGGTCACCGCCGCCCCGCGCCCGCCCGTCACTGGTCGCCGCCCCGCGAGGGCGGGCGGTATCGCGCGCAGCCCCCCCCACAGCCGCCCCCGCCAGGGCGGCCGTGGGGCGGCGAGCGCCCCCACTGGCCGACTGGCGAAGGGCGGCGGCCGCCGCCGGGCGGGCGGCGGGCCGGTCGGTCGCCGCCCGCCCCCGGCGGCCGCGCGCGGTCCCGGTCGGTGACCCCCCCCCCGCGGCGCGCCGACGCGGCGTCGCCCGCGGGGGCTGGGGCCACGCCCGACGCGGCGGCGCGGCACCCGCCGCCGCCCACCCACGGGCCCGCCGACGGGGCGGACGCGGCGCCGCCACGGCGGCGGGAGCCGATATCGTTGGCGGAACTCGCCGCCCACCAGCGGGTTGTTGCCGCCGCCGAAGCGCGGCCGGTTTTTCTCTCCAAGGCTGCCCGGCAGGCGGCAGCGTTGGAGCGCCTCGCCGCGCGGCGGGCGGCGGTCGCAGCGGGGGGGGGCGGGGGGGCGCCACCGGCGGCGGCGGCGGCGGCGGCCGCCCGCCCGCCCGCGTCGGTGGGGGCGGGCGGCCGCCCCGGCGGCGTGCCCACACGTGGCGCCGCCGCCGCCGCGTCCGCCGCCGCCGCCTCGACGGGGGCGGGCTTGACCGACGCGGAGCGGGCGGCCATCCGCCGCCACTACCTCCGTGAGGCGGACGGGGAGGGCGGCCGCGGCGGCGGCCGCGGCGGCGGCGGCGGCGTCGACAGCAGTGGTGCGACGGCGGCGCGACGGCGGCTCGCGGGGGCGGGCGGCGGCGGCGGCGGTGGCGGCCCGGCGGCGGCGGCGAGCGTGGCGGGGCGGGCGTCGGACAAGGCGCGGTTCCGCTTTGAGTGGGACGCGTCGGAGGATACGGCCGGCGCCGAAGTCGACCCCATGTACGCCGACGCGGCGGCGGCGGCGCCACGGGCGGCGCTCCTCTTTGGCCGCGCGCGGCCGGCGGGGTACTTGTCTGACGAGGATGGCGGCGGCGGTCCGCCGCCGGGGGGGCGGCCGGCCGCCGGCGCGGTCACCGCCGCCGCCGCCGCCGTCGCCGCCGCCGCTGCGCGGCGGCCGCGGCGCCCCGGCGGCGGCCGCGCGGCCGACGACGCGCGGCACTGGTCCGCCAAGGCCGTTGACGAGATGACCGAGCGCGACTGGCGCATCTTTCGGGAGGACCACGCCATTGCCGTGCGCGCCGGCGGCGGCAAATCCGCCCCGCGCCTCGCGCGCTCGTGGGCCGAGACGGGCCTCCCCGACCCGCTCCTGCGCCTCGTGCGGGAGGTGGCCAAGTACGCGGCGCCGTCGCCCATCCAGATGGCGGCCATCCCCGCGGGCCTCGCCCGCCGGGACATGATTGGCCTCGCCGAAACGGGGTCGGGGAAAACCGCCGCCTTTGTCCTCCCCCTCCTCGTGCACATTGCGGGGTGCCCGCCGCTGGCGGGCGCCCGCGCCGCCGACGGGCCCTACGGGTTGGTGCTTGCGCCGACGCGGGAGCTCGCGCAGCAGATTGAGGCCGAGGCGACGCGGTTCGCGCGGCCCCTCGGCCTCCGCGTGACCGCCGTTGTTGGCGGGCTTGCGATTGAGGCGCAGGGGACGGCGCTGCGGGCGGGGGCGGAGCTGGTCGTTGCCACCCCGGGGCGCCTCGTCGACTGCCTCGACCGGCGGTACTGCGTGTTGGCCCAATGCCGGTACCTGGTGTTGGACGAGGCGGACCGGATGGTGGATATGGGCTTTGAGCCGCAAGTGCGGACGATCCTCGACGCGATGCCGGCGGATAGTCGGGTGCCCCTGGGCGCGGCGGCGGAGGCAGAGGCGGCGGTGGCGGCGGCGGCGGCGGCGGATGGGGCGGCCGCCGCCCCGGCGGGTGGCGGGTCTGCGCCGACCACTGGCGGCGCGCTCCGCCGCGCGGCCGCCGTGGCCGGCGGCGGCGGGGAGGACGACATGGAGCCGGCGGCCCCGAGCGACAGCACGCGCCTGACGTTTATGTTCTCCGCCACCATGCCGCCGGTCGTCGAGCGGCTCACCCGCCAGTTCCTCTACCGCCCCATGACGGTGGCGGTTGGGGAAACCGGGCGCTCCGCCACCGCCGTCGAGCAGCGCGTCGAGTACTTTTCCACGGACGCGCGCAAGCGGCAGCGCTTGGCGGAGCTGCTGCGGAAGCTCGAGCCCCCCATCATCGTCTTTGCCAACACCAAAAAGAGCGTCGACGGCGTCGCGCGGGCGATTGACGCGGACACGGGCATCCGCACGGTCGTGTTGCATTCGGGCAAGGCGCAGGATGCGCGGGAGGAGTCGTTGGCGGCGTTCAAGTCGGGCCGCGTCGCCGTCCTTGTCGCCACCGACGTGCTCGGGCGCGGGATTGACATTGAGGGCGTGGCGCACGTGATCAACTTTGAGATCCCCCAAAAGATCGAGCAGTACACCCACCGCATCGGGCGCACGGGGCGCGCCGGCCGGACGGGGGTGGCGTGGTCGCTCGCGACGGCGGAGGACAAGGACATCTTTTTCGACCTCAAGGCGCGGCTGGAGGCGGCGGGCGCGCACGTGCCGCCCGAGTTGGCCAAGGGGGCGGGGCGCCGGGCGGCGGCGGGTGGCTCGGCATTTGGGAGCGCCATCATTGATTGAGCTGCGGCGTTGCGCCGTGCGCGGGTGCTCTTGGCGGGTGGCTCCGTGTGAGACGTCGTCGGATTATCGCAATTTTGGTCAGGAAATCGCATCCCAATACGGGCGACACAGCCGGACTACGAGCACCTCGTCCGGCCTTTGCCTATGAAACAGGCAAAACCACCCCCCCTCCCGCATACCAACAAAAACCTCATACGAAGAGCTTTCTGTTTATGTATTTTTTATGCTTTGATGCCCAGCCACACCATAGTGGCGGTGGCTCGCTCTCGATGCCCGGAATACCCTGGTGCCCTCTTGTTGCGCCCACCGTCGATGCCCCCCGGCATCAGCCAGCGACGCCACCCA
>ENA-ORXR01004677-ORXR01004677.1-marine-metagenome-genome-assembly--contig:-NODE-4677-length-11298-cov-79.405846_pt1 | contig 11298 bp, 12 predicted proteins | sample MGYA00237866_ERZ511479 | MGnify/ENA metagenome assembly ERZ511479 | reverse complement strand
TAAGGATTTCAAAGGATTCTTAGACGGAAAAAAGACGAGTATAATGGCACATGTTATTTAATTTCTTTCACTTAATGTAGACTCAACTTTTTTATCTCTAATTAGTGATTCGACAATTATTTTATTCACGATATAAATTTTTTATTAGAAAAAATGGAAAAAGCGAAAACCACTACCCACAAAATAAAATAAACCCTTATTATTTGTACCACACTATTATTATGGTAGTTCGCACTGCATCTAAAATAATCTTTTAAAGCGTTTTTTACCTGCCAAATTATAATTACACTATATTTGCCCACTATATTAATAAGGAAGTAAAAGTGCTTAAGAAAAAGTAAAAACGCACTTTCTTTTCAGCGAATAAAACCCTACCTTTGCACTGATTTTTAGAAACAGGACGACAAAAGCTGTAAAAATGGCGAAAAGTACATCAAAATATCCCTTTATTCTCACCTTATTCATTGCATTTTTCGTAGCCGGAACTGTGTTGGCACAAGATGGGCATGACCACAACGGTCACGACCACGCCGGCCATTCAGGAAGCGATCACGGTCATACGCATAGTCACGCTGCACCATGCGATGGTTACGAACACAAAACCGGAGTGAGAGATTTCAATCAAGCAGAGTATAACGAAACGGTTCTCAACCATATCAGCGATGCCAACGAGATACACGTAGTCGGTAACTTTTCGATTCCGCTACCTTGTATTTTGTATGCAAAAGACAAAGGCGTTGACGCCTTCCTTTCCAGCAAATTTCATCACGGACATGATAGCTATAAAGGTTACGTTTCCTTCCACGGCAACGTAAAACGTCCAATGCCCGGCACTGGCTTTCCGCAAGACGAATCTGTGGCGGTCAGTTTCAATATGGATGGCTCGAAAGTTTGCGCCAATGGCAAAACTTACGAACTCACCGAAGCAGGCGCACTCACAGGCAACCCCGGCAAATGGTACGATTTCTCTATCTCTAAAGCTGTCGTAGCGATGCTATTGGCTTCCTTCCTCTTATTGTTCATTTTCTCGCGCATGGCAAGTCGCTACAAGCGTGCGCCGGGCGAATCACCCAAAGGAATTCAAGCGGTATTTGAACCACTCATCGTATTCCTTACCGACAATGTCATCAAGCCAATCGTCGGACCAAAATACATCAAATACTCACCTTTTCTCCTCACGATATTCTTCTTCATTGTCGCGCTCAACCTTATGGGCTTGATACCCGGTTTTGGCTTCAATGCTACCGGAAATCTCGCCATTACATTGGCATTGGCACTCGTCACGCTTGTTGTTTACCTCTTTAGTGGCAACAAACACTACTGGGGACATATGCTCTGGATGCCGGGCTTACCTGTTTTGATGAAGCCCATCATGGCAGTCATCGAATTTTTCTCAAATTTCCTCATCAAGCCAGGAACGCTTACCTTACGTCTTTTTGCGAACATCACGGGCGGACACATCGTTATCCTGAGTTTGGTTGGTCTTATATTTATCTTCGGCAATAATGGTCAAAGTATAGGCGGCGGCGCACTTGGCGCAGTTGTTTCCACCATTTTTGTCCTCTTTATGAATGTTCTCGAATTACTCGTGGCATTCTTGCAAGCGTTCATTTTTATGACGCTGGCATCTGTTTACATTGGTCAAGCGGTAGAAGAACCGCATCACGAACATTAATAAAATTTTACCGTAGAGACGCGATTAATCGCGTTTCTACAATTTTTTCATTTATATAAATCACATCAATTATGACCGGATTAGGTGCAATTGGTGCCGGACTTGCTGCTCTAGCTGCGGGTCTCGGTGTAGGTATGATTGGTAGCAAAGCCTTAGAATCTATGGCTCGTCAACCAGAAATGGCAGGACAATTATTTACCAACGCATTGGTATTGGCAGCACTCGTAGAGGGTGCAGCGATTTTTGCCATCGTTGTTGGTTTGCTTCAAGCAGGTTAATTCACAGCTACCATAAATTTAAAACTTGGCGAAAGCGGTTGGTGAGTAGCCCAGTTTTTTTTCTTTGAAAAAATTAGACGCGAGACAAGAGAAGTGAGACGAGAGCAATCTCTTATCTCTGGTCTCTCCTCTCTCGTCTCTAAATCATATAAAATGTTTTTACTCGATATAGATTTTGCTCCGATGCGTCCCGAAATAGGTTTACTATTTTGGACGGTTTTGATTTTTGGCATCCTTGTTTTCCTATTGGCGAAATACGGTCTCGGACCTATCAGCCGAGGCTTGAAAGCCCGTGGAGATGCGATTGATGAAGCCTTGAGTTCTGCCGACACTGCGCGCGCAGAGATGGCAAATCTAAAGGCAGAAAACGAAGAATTGCTTGTACAAGCCCGCGAAGAGCGCACACAGATGTTGCGTGATGCAAAGGAAATGAAGGAGCAAATCATCGAAGATGCCAAAAAGCGCGCGGATAATGAATACCGTAAAAAAGTAGCGAGCGCGATGGAAGAAATCAGCAACCGCAAAATGGAAATGCTCATCGACGTGAAAAATCAATCGGGCAAAATGGCACTCAGCATTGCCGAAAAAGTTATTCGCAAAGAACTCAAAGGAGAATCTGAACAAGTTAATTTTGTGAACAAACTAATCGAGGAAATCAATATATAATGGTTAATGGTTAACGGTTAACGGTTAATGGTTAATATTTCATTTTCGCTACGCGAAAATTTATTAATCTTTAAAAAAGAAATTAACCGTTAACCATTAACAATTAACCATTAACCATTAATAAAAATGTCTGTAGAAAGAATAGCCACGCGATATAGCAAATCCTTAGTAGATTTGGCAGTAGAGCAAAACAAACTTGAGGATATCAACAGCGACATGCAGTATATCAAAGCAGTTTGCGGCAATGCTGATTTCATATCACTCATCAAAAGTCCTATCATTTCGTCAGAAAAAAAGGCGAAGGTCTTCAAGGCTTTATTTGATACCAAGGTGGGGGATTTGACCAATAAATTTCTCAATGTTGTATTGAAAAAAGGTAGAGAAGATTATCTGCCCGAAATGGTGACGGAGTTTACCATTCAGTACAAAAAACTAAAACACGTATCATCTGTTACGCTGACGACTGCCGAGCAATTGAGCCAAGCAGCTATCGACGGTATTCTCGCTAAAATTAACCTTAGCAAGACAGTGGATGATAATATCGAATTGGAGGTAAAAGTAGACCCCGCACTTATCGGCGGTTTCATCCTACGATATGATGATAAATTGTACGACACCAGCGTACGGCACAAACTGGAGCAAATTAAAAAAGAATTTAATAAAAACGAATACGTTAAGAATTTGTAATGAATGAATTTTGAATGAGTGAATGAATGAATGAATGAATTATACAGATGCTGCATGATTCATTCATTCAAAATTCATTCACTCATTCATTAATATTCATTCATTCAAAATTCACTCATTCAAAATTAAATACATTATGGTTGATGTCAAACCTGATGAAATATCAGCAATATTAAAAGAACAAATTTCCGGTTTTAAGACTGCTGCTGACCTTGAGGAAGTAGGTTCAGTACTCGAAGTCGGTGACGGTATCGCTCGTGTTTACGGACTCAATAACGCTCGTGCGGGTGAGTTGGTCAAATTTGATAATGATATTCAGGCTATCGTTCTCAACTTGGAGGAAGACAACGTAGGTATCGTACTCATGGGTAGCTCTGATTCCATCAAAGAAGGCGATACAGTACGTCGTACAGGTCGTATCGCTTCGCTCAATGTGGGTGAAGGTATGGTCGGACGTGTAGTCGATGCACTCGGCGCACCTATCGACGGACGCGGACCCATCAAAGGCGATACGTATGAGATGCCATTGGAGCGTAAAGCACCGGGTGTTATCTATCGCCAACCAGTAAGTGAACCACTACAAACCGGTATCAAAGCTATCGACGCGATGATTCCGATCGGTCGTGGACAACGTGAGTTGATTATCGGTGACCGCCAAACGGGTAAAACCGCAATTGCGATTGATACGATTCTCAACCAAAAAGAATTTTTTGATGCAGGTGAGCCTGTATATTGCGTATACGTAGCCGTAGGACAAAAAGCTTCTACCGTAGCCCAAGTGGCTAAGGTTTTGGAAGACAACGGTGCTATGGATTACACCGTTATCGTCTCTGCTTCGGCTGCCGACCCTGCACCTTTGCAGTTTTACGCACCGTTTTCGGGAGCTTGTATTGGCGAGTTTTTCCGCGATACAGGTCGTCCGGCATTGATTATTTTCGATGATTTGTCAAAACAAGCGGTGGCTTATCGTGAGGTTTCTCTCTTACTTCGCCGTCCGCCAGGGCGTGAGGCATATCCGGGTGATGTATTTTACCTACACTCTCGCCTTCTGGAGCGTGCGGCAAAAATCATCAACAACGATGAAATCGCTAATCAAATGAACGATATTCCTGAGTCTCTGAAAAAAGCAGGACTCGTAAAAGGTGGTGGTTCATTGACAGCATTGCCGATTATCGAGACCCAAGCGGGTGACGTATCTGCCTATATCCCGACCAACGTAATTTCGATTACCGACGGTCAAATTTTCCTCGAATCCAACCTTTTCAACGCAGGTGTATTGCCAGCGATTAATGTAGGAGTTTCGGTATCGCGTGTAGGTGGTTCGGCGCAGATAAAGTCGATGAAAAAAGTATCGGGTACACTCAAACTCGACCAAGCACAATACCGTGAGTTAGAGGCATTCTCAAAGTTCGGTTCTGACCTTGATGCAGCCACAAAAGCTGTACTCGACAAAGGCGCACGTAACGTAGAAATTCTCAAACAACCACAATATTCTCCGGTAGCAGTAGAAAAACAAGTGGCGATTATTTATTTGGGTTCACAAGGTTTGTTGAAAGATGTACCAGTGGATAAAGTGAAAGAATTTGAGTCTATTTTCCTCATGGAAATGGAGCAAAACCACAGAGACGTACTTGATACCTTCAAATCAGGTAAATTATCAAACGAAGCTATCAAAACCGTTAAGGAATTGGCAGCAAGTCTTTCTAAACAGTATAGATAACACGTACTGATGTGCTGACGTGCTGATGTGCTGACGTGTTGACGTATTAAGGTGTTAGTGTATTATTGTGTTTTAGTTTTAAATACTACACGATAACACGATAACACCTTAACACGATAACACGATAGCACATCAGCACATCAGCACACCAGCACATCAGCACATAAAATATGGCTGCTAATTTAAAAGAAGTTCGGGATAGGATTAGTTCGATTGCTTCGACCAAGCAAATTACGAAAGCGATGAAAATGGTATCAGCTGCGAAGCTGCGCCGCGCTCAACAAGCTATCGTAAAGATGCGTCCGTATTCGGTCAAGCAAAATTCGATGCTCTCCAATATCGTTTCCAATCTAAGCGGTGAGGTGGAAATCTCTTACGCAGTAGAAAGACAGGAAGCAAATGTATTGATAGTCGTCGTGACCTCAAATAGAGGGCTTTGTGGTGCGTTCAATAGTTTTATCAATAAAGAAGCAGTGAAGTTGGTAGAGAACAAATATGCCGCACAACGCAAGTCTGGTAATTTGACGATGATGTTTGTTGGTAAAAAAGGCTACGAATACTTCAAAAGTCGCTATAAAGACATCAATTTTATCACCGATAATGTTGGGCTTTTTGAAGACCTTTCTTTCAGCAATACGGTACTCGTTTCACAGGCTATCATGGATAGTTTTGACGATAAAACTTACGATAAAATCGAAGTTGCCTACGGCGAATTTAAGAATGCAGCCGTACAGTATTACAAAACCGAACAGTTTTTACCGATACAAAAAGTAGAGCCAGAAACAGTCGAAACCGATAGCACAGGCGGACAAAATGCCTTATTTATCTTCGAGCCATCGGCAGATCAACTATTGAAACACATGGTTCCTTCTATCTTAAAGACGCAGTTCCACAAATACCTGCTCGATACACACGCCTCCGAACACGGCGCACGTATGACAGCAATGGCAAAAGCAACAGACAATGCCGACGACCTCCTAAAAGAACTGAAAATTGATTACAACAAAGCACGTCAAGAAGCAATTACGAGAGAAATCTCGGAGATTGTGGGCGGTGTAGCTGCGCTTGAAGGGTAATTAAGTTTAAGTGGAAGTTTAAGTTTAAATTTCGTTGATGATATAAAGACCTGCCGTTTTGGTGGGTCTTTTTTTTGTATATTTGTGTTTGTTTTTAGTTTTATTTATTGTTTTTAGTTTAAAAAATGCCTGAATTTCGTAGTCCTCATCGTGTAGAAAAAATAAACACTATAGAAATTAAAAATCTATGGGGGCGTTATCATTTTAAATGGGAATTGAATGATGACGTGAATATTTTAATAGGTATTAATGGTAGTGGTAAGACGACGATTTTTAATGTTATAGATTATTTTTTTAATGATAATTTATCAAAATTAAAGAAATTTAAGGCAGAAGTTATTATCACTTATAACAATAACAATGAGGAACTTGTGTATCACCCAAGTGATAAGAAAAAGTTTTCATTATTTACAAACGTCAAAAAAATTAATACATTTGATGTATTTGTTAATACAAGGTCAAGAACTAAGACACTATTAGATATTGAATTAGAGAAACTAATATTTAAAAAGGATAAATCAGATTCATTTACCTTTTTAGATTATCGTCTCCGAAAAATGAGAGGAACGCAAACGAATACTGATAGGTTTGAAAAATACCAAAAGAAAATAAATAACTTCTACGCGCTGATTAATGACCATTTCAAAGATACCTACAAAGAAATTCAAGAAGACGAGGTAACAAACGGGGTCAAATTCTATCACACAAAACAAGATAAAGATATTTCAATCTACGATTTATCGGCAGGTGAAAAACAATTATTAATTATCTTTTTCACAGTATTTCTACAAGATGAACAGCCCTCTGTATTGCTTTTAGATGAGCCTGAAATATCGTTACATATCATTTGGCAACAAAAATTAATAAACACTTTAAGAGAATTAAATCCTAACTGCCAGTTAATTATCGCGACACATTCACCAGGAATCTTTGGCAAAGGGTGGGGATATAAGAAATTTAGAATAGAAGAACTTTTTTATGACTAATTCCATAAATACGTTTGCAGAATACGATGCAATCAGTGCATTTTTGAAATCTCAAGCGATTGATTTTTTGAACGCAGATGCAGCCGTATATCTCGAAGGCGAGGAAGATGAACATTTCTGGCGCAATGCCCTAAAACACGCCAAACCAAACAAAGAATACGAGTTTTATTATAATTCAAATTTATTGGCTGTGGAAAAGGAGGAACACAGAAGCGGAAGCGGAGAATGTGTTAAATTTTATCCGCATACCAATACGCAATTCATCGTTTGCGTGGATAGCGACTACAACTATCTACTTGATTCACACACCTTTAGTACGACTAATACTGTTTTTCAAACCTACACCTATTCTATCGAAAATCATTATTGTTTTGCAACGAATCTTCAAGACATCATTCTGCATCTGACAGGGCAAAGTACTTTTGATTTCAATGTTTTTCTGACTGCATATTCGGAAATCGTTTATGAATTATTTGTTTTATCGGTATTGAGTGAAAAGAAAGAAGATGGACTGTTTTCTATCAGCGATTTCCAGAAAACGGGTAAAATTTCGGACTATCCCGACCTTTCTAATAACGGAAAAAACGAACTCAATCAACTTCAAACCAATGTCAATGCAAAACTATCAAGTTTGAAAGGGATTTATACTACGAGAGAAATTGAGGAGGTGAAACAGGTATTGGCAAAAAAAGGATTGACATCTCAAACGACCTATTTATTCATAAAAGGACAGGCATTGATAGACCTTGATGCCAAAAATATAGTTAAACGAAAAGTAATAAATAATATCAACAATAAAATATTAGACCAGCACCGAAAAGTTACCAAAAGCGCGGGTGCGTCGCAGCAGGAATATGTAGAACATTTACATACAACACTCACCCACACGGGTTATTGGCAGATGGAAAAACTAATAGATGATATGAGGCGGAAATTATAAATGTATCGCTGTGTCAAATTTCAAATATGAAGACCTATCTTTTTAGTGGGTCTTTTTTTGTATATTTGTCGAATAAAAACATCAAATGAAAACAAATAAACTAACTCGTGTCAAAGAAATTGAATTTTTTTCCGGTGTGAATCTCCGTAAAATTCATGCTAAAATAAAACCCATTCGACAAGGCTATTATCGAATATTAAATGTGACTATTTCGGGCGATGCGCCAAAGGATTTTATTGAATTGTATCATTACGGAGAAGGAAGAAAGAAGAAAGTTAATACTTGGCCAAAGTATATTGCAAAGGTTGGAAAAAAATGGTATCCTATTGAGAGCATAGTTGAGTATTTGCTTAATCGAATAGGCGAAGAGATGAGTATCAACATGGCGAAGTCTGAACTGCGCCTTGCAAATAATCAAATTAGATTTCTAAGTAAATATTTTTTGAAAGAAGGAGAAGTGTTGGTGCATGGCGCACAAATATTTTCTGCTTATCTTGGTGAAGCTGATGAGGCTTTTGTAGAAGAAATAGAAAGTCAAGGGCTTGCGAGAGAATTATTTACGTTTCAATTCGTTATTGAATCAATACGGCAGAGTTTTCCTAATAATTTTGATGAAATTACTAAGGCTTTTCTGAAGATGTTGGTGTTTGATGCGATGACAGGGAATAATGACAGACACTTTTATAATTGGGGAGTGATAGTGGATTTAGAAGGCGAAAAACAACCTGTCTTTTCTCCTGTTTATGATACTGCACGAGGTTTGTTTTGGAATTATAGCGAGAATAAAATTTCAAATTTATTTCATAAAAATGGACAAATAGATAATCCTCAATTTAAAAAATATATTAGCAACTCAAGACCAAAAACGGGATGGGAAGGAGAAAAGGACTTGAATCATTTTAAACTCATAGAATTAATCAATGATACTTATCCTAAATATAATTCCATTTGCATGGAACTATTAAATAGCTTAAATTTGTTAAGTATTAAAGAAATGATAGAAAAAGAATTTAAACCCTTTTTTTCAAATCAGCGTTACAGATTAGTGATAGAGTGCCTTGTTCATAGATATGAGCTGCTCTTAAATATTTGTAATTGCAAAACGGAGTAAAATATGTTACGAAAACTAAAAAACATCTTCTGGAAAACGGAAGAACATGAAGATTTAGTTACTCCAACAAACGTTAATGTCAGCTTTGAACTTATGTATAAGGCATTGCTGATAGGTACACTAAATCTTGAAGACGGTATTTGGACATTTGCTTATTCGGAAGAATTTAAAAGCCAGACTAAGGTAAAACCACTTACTGATTTTCCGAGAGTGGATAAAGTTTATCAGAATATGGCGCTTTATCCGTTTTTCGTTCATCGGATTCCTGGTCTTAATCAACCAAAGATTAAGGCAACAATTGAAAAGGAGAAAATTGACAAAACAAATGAAGCTGAATTATTAAAACGCTTCGGACAAATTTCAATCACCAATCCTTTTCTACTAAAACCTATTTGATAATTTTTAAATTAAAAAAAAAAGACCTGCCATTCCGGTGGGTCTTTTTTTTACATATTTCTGTTCGTTTCGTTTACTATTTTTATAAAATATACGGTTCTTTGACAAATCCAAAAAAGTTAACCACCGAACAAACTACGCTCACCAATATCCTGGAACAGTCCATTGATTTTCAACAAGTAAAAAAAGAGTTGGCGACCTCTATTTTGAGTCATTCAGATTGGAAAATAGAACAATGGGAGGATGCCATGCTGGAAACAGCCTATGCGAATAGTCGCAAATGGAAAGACGGGTTTTTGTAACTTCAACCTCAATTTCAACCTCAACTTCAATCTCAACCTCAACTTCAACCTCAATCTCAACTTCAATCTCAAAATAAAAGTAAAAATAAACTTCAAACTTCAATATGACCGTAGCGTAACGCCTCTGGCTTGCGCCGCATTAGTTTGTAGTACGTGGCGCAAGCCGGAGGCATTACGCTACGGCTTGGTCTTATTCTTTTAAATTTGAGGTTGAATTTGAAGTTGAAGTTGAGGTTGAATTTTCCTCTTCTTCATATCCAAAGGATTTCAGGATATTCAAACTACTAATAAAAAGCATTCCTAGGAGCGCAGGAAGAATCACATTAATCAGCCACAAACCAAAGGTAGAAGAGAGGATACCAAGCGTATTGGTCGTGAAATATGCCCATACACGTAGCGCGACATTGCCGCGTACTGCCAAGCCGTAAACGGGCGGGAGTGGAATACTAGTCTGCACAAAAAATATCAGCGCGATACTTGCCATGCCCAATAGAAAAGGAACTTCAATACCAAAAAATTGGAGGAGTAGATAATATTGCAGCGAATACACAAAATACCGTCCGAAGGAAAACAGCAAGACGATGAGCAGCGTGGCGGCAGTGTAGCGATTGAGGACTTCAAAATGCTTGACAAAGCGGCGGATATAAGGAATTTTACGACAAAGCGGAATCACCAATTCGACATTCAGATAAAATAAAATGAGCATCAGCGAGAACAAAATCGCAGAAATCGCTGTCCCCAAGATGACGAGGTATTCCACTTCGATTTTTTCGGAAACAAAATAAGCCAAGCCCGCCAAACCTGCTACGAGTAACACCACCAACTGACTAAAACTACCCACTGCGGTGGCTACGACTGTTGCGATTTTATTTTCGGGTTTCACGACGAGGATGCGTCCGCCGTACTCGCCGAGTCGATTGGGCGTAAAAATCGACAGCGTAACACCCGCCAAAATGCCCTGAAATGCCCCAAAAAATGGTATTTTTTCTATCGTCTGAATGAGGCGTTGCCACTTCAAGGTTTCGAGCGACCAATTGAGCGGCATCATCACGAAAACCAAGATGAGCAACCAAAGTTCTCCGTTCTGTAGTTCATTGCTAAAGGTTGCCCAAATCTCGCTAATATTCTCTTTAGCAATGATTTGTACATATAAAGCCCACGTTAGTAAGCTGCCCACGATGAGTTTGATGAGTAGATTGAGCCGACGGCGTTTGCGAATGTAGTCTATCGCACGTTTACTGCGTCTGAGGACCTGTTTTACCCTTGTTTTGACTTGACTCAATTAATGGAAATGAGTAGATGATGAAATGAGTAAATGAGTAAATTTTTTCAGTTGCAATATTTATTCATTTACTCATCCTATTCATTTACTCATTTAAAAGTAGTGGAGAATACCGGAGTCGAACCGGTGACCTCTTGCATGCCATGCAAGCGCTCTAGCCAGCTGAGCTAATCCCCCAT
>ENA-ORXR01004676-ORXR01004676.1-marine-metagenome-genome-assembly--contig:-NODE-4676-length-11306-cov-222.387479_pt1 | contig 11306 bp, 9 predicted proteins | sample MGYA00237866_ERZ511479 | MGnify/ENA metagenome assembly ERZ511479 | reverse complement strand
CTAATTAAACCAATAAAAAAAGCCCCAACAAACAAAAAAAGTTCGTTGAGGCTTACTGTACCGAAGGTGGGAATCGAACCCACACTCTGTTGCCAGAACTGGATTTTGAATCCAGCGCGTCTACCAATTCCGCCACTTCGGCAGGTGGCTTTTTAATTAGAGGGACAAATTTAGCAAGTTGTTTGGATAAAACAACACTTTTTCAAAAATAATTCCCTTTTTTTTAATTTTTTATCGCACCACAATCTTTTTAGAAGCCATCCCCTTATCATCCTTAATCGTCAAAACAGCCGTTGGCAGCTTCAATTGATACAATCCCCGTTCCTTAGACAACTTTTCTTCCGCCACTACTTTACCACTCAAATCACTAAACACAATCTGTATATCTGTCGGTTCATTCAGCGAAAAAGAAAGCCGCAAACTGTTATTAGCCGTCATATATTGAGCCGATAAAAGCACGACTTGCGTTGTTGCCAACGTTTGTAAAGTCGTAGAGGGAGTATCTATAACTTCGATTATGGGAGCCAATATTGGTGCAAGAATTTCCTAAATTTCTTTTGTTAATTATTATATATTTTTTAGGAGCGAACTGTTTATTGCTTCGTCGTGATGGAAAGTCCTGCTATCCGTTCCTATCGTTTTGCCATGCTTATATTTGCCCTTCAAAAAACGATACCACTTCTATCAGGGCTATATTGAATGGTCAGAACTTCTATGTCCTTAAAAAAAACTTATATCCCTAACATGGTTCAAAAAAATCACTAACTTAGACCCAAAGAAAAAAGACCCATGAAAAAAGTATTTGGCATACGACATCACGGACCAGGTTCAGCAAAAAACCTCAAAAAAGCATTACACAAAATGCAGCCAGACATCCTCCTAATCGAAGGCCCTCCCGACGCAGAGGAACAGATCATTAGAGCCATAGACAAGGACATGAAACCGCCCGTTGCCCTACTGGTATATAGCCCTGATAATTTCCAACATTCTGCCTTTTATCCCTTCGCCACCTTCTCCCCAGAATGGCAAGCCATCCAATACGGCTTAAAAAAGGAAATTCCCGTCCGTTTTATGGATTTACCCCAATCCTTTCAATGGCATTTAGAGGCAAAAGAACAGCTTGCCCAAGAAAAAGAAACTCCTAAAGTCGCTGAAAAAGACACAAAAGAAGAAACAGAACCCAATGAAAATGTAGAAGTAGCCAAAAAAAAACCTTTAGATCCGATGGTGTACATCGCAGAGGTTGCAGGTTACAACGACGGAGAACGATGGTGGGAAAAAATCATCGAACAGCGCATGGATGCCACCGATATTTTTGAAGGGGTTTTAGACCTAATGGCAGAATTAAGAGAGGAATACAAAGCACAAGAATCGCCAAGAACACTGCTACGAGAAGCCTATATGCGTAAAATCATTCGAGTAGCCGAAAAAGAAGGTTTTGAAAGAATAGCGATTGTTTGTGGGGCATGGCATGCGCCCACCCTCAAAAATACGCCACCCATCAAAGAAGATACAGCCTTATTAAAAGGACTCCGAAAAGTCAAAACACAAGCTACTTGGATTGCTTGGACTTATGAGAGACTATCCAGTTATAGTGGATATGGGGCAGGCATCAAATCCCCTGCTTGGTACGAATTGGTTTTCAAAGAAAAGAAAGAGGATATCGTCATTAAGTGGATGGCAAAAACAGCACAGTTATTTAGAAAGGAAGGGCAAGACGGATCCCCTGCCCATGTGATAGAAGCGACTCGCTTATCCCACTCCTTAGCCCACTTGCGAGGTCGAGAAATGCCCATTTTATCCGATTTTTTAGAAGCCGTACAATCCATATTTTGCTTCGGAGACGCCACGCCCCTAAAACTCATAGAACGAGAACTAATCGTCGGCAACAAAATCGGAAAAATACCCAAAAACATTCCCCGTCTTCCCCTACAAGAAAGTGTAGAAAAAGCCCGAAAACTATGTTTGAAAAATGCTCGTTATTCAGAGAATGATAAAACAGATACGATTAAAACTCGTTCGAGCGAAGAACGCTTAGATATTAATGCACAACAGGTTTTATATTTAACCTTAGATATTCGAGAAGAAGGCCATCGAAATAGAAGTTATATTTTACACCGATTAAATTTATTGAATATTGATTGGGCAAATATGGGTACGGCAAATAGAAAAGAAGGAGGAAGCTTTCAGGAACACTGGGCACTCAAAAAATGGATGCCAGAATTGGAATTAAATATTATAGAAGCGGCAACCTACGGAAATACTTTAGAAACTGCCTCTGTCAATTTTATCCGAAAAAAATTAGCTGAAAAGATTAGTTTGTCAGAATTGGCAAGGTTATTAAAGAAAATCTTTAACGCAAATTTACCAACAGTCCTCCTCAATGTCATCGCTCAATTACGGTCAAAAGCTGCTTTAGAAGTAGATGTCCTACATTTTATGGATACACTACCAGATTTGATTAGTTTAATGCGTTATAAAGATGTACGAAAAACAGACACAACACAAGTTATGCCTGTTATTAGTGCCATCATTCCCCGTTTATTGATTGGATTGCCAGCAACTTGTTCTAATATAAAAGAAGATTTAGTAAACAGTATCTTTGAAAAAATTCTAAAACTCAACAGTTCTTTTCAAATACTTAAAGATGAAAGGTATCAAGAAGATTGGTACAATACTTTAGAAAAAATCGCCACAAGTGATCTTGTTGCTCCCAAAATCTCTGCAATTACCGCAAAAATTTTATTTGAAGGCGGACTGTGGGAGATAGAAGCGATGGAAAAGAATATGAGCTTGGCACTATCTACTGCTAATAAACCGTCTGATACTGCTGCATGGATAGAAGGCTTTTTGCATGGAAGCGGTTTACTGCTCATCCACAACGAATCCTTATTCGGTATTTTAGACCAATGGTTGGCAAATTTACAAGGTGATGTATTTCAAGAGTTATTACCATTACTCCGTCGATCTTTTGCCCATTACAGCAAACCTGAACGCCAAAAAATAGGAAAATTAGCCAAAGACGGACCAACTGCCGCCTTGCAAATCGTAGAAGAAACCGATTTAAACATGGAACGAGTGGAACAGCTATTTCCTATATTAAAAGAGATTTTAGCATAGGGACAATTCCTTTTGGTTTCGTACATAGAAGTTGCGACCATGAACAATAGCCCTGATAGTAGTGGTATGGTGGCATGGTTGGGACTTGTAGGGGCAATCCCTTGTGGTTGCCCTGCCCGCAGCGCAGGCAAGCCACCATAAGAACGAATAGCAGGACTAAACGAAACGACGAAGCAATAAACCTTTCGCTCCAAAAAAATCAAGAATCATACAAGAAAGCATTTAAAGAAAATCCAAGAAATAAAAAAAACGCAATCAAAAATAATAAGGAATGAACAATAAAGAAAAAGAAAAATTAGTCCGTTGGCGATTGGTCTTAGGTGGGGGCGAAGCAGATGGAACAGGCGTCGCCTTACAAGGAGAACAATTGGGCATGGACAAAGTTTTGGGGCAACTCTACGACGCTGATGGTGAAAGAAAAGGTGGTTTAGGTGGGTCAAGTCCAAAGGTACAAAGATGGCTTGGAGACATCCGAAAATACTTTCCAACGCCCATCGTGCAAGTCATGCAAAAAGATGCTTATGACCGATTGGGATTGCAACAAATGCTCTTAGAAAAAGAAAGTTTAGAACTCGTAGAAGCCGATGTGCATTTAGTCGCTACCTTACTAAATCTCAAAAGTATCATTCCTAACCAAACAAAAGATACGGCTCGTAGAGTGGTGCAAAAAGTCGTCGAAGATTTACAAAAAAAACTCAATCAACCCATGTTGCAAGCCGTCAAAGGCGCATTGAGTCGAAGCGTCCGAAATCCAAGACCCAAGCTCAACGAAATTAATTGGGAAGCAACCATTCGAGCCAACTTGAAAAATTATTTGCCCAAATACAAAACGGTGATTCCAGAAAAATTAATTGGATTTGGACGAAAGGGGAGAGGTTCTTTAAAAGATATTATTTTGTGCATTGACCAAAGTGGATCAATGGCAAGTTCTGTCGTTTACTCCAGTATTTTTGGCGCAGTATTGGCGTCTATCAAAGCCATTTCTACACAAATGATTGTCTTCGATACAGCCGTCGCTGACCTCACCGAAAACTTAGACGACCCCATTGATTTACTGTTCGGAACACAATTGGGTGGTGGAACGGACATCAATAAAGCCGTTCAATATTGCGAAGGTTTGATTACAAAACCACAGGATACAATCTTAGTTTTAATTACGGATTTATACGAAGGAGGCAACCAAAATCAACTAATCAAACGAGCTGCCAATTTGGTCGACAATGGCGTGCAAGTCATCACTTTATTGGCGTTGAGCGACGACGGAAAGCCATGGTATGACCAAGGCCTCGCACAGATATTTACAAATTTAGGCATTCCATGTTTTGCCTGTACGCCTGAATTATTTCCCGACTTAATGGCAAATGCGATTCAAAAACAAGACCTTAATAAATGGGGAACAGATAATGGATTAATGGGCGATAACGAATAAGAAAACCCATGAACCGAACCGAAAGCATTGACCTTTTACGTGGATTCATCATGGTATTGATGGCATTAGACCATGCAAGCGGATTAGTGGGACGAATTCATTTTACAGAAATGTGGGGCGTCGACTTTTTAGAATATCCCACAATAGGATGGTGGTTTACCCGATTTGTAAGCCACCTTTGCGCTCCAGGGTTTTTCTTTTTAATGGGTATGAGTATTTACTTATTTGCCCAAAAAAGATTGGCAGCAGGATGGACGGCTTCAAAAATCTATACCTACTTTTTGAAAAGAGGCGGGTTGATTTTGCTCTTTATGTTTTTCTTAGAATTTCCAGCTTGGGCATTAGGCATGTCCTTCAATGCCGTAGAACCAGCCGAAGCAACACCTGCCATGCCAGGATTGTACAACGGCGGTTTTTTGATTCCCACTACCGTTTTATATGGCTTGGGAACGTGCATGATGATAGGCGGATTTTTGTGGAAATGGAAAGACATTTTTTACTTATTAACGACCATCGCATGCTTCGCCCTATCAGGAATTTACATTTCCAACGCAACTGTTGACGTTGCCTATCATCCCCTACAACATTTTTTATTAGTGCCAGGCATGTCAAAAGGTGCAATGGTTTTGTATCCCATCATTCCGTGGCTGGGCGTCACGACCTTCGGCATGTTTTGGGCAAGTTTATTACTGAAAAAACGAGACAAAATTTACAGATTATCCCTAATCACAGGAATAGCATTTATAGGCGCATTTTTGTTATTGCGTTACAACCAAATCGGCAACTTCCAAAAATATTTGTACGATGATTGGATTAGTTTTTTTACCTTAATCAAATACCCACCAAGCGTAGATTTTATTTTAATTACCTGCGGCATCAATCTCATTTTATTTTATCTTTTTTCACATATTACTCAAAAAAAGTGGACAAAGCCTTTGAAAATATTTGGGCAAACAGCCATGTTTTTTTACATCATTCACCTATATTTGTATTCCCTAATTGGCATTCCTTTTGCGTTGGGTTGCGACATCACAATCATGTATGGCTTGTGGGCAATGGGATTGGTTGTACTGTATTTTATCTGTAATCGTTTTCTCCAATTCAAAAAAGGAACACCGCTCAATTCATTTTGGCGAATGGTTTAAAAACAAAATAATGAACCTCAATCAAATTACAATTCCAGCAAAAGACGTTGCTAAGCCTTAATCCTCTCTTATGCAAGAGAAAATCGAAAAAATCCAGCTTTGCGAATTAAAGAATAAAAAGAACAAAAAAAACGTCCCTTAAAATAAAATAAAAAATGGAAAAGAAAAATAGAATAGTTGTAGGACTTGCACAAATTGCTCCCGTTTGGTTAAGCCGAGAAGCCACGACCAATAAAATTATCAAATGCATCGAACAAGCTCAGGAAAAAGAATGTGATTTCGTGGCATTTGGAGAAGCCTTTTTGCCAGGTTATCCCTTTTGGATTGAGCGAACCGAAGGCGCAAAATTCAATTCCCAAGTTCAAAAAGAAATCCATTCTTTCTATCTCAAACAAGCCGTAAATATCGAAGAAGGACATTTAAAACCCATCCAAGAAATTTGCCAAAAAACAAACATCGCCATCGTCTTAGGCATGATAGAATTAGCGAATGATCGAGGCAACCACAGCGTCTATTGTTCTTTAGCCTACATTGACCAAACAGGCGAAATCAAATCCGTCCACCGCAAACTAATGCCCACCTACGAAGAACGCCTATCATGGGCACAAGGCGATGGACATGGATTACAAACCCACAAATTAGAAGCCTTTACCGTTGGCGCACTTAATTGTTGGGAAAATTGGATGCCACTCACCCGTACCGCCCTCTATGGATTAGGCGAAGACCTCCACGTCGCCATCTGGCCAGGTGGCATGCACAACACCCCCGACATCACCCGTTTCATCGCCTTAGAATCCCGTTCCTATGTCATTTCCGTTTGCGGCATACTACGCCAAGAAGACATTTACGGATACATCCCCCACCACGAACTCATAAGAGAAAACAGCAGCAAATTCATCGCCAATGGCGGTTCCTGCCTTGCAAGTCCAACAGGCGAATGGCTCATCGAACCCCAAGCCGAAAAAGAAGCCCTTTTCATCGCCGAAATAGACCACGAACTCGTCAAACAAGAACGCCACAATTTCGACGTAGCAGGACACTATTCCCGTCCCGACATCACCCAACTCACTGTAAATCGCCAAAGACAAAACATCCTCAACATCAAAAATAGTAATGGATCCACAAAATTACACAATAACTGAACTAACAATCACAGCATAAAAATAAGGAGAGAACGGTAAATAGCTCCGTCGTCACGCACGGTCTCGCTATCCGCTACTATAGCAAAGGAATCTATCAAGGCAGAACCGAAAAACTACTGAAACGACAAAAACTACTTAAACCAGCTTGCTATAACGCTACTATCGAGTCTATTTTTCACAGCCTCAACGCAGACAATACCCCAAAAACCAATATGTTCTTACTGATACCAATCTTTTTTAAGAACGCAAGCCCTTATTAAGCTAGTAAACCATTTAAAATAATAGGTTAGCTAATGGATTCCATCTCTAAGATGGGATTCATTTACCAATATAGATACATTTTAACTATGGATTCATCACTTTGGTTACCAAGCAGAGTCGAGATAAGCGAAGTCGAAATGAATATGGTTTAGAGTTGACATAACAAGTAAAATAGTTTATTTTTGTACTTTCAGTAATTATTGAAAATATGAAATTTTTTTAACAATGTTTATAAAAAACCTTAAAAAGTTGAACAAAAGTTTGAAAATACCATATTTTGTTATATTTTTGAAGAAGAAAATTAAACAAAACATAATCATCTAAACCTTTTTGCTATGTCTGAAGTAGATTTCTCAAACGTCGTTATTCGTTATTCTTCCGATCTCAAACCTTTTGCCATCAATCTGACTCAAGATATTGAAGATGCTAATGATTTATTGCAAGAGACGATGTATCGGGCATTGACCAATCGTGAAAAATTTAGAGAGGGAACCAACCTCAAAGCCTGGTTATTTACGATTATGAAGAATATTTTCATTAATGGTTATCGTCGAAAAAGCAAGCGACGTACCATTATTGATACAACAGATAATCAATATTACCTTAATACAACTGCTACCAAGTCGATTACAACAAATCGCTCGGAAGCCAACTTTATGATGGAAGACATCATGAAATCCATCGTAGATTTACAAGAAGAGTTTCGTATTCCATTCCTTATGCACTATAAAGGATACAAATACCAAGAAATTGCGGATGAATTAGACTTGCCTTTAGGAACGGTAAAAAGTCGTATCTTCTTTGCCAGAAAAGACCTCAAAAAAAAGCTCTCTGTCTATAAAGACAACAAAAATTCAGGAAGTAGAGAATAATTTTATCCCATTATAGTACAAAATTATTGAGTTTAGGCACGTTTTCATCGTATTGAAAACGTGCCTTTCTTGTTTTTATAGGGCAAAAAGTCTATTTTGGCGCAATAATACAGAGCATAGAAGTCCAAAACATGAGATACTTGGATCTAACCACAAACCATGTCAGAAAATACAGAAAATCCTATGGCAGCTTTACGCATCATATTATTCATTTTAACATTGGCAATTGCCTTCTTTGGAACTGTCAGCAAAAAAGTCTTAGAATCCATGAACCCATCGTTCAAATACCAAGCATTTTTGGAGATTGACCCCGAAAATTATATCACTTTTCAATTAGAAAAAGGCCCGTTGTTTAAATATTTGAGCGTATTTAATGGAGAAGAAGAAATCAAAGTACCCGACTTTACATGGACAGATGACTCTTTAAACTTCACTATGCCGATTTTCTATTCGGAAGTAAAAGCCAAATTCGTAGACAATCACGTAGAAGGAACCTGGTGGAAAAACCCCGAAGACTCCACCTCGAAAATGCCATTTTACGCCTACGAAGCCAACCAAATACCCGAAAAATTCAACAACCTCAAAAGCGCAGATACCAATAAAAAACAAATAGATTTTACAGGGAAATGGGATACAAAATTTAGCCCAGATACCGAAAACCAATATGTAGCTATCGGAGAATTTAAGCAAACAGACAACGAAATTACAGGAACTTTTATGACGGAAACAGGCGACTATCGCTTCTTAAAAGGAGAAGTCGTAGGCGAAGAATTTTACGTATCTTGTTTTGATGGTTCTCACGCATTTTTATTTAAAGGAAAAATGGACGGCGACCAACTCAAAGGAGAATTTTGGTCAGGCAAACATTGGAACGAGCCGTTTATAGCAACTCAAAACGACTCCGCAAAATTGACAAACCCGTATGAATTAACCTATCTAACACAAGACTCCACAGCCTTCGATTTTGCCTTCCCAAACTTAGAAGGCGACACAATTTCTATGAGCGACAAACGTTTTGAAAATAAAAACATCGTGCTACAAATATTTGGTTCTTGGTGTCCCAATTGTATGGACGAAACTGCTTTGTATGTAGACTTACACAAAAAATATGGCAAGAATACAGCGTTTGTTGGCATCGCTTTTGAACGCAAAGGAGAACTCAAAAAAGACAAAGCCATCCTCGAAAAATACATCAAACATTTCGATCTCCAATATCCCATTTTATATGGAGGAAAAGCAAGTAAAAAGTTAGCATCAGAAAAATTCCCTATGCTCAACAAAATCATTTCTTTCCCGACCACTATCGTCGTTGACAAAGAAAGGAATGTCGTAAAAATTCATACAGGATTCAATGGCCCAGCCACAAGCGTGTACAAAGAATACCTAAAAGAATTCGAAATCTTATTACAAGAATTATCAAAATCATAAATAAGTTATGAAAATAGTAAGAGACATAAATGTAATTCGCCAAGACAAAGATGGAAGTTATATGATTACATTTTATGAGGGCGAAAATTTAGTGAATTATAGCCTGAAATTTACAGATATATGCGCTGTGCCTACCTGTGAATGTGGTGTATTAAATGCAACAGTAAGCAGAGAAGATAAGGGCGAAAAAGAAACATTTGATATTGGATTTTCTGTTCTTGGAGAAAGTGTTTTTGCTGAAATGGAAGTACCTGACTGGGAAAAGCAGGCATCTGATATCGAAGATAAATTGAATGAATCTGATTGGCATTTCCTTCGGAAAAAGTACCTTGAAGACAAACGAACGCTTATTGAAAGTATTGAAAATCCAAAATCTATTCGCCATAAGTTTGATAAAAGAGAACTTGAAATCACCAGAAATCAATATCCTTTTTCTGATATTTTTCCCCACTCTATATTTGTAGTCGAACTTGAAGGAATAATTTATAATATTTTTGATTCATACTGCAAAAATCCTTTGTGTGCATGTACAAATATTACATTGGTTGTGCTTATTGAAAAGGGAGATATAAAAGAAATGGGAATTATTACTTATGATTATAAAACTCAAGAATTAGAGATCGTAGAAAATAAAATAGGTGATGATACTAAACTCAAAAATATTATACAAATATTATTTGAGGAAGAGAAAGATATAGATGCTTCCTTTCAAAAAAGAAACCACATGGTAAGAGAAATATTTGAAGCAGAACAAAATAGGGTAAATCTAATAAAAGTTGTAAACAGAAAACCAAAAATCACTCGAAATGCGCCTTGTCCTTGTGGTAGTGGAAAGAAATATAAAAAATGTTGTATGAAGTAATGAAGTACAAAAACGACCACAAAACCTTACTCATTTTAGACTTAGACGAAACCCTGATTTTTGCCACAAGCAAACCATTAGAAAGAACAGCAGACTTTAAAGTATTCAGCTATTATATTTACAAACGTCCCTACCTAAACGAATTTCTACATTCTGTCAGCAAAGATTACCAACTTGCCGTTTGGTCTTCGGCATCAGACGATTATGTCCAAGAAGTAACCCAACAAATATTTCCCAAAGACATTGACCTCAAATTCGTATGGGGACGAAGTCGTAGTACTTATAAGCGACGAATGCAAATGAATCCCTATACAGATTGGTACGACAATAGCCATCACTATTACATCAAAAACCTCAAAAAACTAAAACGACAAGGCTACCAACTCCAAAGAATTTTAATCGTAGACGACACGCCACACAAAGCACAAAACAACTACGGAAACGCAATTTATCCCACAGAATATGAAGGCGATTTAAAAGACAACGAACTCCAAAAACTCGCCTACTACCTGAAACCCCTAAAAGATAAAACCAATGTAAGAAGGATAGAAAAAAGAAATTGGCGGAGCTTGGTTGATAAACTATAAATAGGCGTTTTGTATTTATGTCGTGCTGTTGTTTTACACACTGGAAATTCCAGTTGAGACCATCCAAAATAGCCCCGATAGTAGTGGTATGGTGGCGTGGTTGGAACTTGTAGGGGCAATCCCTTGTGGTTGCCCAGCCTGAAGCGTAGGCAAGCCACCATAAGAACGGATAGCGGGACTAAACGCAACGACGAAGCACCAGACAGTTCGCTCCTTATTAGTTAATCAGTGTAACAGTAGATTAGTGAATCAGTCCGTACAGAAACCATAAAAACGATTGGTTTATCAAACAGAATCGAAATGAAGAAAAAACTAAAGCACCAAGAAATTGGGCATCAAACAAAATCAAAATAAAGAAAAAACTAAAGCACCAAGAACCAAAAACTAAGAACCCTTAACACCAACAGTACGATGTCCAAAAGAATAAACCCAACCCAAACTTAAACCCATAGAAAAATAA
>ENA-ORXR01004675-ORXR01004675.1-marine-metagenome-genome-assembly--contig:-NODE-4675-length-11307-cov-11.173998_pt1 | contig 11307 bp, 8 predicted proteins | sample MGYA00237866_ERZ511479 | MGnify/ENA metagenome assembly ERZ511479 | reverse complement strand
TAGGACTTGTTAAAACGCTTATACCGCCGTCTTGCCCACTCAATGAGTCGCCTTTCAAAAATACGAAATAACGAATTAACTTATACTTCCTAATCTTTCCATAGTAGTTGATCCATCCCTGTATTTCCGTATTGAAAAATTCAGCGATGTCTCCTATACTCCTATTTGTCCATCTTTGAAACTTCGTTGACTTAATTTCCGATATTATCCTATTCCTACTTGACTGACTTATTGCACAGTCGTATCCAAGAAACATTCGACCACCTTTCGTGGCACTTAGTCTTGGTTGAAAACTGTAGCCTAAAAAGTCAAACTTAACCGTCTTACTAGATGATTGTCTATTGATTTTCTTACAAAATACAATCTTTGTTTTGCCTTCATGCAGGCGCAATTGACAGGCTGACATTCGAGCCTTGATGGAAGCTTGTATCCTACATCCCAATGCAGAACATATCTGCTGAATGTATCGATGACAGTCAATATGTAGCCATATCTATTCTTTTCGTAGATCTATACATACTTGATGTCCATTTCTAAGACTTCAAGTGGCCCGCTCGGTGCCCACTCTTCTAAATTTGACAAAGTTCCTGCCAGTCCGCTTACGTGGCTCTTGTAAAAGCTGTTGCTCATTCATAAGACGATAAACTTTCTTATGATTGATGTAGTAGCCTTGTAAGCATAAAGCAAAACAAATAAGTCTGTAGTGATTAGAAAGATCGGGGTCCAACTTTATCTCAACAATTTTAGCTAGCACCTCTTCATTGCTAACTTTAACTATTTTCTGAGTATCTGGATCACGATAGTTTGTGCACACTGAAGCTCTGCGCCCTGGCTTAGTTCCTGTCTGTCTATAGTAATATTGATGCTTAGACATTCTGGCGATCTTCAGACAATCATCACGTCGCAGTCCTTCTGAAATATATTGACCTATCATCTCCTTTTTTTCAGTTCTGGAGACTTTTTTTTAAGCATTTCATCTTTCATACGGCCTTGAAGCTCCTTCTCAGCTAAGAGCAGCTTGAGATTGTTATTCTCATTCTCAAGCTGCTTAATGAGCTTCTCATTATCCTTAGCAGTCTTATGTTGTAGACCGTCAGTACCATAGACATTATACTTCTTCTTCCAATAATGAAAGGTCGATGCATAAATATCATACTTGACTAAAGTAACCTTCTGGCCTTTAAGCTTTGCCTCCTTTATGATGGCAAGCTTTTCTGCTGGGGTGAACTTCTTAGTTCCCTTTTCTGTCTTTTTCACAGTCATAATTACAAAATGTTTTTCGTAATCTTTGTCTGGGTATATAGGGGGCTGTTACAGTATCATTTACTATTTCATTTATTGTAAGAAATTATTTTATTAGAATTAATGACTCTGAAAAAGTAAATGTAAAAGCTCATCACACAGTAAGGATGATGAGCTTTGTTGATTCTTGAATCTACTTATAATTTTATCTTTTCATAGTTTAGAAATGTTCAATCGATTCTATCAAATCTCCATCCACAAGCTTCTACGCAAGTAATATAAGTTGGATTTATTTGTAAATAATCTGACTCGAAAGTTATTTTTTCAATAAGGATTCCATCTTCAATCGTTTCATTTTAAGTACTGATAATTTTTCAATTAAATAAGTTGTTATTTCAAACTTATACTTATTAAGTTGATTGGTTCTGCAAATTCGCAATCTGACTGTCCATTTTGAAGTTCTTGAAATTCAATAATGACTTGCAAACCTTCAGATGGTGTTATATCAAAATCGTCAATATTAATTGGGTCTAAAATTCTAAATTCATCATCAAGTGGAAGTGCTAATATTAATCCACAGTTTTCTCCATCTAAGCTTTGAAAATTAACTAAAGAACCATTGATGTCATCCGATTTATCGCATGACGTAATTCCTATTAACAATAAGAGTAAAGCATACAATTTTATATAATTCATATTATAATTTTTAAAACTTAATAATTAGTTATTGTACTCAGAAAGACGGTCTGAAATTTTTGGCGGTTGGTATTTATTTGCTTCTTAACTCTTTATTAAAATTTTATAGTTGTTTCGGTCTCAGCCACTTTAGGGAAAACTCTGGAATTCATTGAGGTTTTTGATAAAAACTGAGTTTGTTTCCGTTTAAGTATATTTAGTTGAGACTACTTTTTATAGGTAATTTGTGTAATATAAAAGTGTATTTTTAATTTCAATATTTTGTGTGTTTAAGTTTTAGGTTAGCATAATTACTTTCAAACCTATTTTATCATTCGGGAAAAATTGCTTGATTTTCTTGTTCTTATTCTTCATGATTTGGCTATCTAGAGAGCTGCCTTTTGCCATATAACGATTAATGATATGTCGTCGTCTCTGTGAGGCACGAACAGATATGCGATCATATCTAATGTTATCATCTGGCCTTCATACTTAATATTAGTAAATAAATTCCGAGTCCTATTCCAAATAATGCCAAAGCCATTAAACCATAAAAATTCCCTTTTGTATGGAATTTCTTTCGAAATTTATTGACCTCTTCTTCAGGCATGTAATCTTTGTCATTCTTAACAATTCCTAAAATCTCGATTTGATGATAATTGAAATGTTTATCTGAAAACGATAATTGCTCTGTTTCACTTATCTTTTTTTCGTAAGCATCTTTCCATAATTTTATTGAAACACCATCTCCTTTATTGACATTGCTTAAAAACGAATTTGATTTAAGTGCTTTAAGTTCTGATCCATTTAATTTGAATTTATAGATTGGGAATTCTTTTAATTCAATTTCTATTGATTTCTTGTTTCTCCTTCCTGATTTAACCTCTGGTTGATTGTTTAATCTTCCTGTAATTTCGATAGTAGTTTCTGAATTGATGATTTTGTTTCCATTTTTGTCTTGCCTAATGAATAATAAAGAGAATAGGCTCCATACTATTATAAATCCGATTCCAAATCTTCTTAAATTTCGATTCTCCCATTTTGACTTCTCTTTTTCATTTTCTGCTATTCCGTTTACTAAGTGTTCTTTTATTTTGTAGTAGCTGTCCAAATTAACGTTGGAGGAAGTAATTCTTGCTTTCCCGTTAGTAAAATATAAATCTAAATCCTCCCATTGTAGGTATTTATTTTCTTTCCTTATAGCAGTGTATGACTTCAACTTAGATATTACAAACTCTTTTTGAATAAGGCCAAAAAATGATTCTTTTTTTAATCTATCATTTTCTATTTTGATTACTTCGTTTTTAAGTAAGTAATATATTGATGCTATAGCAACAACAGCTGATAGTAGAAAAAAGGACAAGTCAACTATTTGAATATATCTGTGATTAAACATCGGCTTTAAAAAGGAAACCCCTAATACTGAGAATCCTATAGCTCCTAAGCTTAAGATAATAATGCTCGATAGTTTAAATTTTGCTCTAATCTTCATTCATTAGTTCTGGCTTGATGATAACTTGTTTATATCCCCCCAGTTTCATTCAAATCTGTCCGTTTTTCTCATCATCTAAGTCTAAATTATCTAATGGGCTTTCACCTGAGTCACGCTGCCCTATCTTATTTGCGTATATATCTCTGTCGTCTTTGATCTACCAGTGTTTATGAGTTAAGCGCTGCTGAGTGCCACGCTCCATAAGATGGGTCGCAAAGCTGTGACGCAGATGATGCAGCTTATGTCTGGGGTCCAGTCCTGCATTGCTCAGCGCACTCTTGAAGACACTTCTGAGACTGGAACTCGCATATGGCTTGCCTCCCCCTGTCGTAAGCTTTTTCATCTACGTCGACATGTTAGCCATCACATACTGATCATACGTTCAGCGCTATTTGATTTACAAGCATATTATCATTCCTTGTCAAATATGTATATCTATACTCATTAGATGTGCATTGAGCTAAATATAATTTAAAACCTAAGGTGATAGCTCATCTCTGTGACTGTATATTGTATCTACTGCTTCACAAGCTTAACGATGGCAGTTTCATCCTGCCTTGCAATTCTCAAGTAATATAAACCAGCTGTCAGGTCACTTAATGAAAGTGCATGGCGACTGGCGCCCTGCTGGAGGAGTTCACGGTGGATGACAGCACCGCTGATGTCGAATAATTGTAAAGATGTGGATTCTATCAGCGCCTGATCAAAGATTATGTCTACATCATCCTGCACTGGATTTGGGAACACTTCAAAGCCAGCTCCTTCTATCTCATAGGTGGCATTAGGAAGATCCACATTAAATTCGTAAACATCTGATATTCGATTACAATCGATACCGATGGAATTAACTCTCCAGTAATATTGAACGCCGAACTGCAGCTGGTTGAGGTCGAAACTGCTGGTGGTCATAGTCTCAGGTATGTCATAGTCGATGACGGTGAATAATGGATCTTCGCTGATCTGAAGTACATATGATTGTGCATTGTCAGCTGCCTCCCAGGTGAAGTCGACGACACCACTGATCTTTTCTGATTCATTAAACGGACTGATTAGATCAAATGGGGCGGGTGCATCATCTAGTGTCAAGATAAGATTAGTAGAGTTAGAAAGTTCTCCGTCAGTAGCTTGTACCACTATGGATGTGGTGGAACTGACGCTCGCGAAATCTCCTGAAACTGTCAACGTACTGGTTTCTCCTGGCATCAGCTGAGAGGGTGATAAATCAAAACTGAGTCCTGCAACATTACTCAAAATAGATAGGTCTACAGTCCCATTAAATGCTGAGCTGACGGTGATTTCATTGCTGATTGATTCACCTTGATTACACAGGTTCAGCGAGCTGGATGCTAATTCGGAAAAAAGATTATTCTCTTCCGCTCCGCATATTTGTAATGACCACTCATTGAATACACCAGTGTCTAAAAAGAACTGGTCTATAATCATGAGCTGCCACTCACCTGAAGCTGACTCTCCATTGAAAGCTGATAGAGGGTTTTCTGGCTGATAAAGCATCCCATCAGTGAAGGGACATGGTATATTGTCTTTCGAAAATCCGTTATCGCTAAAGCCGATGGCAAAATTCTGAAATCGATCGCTAGAGCAGTTAGAATTTGCCAGCGAAACCTGAGTGCCACTGGGGCTAATCAAGGTAAATGAGAGATCACCCGACCAAGTATGTTCTCCTACAATGATAGGTATAGTGACATCTCCTACGATGAAGTCTTGCTCTATAGTAATAACGGAAATGGTCGTATCCAATCTGTCTTCCGTGATCATCAAATTAAGATCCGACCGGGTATCCCCTATACAGCCTAAGCCAGAAGTCCTGAACAGCACAGGGGCGGTCCAAGGTCCTGACTGACAGAGATTCTTCCCTCTCACTCGCCAAAAGTATTCTGCATTCTGCTCAAGGACGCTTGTTGCGATTTGATTTTCTGTGATGTCAGCTCTGGCCACGATAGGATCAGCAAATGAGAGATCAGTTGAAATCTCAAAGTCATAAGTTGAGGACTGCGTATCTGACCAGCTGAAGGTAGCCACAGGGCTCACTGGCCGGCTTATATCTATGGGTTGCTCCATCACAATTTGATTAGGCGATTGGGCATCTATATTGATTAAAATATCATTCGCATTCAGATTATTCCCATCCGTAGCAGATATGCTGATAAGGTAATTACCTGAGGATAGCTGGTTTAATCCTGACAGGGTCATTGACGTGTTTCCGCCTGACTTGATTGGATTTTGATTAAAGTCAGCACTGACTCCCACTGGAAGATTAGGCGCGCTCAGGGTGACCTGATCCTGAAAATTCTGGTCGACGTCTATATCTAAGGTGATGCTGTTCTGATTGCCTCCACAGACATCAAAGCTAAACTGAGAAAGTGCTAATACGAAAGAGCCATTGATGCCATTAATTACCTGCTGGCCAGTACCTGCTGGGTCTAACCAGTCCACTAAACTGGTCTCCGCAGTACCTTCACCTTGGAAGCTACGGCGTAGTGATCCAAACTCATCCCATTTATCGTTTCCACAAGCAGCTTGGCCTCCACTGACAAAGCCGATAGCTTTACCTTGCATATTGAACTGAGGGGCGCCTGAAGAACCACCTTCTGTCGTACCTAAATCCCAATCATTGACTCTGATAAATACGGTGTCGCCTTCAAAAATTGAATACTGCGGGAAGTCGTAGTCAAAGCTGATTCGCTTTTCTTCCCCATTCGAATGATGTACTACGAAGCTGGAATCAGGTAAAATGGGCCTGATATCCCAGCCCGCGTAAAAGGGACGAAAATCTGGATCCACGGGGTCATCTAACAGCAATAATGCGAAATCAACGGATTCAGGATCTAAGCTGCCATTCACAGCCGTCGCGACCATAGTGGCTCCGGTATGAAACTGATCTAATAATCCATCACCATTACTTCCATTAACGGCGGTGTTAATCGGTCGGCAATTACTATTTTCATAATTCCAATAGGTGACTAAAGATGACGCATTATCAGCTGTTATTCCACAGTGCGCTGCTAAGATGAAGTATGGCTTTGAATCATTCTGTGCATTGTTAACTAAGAAACCAGTACAGAATATGCCACCGCGGGTAGAGACGGCTGCGACGGACTGTATCTGATCACGAAAGCGATCAATAAGAGAAAAACCATCTTCGCTACCGCATCTCGTATCTATATTACATTCTCCAGATAAAGAGCGGGTGACAACATCGATAAATCCATGGTTGATAGAGCTTAGTTTAAGCTTTGTCTGTGGCTTTACAGCAGCCGGCACGCTTAATTCGATAGTCATCTTATCACCTCTCATGATAGGGGTCCACAGTTCACCATGGTCTTTATTATCACTTATGGTAAAGGGTCCGATGCTGCGTCCTGTCTGATGCGAGGTAATTTTGAGAGAGGCCCCCTCAGGCATCTCGTACTCTGTGAATCCCAAATTAATCGATTCTGCTCCTGGTGATGCCACATCAACAGTCCAGGTCCAGCTATCATCTTTCACTTTCCACTCGCCAGCATTTTGTAGGTGGATATCTACAGCTCTCGGCTCTGCATATTGATAGACATCTATCTTTTCATTATTGCTGCGCTGTTGTACAGATGGTCCTAATCTTGGTAGCGTAATGCTACTGCCTTGATAATCACCATGAGCTGGTTTGTGCTGATTCACCTTCACCTGAGCTGATACAGCTGCGCTTATACTGATCAGTAGCATTGTCCAAAATAACTTCACTATCTCTTAGTTTAATTCAATTTACGTAAATAATTCTCTTGAGTTATCACCCTACAAGCTTACACTTTCGTTAAAGATTATATAATTGCAGTAATTAACAATTCCCAGTGCTGTAATACAGTAATGACCAGCTGAGTTTAAGCTAACGAGTTGACCCCGATACTACAGGATACATGTACTCCTTATGGATAACATGGACAAAGGGCATTTTGTTACACAGCCTGATCATCATGACAGTATGGCTAAGCTTAACGTATATATGAGTGATTTTGTAGGCCTTACCCCTATATTAACAGTAGACAAATTCAGATAATTGTCATGATCTACTTGAAAATAGCCAGTAAGGGTCGTTTAAGAAATGTCATCTGCATCTTTTCCTGGCTATCATAATATGTATTTGTACCTCTGATTAATTATAAAGCTATCCAGCGATATAACTAAAGCTCACCTAATCAGTTACCTTCCTCCTATTTGTATGGGTCTTTAGGATGCGCACTTGTTCCTGGCGACTGAGGGCATGTTTGCGGTGATTCCAAATCTTATCCCTGGCGATAGCGGCACTGCTAGACAGGTCAATGATTGGATTAGGATAGTCCGTACCGATAGTCACTCCACAAAATGTCTGTTCCATCTGAGTCATCTTCCAAGGCTCGTGAATGGCATGAGTAGGCACATTTCTGAGTTCTGGCACCCAGGTCTTAATAAATTCACCTTCAGGATCGTGGTCTTGTGATTGCTTCACGGGATTATACATTCTGATGGTATTAACGCCAGTGGTGCCTGCCTGCATCTGAAATTGAGGATAGTGTATACCTGGCTCATAATCTAAAAACTGTCTGGCTAAGTGATATATTCCTGAGCGCCAATCTTGATCTAAATGATGACACAGAAATGATACGAGCATCGCGCGCATGCGAAAGTTGATCCAACCTGTCTGTATCACGCAGCGCATGTTAGCATCTATCATAGGAAATCCCGTCATACCTGTCTCCCAGGCCGTGATGTAACTTTCATTACGTACATGTGGAAGTAGCTCAAAAGCACGATTAATACAGCCTGTCTCATATCGGCACTCCACCTCAAATTTTTGGATGAAGTGGCAGTGCCATTTTAGTCTTGTGAGAAAGGCTGTGTAGGCTCTCTTAGCTGTACTAAAGTTAGGATGATGTTTGACAAACTGAAAGGCCTGCTTAATACTGATGTTGCCCCATGCTAAGTAGGGTGATATTCTGGAGCAGCTTTTGCGGCTCTGCATTGGCTTGGACATGGATCGTTGGTAGTTTTTACCACGCTCCACCATGAATGATTGGAGGTACTGCCAGGCACGGTGCTCACCTGGCTTGATCATATCTGAAGGATAGTCTTGCCAGCCTGAGACCATCTCTTCCGGCAGGGCGTATTTCTCTTCGAGCTCAATAGGCTCCTGCGCCTGAAACTGATTTTGGGTGACGGGCTGCGCCATGGTGTGGCGCCATGCCTTGTCCCAGCCATTCCTATTTTTTATACCTCTGATAATGCCGTCTCGAGGGTATTCATGCCAAGAAATACCTTTAGCTCTTAGCCATTTTTTTATAAGCTTATCTCTATCATAGGTGACCTGAATGCCAGATTCTTGATAGCTGAATACAGTATCGATCTCACAGTGTGTATGCAGATACTCATATACGCACTCCACACGCTCGTGATAGCATCTCACCTGCTTGTGATAGGGAGTCAGCTGCTCGTTCATTTCCATGATAGAGTGATAGATGAATCTGCCATGTCGATCATCATAATCTGGATAGGTCATCATCTCTGGCTCAAAAATATAGATGACCATGTAGGGCAATCCCGCTGCTTCGGCTGCCGCTAAAGGCTGGTGATCTGAGCAGCGAAGGTCCCGCTTTAACCATACAATATTTACATGTTGTCGATCTTCCATAATAGCTCCTCGCTATTTATTTAATATAAATGCTTAAACCACCCCTATAGTTGAGCATGCGCATAGAATTTGACTGGTATCGTATGTTTAGATATGACATGCTTATATCAGTGATTGTTTTACCCAAGGTTCTGAGTAATTTTGTAGATCGAAATAATTTATGAAGTGGATTAAGTTATTGGTGTTAATGCTATTAGTGGCGAGCTTGGTGTGGTTTGCTTCGAGCATTGACCCTCAGGATGTGCTGGATGCCATGAGCATGGTAGGACTATCTTACTTTTGGGTGATTTTGGCTACAGCTACTGCATACATCTTAGGGGCTATCGCCTGGAGACTGTGCATAGATGATGCCTACAGTCATCATCTGAAGCTAAGACAGTTATTCGCCATCAGGCTGATCGGTGAGGCCGTCACCTTAGTTAATCCGTCTAATTTTATAGGTGGAGAATCCACCAAAGCGTATCTACTACAGAAGAGAGGCATACCGTACACGGTGGCTTTTTCATCGGTCATTTTATCCAGGTCTATACTGATCATCGTACAGGTGTTACTCTTTGTGATGACGGCCACGAGTTACATGGTAATCTCCGAGCGATTTAATCAGCAGCTATTTGTAATTATTTTAATCAGCATCATTGTACCTGCCATACTGGTCATGCTATTGATCTTGACTCAAAAGACACAGCTGCTATCTTTCCCTTTCACCCGAGGACAAAAGTTTCTTAAGTTCAGAGCTTCGCTGCAAGAGACTTTCACACTCGTCAGACAGCACTATCAAGCGCATCGCGGAAAGATGGCACTCGTGATACTCATAGCCGCTTGTCATTGGATGGCGGGCTCCGTAGAGCTCTACCTACTTTTTTCATATCTAGGTGTGGAGATCAGCTACCACGAAGCCTTGATGATGGACATGGGTATCATTCTGCTGAAAAGCTTTGGGGTCTTTGTCCCTGGTCAGATCGGAATTGAAGAGTATAGTAATAAGATTCTATTCGCCGTGGTCGGGATGGTGAATACTGCCATCTGGATCAGCATATCGTTACTGCGAAGACTGAGGCAGTTGATTTGGATTGTGATCGGTCTGCTGTTATATTTATTTATGGAGGGTAAGCACATGACAGGTCATATAGAAGATCGTGATGCCCACGAGAAGCTACACCAAGAGTAAATATGAGCGACGTCTGAATCTAACTTACATAAGATATATAGCGTACAAGAATTAGCTTATATCCCTTTCCGCATTCTCAATTGTCTTGAACAAATGTCGGAAGTCAAAATCAAAAAGTAATTGATGGACCTGATGCCTAATATAGCAGCTAGACATTATAAATAGTAGCACTATATCCGATCGCCGAGTGAATGCATACTTCTCAGTTCTGCTCCGTATCATTAATTAAAAGCGTCAATATCAAGGGGACATGATACAGAAATGATCAGTTAATACGAGATAAATCAGGCCAAACAGCTTCAAGATCTTTTTGATACATTTATGAGCTGACAAACAGATGCTCTCTCATGACGAATAACGATGTCCTTCGAAAAATACGCTATACCTTCGACTATTCCGATGACCAGATGATTAAGTTATTTGGATTAGGAGACCTGGAGGTCACTCGGGCTCAGATCAGTGACTGGCTGAAGAAAGATGATGATCCTGACCACAAGAATATTGTAGATAAACATTTGGCTCACTTTCTCAACGGCTTCATCGTCGATAAGCGAGGCAAGCGAGAGGGACCTCCTCCTAAAGCAGAGAAGTCTCTAAATAATAATATCATTCTTCGAAAGATAAAAATTGCCCTCAACCTGAAAGTAGAGGATATGATAGACGTTTTTGATGCGCAAGACTTCTCTATCAGTAAGCATGAGATCAGTGCTTTCTTTCGAAAGCCAACCCAAAGTCAATATCGACTGTGCAAAGATCAGTTTCTACGGAATTTTTTATTAGGTATGCAAAAAAAATATCGACCTGCCTGAGCTGATATTTTTCCGAAATGACAGCTGTCACAGGTGTATAGCTATTGTCAGAACGATCTAAGCCAGACTCTAAGCTACGCGTCTATTCTTGGAGGTTCTCTTATTTCCTCCTATTGGCCACAGCTGGATACCGTATTATCTTGTGACCCTTCGGATGTGTTTCAGCCTATTTTCATTCCTAAACCAGGCATGTTCAGTAGTAGTAAATAAATTCATAAGTAAGAGAACTGTTGGTCAAGCTGATTTGACTTTAGCACTTTTA
>ENA-ORXR01004673-ORXR01004673.1-marine-metagenome-genome-assembly--contig:-NODE-4673-length-11313-cov-3.323158_pt1 | contig 11313 bp, 13 predicted proteins | sample MGYA00237866_ERZ511479 | MGnify/ENA metagenome assembly ERZ511479 | reverse complement strand
GAGGTAGAACAGTGCAATAGCGCCAATAGAGAAAACAATGATGAACGTTTGAATGGCCATCCGCAAAGGTCTTTTTTCGTAATGCCTATTGAGCCACTCGAGGTCCTTTTTCATTTGGCTCATAGAATGGCTTATAGAATCAAGTTTTTCCATTATTGAATCAAACTTTTCGTCTGTAGTTTTGTCGTGTAGACTCAAAGCCCTTTGTAATTCTTTATTTTTCATGACTTATGGTCATCCCATGGTTCTATGCTGGTTCTTACAAACCCCTCATACTCACCACGATTATTATATTGTGGCATGCCTCCAAACTCTTCAGCATCACGCTGTCGACGCTTCATTTTGAAGTATGCGCTGTTGTCCCGCTTCTTGGCGGCACAAGACTTACTACATGACTTGGCCCAACCACGTTTACGGTCAGCCATACGGGCAGTAAACATAGTTCCACACTTACATGCAACCTCTACGGTCTTTCCTCTCACTTTGGTCATGGCTTATGTTTCCTCTAAAGTCCACTCAATTACTTGCTTTGGAATTGTCTTTTCTTGACCTTTTTCAGAATCGTAAAATTTCACATCGCCTTTATAGACATGTAATAAGGTATTTTCCTCAATAAAACAGACATTTTTGTCGTGCTCTAAAATCGCTTGAACATCACTAGCCACAAAACATTCTTCTTCATTATTAACAAGCACCATAGGTGCGCCATTCTGCATTCCAAAAACATGATAAGGAAAATCTTTATGTATAAACAAAAAGGCCAAATGCCCTTCAATTTGTAATTTAATATCTCTTAGAGCATTAACTATTTTATCGGGAGACAACTCTGTGATTTGCGTTAATTCATAATCAACAAGTGCGCACAATACTTCCGTATCAGTTTCAGAAACAAAATTATAAGATTTTTTTGTTAGTTTACTTTTTAAATCTTGGTAATTTTCAACAATACCATTGTGAACAAGATATATGCGATCAAGGGCTTTATGAGGATGGGCATTTAATTCAGAGGGAACGCCATGAGTAGCCCATCTTGTATGAGCAATTCCGCTTTTACCAAGATAAGCATCAAATTGCTCAACTTTCTTAGTCAAACCATCAACACTACCCTTAACTTTAATACATTCGACGTTTTCTTCACCAAGAATGGCCACACCTGCCGAATCGTAACCTCGATATTCCAACCTTTTTAGGCCACTTAACAAAAACTGCGAACATTCTCTATGCCCTGAATAAGCTACAATTCCACACATTATTTCTGTTTCCTTTTCTTTTTCATCCACTTTTTAACGTATGATTTCTTATTAATGAATTCCCTTTTAGGAATACATAACGTGTCCGCTGGTATATTTTCCTCAACACTGGAACCTGAAGCAATAAAGCTTCCCTTTCCAATACTCACTGGAGAAATTATTTGTGAATCTGAGCCCACAAAAACATCGTCACCCAAAGTACTAAAATGTTTTCTTATTCCATCATAATTACAAAAGATGACACCACATGAAATATTAGTATTCTTTCCAATACTACAATCACCTAAATAACTTAAGTGACTAGCTTTTGCCCCTTCTTTTAAAAGGGCATTTTTTGTTTCAACAAAATTACCTAATTTAACTTTATTTTTCAAACGACTACCAGGTCTTAAACGGGCATAAGGCCCAATTCGACAAGAATCCCCAACAATAGAGTCATCCACGACAGTGCCCCAAAGCAACTGAGTCCCTTTTCCTATTTTAGAATTTTTAATGTGATGATTGCCCTCCAAGACGGCTTGAGAAGAAATTTTTGTCTGCCCCAAAAGCTTAACTTGAGGACCGACTCTTACTCCAGAAGATAGTTGAACGCTTTTATCGACATAACATGTCTGCGGGTCATCAAAATAAACACCTTTTTCTTGCGCCCAATATTTTACAATATTTTGTTGAGCAATTTTATTTACTTGAGCTAACTGCCATTGATCGTTAACTCCAAGAAAAGCACAGGCATCTTCAATCAAAAATGCTTCAGATTTATTTTTTTGCAATAAGTCTGTCACATAAAATTCGTTTTGCTTGTTAGTACTTTTCAAATTCTTAATTGAATGGGCAAGATATTGATATTGAGCAAAGTAAACTCCAGTATTGATTTCGCAAATTTCTTTCTGCTTTTTCGAAGCGTCTTTACACTCAACAATTTTTAAAAATTTATTATCATCATCTCGAACAACTCGACCCAATCCTTTAGGGTCGTCAACAACTGAAGACAAACACACAATATCTAAAGCTTTAGTTTTTTTAAATTGATTCCAAGAACGACTCAGTGTTGATTTCTTCAATAACGGCAAATCGCCATTCAGGATCATGACATTATTTTTCTGAGAAATCTTCGCCACTCTTGAATGATCCAAAACAGTCTTAACAGCGTGACCCGTTCCCCTCTGTTGCTTCTGCTTAACAAATAAGACTCTTTTAGAAATTAAGTCTTTAGATTTTCGAGAAGAATAATTTTTTTCAATCCATGCGCAAATTGTTTTTTCAACCAATTCTGCCTGATAACCAACAACAATAACGATCTTATCGCAAAGAGCTTCAAGAATTTCAAAGGGATAGCAACACATAGCCTGTCCCGCGACCTCATGAAGCACTTTAGGTTGCGAGCTTTTCATTCGAGTGCCTTTTCCTGCAGCCAGTAAAATACCTATATTTTTCATTCGCATTTATTGTATAATAGATTCTAAACAAAGACGATGAAAATACTCAGCCTTATTGACGTAGGAAGCAATTCCACCAAATGCCTTGTTGCAAAAATATCACCTTCAACAGCGCCGCAAATACTCTTTAAATGCTCCTATATCAGCGCTCTTGGTGAAGGACTAAAATCTGACTCGACTCAATTCAAACTCAGTCAAAAGGCATTAAAACGAAACTTAAATGCCTTCAATCAAATCAAATCTTCTCTTATTAAAAATAATCTCCCATTACCTTCTTTAGTATTTGCTACTGAAGCCACTCGAAGAGCACAGAATAAAATCGCTCTTGAAAATCAGGTCCAAAAAGTATTCGGCAATAAAGCCAAACTCAAAATATTAAAAACTTCTGAAGAAGCCTTTTACAGCTCACTAGGCGCCAGCCAATCATTCAGCAAAGTTCCCGACAATTATTTAACTCTTGATATTGGTGGAGCCTCATCTGAATTGAGCCTGTTTAGTTATAAAGAAAAAAAATTAAATAATTTTGTTTCAATCCCATTTGGTGGATTAAATACCTTCATTAGCCTAAACCGGCCCAAGAGCCCCTTGAATCCTCTTAAAATTTACACACTTTATGAAAATTTAGAACGATTACTCGAAAACTATCTTCCTAAAGCAAAATCTATTTTATCAACTAACAACTCCCTGCCGCTTATTATAATTGGTGGAACTATGTACAAACTAGCTTCACTTTGTCCCCATCAATCACTTTCTCCAACATTACTCAAAATAAAAACCCAAGAAATAGAAGAATTTCTTGTTAGAATTTGCTCTTTAACACTTAAACAAAGAGCCCAGCTCTATCCAGACTACAATATAGCTCGACTTAAACTTATGCCTTTTTCAACTCTTTGCCTTCTACTCATACTGAGTCAGTGCAAAAAAAACAACGAAGTTTACTTCAGCTCTTGCGGACTAAGACATGGCTTCTTATCCTTAAAAACTCAAGAACTCACTACTTAACTAATTTTCGGTATTTAATTCTTTTAGGAACCAAATCATCTGTTCCTAATCGCCGTTTACGATCTTCAGCGTAACTATCATAGTTACCTTCATGCCACTGCACTTTTGAATTTCCTTCAAATGCCAGAATGTGCGTTGCTATTCTATCTAAAAACCACCTGTCATGACTAATAACCACAGAACAACCCGCAAAGTTCAATAAGGCCTCTTCAAGTGCCCTCAAAGTATTAACGTCTAAATCGTTGGTAGGCTCATCGAGCAGCAAAACATTTCCTTCACTTCTAAGCATCTTAGCCAAGTGAACACGATTACGCTCACCTCCCGACAAAGTACCTACTTTTTTCTGCTGACTTGATCCCGTAAAATTAAAACGCGAAACATAATTTCGAGCATTAATTTCCTTATTCCCTAAATAAATAACTTCACTATCATCTGAAATTTCTTCATAAATTGATCTTTCTGGATTCAAAGCATCTCTTGATTGATCAACATAACTTAATTTAACTGTTGAACCGACTCCAAACTCGCCTTCATCAGGTGTTTCTTGGCCTGTAATCATTCTAAACAAAGTCGTTTTACCCGCGCCATTTGGTCCAATAACCCCAACAATTCCACCAGCAGGAAGAGAAAAGTTTAAATCTTCAAAAAGCAAACGATCACCAAAAGCTTTTTTAACTCCTTTGGCTTCTATAACTTTATCTCCCAAACGAGGGCCTGGAGGAATATAAATTTCAAGGTCTTTCAGTTTTTCTGCAGTTTCCTGACTTAACATTTTTTCATAAGAATTAATTCTAGCTTTAGATTTAGACTGTCTTCCTTTAGGGTTTTGCCGAATCCAATCCAGCTCTCGCTTTAAGTTTTTATGGCGCTTACTTTCTTGCTTTTCCTCAGACTTCAATCGTTTTTGTTTCTGTTCAAGCCATGAACTATAATTACCTTCCCACGGAATTCCTTCTCCGCGATCAAGCTCTAATATCCATCCAGCAACATTATCTAAAAAATAACGATCATGCGTAACCGCAACTACGGCACCTTTGTAATCCGCTAAATGCTTTTCCAACCAAGCCACAGATTCAGCGTCCAAATGGTTTGTTGGCTCATCAAGTAGTAAAATATCTGGTTGTTTAAGTAACAATCGAACCAAAGCCACTCGTCTTTTTTCACCACCTGACAAGTCTGTAACTGGACTGTCCCCAGGAGGGCAACGAAGAGCATCCATAGCCAATTCAATTTTATGATCAAGACTCCAACCATCTTGAGCTTCAATTTTATCCTGTAAAGCAGCCTGTCTTTCTAGTAATTTATTCATTTGCTCTTCAGGCATTTCTTCAGCAAACTTAGCCGATATCTCTTCAAACTCTTTTAAGGTTTGAACAAGCTCACCAACGCCTTCCAGTACATTTTCCTTTACTGTTTTCTCTGGATTCAACTCAGGTTCCTGAGCAAGAAAGCCAACAGTGGCCCCTTGTGATGGAAAAGCTTCACCTTGAAAGTCAGTGTCTAGACCTGCCATAATACGCAATAAAGAAGATTTACCAGAACCATTTAACCCTAAGACACCAATTTTAGCGCCAGCGTAAAAAGATAAATAAATATTTTTAAGAACAGTTTTTTGCGGAGGATGAACTTTAGTCAAACCCTTCATATTGTAAATAATTTGAGGCATTTAGTGCTTAAAATCAATAATCTTTAAAGAGTCAAGCTTAGTTCTTTGAATCCAACACACGCTTTGATATGGCATAACTTCCTGAGACCTGTAACATTGGCAAAAAGGCCCAACCCAGAATAGGAATCATTAAAACTGCAGCTGGAATCAAGCCCAACCCAGCCTTATAAGCATGAGAAAATTCATAAGAATCTTCATTACCTTCGATCCCTTGATTAATCAATCTGTGCCCAAAGCCAAGGCCCTCTCGACCCATAGCCCACCCCATAAAAATAATTGCAATAGGAATTGTAACAGCAAATAAAATAAAAGGATAAGTTAAAATTGAAATCAACAAGGAAACTCCAATAGCAAAATATTCTTTTCTTAAATCTTTAAAGCGTGCTTTTTGAAGCTTGCCATTATACACAACCTTACCCCGAACACCCTCAAACAACTCCTTCTCATTAACTACAAAACCTACAAAGACTGATAAAAGCGCGCTCGCAATTGCCCCTGAAAACCACAACATCAACAAGACAACAATAATACTACCCAACCACGAGGCCACCATAGACATGGTGTCATGAGCAATTAAACCTGAAATTAAGGAAAAAATTCCAAAACTACTCGCAATAATCAATACAGTTAAAACACAAACAGAAAGAATAATCGATTTGATAACAGCCTTCTTATACCAAGCACCTAATTGATTCTTATCAAAACACATTTTCATGGCATTTAAAAAATCTCGTAAACCAACAAAAAAACCATCAATTTTTCTCATATCTTCTACAGCTTATTCAATTTTTTTAGAAGTATCAACAAAGCTCTTAGCTAGTAAATGGGAAATTCTCTTGTATTTTAGCCCAAAGCAAACCTTCTCGAAGTAAAGTTATTTTTTCTTCACTCTCAACCCTCACCAGTGTACTCGACTCATTATTTTTGGATTCTTTATATTCTTTTGTCTCAAAATAAACATTGTTATCAATTGAAAATTGCTCAATTAGCTTAGTATCCACTAGTGAACTTGACCCTGATTCATTAATACTGGTTGAAATAATAGGCTGCCCAACAGCATCAACTAGCTCACGCGTTAACGGATTTCCATCAACTCTAACAGCAATTGTGCTTCCATCATCAGTATCTAAAACTAAAGTCAAGGCCCCTGGCCAAAAGCTATCCATTAATTTTTCTTCAAGCTTAAAGCGTAACTTGAAAAGATCTTTAACCTGACCTTTATCTCTAGCTAATATTATAAAGTTTCTATCAAGAGGACGATTTTTTATTCTACTTAATTCTTGTCTTGCTTTATTAGAATTATAAAGCACTGAAAGACCTGGCAAAGTTGCCGTAGGCACAACCACTACTTTTTCATCCAATAAATTTTTCTTAAGATTATTCATAAATTATTTATAAGAATCAATAATATTTTTTAAAGTTGTTTTTCCATCTGAAGAGCCCATGCTTTTCAAAAAAGTTTTGGCTTGTTGTCTTCCCTCAAGAAGGAATCGTCTTCTTTGACTAGCGTTTTTTACCTGATCAATTGAAGCTCTTGATCTTGTGGCCATTGACAACGGAACCACTAAACTATTCTGCTCCGTTTTTTGTGATCTATTCTTCATACTTCGTCGCAGCAGATAAGTTAATTCTTGGTAAGGCCCAACAAAGTGACTTGATTGATACGTTCTTAAATACAACCACAACACAATGGGATTAGATTCTTCTTTATTTTTTTGACTTAATTGTTCTGAAAAATAATCAAATTCTTTAGTTGATGGACCACCAGCGAGCACCCCTGAAAACCATAGATTTTTTTGAGCCTTGCTTTGACCATTCAGAAAACGCATTTGCATTTGTTGCCACAACAAATTAGACGGAGATAAAAAAGTACCACTGACTAATGATGAATTTTCTTGCGCAGAAATCAAGGGGCAATCAAAAGGTAAAGAATAATCTGTCAACTTTCTTGTAGATAAAATACGGTCCATATAATCAACAAAACGATTTTTAGAATCAACAAAAGAGAGTTTATCTTTCCAGTTCTGGACAATTCCTTCAAATCGATCCCACTTCATTGACTGCCATTCTGCACGATTCCCGCCATCATCAAGAGCCCAGCTCATCGCTTGCCAACATCCCATACCTGTACCCACAACCAATAGAGGCTTCATTCCAGCTTTCTCCATTTCCTGCAAAAAGCCTAAGGCTCTAAAAGAATCATATGCTAGTGAATCAATCCAAACCGCGTAATACACTTCTTTTTTAGGCTTTTCAAGCTCTGGAGCTTCAACAACTTGCTCAACCGCTGGAACTTCGAGCTCAGCTTCTTGTGTATTTTTTAGAGATTCACTCTCAGTAACGTGCCCTTCAATAATAATTTTAGGGGATTGAGGCTTCGTCTCCTGAACAGTTCTTGGTACTTTGTTTGAAGTACAACTAAAAAGAAAAATGAGTCCTAAAAATAAAATATTTTTCATGTCGAGCTTATTATAATTGATGTTTTTGCGCTAAAAAAGCAATTAATGACATCTTTAAAATTAAAATATGACCAATTCTCTATTTTTAGCTTCTTTTAAATCGGCTTCTTATATTTTTCTTGTAGAAACAATCTAAATTCCAGCGCATTTTTCTATACAAAGACTTCTTTTTTCTAGTTTCTAACGAAGAGTCAAACAAACCATTCATACTGCCCTGCTCGATAAGGATTTTTTCTGTCCATAAAAAGTCAACTCCAATGCTTGGATCCACATGGTTAAAAGTAATGTCTATAGGTTCAAAAATTTTATTGTTCTTAAAATATTCCCACCTTTTCAAGGCCGCACCATAATTCATGTAAAAAGAATCTGCTGCTCGACACTTATTTCCAGGGTAAATATGTTTTCATTTTTTAATTAATTTAGGAGCAACGTAAAGATGACAAGCATTAGAAAAATAAACACAAAAATCCCCCTTAATTGTCTTAGCCTCAGCAAGAATATCCTCAATATGTTCATCAAAAGCTTCTAAAAAGACAATGTCATCTTCAAAAACCAAGACATTTTTTAATTTTCGCTCAACGACTATCTTACAGATTTCAAAGTGTTTTGAAATAATCGACATGTCTACTTTTCGCAAAGTATCCGCATTAAAGCGCTCAGCAATGTATTCCTGACTTAAATCAGCGACATCATGATCTAAAATATATTCAAAGGGAATGTTTCTTTGTCCGAATTGTCTTTCAATAGAACGTCTTCTATCCTCGAAACCCTTTTTACAAGTAATGACAAATACAGCATCTACAGCTAAATTCATAATATTATTCATAATTGAAATGCTTTAAAAACTCAATTCTATACTCTTTTTATCCATACTAGATATTCTTGATTACCCTTGGTTCCTTTAATATCAGAGGGCTGAATATCCATCCATTTTAAGTCTAAAATGCTTTCCACGACTTCTTTAACTGATTTTATGGCTTCCTCCGTATAAACAGGGTCTCGAACAATGCCTTTATGTAATTTATCTGCAGATAATTCAAATTGAGGCTTGAGCAAAAATACCCAATGGGCATCTTTTTTTAACCAAGAATAACAATGTGAAATGACTTTTTTTATTGAAATAAAACTTAAATCCGAACAAATAAAATCATATTCAATTGGTAGTTTTTTCTCTTTTAACAAATCTAAATCAGTTTTTAAAATATGTTGTTTTTCAAAAGAAAAGACTTTGTCATTGGCACGCATTTTTTCATGCAGCTGATGTGTGCCCACATCTAAAGCCAAAACAAATGAAGCCCCTTTTTCCAAACAAACCTGAGTAAAGCCTCCAGTGCTAGCTCCTACGTCTAAGCAAATTGAATTCGACAAATTGATTTGATGCCAAGAATTCAAGGCCCCTCTCAGCTTCAAGGCTCCTCTTGAGACATCCTTACTTGAATTATCATTAACCTTAAAATCCACAAGATCTAAGCGATATAAGCTTCCAGCTTTTTCAACTTTCTCCCACTGCTCAAGTTCATTTTTTCTAACATAAACTTGCGAAGTCATAATTAAAGCAGCTGCTCGACTACGAGTCTCAACAAGGCCCAACTCGACAAGTATTTGATCTGCTCTTTTCTTTTTAGATTTTTCATGATAATTCATTAAAATTTTCTATCTCTAATTATATTCACTAAAAGTCTTAACGACGGAAATTGATTTAACTCATCTTCAATAACTTGAAATTCTGCATCAAGAGTCTTATCATCTTTAGTTTCTCCATCCAAAAGATCATCTTGTCTTTGAAAAAGATCACCCAAACGATAACCAAGCTCATAGAAAAATGATTTATGTTTTGAACGACTTAAAAAAGGAACCGAAAATATACTCAACGCCATTAAAGCACCCGTCTTCATGGCATTTATTTTCTTTCTTGATGACGTATTTTGTTTTTTTTCAGTAATATCTAAATACTGTCCACCAATCATTCCCTCAATACCTAATGATTTTTCCCAATAAGACCAATACTCTTTTAATTCTTTAGAAGGCAAATCAAAACCAATTAAGCTTTTTTGAAATAACACCATTGAATGTGTCAACAAAGCATCTCCGACCAACAACGCAGCGGCCTGGCCCTTAAAGACATGCAAACATGGTTTAGCTCTTCTGTAACTATCATTATCCATGCAAGGTAAATCATCATGAACTAAAGAATACGCATGGATCATCTCAATTCCTAAAGCTAAGGGCATAATTTTTTGAATATCAAGTTTGTAGTCTTGAGCTGTGCTCAACACCAAAAGCGGCCTTAAATGTTTTCCAGATTTTAAAAGATAAGCAAATGAAGATTGAAATGTAGGTTGATGCCTCCATCGAAGTAAATAAAGATCGAGTGCTTCAAGGAATTGATTGTGTAAATAATCTTTGTCAGAATATTCAATCATAATTCAAAGTCTTTTTCCTCAAATTGCCCATCGGCTTGCTGCACTATTTCTTTGATTTTAAGCTCAGCCTTTTTAAGCTCTTCACGACATTTTTTTACAAGATCCATACCCTGCTGAAAATGTTCAATATTTTTCTCTAAATCAACTTGATCGGATTCTAAATTTTCAACAATTTTATCAAGTTTTTTTAAGTCTTGCTCTAACATAAAGTCATTTAAACTAAAAATTACCGTTTATTGCAATCTCTATTATTTCTTAAGGAAAACTCCAATTAACTCCATACCGTAAAAGCGCCTCTCGATCCTTTTCAGGAGGAGGTGGCAATGGATTAGCTAACTTAATAGCCCTTCTAACCTCTTTATCAAAACGCAAATCACCGCTTTCTTTTATAAATTCACGATCTATGATACGTCCATCCGGAGATATTTTAACATTAACAACGGCGTTAAGCCCAGAAACGTTCATCCACCTGGGAACCGTCCAATGCTTTAACAAATGCTTTTCCACTTTTTTTTGATAATTTAATACGTTTTTTCCAACTTGCCCCTCATGTGACAAACCATCCGACTTTATATTGCCTGCAATTTCCTGTCTTCTTTCATTGAAAACTTCACCCCGCAATTCAGCCATCAACTTCTCTCGCGTTGACAACAAACTCTGCTCTTTTTGTTGTTTTACCAACTCCTCTTTCTTTTGATCTTCTAACTCTTGAGCTAGCAGCGCTCTTTTTTCTTCAAGAATTTTTTTCTGTTCAAACTCTTCTTTTAGTTTTTTTTGTTCTTCTAGCTCCTGCTGAACTAACAATTTTTTTGCCTCAAGTGCCTTTTGCTCTTTTAATTTTAATTCTGACTTTTTAGCTTCGATTTTTTCTTTATCTTCAATTATTATTTTTTTAGCTTTCGTGTCTTTTTTAACAACTTTTTCAATAGGCTTGATTTTCTTTGGTTTCTTAACTTCGCCAATTTCTTTTGTCAGATCCACTTTCTTTTTTTCTAGAAAAGTTTTCTTTGGCAAGGCAACGACATCAACTTTGATATATTTTTTTTGAGATTTCCAAGAAATTGGCTTTGAAATTTT